>Ga0207671_10000136_pt1 | contig 112191 bp, 90 predicted proteins | sample KBSC24metaG_FD_184352 | JGI IMG/M metagenome (GOLD analysis project Ga0207671, IMG submission 184352) | Corn rhizosphere microbial communities from Kellogg Biological Station, Michigan, USA - KBS C2-4 metaG (SPAdes) (version 2) | ecosystem: Host-associated > Plants > Roots > Rhizosphere > Soil...
GGCCGACCTGGTCGATCAGCTGGTAAACATCTTCATTATAGATGAGCTGGGTGGCACTGCCGGTTAAGGCTAAAATCGTGTTTTTAGTGTTGGCTATATTGACACTGAAACTTTGGGTAACTCCTTTGGTTTTTAGTGTATAAGTTAGCTCGGCTTCCCAGCCCTGGTCTTTTACCTTAGCAACATTGGCTTGTGGCGGTGTTGCTCCGAAAATAGTTGGAACGTCCAGGGGGGTTGCCTGGATATTGCTGGTTGTTTTACTAAAGTAGTCAAATGAGCCGGTCAATGTATTATTGAACAGGCCGAAATCAGCCCCGATGTTAAATGTGGCGGCTCTCTCCCAAGTAAGCAACGGGTTTGCCAGATTTGTGCCGGCACCCCCCTGGATTACATTGTTAAATCCGTAGGCAGCAGGGTAGTTAAAGTAGGTGGTTTGGTAAGTGTAATTACCGGCGGACTGGTTATTTCCGACTACACCATAGCTTGCCCGAAGCTTCAGGTGACTAAGTGTATTTTTAATCGATTGCATGAACGATTCATCAGAAACCTCCCATCCCGCATTAACCGAAGGGAAAAATCCGTTTCGGTGTCCCTGGGCAAATTTTGACGAAGCATCGTCACGGAATACGAAATCAAGGAAGTACCTGTTTTTATAATCGTAATTTATCCGGCCAAAGACGGACTGCAGGCTATTGGCCTGTATAGTAACGCTATTGTATGAATTAGTGGCATCGATGAGGGTGCCTGTGGTCGCATTTCCGAATGTCGGATCCGTCAGCGTTTTTTGCAGCTGAAATCCGTTTTGACTATTAATTTCGCTGGAAACGCCCAGGGTCACCCCGATATTATGATTTTGGGCGATGGTTTTATTATAATTAGCGTATACCTGAGTGTTAAATGAATAGGACTTGCTGTTGTTATCAAAAGTCGTTAAATCGTTCCCGTAAACGCCTCCCGGTAAATAATTAACTTGTGTCCTCCTGAAGAAATTACCGTTGTTTTGAAGAGTTCCGCCAAAAACGCCAGTTAATTTTAAATCTTTGGTGATGTTTAATGTGCCGTTAAGATTGCCAAAAACGCGGTCATTATCTGCCTGGTTAAATCCCCCTTGCTCTAAAACCCCGTATTCATTATATTGGGAAGCAACGGGATTGGTTAGAAAGTTACCATTAGCATCTTTCCAGTTGTAATTTGCCGGCACACGGTCGGCGTCAGCAACAATGTTATTATCACCGACGCTGTTTGATTTATTGCGTGATTTGGTATACTCAAGTATCGTATTGAGTTTGAATTTACCGATGACTGAGGTTTGATTTAATCGCAGGTTGTATTTTTGAAAACCAAATTTGCTGCCCGTGCCCCCGTTGCCGATAAAGTTGCTCAATTGGTCCTGGTAGCCGGCAGAAATAAAATAATAGTTGCTTTCGCCACCGCCGGTAATACTCACATTTTGTGACTGCTGGGGTGCATCATATAATAAATGGTTGATGTCCCAGGTGCCGTTTCCCTGCGCCTGGAGTTGTTGTATCTGTTCTGGAGTATACTGCGGAGGTAAGCCCGAATTAACCAGTGCTTCATTTTTATAAAATGCATTGTCAGCAGCACTCACCTTTTTTACCAATACATCGGGTACCTGTAACCCATAACTTCCATTGTAAGTGACGGTGGGCCTTTGGTTTAGTCTACCGCTTTTGGTGGTGACCAAAATTACACCATTTGCACCACGCGAGCCGTAAATTGCGGCCGAGCCCGCATCTTTTAGAATCGTCACGCTTGCAATATCATTCGGGTTCAACAAGTTCAGGTCGTTGACGGATTGTGAAGTAATTCCGTCAATCACCAGCAACGGATCATTGTTATTTAAGGTTGCTACCCCCCTTATGTTAATGCTTACATTGCTGCCTGGATCTAACGCACTTTGCTGTATGATTAAATTGGGAGATTCTCCTTGTAAGGCCTGTAACGGATTTACGACAGGCTTGGCTCCAATATCCTTCGAGCCAACAACGCTTACAGCACCATTGATCGTTGCCCTTTTCTGGGTGCCGTATCCAACAACAATGACCTCATTTAGCGCCGTAGCGGTGTCAGGTTTCAGGCTGATATTGATTGTGGTCTGGTTCCCGATAACAACTTGCTGTTTGATAAATCCGACGAACGAAAACGCCAGCGAACCGTTAGCCAGGTTATCCGGCACACTCAATTTATAATTGCCATCGGGATCGGTTACTGTTCCTATGGTTGTTCCGACGAGAGATACGCTTACGCCGGGCAGAGGCTGGCCCTTGTCATCTTTAACATTCCCTGTAATGGCAATATTTAAGATTCCGCGCGTACCTTGTTTGCGGGTGAGCGATTTGCCTTGAGTAGCCATCACGCAGCTTAGCGACAAAATGAATACTCCGATGACTGCTACCTGCCTCATCATGAGCAGCCATTTAATTTTTCTGGTTTTTTGTAATCGTCTAATTCTCATATTAATTGATTTATTTAATGGAATGAATTGGTTTTTTATAGTTGTGCTAGTCGTTACATAAATTATCGGTTGGCATAAATCAGTTTATTTTACAATCGTTTTATGAATGTTCAATCGCTCTTTCCAATAAGCCTCAATATTTTCAAGGGTTCTGCCTTTGGTTTCCGGGATCAATTTCCAGGTGATCCATAAAGCTGGTGAACAGCATATCGCAAAAAGCCAGAAAGTCCAGGAAGAACCCAATCCTTCCAGCATGATGGGAGTTAGCTGCCCTACCAGGAAATTCCCCACCCATAACGAGAGTGTGGCCAGTGCTACCGCTTTTCCGCGGATCGCGTTCGGAAATATTTCACTGATCACAACCCAGCAAACCGGCCCGAAAGAGAAAGCGAAACAGGCTATAAAAGCCAGGATAAAGACCAAAATCCAGGGACCGGAAGTAACGCCGAATGAGAAAAGTGCACCGATAACCAGCAATGAAAATACTGCGCCGCTAATGCCTGCAAACAATAAGGGGCGGCGTCCCCATTTATCAATGGTGAAGATGGCGACAAAGGTAAATACCACATTCACCAGGCCAATGGTTACCTGCCCTCCCAAAGCATTGTTCAGGGTAAAACCCGCCTGTTCCAATATCCTTGGCCCGTAGTAGATCACCGCGTTGATGCCGCATACCTGCGAAAGGAAAGGTAGCAGCAGGCCGATCCATAAAGCTTTGCGGTAAACAGGGGTGAACAGTTCCTTAAAGTTCATGGTTTCCTCACGGTCATGCGAAGTGTTAAAGGCAGCTATTTCGTTTCGCGCAGCCAGCGCTCCATCAACTTTTACCAATATCGCTTTAGCTTTGTCTTCCTCACCCATGAGTAACAGCCATCTTGGCGATTCGGGCACCAGGAACAACGCGGCTAAAAATATCCCGGCGGGTATAGCACCCAGTCCGAGCATAGCGCGCCAAACTTCTTCTGAAAATATTTTGCGGTAAGTTTCATTTTCAAATGAGTGCTCTGAATGGTTGACCAGGTAGGCATTGGAAAAATAGGCGATCACGATACCTATGGTAAGGGCAAGCTGGTACAAAGTGACCATCATCCCGCGAAACCTTGACGGAGAAAATTCAGAGATAAACAACGGTGAAACCATAGAAGCTACGCCGATACCCAAACCGCCAACTAAACGAAACAGGACCAATTCAGTGAATGAAGCCGAAAGCATGCAACCCAGTGCGGATGCGAAAAACAAAACCGCTGAGAGGATCATGACGAGCTTACGGCCATATTTATCGCTCAGTTTACCTGACAGGCTAACCCCAATGATACAACCCAGCAGCGCGCAGCTGACAAACCAGCCCTCGTGTAAAGCGTCTAAATTAAAGTCATGCTTAACCAGGCTTACGGTACCCGAAATTACCGCCGTATCAAAGCCAAATAAAAACCCACCGAGGGCTGCTACAATGCACACTAGGTATAAGTAAATGTTATTTTTTTTAACCATTTTAATTGATGTCGCGGTGATCATATTCTTATTTTAAAAATGCTTTGATAACTTTTGCCCTGTTTTTACCCAGGTTGGTCAGCTGATAAGCTGCTGCAGCAGCAGGGATCACGAAGGTTTCTGCATAGGCAAAAATTTGTTTAGTACCATCCGCTGTTTCCAGTAAAATTGACTCACCTTCAACGAGCATCATCACATGGCATGCATTATCGGTCTCGATGCTTACTTTTTTGTCAAATTCAATGCGGTGGATGTCATAAAAATGTTCCTTATGCGTCGGCAGGTGTACTAATTGCCAATCTTCCCCACGGTCAATCACCCGTTGTTTGGATAGAAGTTCCGCCTGCACACGGTCACCTTTGCGTTCAAAATCAAGGTTATTAAAGGCATGATCGATATTAATCGGCCGTGGATTGCCATCCAGGTCAAGACGCAGCCAATCATACATTTTGAAGGTGAATATGTATGGCGTAGCGCTGATCTCTAATACCATATTATCTGCACCTGCGCTATGTATGGTGCCGTTAGGGATCAGGAACAGGTCATGCTTTTTAGCAGTGTGTGATTGGACAAAATCTGTGATGTTTACCTCAATACTTTCATTCTGGCTTGTTAGTAGTGCATCCTGAAAAGCATCGGGATTAATGCCTTCCTGGAAACCCAGATATACCTGTGCATTTTCCTTACAATCGAGAATATAGTAAGTCTCATCCTGGGTAATCACTTCTCCGAAATTTTCCTGTATGTATTTCAGGCGGGGATGGCATTGAATAGATAGGTTGCCGCCATCATAGGTATCCAGAAAATCAAAACGGATAGGGAATTCGTCACCAAATATTTCAGCATGTTTGCCTAATACCTGGTTGTTGTTGTGGAACATTAAAAAATCAAAGGATACTTCCAGCAGGTAGTCATCACTTTCAAAAACCAGGCCGTTCTCAGGAACGATCAGTTCAAATGACCAGGCGTAGTTGACTACGTCCGCGTTTACTCCCGGAATGTGCTCTTTGATCCAATGGCCTCCCCAGGCCCCCGGTTCAAACCATGGTCTTACACGAATAAAAGAATTACTGATTTTATTTAATCCCTTTGTGAGATCGGCCTTCAACATCCAGTTGATATTATCCGGCCACTGGCTATCGGCTATGACCGCGATTTTATCAAGAATTTGTTTTTTATGTTTGTTCAGCAAAACCCAGTCTACAAAATAGAATCGTTTGTACATCAGGAATGGTTTATTCAAACGGTCACTCCCCAGATTGTTTGCCGACCCGGCTCTCATCCGGAACTGAAGCTCGTTTTTTGGCAGATCAATATAAATTACCGGCGCCTCCCAGTTCCCTGCGGCTGATGCCGGCCCCATGAGGATATTGATATCACAGGTGGCAGATGGCCTTTGATCAGTAAGATCACTCCATTTAAAAAGGTCTTTCAGCTCAAGCGTGCACTTAGTACCCCAAACAGAATCAGCCGTACCCAGAAATGGTTCGATCAGTTTATTAACGGCGTCGGCGGATCTTAAATAGTCATTTGTTTTTATCCAGTTTACCGATAATCCCGTACTCGAAAATTCCTCCTGTAAGGCTGTTTGGATTTTATCCCAGAACACCCCCGCATAACCATCAATAACAACCGTTTTTTGCCGGATGATCCATTCCGCAAGAGAAACATAGCCATTAAATACCTTGTTTCCGCCCAGGGAACAAACCGGGTAAATATTATAAGCGCCATTACCGCTATGGGCAGGATTCAATTTCACAGGCATAAGTGGTTGAGTGGATTTCCTCGGCTGAGCTTCCTCTGATTGATTTTTAACAGTTTTAGTTCGGGTATTTGCTATATTCATATTATAATGTAGTAATGTATGTACATATTAATTTAGACAGAAAAATTGCACTTGAACGCAATTAACTTTAGCCAGGAAAATTTGAAACTTATATGGTTTATATGTTATAATGTACAAACATATAAATTATTTTGAATTTCCAAATGTTTAATAAGAAAAAAATCTATTTATAGAACAATATCAAATAATTAGCTTTGTTTTTATGTACCTACAATCAAACTAATTTCTAAAAATGCTTACTATTGCGTATTATTTAAACCGATGAAGTATTCCATAGATCACAAAAGCCCTATCCCGCTTCATGCACAGGCTGAAACGCTTTTACGAAAGTTAATAGCAGAAGAAGAATATCAAAACGGGAAACTTCTACCGAACGAAGTTGAACTGGCCAAAATACTGGCGATATCACGCACTACCTTAAGGCAGGCCATTAATAAACTGGTTTTTGAAGGCCTGCTTGTACGCAAAAAACGAACCGGCACAAAAGTGGCCCAGGCGGCGGTCAGTTCGAAATCAAACAACTGGCTAAGCTTTTCGCAGGAAATGAAGGTGCGCGGTATACCTATTAAAAATTTTGAACTGCATGTTACCTGGGTTTATCCCGATGAGGCCCTGGCCAACTTTTTTGAGATCAAAACTGACCGTAAGGTATTGAAAATGGAAAGAGTGCGGGGCAAACCGGATGAACCGTTTGTCTATTTCGCTTCTTATTTTCATCCCCGTGTGGGACTTACCGGCGAGGAAGATTTTAAAACACCTTTGTATGAAATGCTGGAAAATGAGCATTCGATAGTTGCCACCCTGTCTAAGGAGGAAATAAGCGCGAAAGCTGCAGATGCTTTCATTGCTGCAAAATTAAAGATCGTTACGGGCAGCCCGGTGCTTTTCCGTAAGCGGTTTGTATTTGATCAGGGTGAAAGACCAATAGAATATAATTTAGGCTATTATAAAGCCGACAGCTTCGTTTACACGGTTGAAAGTTCCAGATAAACTAAAAATAACGATCAAGATCCTCTGTGTCGTTTCTTCCATTTTCTCTACCCCCTTTTAAGATATGTAAAAACTAGCTGAGCTGTTGTCTGCAGGCACCGGATTTAAGAGAAATTACCTTTTATTGACTCGAACCTAACTTCATTGTCCGGCGACTGGGAAAAGCTTATTACATTATAGAAAGGAAATCTTCGAAATCAATCGTTTTCGGTCATTTGAACTAATTGATTTATTTGCGCCGACAAATGAAAAAATGTTTTAAAACGACAAAAGACGCTATTTCTAGCGCCTTTCGTGATCCTGCTGGGACTCGAACCCCGTGAGATAAAGCGCTAATTATCAATATGTTAGGTCATCAAATTTAAGACGTATACCGCGAAGTATACCGAATTCTTTAGATCAATTTAATGCTGTATGAGAACGTTAATACCCAAATATACGAATTAATTCCTGAACAAAAAACTATAATTTATCATTTGTTTTATAGTCAAATTATAAAGTTTAACCAGACCTGCGGTTATGAAAACCTTTGGTCTTTTCGGCCGGGATCATTCCCCGTTCTAACTATCATTTTCTACTTTGACGAATTCGTAGTTTTGAGTGCTTTGCGGCAATTCCTTATCAGATTTTACAAGTTTATATAAGTTATCTTTAACTGGCGTTCTAACTACTTTTTCAAATTCTTCCTCTTCCAGTTTCGTGGCATATTCCATTACCTGATTAAGGGACCGTTCCACCTTAATTGCGACCGCGCTTTTTACAAACTCGCACAATTTTTGGAAATCCGCTAATTTGGGGGTCATGTTTATTGGCTGGGAAAGCTGGCAGCCCACATCAAAGCCAATTGCAAAGCTGATGTCTACTACTGTGCCCACCACTAAACATCTGTCCAATTCTGCACCCGCGTGGGCGACATAGCCATTACGTAACCGCATGATATGGTCGTGTTCATCCTTTAGTGAAGCATCGGCGTTCTTAAAAATATCACCAGGTTCAAGTTTAGGCCTGTTCGATTCATTGGATGCGAACGATTTGGCATAAGTAACCACTGCGAAAAAGAAAAGACTCTGCTGGATAATAATGGGGTGCTTGCTGTCAGACACTTGATTAATGGCCTGTAAAACCAAATCAATGTCCCGTACCATCATGGTGAAACCCGCATATCTTTTAGCTTCAGGCGTTTCCAGTAAAATAAATTGCCTTGCATTTCCATGTTGATCCAAAGCCAGCCTAATATATTCCTGCTTTTCGGTTTTGGTAAAAAGGTTGCTATACTGAATCATCTAACAAATCTACTTAATTGAAAATATCCCCCATCCATTATAATCATTGAATACAAGCATGTTTCCAATTTACTGCTCAAACTGTCACCTTTTTAGCTAAAAAGGTGACAAATCATTGCGGTCAAATGAAAATATAAATTTGCTTTTTCAAATGAACTTATGTAATTTAGAGAAAATATTACAAAATAAGCCATGTTGATTGAATTTAGAGTATGCAATTATCGCTCGATTGGGGAAGAGCAGGTCATTAGCCTGGTGCCAGCCCCCAAGCAACGAGATTACCCGGAGAACGTCTTTCAGGAGGCAGGATATGATGCGTTGAATGTGATCGCATTTTATGGAGCGAATGGCAGCGGCAAAAGCAACCTGCTGATGGCGATGGTCTTGTTTGAGGAACTGATCGCCTTATCTTCACGGTTTTCGTCGGTGCAAAAACTTCCGTGGGAGCCATTCCTCCTACGGGAGGGCTGGACTGAGAAACCTACTCGCTTTGAGATCACTTTTATCCTGAATAACAATCGTTATCGTTATGGCGTGGAGTTTACTACCACCGTAGAAAAAGAGTGGCTTTACCGAAAGGCTGTCGGCAGAGAAGTTCCTGTATTTCTACGGGAGGGAGATATTATAGATGCATCCTCTGCGCTAAAGGCTCATTCCAAAATTATTGATGCTGCCATCGAATCAACTAAGCCTAACAGCCTTTTTTTATCGATCTGCGATATGCTGAATATTGAAGAAGCCAGGGAAATATTTCAATGGTTTAGCAGCGTCGGCATTGTCAATGATAAAAACAAGACCGAACTGGAATCGGGCATCATTAGTATGTGGGAGGACGCCGAACTACGGAAACGGATATTGGAATATATGGTCAGGATGAAAACCGGTATTGAAGAGATCAATATGAAGGTTTATGATAAGGACGATATAGATACGACGATCTGGCTGACGGAAAATAAAAAGCAATCGGTTGTCAATCCGCATAGCCGGTCGGAAACAAGAATTCCGATGGCCTCGCATTTTATTTACGACAAGTCGGGGAAAAAAACAACAGATACGATGAGTTGGCCGATTGAGGAATTTGAATCCAGTGGGACAAAAAAAGCCTTGCAGATCAGCGGTGCGATCCTGAGCACGCTAATGAAGGGCAATGTATTGATCATTGACGAGATCGAGGCAAATATGCACCCCATCATGACGTTAGATACCATCAATCTTTTCCTAAATAAGGAGATCAATAAATACGGGGCGCAACTGATCTTTACGACGCACGATACTAACCTGCTATCCTATGCTAACCTGCGGAGAGACCAGATTTATTTTGCTGAAAAGAACAAATGGGAATCCACGGAGATCTATTCCCTGTCGGATTTTAAATATCTCAATGATCTTGATGGCAGTACAGCGAAGGAACGGCCCGACACAGATAAAGAGAAACGGTATATTGAAGGCCGTTACGGTGCCGTCCCGATGTTAGGCAAATTCACTATTTAAACTGCGGAACAATGGCTAAAAAAGGCAGTTTAAGCGGAAGAGCGACCGAAGCGGCGATTCAGCGGCCGGAACGACCGAGGAAATATAAATACCTTTTCCTGATCGTTTGTGAGGATGCGGTTACGGAGCCGGCTTATTTCCGGCAATTCCAGCAACAGATTCCTGAAGAAAGTATTTACCTGCGGGAAATTGGTACAGGGCGCGATCCTTTGGGCGTAGTAACACGGGCGATCACAGAGCGTGAACAACTTGAAGATGAGGCCAAAAAAGAGGTTGATGTGGTTTGGGTAGTTTTTGATAAAGATGATGCGGACCTTAACAATACCCGAATGGCGAACTGGAACAAGGCTCTTGCAAATGCAGGCGCCAACAAGATCCAAATCGCTTTAAGTAATGAGGTTTTTGAACTATGGCTTTTACTGCATCTCCGGGATATCAACGCAGCTACCCCACTATCGAGGAATGAGGTTTACCAGCTGCTTGGCGAAGAAATCAACAAACATGAACCATATCATGCTTATGTTTATGACCATGCTACTGACGGCGGTGCGGTTATCCCTGTTATTGCCGCTATTGGAGACCAGGACCAAGCCTTAACAAGGGCATTTGCCTTGCTCAGGCATCATGGCAATACTCCGGCCATTAAAGCCAACCCATCCACGCGAGTTTGCCTGCTGATCAAATCATTGCTGGAGTTGATCGCCTATTATTCCTGGGAAGAAGAGTAGCTATTTATTAATTTCAAGTTGCAATTAACTACTCGATGTGTAGCGTTTAGCAAATTGAAATAATAGGATTGTTCAGAAGTGCTCAGAAGTCAAACTTTGGCAAAAAATAAATATTTTGCCAAAGTTTGATAAATAAATCATATATGAATTTACACGACACTTAAACTGAAACATTTTGTATTACGCCTGTTACGTGCTTTGCAGCTAGTTCGCCATACAGGTAAAACAAAGCTTTTTTTTCAGCCAGGAAAAGCTAGAATTTTGGCCTCCTTGTGCGGCATTCCTTAATTATTGTTTCCTTTCGGTCGATCTCGTTCATAAATGTCAAGTAAACCGCACAGTATACTTGACATATAAACGATCTTATCAGGTATTAATATTATGCCAATGATTTTTAAAAATTAGTGATTATTTGAAATCAAATTTACGCCAATAGTTGCCGATATTGGCAATATTTTGGTTCTGTACCGTTTTTAATCCTCCCAAATGATACTTATCGTATAATTGAAAGATTTTACAAAAAGACAATACTCATAAAATTTGGTATCCCTTTCATCTTCCTTCATCTGAAACCAATCGGATTTCCAAAGCTCCTGCTTGGCTTCATCCCCAACATAAACTTTTCCGGAGGTAAAAAGTTCGTAAGCAACACTGCCTGTTGGCGGGTGCTTGTCTCTCTCAAATTCAAGAAAGGGCCAAAAATCGTCGGATTTTTTCCACCATTTCATCTGATTATCTTTACAGCAAACGATCATGACAGGATGGTTACCCCTTTTTGCAAATCGTAAAATGGTTGCAGTTTTGCTTACTTGAAATTTATTGGCTAAGTGTTCGATCACGTTCGGCCCGAATTTTTTAGTAATAAAACACGACTTATGAAATATTTCACTGGGCATCAAAAATTCAGCTGCAAAAGTGTTAGCCTCCATTTCATGTTGACCACCCTGATACCAGCACAGCAAATGCAATTCAGTATCTGAAAAAACGGGTTGAATGTCTCTGTGCATTTTGAAATGCCCAAGCTCGTGTGCGGCTGCAAAGCGCTTTCTCGTTTCAAATGCGATTTCGGAATTTATCGTAATAATGGAGCGTTCACCAAGCGATACAATTTCCCCATCTTTATTTTTTAATGGTTTTTCGCTATAAAAAGCGCCATTCCCAAGTATAATATCGCTGATAGGTATTTCTGTAGGAATATCTATACCCGAGGATTCAAGAAGATTTTTTGCTATTATTTCAGGTTTACTATATTTAAAATCCATTACTTTCACCTGCTTCCTTTTGCAACTTTAAGGTGATATGTTTTTCTATTATCGAGAGTTTTTCTTCGTCCGTCAGTTTTTGAAGATTACTGAAACTGGCTACTACTTGTTCACCCTTTAAATAATCTAAAAAAGAAAAGGTAGGGCTTTGTAAAAGTTGTCGCGCCATTTCTTTTGCCCGGTCAACATATTTATCTAATGATAACATTGCAGAGCGGTTCTTTTCCGCCTCCACCTGAAGTTGCATTTTTTTTATACGTTTCAATCCATCGGAAATTAGTCTGTCGACGTTTACCCCTTCCTGCGTTAAAAATTCTTTAGCACTCGTGAAGTCGTTGCTGGTGTCCTGCGCATCCGTATTAATTAGCTTCGCAAATTCCGATTTATGTTTTGAGAGTTGACTCATAATTTGATAGGGCGTATATTGTACTTTGATGTTATTCTGTTTATAATCGTCTGCAATCGCCTGTTGCCGTTATCGTACTCGCTTTCCGTCATCCCAAATTCTTTAATAATTTCTCTACGTTTTAACCCGAAACCGCTCCGGCCTAAAAATATCTGTTCCACGATCAGCTCGTGATTTACTCCCTCCTCTAATTCGGCCATGATCTTTTTAAAATCTACATCTTCATCAAAAAATGCTTCTACATAGGGCAAAATAGATTCCATGTAGTCGCTTCGGGCTTCGTCGTTGTCAAAATATAACGATGTATCTTTAGTTTCCTTATTCTCATCTTCAATTGAGTCCTTGTGTATCAACAGCCTTAAGAAATAATAATTTATAAAATTGATCAAAGTACCTCGGTGCGGATTGTATTTTTCTTTGTTTTTCCAAAATAACTCAATAGCATCATGAACATAATCGTTTAATTCCTTACCTTTTAAATATATTTCGGTGTTATCACCCCTGAACCATTTTTTAGATTTAAGCAGTTTTCGCGCAAAAGTCTCGACACCGACTATGACTTCGTCCCATTTTATAGCATTAAAATCAAAGTTTTCCTGGTCCATCAACTAGGGTTTATAATAATAGATGTATCTAAATTAATTTTTTTTGCAGCCACCTGCAAAAAAAACATTTTCGGCTACATCTATTATTATGGAACATGATAAACGAAACGAGGAGGCACAAGGTGCTGAAATCGAAATCATCATCATCGATATCGAGCTTTTTGCACGTGAAGACCGCAGGCCGCCTCTTGGGATGAAGTACAAAGTTAAAATCGGTGAGCAATACTATGTTTTTCACCACCATTTGGTAACCGGCAAACAATTGCTGGAAACCGCGGACCAATTACCAGTAGAATGCCACACACTTTACCAAAAGTTTCGCAACGGTGATTTTAAACGCATTGGCCTGTACGATGAGGTCAATCTGGCGGAACATGGTGTAGAGCACTTTGTGGTTAAACCGCCTGAAGTATTTCATTATACCGTAGATACTGATCCCGAAACTACCGAAGAGAAGGAGTTGACCCCCAATGAAATATTAAAATTAGCCGATATAACTCCGTTGGAGGACTATTATTTGATGCAGGTGTTGCATGATGGCAAGCAAATATCCTATTTAGGTAAAGGTAATGAGCCGATTAAGATGCGCTGCCCCGGCTTGAAATTTATTTCTGTATTTAACGGCGAAGTGCCGGTATCTTAATTGGCTATGGCAAGAGCTGATTTTATTAGCGAGTTAAAGGCTCTTGGGTTTATTATCCAGGAGCCTGATACCACTAAGATCCAATTTGAGTATGAGATACCCGTTGGAAAGAATATTGGTAAAAAGATCATGATTGGCTTCGATGTGCCTGCTGATTTTCCTATGAACTGCCCTCCTGGCCCTAACTTCAAATCGGCCGGTATATCCGGTTGGGTAGAGCCGCCGCAAAATATACATAACAGCGGCTTTGGCCAGGAATGGCGGTACTGGAGCAGGCCGTTCCCAGAATGGAACAAGCACGAAAAAAGCGCCAAGGTTTATATGGCGCATATTAGAAATATTTTGGCCAAGATGTAATGGAAAACTATAGTGTTGTAATGACTGATGAAATTCACCAGCAGCTTTTAAAACACCTCCTGCGAGAGGATGAGGATGAAGATTTGTGTTTTGCCACGTATGTACCCGGTAAAGGAAGCAAACGTTTAACCGGCATAATAAGCAAAATTATTTTACCCCAGGAAGGCGACCGGAATGTACATGGGAATGTTGGCTTTATGCCCTGTTATTTGGAGCGTGTATTAAAAATAGCTGCACAAAACAAGGAAGGGGTCGCCTTCTTACATGCACATCCTGACACAGGATGGCAGGGAATGAGCCCGGATGATGTAATAGCAGAGACACGGCTGGCACCGGCGGTAATGGGGGTTACAGGATTGCCCGTTTTAGGCTTAACCCTTGGAACGGACGGGGCCTGGAGCGCGCGTTTTTGGATAAAGGATGAATTACAAAAACGCACCTTTAATAGAATGTGGTGTGAAAACGTGAGGGTGATCTCAAAAAAGCTAAGCATTACATTTAATGATGATCTGCTTCCACCCAATTTTGATGTTGGCAAGCAGTTACGCACCATATCTGCCTGGGGTGAAAAGGCACAGGAGGATATTTCCCGGTTGCGTGTTGGCATAATTGGTTTAGGCAGTGTAGGCAGCATGGTTGCAGAGATTTTAGCGAGGACTGGGATATCCTATTTTACATTGATTGATTTTGACCCGGTTGAAGAAAAAAACCTTGACCGTCTTACAAACGTCTTCAGTTCTGATATCGGCAAAGCAAAAGTAGAGGTCATCAAAGCCGCTATCCTAAAAAGCGGTACGTCCCCTTCTATTGAAGTTGTCAGTTGTAATTATAGCATCTGCGAAAAGGAAAGCTTTTTAGAGGCTCTCAACTGCGATATTATTTTTTGCTGTGTTGACAGGCCCTGGCCGCGGCAGGTGATCAATTTTATTTCCTATGCCTATTTAATACCAGTTATTGATGGCGGCATACTGGTAAGAACCAACAAAAAGAATACAAAATTGGTTGGTGCTGATTGGCGGGCGCATACCGTGGGTTATTTAAGGCCCTGCCTGGAATGTATTGGCCAGTATAAAACCGAGAATGCAACTTTGGAAAAGCAGGGCTATCTGGATGATCCTTCCTATTTGAAGGACTTTCCGGAAGCTGCCAAATTAAACGCCCACGAAAATGTGTTTGCCTTTGGCAGTCATTTAGCTTCGATGGAGGTATTGCAGATGCTGAGTTTATTCCTGGCTCCGGGTGATATTGCTGATTTGGGGCAACAGATGTATCATTTTGTATTAGGCAGCTTGGAGGTATCGAGGATAAATTGCCATGAAAATTGTTTTTTCCCAACAATTATTGGTAAAGGTGATCATTCGGGTATTGAAGTTTATGGTGAACATAAAGTAGCCGAACAAGCGCGAGGTCGTTAATGCCTTTTGAAATATTTGTTATTTTAAGGATAGGAAATTTCGCTTAGAGAAGCTGATTATTAACTTCTTCAGAAAAAACCTAAAAATATTAGTTGACAAATTCAATATTTTAATTAAATTTGTCAACACAAACAAAACTATGGACGCACTGGATGAAAATATTTTCGGAAACCGCTTGAAATTAGGCAGGAAAATGGCAGGCCTTTCTTTGCAGGATCTGGCCGATGCCCTGGAAAACCGTGTCACTAAACAAGCGTTGAACAAATATGAGTTGGGTGCCATGAAGCCGAACGCAGAAGTACTGATGCTCATTTCAAAATGCCTGAATCAATCACCAGATTATTTTTTCAGGAAACAACAGGTGGATCTCGGCGCTATTTTATTCCGTAAAAAAAGCAGCCTGTCTAAAAAGGACGAAGAAGCGGTCATTGAAAAGGCCCGTGATTACGTTGAGCGCTGCACCGAACTGGAAAATATTTTAGGGGTGTTTCAGGCTTTTCACAATCCCCTGGAACATTTAATTATTTCGCATAAAGATGATGTCGAAAAGGCGGCTGACCGGCTCCGTATAGAGTGGAACCTTGGAGATAACCCAGTATCTAATTTGACCGAAATGTTGGAACTTCGGGGAATCAAGGTGTTATTATTGAATGAAGTTGAGGATATTGATGGTTTGTCCGCCGTTACCTCATCTGGTGTACCACTGCTAATGGTCAATACTAAGGATAAACCAACTGAAAGGGTCCGTTTTACCATCATCCACGAGTTGGCGCATCTGTTGTTGAAGTTTAGTGAAGAAATTGCTGAGAACCTTATAGAAAAGCTTTGTCATTATTTCGCAAGCTGTTTTCTGATACCAACCAAAAAGTTGATCGCAATGATTGGCTCCGCTAAGCGTACTTATATTGCTATTAATGAACTGATCCTGATTAAGCAACATTTTGGAATTTCGCTAAGGGCAGTACTTCACCGTTTATCGGAATTGGAAGTAATCATTCCCGTGTACTACCAAAAGTGGAGTGTTTATTTATCGAAGACTTATGGTGGGAAAAAAGAACCTGGGGATTACCCGGTTGCCGAACGCTCGACTTTGTTTGAGCGGTTGATCAATCGCGCGCTTGCGGAAGGAATGATTAGTATGAGCAAGGCGGCATCCCTTACAGGTATTCCTGTTAATTTATTAAGGAAAGGGTTAGGTAGTGTCAACTAAGCCGTGTGTGGTCATCAAAGATGCCTGTATCCTTTTCGATTTGATCGATCTGGATTTATTAGAAACATTTTATTTATTGGAGGTTACACCCGTAACAACCGGTTTCGTTGTTTCCGAGGTTCTTGATGAAACGCAGGCTAAGTTATTGGCTGAGGGTATTAAAGCTGGTAAGCTTACCGTTTATAATGATGGTGACGTTACTAAGATTATCGCATTAAGTGTTGAGCACGTTGGTTTAAGTTTTGCGGACTGCTCGGTGCTCGAACTATCCTTTCGCGTTCCGGGCCTTATTCTAAGCGCAGATAAGAGCCTGAGAAACGAAGCTAAACGCCGGGGACTGGTAGTCAAGGGCCTGTTATGGGTGATAAACCAGTTGTTTGAAAACGGGATTCTCAGCAAGGAAGAATCTTTGGCCAAATTGGAACAATATCCGCTGATTAACCCGCGTACACCAAAAAAAGATATTCAGTTATTAAAGGACAAGATTAATGGCCTATAAACCAATGAGCTATCTTATGAATAATAATTATTTTTGTATAAAGCCCCAACCATATCGCAAATGAAAGCTATTGATATTTACCAAATTAAAAATGGGTTTGTCGTACCGGATAAGAATACCAGGCCTTATATATTTTGCCTCGCATGAAAGTTTTGATTATAAATTCGCCGCTTTTCAAGGAAAAGAACGATTTGTACGATGAGGATTCTTTACCACCCCTTGGTTTAGGCTATATCGCTACGCAATTGCAGCTCGATGGTTTTGAAGTAGAAGTGCTTGATGCGGTTTTTCTGCGTATGCCCCTGCATGACCTTATTGAATACGTCAATACTAAACGACCGGACGCGGTGGCATCTAATATTTTTACAACGAATTACCAGCTTGTCAAAGAGTTGGTAGAAGGGATTAATTATCCGGCGCGAATTATTATCGGTGGTTTATCGACCAGGGAGCTGTATAAGTATATTGTAGATTGGGTAACACCAAATCCGGTGGATGTCGTAACGGGGGACGGCGAACTGATATTAACGGATATCTTGCGAGATGAATTGAAGCAGGATGCTTTTTTCAGCAAGCCAGGCCGCAGGGTGTTCCAGGCGAACGGATGTTCGGTGTATTTTAGTAAGGATATTGCCATAAGTCCGTTGGACCGGCATTTTCTGTTAAACGAGCCTGTGAAACACGCGCTCGGTTTTTTGGAGGCGAACATCGTTACCAGCCGAGGCTGTATTTATAATTGCGCGTTCTGCGCCGCTGCCCGTTCGTTGAACAAGGATACGCCCATTCGTGAAATGGATGCGGCGGCTATTACTTCGGAAATCAATGTTATCTTAAAAGAGTTCCCGAAAGTTAATTCAATTCGTGTGCTGGATGATTTGTTTTTAAAGACCAGGGATACCGTACAGAAAGCAGTGGATGTTTTCAGCGCTTTCAACCTGCAATGGCGCTCAATGGCTCATGTGCAGACTTTTTCTAATGTACCGGATGAGTTGATGGATGCGCTCAAAAGCAGCGGCTGTTTCGAGCTTTTCATTGGTATAGAATCAGGTTCGCCGTCAATACTTCGGTCGATCCATAAAACTCACAACCTGGACACCATCGTAGAGAATATGAAAAAAGTTTTCCGGGCAGGGATTAATGTAAAGGGATATTTTATCTATGGTTTCCCCGGCGAGACCGCCGAGGATATGGATATGACCTTTGCACTGGCTAAAAAATTAAAGGCGTTGGCGAAGCGCCATAAGGTCAATTTCCGCACAAGTGTATTCCAGTACCGGCCTTATCATGCTACGGAGATCTATCATGACCTGCAACGACAAGGAGCCGATTTAGAAAACCAGCAAGTCGCTCCCAATAGCGAACTTTCAAGCCTCGTTGGCCGATTGCAGTTTAATTTCCACACCGGGAATTATTCTAAAGTTGGTGATGATGCCTTACATGACTATATTTACCGGACAATTAACCTCAATGACGGTAAAATTTTCGGCAAATTACGATCTTCAACTAAACCCAAGCGCCTGCAAAAGGTGTAATGCCTGTGGCCTTTATCTTAACCAGGACCCGGCGCTTGACAGCAGTGCTCAGGCAGATATTTTTTGGGTGGGCCTATCCGCTGTACAGTTTGGTGAGGACGAAGACAGAATGCCCTTAGCTCCCGATACACGTTCAGGTGGCCTTATTGAACAGGCCGAGCAAGGCCTACGGTCAGATTTCTCATTTTACCGAACTAATATAGTCAAATGTTTGCCACTTAATGAAGGTAAGATTCGCTACCCGGCCGAGCATGAAATGTCTAAATGTTTTCCCAACTTTGAAGCAGAACTTTCTAACCTACAGCCTGCTATTGTTTTTTTACTTGGGAAGCAGGTGGCAACGTTCGTTTTAAAAAAATATGGAATAAAAACGGTCACGTTCGACGAAAATTTTGATTTTTCAACTTTCAATATTGGCAATACTTGCTTCGTGCCAATTCACCATCCATCTTATATTTTGGTCTATAAAAGAAAATTTATTTCTGATTATATCGCTGCCATACATAATACAGTTAGGGTTGCTATGGCCTTATAAAGCCGATTATTTTCCAAGCTAAAAACTAATGTAATTGTACTGCTTAGATTAGACCTTGATGAGCGTCAATGATGCTGTAAATATGGACTTTCAGAAAAGCGTTAGCTGTATCATGCCAATTTGCGCTTTTTCTATATCTCTTAAAGTGGCCAAGATAATTGGCTGTTTATCATTGGTTGTATCCTTACTGCCGATCTTTTTGGTCATCATTGTTTTTAATTCATTGAGCGCATGATTGAGGGCATCTTCACGGCTTTTGAACTGCTTGCCATAAACTGAAAGGCTATAGCAGCCACCTGCAACGCCATAGCTGTAATTCATGCCATAAGTCCAGGTGTTATTTTCACCCCGGCCAAGGTAAATCAGGCTGTGATTGCCATAACGGCTGGTGTCGCCGAATGTTAATTCTTCTTTATCTAAAAACATCGGCCTGGTGAACCAGCCATATTTGTCAAAGCTGATTTCGGTAAATCCGAATTCTAACCCTTTGCGATAGGCATTTACATTCATGGTTATGGCGCGGAATGAATCACCAAAACTGCGGAACCAGTCGAGTTGAGTTTGGTTCCTTGCTTCGATAGCAGCGATCATTTCCTGAAAAATAGCTCTTTCATAAGGAACCATGTGGTTATCCGCGATGTAATCGGTAATTTGATTTTTTGATTGAAGATTTAATACCAGGCTTTCCATGATTTTACATTTTAGTTTTTTAATGCAAGGGTTTTAAAAGCACGGTGCGTGGTTGTCAAGGGCCCGGCCGGTGCGGGGTTTCATAGACCCTTGACGGCGACGCAGCGGGCTTTACCTTTGCGGTTAAAAAACTGAAATAGTTGGAAAGCCTGTTAAAACGGCCAATGAAACAACCGATCAACAAAGGACTAAAGCAAGGGCCAGCCAGCCCGTGGGCGGGTAAAACCGGCTGGTAAAGCGTAGCGGTACGGACCGGTTTGGGTTGTGGGTTGGCTAACCGGCAGGCTGGCGCTTGCTGTGTGGCCTGCGACCTGGCGAGTGGTAGTGAACCTGATTGGCAGGCATGGCTGCATTAGCGATGGCAGCGGCATCCTTTTTGAAAAAAAGATATAGCGGACAGCGCGGGCCGCAGGCAATGCCCTTATTTGGATTCTGAATGATCTTTTGTTAATTGGCGGTACTGTTAGCTTTCATCTGAAATTAAAAAGCCCTTCTGGTAGATAAAGGTTCGCCAGTGGAGATAACGAAAATTTCGTCCCAAAAATCTGCACTCTTGGCTTTATCAGATTTTTCGTAATTTTTGTCATAGAACATTTCCAGGCTTTCGATTCCGTGTTGAATATACTTGGTGGTGGGTACATTATTTTTGTAGACAAAATAGTTAATATGGCCTTTGGCAAGAATACTTTCTTCTTCGGGCTCCCGGATCAACTTCAGGTCTTCCTGGATGCTGATCACGAACCTATAGACATCAGCTGAGCCAGCCAGCGTCAATGCAAATTCCACGCCCTCACCTTTGAAAATAATATTTTCATATTTAATGGCACGTAATCCATCCAAGGTGCCCAGGCATCTTCCGATCTCGCTGTTATATTTGGGAACATCATAGCTGTCGTGGCTTACAGGATTTAAAACAAACTTACGGTGTCCGTCCAACTGCTCGAACAAATCGTCATCCAGTCCATTCTCCCTGGCAAATAAGATCGCCTGGTTGATCAATCCATTTAAGTCGTAAAGGGCATAATCAGGGGTGTATTGCCTTCTTTTAGGTAAAAAATCTTTACAGAATGCTTCCGCTTCCTTCCGTAAAAAGTTACCTGCGATCTCATATTCTTTTTTATAAAAGTATTTTCTTGCTTTCTCTAAATAAGTTTGGGATAAAGTAATGAACGGCTGAGGAATATTATCCTGAATGGTCTCGTACATTTCCATATACTGCCATTGGTCCTTTCCCAGCTTATTGATCTTGTGTTTGGCAACTTCAAAGAACAGCCGGTCATGTGTCATGATCATAATTTGATATTCCTCAAATTCTTTTAAAATAAGATCAAGTACATTGTCTCTGTTGCTCATATCGAGGCTGATAAGCAAGTCATCCAATACGAGTATTTTCGGTGCGCCCGCAATATATTTTTCATCAAGAATGGCGAATCTTATCGATAACGCTATGGAGGTTAACTTAGCTTCGTTTAAAAACGAATGAGGGGTCTTGATATCCTCCTTTCCGCCAACCAGTAAGACATGGGTAAAATCAACGCTTAAGATGATTTTAGGAGATATTAATTTGTGGTTTCTTTTTGTTGTGCTGCCCCTAACAAAATTATCATAGGAACAGGGTACGTATTCCAATTTTAGCTTTAGATCCTCTTTGAATTTTTCTATCAAATATTCATTGGCCGTTTCGATGATACCGTTCAGATAGTTTTGCAAATCCCGGTTAAACTCACTTATCCGTTGTTGATAGTCACGGTATGGCTGATCATGCATCCTTGGCCTGGGGCTTAATCCAGGGGAGATAAATTGCCACAGTTCGTGAGCATTTCTGTTTCCCGGAAAGGTAATAAAGACGAGCAGGTCATTCCTGAAAAATGGAAAGAGGTCTATGTTATCACTATGGCTGTAATTATATATACTGGATAATAATTTATAGTTGATAAAATCACTTGTCCGAGTCGTTTCTAAAATCAGGTTGCCGGCCTTGGTATTAATCGTCCCGTAAGAGATCTGTTTTGTGGTCGTAGTATGATCCTCCTCCTCAAATTCAACTTTTATAGCGCTGTCTGGCCCGGAATAAAAACGATTGATCAAATTCAACTCATCAGCATGGTCGAAATATTTTTTTATCTCGTCGTCGTCTAATTTAAAAACACTTTGCAAAAAAGTAAATAATGCCCAGTACAGTGAACTCTTGCCGCTGCCGTTTTCGCCGAAAAGCAATACGTTATTGCGGGCCAGGTCAAATGTTACTGTACCATAAAAAAATTTAAAATTTTCAATGGTAATTTTGCTGATGCGCTGCATTTAAAGAATTTTGAAAAGGTGATAACAGGTGGTTTAAGCGAATATCCATCAATTTTAGGTTATTCCTGATGGCATTATCTTTCTGACGCAAGTCTTGGTAAGCCTGGTGAATGATCTGCTCCCTATCGCTATCATCTTTACAACTTTCAATTGCAGGGAAGACCGTTGCGGCAAATTTTATAAACTCCACGCCTTCCTTGTGAAATTCCTCTTCGAAGAATAACTCGTACACCATCGCATCTATGATCTCCTCAAACTGCAATATTAAATGCTCATTAGGTACGTATTCGTTGATTTTTCTGTCGGTGATTGTATTAATATGGAGTATATAGCCGGCCAGGTTAGCAAATGGTGTTTGTTCGTTAATAGCAATAGCCGGAATGGGGACCTCTCTTAATTCTGCAAGAGTGGTTTGGCGGAAATCGTCTTTTGAGGCAATAGAAGACAAGCTTAAATAGATATAGGAAATCAATTTACTTGCCATGACCGCGAGTAAATATTGTGGAAGAAAATTCGGGTCAATGGGTATAAAAGGATTAATATCCTTTTTGAATACCATTTTTTCCTTAGTAAATGCTACCGATAGCCTGTCCTGGCGATTGATGATCCTCCTGATCAGTAACTTTGGCCGGGCCTCGTAAAAAGGTTTTAAACTTGGTTTGTCTTCCAAGCTGGTAAAAAATGTTTCCTGGATATCCAGGTGATAATTATAAACATTGCCTTTATTCAAGTAGGGAAAGTCTTTTTCCTTATTGACCTCCGTAACCGGCAGAAAGTTGCTCCCAGATAACCCCTGAGTGGAAATAGTCAATTCGCCCAGCTGCGAAAAGCGGCGCTTAGCATTATTTATCAGCAGCGAATTTACGAAGGGGTTGAGGATGATCTTATATTTCGGTTCCAGGATAAGATGCGTATCAATTTCGGTGAACGCTATATTTTCCAAGGATTTTATCCTGGCCTTTTTGTCATAATTATAAATCTCATACCCTGAAGTTGCCTCTTTTTTAAAGGTATAGATGCCAGTATCGACATAAGCATCCTCGAACACATTGAAAGGCAAATTAATGATCTGTTTGATGCCAAGGTCATTTATCGCGAACTTTCTGAATTTAGCATAGTTTTCACCGGTTTGCCATGTAACTGGTGCGATAAATGCCAATAGGCCGGAAGGTTTTAGAACCCGGTAACTCTCATCGATAAAGAGCACAGATGATTCGAACTTCCGCTCGAACCTAGTGAATTTCTTTTTAAAATAATCCCGGACGGCATTGCTAAAGCTTTCCAAGGGGATATAGGGCGGGTTTCCGATAATAATGTCGAAGCCCTGATAATTACCGTCCTCATCTAAAACCTCCGGGAATTCAAAGCGCCATTCAAAAGCATTTTCGTAAATTTTGTTGCTTTTGATGGCGTCTATTTCTGTACTGAGTTTAGAAATATCTGTTTCTAAGGATTTCTTGTCTTTTTTTTGGTCATTGGTCAGGTTGCTTTCAAACAACTGCACGGATGTGTATTTACTATACAGTTCAGTCGTGCTTTTATTCAGTTTCCGGAATAAGGGGTCATTTTTGCTGATCTCTGACCTGAAATCTTTTTTGATCTCATCGATCAGGTTTTCAATTTCCTTTTTTTCTTCTTTGACTTTGGAGACCTTATATTTTCTGACCAGCGTCTTGTAGGTTTCGATATTTTCTTTTAAGCTTTTTGGAGCCTTTCCAATATTAGCCTGGATGGAAAACCTGCTGACAATCGAGTTTCCACATTTAATATTGATATCGATATTTGGCAATGTTTCAAGTTCCCTGAAATTACTTCGTTCGGTGTAATAGGAGTTTTTTAACAATTCGATCCATAAACGCAACCGGCAAATTTTAACCGAGTTAGGATTGATATCGACGCCAAACAGACAATTTTCGATTAATATTTCTTTTTCATGAAATAAAGCTTCCTGTACCCGTTGACTTTCTTTGTTCTTAGGATTATATTCAAAGATATGGCCTTCTTCATCGGAAACGATCAACTCATCATTAATTACTTCAACTTCGTAATCCCTCAACGTTTTGCCCGACCTGTCTATCAATATTTTCAACTCACTTTTAATAGCAATCAGTTCATTTAATGCGGACACTAAAAAATGGCCTGAGCCAACGGCCGGATCACATATGGTTATTGAATTAACAATAGCATTTGCTTCTTGCTTATCATTGATCCGGTTGTACAAAGCCTCAATGGAATTACACATCCAGCCCTTTTGCTGATTAAATTTTTGAATAACGATCTGCTGGATCGCTTCTTTGGCCATATACATGGTTACAAAACCAGGAGTAAAAAAAGAACCTTCCTTATACCCGTTGATCTTTTCGAAGATCAGGCCAAGCACCGAGGCATTGATCAGGTTTTTGTTCTCTTCCTGTATCTCGGCGGCCCCCTCAGAGGTAAAGTCGAAGGCATCCAGAAATTCAAACAAATACTGCAGAGTGGTCAGCGTTCCAGTTTTTCGCCTACCTGACGCATCTTTCAGGACGGTATTAGCATATAAAGGAAATTGCAGCCGGTTATCCAGGTTGCCGATGTCCAATGCTTTTCGCTCTAGGTCAGTCCTTTCAAACAAGGAACTGTTTAAGTAGGGTACCTTTTCAAATTTTACCGCCAGGTCCTCCCTTCGTTTTGAAGGAACTTCGGCCAGCACCTGAAAAAACAAATTTCCCAATTCATCAAAATCAAAGACCTTTAACGAGTTCAAAAACAAATAGGAACGATCACCTTTATGGTATTTTACCAATTGGGCTTCCAATAGTTTCAAAAACAATAGGCGGTTGACCCAGGTGATGCAAAGTTCCAGACCAAGGTTAAACAATTGCTCCGATCGGTTATCGCCAAAGCTTGAGCTATTCGAAAGATTAAACAGGCTATCCCTTTCGCTCAGTTTATTGATAGTATTCTCTAAAAGCGAAGCATTTATGGGCGCGTCTTTCCTCCGAATTAATTTTTTGGCGCCATCATTAACTTCTTCAAGCCCTAAAAGATATAAAAACTCTGTGTAGAATTTTTTATCCAGCGTGTTGCTGTCATTAGCAAAGGGAAGCTTCAATAAATGCTCAGGGGAAAGTATCTTGTACAAATCAATGAGCCTGTTATCAGCGGCTTCATTATTCGACTTAATATGGTTGGTATAATCCTTGAGGTCGAAGTAGGTGCAATGGATCGGATCCTCTATATCCTCTAAAAATGGCCTGGCTATATTTTCATAAAAAAACTTTGTATCCTTTCCGCTGATCTTCCAGGAATCATACTCTTTTCTTAACCTGTTATTCCGAAAAATATTTACTTCGAACCAGTTCGCATCAAATATAAACCATTCATAGATATTAGTAATGATCAAGTACTTAATGTCAATATTAAAAAAATCACTTCGTTCACGGAAATAATACAGGATTAACTCATGCATTGATTTCGTGTTCGGGCGCAACTCAGAGATCATTTCCGTTTTATTGGAAGGTCGCTTTACTTCCAGGATTACACCTACTGATTCTTTGGTTGATTTCCCTGTATGAATAACCAGGTCTTTTCTGTCTTTGGTATTGATCTCGTTAATTTCCTTGTACCAGGAATCTTTCAAGAAATCAGAAACGATATTCTTTAAATGTTCTTCACTTTCATCCTCATTAATTTTATTAAAAAGCTCCTTTAAATTTTTTTTTAACAAATCAATACGGCTACGGCTTACCCTCTCTTTTTGATATGCTTTATTAAGGGACTTTTTTATATTTAATAAGTGGATTTTCATCTATATAGCCAAGGAATTAGTTTCGAATATATCAATATTCATATCAATTCATCAAAGTTAGTGTAAACAATGTAATAACCATTATGAAGGCTTTGCAACTTTGAGCATTGTATCTTTGAATGATACAAAACAGATAGCTGGTTTGACTCAAATAAAGGACATCACTTAATGTGAGGAGAAGCAAGTCCCTGCCTGCCGGATGGGCGCGCGGGATAGGCCAGGTATAGCGCAGCGTTACGGTCCGATCTGGGCGAAGCGGCGGGAATACGGACGGCAGGGTTTTGCTGTGCGGACTACGGTTTGGTCAGTGGTAGCAGACCTGACCGGCGGGCTCGGCCGCATTAGATGGCAGCGGCATCCTTTTTAGAAAAAAGATACAGTGGACAGCGCGGGCCGAAGGCAACGCCTGAAGCAGCAATTTCGAGTTTAAGGAAACGCCTGGCCTCCAAAAAATCGTAATAGAATTTCAGGCGATTGTTTTCGTATTTTTTCTTCCAGTTCCGGACCACTCCATATCGTAACCGCGCTGAACCCTTTTGATAAACTGTAGGATCTGGTTTTTTGCCTTAGCCCATCAGTTACTTTACCACCGCATACAATGGTCAAGTGGTCAGGTACCGTTTCGTGTTGAGCCAATTTGTCCATATCAGTAACAATTTTCGCAAAAGTCAGCTGTTGATAATTGGCGCATTGAAAGCAATGCGTGCCATCATCCTTTTCCGCCCAAATATCTTTCCCATTGTCCTGGCCGGCTTCTCCGAGCCATTCGATTGCTTTCCAGTTTTCGGTCTGCTGCAAAAAAGCAAAGACAAGATGTTCAAAGCCATCACCATGCAGCAGGTGAAACTGCAACCGGTGTACTGTAGCGGTCACCGCTGTGGGGGTAGCCTGTCTATCATCCGGTTTAAATTTGATCTTTTTTAAAAGGAACAATAACGGTTTAGATGGGAATATTTCGTCGATCTCATAAAACACTGTTTTATCCAACGTTACATATATTTTTTTATTTGCCCGGTAGTCGCCGAAGTAAATGTAGGTTGTATCAATACTGCAATGGAAGTTTTCCATTTTGTCGGTGCGCCCTATCCAGCCTTCCAGCGTGTTTTCGTCCAACCTTCTTCTTAACCAGAAATACGCATAAATCGAGTAGCCCGGTACGAAAGGTATACCATTTGCGGCATTATGCACAACATCTTCGTTGACAAACCATAAATCCACATTACCGGGGGAGTGATTATTCATTGGTTTAAAGATACGATTTGTAAACAAATCGTAGGACTACTCGAAATCCATGCCGGTTAGTGCTGCAAGGAAAAATTCCCTAACTTTAAATTAACCAACATTTAAGCCTATGGGATTCCTGTCTTTTATTGGAAAACTGCTTGGCCTCGGACGGCCCTGGAGCGGTACGCCTGAACAATATTTGGCCATGGTGCAATACATGGCTAAAAAGAATAACCCGGAATACAGTAAAGAAGAACTGCTGCAATGGGGAGAGGTGATGAAAAAGGTGATGAAAGTCAACTTACAACCCTACCTGGATTTTAAAGACCTTGCTGAAAATGGTACGCCTGATTGCTCAATGGTGGAAAAAGTGGATGGTAAGGTAAAAGAGATCGAACAGCGCCGCGACCTGAAGCAGGCGACCCTCCGGGTTCCCTTAACCCTACATAACGTCACCCAATTGCAGCCTAACTTAAATTTAAGACTCAGAGTTTAAAAGTGTCGGCTTCAAGTATTTTTTTTGGTGTTTTCACCATATTTTAATAACTCCTTGGAATATACAAGAAAATGCTATTTTTATAGCAAATACCCGGGAGTTTAAATATACTAGTGGTGGTTTGATAATTATTAAAATCCTAAACTTATTATACGAAAATCGGGTAACGGGAAGCTGGCTTCTTGATGCTTTTGTTTTTTAAAAGTTATATTAACTCCCTTACCTAATACTTATTAACCGGACTTAAATATGTTTAGTAGCTTCAACCTGGAGCGTACACTGCGCTATTGTTTTGTGGAAATTGCTACGATATTGCCTGATGTCGCAAAAGATGGACAGACAGATCTGCATATTCAGTCTGAGTCATTTTTTAAAAATATACTTAATCTTCATTGGGGGTCGCAATTTGATACCGTTCCCGCAAGAACCCCAGGTATTGATCTCTTCGATGAACATTCAGGCACGGCATTTCAAATCTCTACAGATAATTCAGCGCCTAAAATCACATCGACAGTTAAACAGGTTAACAGTTTAAATACGGGAAAGCTTTACAAGGTCAAAAAACTATACTTTCTTTTCCTGACCTATAATGACGGAATAACGTTGATACCGGACACATGCAGTTATGAATATGATTTCCGCAACGAATATGTTTATGACCTTAAGCGCCTGAAAGAGGAAATTGCCAGCAAGCATGAACAAAACCCAGAAAAGATCCGTGAAATTGTTGATTATGTCAACCGGGAGTTTCAACCATTTTATGACAGGCTCCTCGCTAAAATATTCACACCAACAAGCGTTTTTCAGGAATCCTATTACGCACTGGATAATCCGCTAACCACTATATACCCTGGAAACTATTGGGGCTTAAACCGCGGCCGATTCGTCGGTATTTATTTTAATCAATCAGGCAGCGATGAGTTATTGCGTGAACTGAACAGCGCGGAAAACTGGGTAGCACAGATGAATGAAGATACAGGATACAGGTTTTCCAGACGACGCTGGCATGCCGTGACTGTTATAGAGAACCGGACGCCCCGGCAAATGATGATGAAGATAGTGACCGATATCGGGCGCGGCGTGGATGATGCTAATCGCGGCTTTTATTTGACGATTAACGTCGATCCGGATATACCATTTGAGCACTACGGCGAAATAGTTAACGATTGGTGTAAAGCTTTCGATGATGCCAGCACCGAATATCCCTTTGCAGCACTGATTTTCAATGTCAATGTACCGCATGGAAATACGTCGGCAAAGAATATAACTGATTTTCGGGCACGACTCAAACACAATAACAACAAATTGCCCATAGAAATTCTTTTTAGCCAAAGACAGCACCAAGTTAACAAACCCAAGCAAAAGCTGTCACGGCTTCTCGGCATTTCTGATAACAATATAAGGCGGCAAGGGTCCATGATCGACCATCTGTTTTTTTATGTGTTCACTTTAATGGTTGATTCTCAGACGGGTGAATCTATTCTTGGCGACACCCCAGCCATTAAAGCCCTGACAATAAATCATCCAACTGATTATAGATCTGCTATCCTGTCTTTTGAAGCTCATGAGGATAGCAACAACTCCCTCACATCGCCGGAAGGTTTATTAAACACCTGCGCTTTTTGTACAGCGGTGGCAGAGCAGGTCTTTGACATTGTCCCTGAATTGTTGCTGCTAACATTGAAATTCGGCGGCCGTAAGCAAACGGTCGCGTTAATGGAAAGTGCTGTTTCTCACCCAAGCCAGGTGATCAACTTGTCAAGCCTGAACTTTGCTATGGGTCCGGGATTCGAGATTTTCCTGGATGTTTGGGTACATGCTATGATCAGACTGGCTAAACGCCACCCCCTACCGACGATAAAATCCCATCGCGAGAAGGTTATTTTGTCTGTTCTGGGTTATTTGAATTCAGCCGATAAAACCTCAAAAAACGACGATAACGCTAACCGACTGCTCGCGTCGTTGATAGACGGTTTTGAGCCGACGGCATTTACCCGGCAACTGTTAGCTTTAAACCAACCGGATCATGATGGAGGACGGGAACTGCCCAGGATGATCAACAGTATGAGTTATGCCGATGCGTTCAGGTTTATAAAATCAGGGTTGCACCGGAAATTCAAGGATCATATAACTGATTTGCTGGATAAGATCATCAGCAGCCCAAATGCCGGTTTTTTTTGGAAAACCCTGTTTTTTAATCAGCCAGTAACTGCGGTGCTCGTCACCGAGCTTGCGGATATCCCCGACACCGCTCACAGGGCAGTTGCCGGGTTGTGCACTGAATCTGAGATGACGGATGCATCCTTTGCCCGGCTGGCCGATTACGTATACATCGCACGAACCTTTTCTTAACTTATGCATGGAAAAATTTAATATTTTAACAGACTGGAGTTTTTGCTGCGCCGTTAAGGCGGGGCCAAAAGAAACACAGCGGTATTTGTCAACGCTGGACAAGTTAACTGACCCGGCCGCAGGCGGGCAAATGCTGAACGTTGCGTTTCAGCAATTGGTTCTTGCTGATTCCTGGCTACAGATATATGCTTTTCCAAAAGCAATAGGTGTGCTTAAAAGGCCTGATTTTCCTTTTGCTGCCGTTCGGGAATCCGCCCTGGACTATTTTACAGAATTGACAACGGTATTAAAAGATGTTTATAACATCGACTTTTACCCCGCCATATTAGCCATCTATGATGAGGATGCGGACTGGGACGATGTCTCGAAAAAACTTCACGCGCTTTCCCTGAATTTATTGCCAGTGGCATTTGTTAAAACAGATGTCAATCACATTAATCCTTACCATGACGTCTATGAACAACTGCCGTTTATTGCCTTATTGTCCCTGTATAACTGGTTCCCGGCTGATTTTTTCACCGGCAGTGAGGTAACGGCAGAAGGCTCAGCTTTAAGAATTGTCCTTGGCCAGGCTATTAGTTATGCTTATGGCCGGATGGGTTTTCTCTTGGCGGTGCTTTTATCCCAAAAAATACCTACCGGGCTTAGCACAGATGACCTTTTGACCAAAATATTGACTGCGTCGTGGAAAGGAACGCTGGAAGAAGCAGACCTAGTTGCGGCCTACGTCCGATTAGTTTTTGCCGACCCGTCAAAAGAAATGGCGACGATCTTAGACGATTTATTTACTGAGTACAGGAGCTTAAAAGAATTTAAACTACTCTTTCACAAACTTGAGTTGACTAAGGGCGCTGAAAATGGGCTCGTAGCGCTTTCTTACTGGCAGGCGTCATTACTTGACCTGGCAGTTCTGATTGATCCCCCGTCCGCTGCCGGGCCTATCAGGGACTTTTACCAGCTTCCGGACAACGAACCGAATGAACCAGCTCGCGTCTTCGATTGGCTCGGGGAAGATCACTTAGGCGAAAAAATGAAAGAACTGCTCTTATCATTAAAAGACAAAAGAATTGAAATTGTAAAGACAGACCAAGTTCCATCAAACGGATGGCTTTATTATTCGCCGGCGCTTTCATTGTTCAAATCGATATCAAAATCGGGCATTAGAAGTATCGATAATCCTGCAACATGGAGGGTAAACCGGCAACCCAGGTATATAAAGTCAGATGAACCTATTGTTTGGATCAGGCTGGCTTCTGCTTTATTCAACGTGATCACTCTGTTGCGTGCCCTTGAAAAGGAAAATATTGCGGCTAAACAGGATCTCGTCTTCATGGTCAGCCATATCAGTCATATACTTTCGGATTACAGGTTATGGCTGACAAAGTGGGAAACAGGTGGGCTTAACCTTGAAAATTACAAAAATGTCAAACCTGGCAGATATTTTCCTATTTCTACGGAGCTTACCGGACTGTTAATGAGCTGCCAGCGTCAGATCAAGTTCATGGCTGCCGGTTACATTGCCGCAATCTCGCCAGAGATTTTTTATCAAACTTTAATGGCCTTTAAAGGCGACTTTGATAACCGGGGAGGCCAGCATGTTTCAGACCCGCGAAATGATCGCTATGTTCTCAAGCGATATTATTATATCAACGAACTATTATCCTGGGTTTTCGACAATTACTTAGGTGCGGCAGGCGAATCCACTCAAACGGCATGGCTGCGGCACTTACCGGAATACTGTGTCTACTTTGCTTCGGTAAGCCAATCCGGGTCGCTGATCAACTCAAAGGAGAAACTATTAGCTGCTGTACTCGAACGACACTTACTTAAAGTGCAAAAAAGTTCTTTCTACGGCTTAACCTGGCAATCTAATCCAGGCAATAAAATGTGGGAGATGCCTTATAATTATTTCCTTATTTCCGAGACTGATCTCAGGCCCGAAGCTTGGCTGCAAAGTGATTGGGGCGAGTTTCCAGATAGTAATGAAGGCAAAACGACCAAGATGTTTTGCTCGCTGGAAAGGTTCGTATCATTGAGGTTGTATGGAAATGTAAAAGGGGTTGCGGAGGGAATTGCTGAGAAATGGTTACAGGATTTTAAAAAGGTCATCGTAGAAGTTGAACAAAATAATGACATTTACCGGCTGACACGCCTACGCCTGATCGAAGTTATCGCGGACGATAGAATCTGGACGAATGAGCCTGATATTCGCGAACTTATCGCCTGGCATTTACTAGAGTTTGGCGGTGCTTATGACCTTGTAGAACTTTTCCGGGTATTCTTCCCGCATGCCGACGGTGTGTTGATACCGGTGAGTGCTTCCAAGGAGAATCTCCGTACCCTGCTGCTCACCGGTGCACTCCGTGCAACCGAGATGTACAGGCAAACGAGTCCTGTTTTATTAAAAACACAGGATTATTTCAAGTTGAAATCCCGTGAAAGTCGAAACAACGAACTGGAGCGTTTGCTGCAATTATGTGCGGCATCGGGCGATTCGGTAATTACTGCCTTACTGAAACAAACTTCGGTGCGATACCTGGAAGAAACCCAGGGCCGGGACCACTTCGAACAGGTTTCGCTGGATGTGTATTACAGGAATGGAAAACAAAAGATTTCTACTACCGCTTTTTCAGGGAATATCCCGCCTGCCCAGCTTATCAGGGGAATGCGCTTCGATGCCGGCAACCGTATCGCATCTGCCTACTATGACAAACATGCTTTAGATGCACCGCTTTTTTCCGTGCCATTCGCCGGTCAGTCCACAGGCCAAACGATAAGCACCTCTGTCATATATGCCGGGATTGTAAAGAAAGGCTTATTGTCCTTTTATGCGTTCAACTGCGGGCTGGACGATTGGCTGTTAACGCCTGATATAAAAGGACAATCCCTCGTCATGGGGGAAGTTGTACAGTGCACGCTCTCCCGGCAAAAAGATGGCTGGCGCATAGACGGCGTGAAAAAACTACCTGTAAACAGCGATGGACAATTACTGCGCCTTAAGCTGACAACCGGTCCCGGAGCAAGAAGCGGTTTGGAGGACTATCTGTCATGGAATGGAAAAAAAGATGGGGCGATACCGCTGGCAGCTCTGGATATATCTGCTATTGTGCCTGATATATCCCGTCTGTTTTCTACTGAAAACGCGTCATTTGAAATGATTTTAAGATTTGACGGACAATTTTACCAGCCATACTATCGGTATTTCACTGACCTGCTGCTGGAAATGGAAATGTATGGCCGTTTTTTAACGCTGACATTCATCCGTGAAATGCCATATGGGGACCAAATGGGCTGGTTATTTTCCCTTGAACCAGGGAAGAATTTTCTGCTTTACCCGTTTCAATTTGGCAGGATGACAGAAAACGGGAGTGTCTTACGGCTCATAAATCTACTCGCTCAATTCACACAGGAAGGGACCGATCCCTGCGGGTTACTGATTACGGTGACCCCGGAGCATCATAATAACCAGGTATTATTAAAACTGGTAACGGCTGAGCCCCCCCGCGTAGCATCTTTCCGGCAAAATTACGAGCGCTTACAATTACCTTTCGATAAAAGAAATATTTACTGGAAGAACTTGTTCAGCGATGCTGAAGCAAAAAATATTTCACTATTTGGACACCGGGATACTACGAACCAATGGTACCTGACCGACCTCGATTTCGCCCAGGTAGGTTTCCCCCCGATTAAGCTTGATGGTATCAATCGGATTGAGAGCGATGCAGAAGTGACTATTGATCCACGCGACTGGTTGTTTGGCCGTTATGTCGCTAAGGTAAGGGCCGATGAGGTACAAACGATGGCCTTGTGCAGCAATAACAGTTTGGGAACCGGCTTTGACATCAATAGATTAAAGTTTTTTTTGAAGACCTATCCTTACTGGAAGAAAGATGATAGCATTTTAATTAGCCGGGCGGTTGCCACCAACTGGAGTGCCGGCGAGGTGGCCTGTTTGACACCCGAAGGGGTCAGCGTTCGACTGGATATGGATTCTTATTCCATGGCCCCTGTAAGTGAACAAATTAGAGACTTTAACTTTCGGGGCAGGGTGTTCCGGATAGAAAATGTTAGTCGATGGAACCTGATCAGTGGCGATGTGGGATTGCTGAATAGTGCCTTTGCGGAAGGGCTTATCTCCAAAAGGGAGCTTTCCGGGATCGTCGTGGAAAAGCCGCGCGATCCGAAGAGTGACTGGTGCTATGTTGCCTGGTTTGTTGGCGAAGAAATAGAAATAGAAAAAGTTACAGTTAAGGGACTTCATCATTTTAGGTACTATCCTGGAGCTAAGATCGAGGCATATGTAAAAGACAATAAAAAGTCCGTGCGTTTGTTTCAAAGAAACGTTTTTATCCGTGCCCAGTGGAGATTGATCTCCCAGCCGGATATTGAAATTAAAGGCAGTTTTTTTCTTTTTGAGGACAAAAGGTACGCCTATTTTGAGACACCTAAAGGCGCAGGAATTATAGTCAGGGTTGCTTTACCGTTCAAAAAGAGCTTTTACAGGGAGAGATTTAACGGATACGAGCCCTTGCCCGGCACGGGAAGTTTTAACGGGAGGGTCGTTTTAAAGAACAAAAACAGTGTGTTAACTGGCTTTGGGAGAGGGGAATGGACCGGTGTTGAAAACGTAATCTATGAACTAAAAAAGGAAAGCGGCGGTTACTTAGACCTTCAGCGTGATTTTACTTTTTACCCTAAGCACCGGATTTCAAAGTCAAAAGGGAAAAAAGAGGAAAATCCGGTTGCTTCGGCCATTATTGTTGATGAATATTTGAGGGAAAATATTCCGCTGAAAGGTTATTATAACAAGAAAAACCGCGAGGTGACCATCAAAAGTCAGGATTTTACCCAGGTATACGGTGAGGCAGACTGGGAAGCTACATTGCCCGTAGGCAATAATTATGGTCCGTTTTGCACCACGGGAGCCTATTCTCCGGTAATTGATGAGTTTTACTTATTCAGCGAACGGGATGTGATCTATGCTGATCTCATCAATGAAAAAGGATTTTTGTCACCCGAAGCTTTCATGGCCAGATATGGATCAGAGGTTAAAAAGAACGAATTGCCCCCTTTTTTCTTCGTTGAAAAGCGTTACGTGGCTGTAGACGGCCATGAACACAGTGAATATTTGTTTGAATGGGGTTATGGAAAGCATTTACTGGTTCCCGAGAACCAGCTTTTCTTCAATGATAAAGTTGCTCATTCAAGCATTGATCTTTTCCGTGGCGACCAGATAAACCATATTTCAATCGGTTATGAGTTCACTTCAGAAACGGAGGAAGTCATAATCAGGATACTGAGTTATCAAATCAATTATACGGATAATGCCAAGATTTACTTGCAACGTAAACGCCAGACGGTTCATTTGATCTTAATCGAAAAAACAACCTCCGGGCGGTTGCTGATCAAGAGAATAATGGGTAATTCTGAGAGAGATCACCGTGAATCCTATTATTTCCAAAATATTTCAGCGGCACTGGAGCTTTCACCTGAAGAAGAATTGTTGTTGTCGGAAAAACTGGAACTAAGCGGAAAAGCTGAACTTGAGGTTTATGCAAGATTAAATGAAAAGTTTTTTCGAAATCACGAAAAATTGATATTTAATCTTTTGCCGCTTAAATCGCAACAATTTGCTGCTGCGTTGAATGATGGTGAACGGGTACCGATGATCGTGTCAGGCAAAGAGCATATCACTAACGATACCAGGCTTTGGCTTGTCCCTTCCGGTAGTGACAAGGGGCCGAAGTTCCTGATGCTGAGACGCAATTTTTCTGTTCGTGAGAACCTGCTTGACCGGATAAATGAGGAAGAGCTTATTGGCAAGATATATTTTATACACGTTATAGATGCCAAAGATCGTTTCGTTTCCTTAGTTGATATGCCAGCGCGACAAAATATAGTGTTAGCGGACCTGGCTGCGAGCCAACGGGTTGTTTATGGCATTGCCTACAAAAAATGGTCCGGTGGTGTGCGCATTGAACTCAGGCCCGGGGTGAATGTGTCGGTAGAAATTGGAAGTAACATTTATTTCCCGGATATTAATCGTTGTGCTAACGGGGACCGCCTAAGAATTGAAACGGAGCTGGATCAGGGAAACGGCAACCGCCGGATCGTCATTTCAATTGCCGCTTTTGGCGACCGTTCTTTTTTTCATACTAGTCCGCGACCCGTTGTGCTGTTACCTAAGAACTCCTTCTCCCAGAGGTATAGTTTCCTTCATAAAAAGGTTACAGAATTGTCGAAAGACACTTTTGCTAACGGTTTTACCGCAGGCGATTTTTCAAATGTTAACATTTCTGTGCCGCAAAATCCTGTAGTTTCAGACATTACCAAACTAATGTCGGGTGGCCACCCAAAAGTCGGTGGTATCTTTGTAGACCGCTCAGTCCTGGTTATTGACTTTAATCATCCGGTTGAATGGGGTGGTCTGCGATTTAACAAGCATGACTTATCACTCGATTATTTACCTAAACATGACCCTACCCTCAAGAATAAAATGGCGTGGGAGAAAATTACTTTTGCTGCCGGCTCAGTTTTGGACGTGATATTTCGCCTGAACCGGGATGGCTGGATCTTTCATGACGATGAGACGTTTTTATGGAAGATAAGGAACGAGACGGTCAAAGATATAATTCCATTGCCTGTTCCGCGAACCCGGCCTTTCATCGGTCCGTTGTTTTTTGATATTGACAGTCAGGGCTTTTTGCTTCGTTACCCGGCATCGGCTTTTCTAAAATACGGTCTTCCGATTGATATACTTATCAATGACCTGGATGGCAGGCCTGGCAAAAAAGAAACCTACGCATTTGCCGGACGGACCAGTAACGGTCGATTCTTTCTTGAAATATCGCCTGGAAGGCTTGCGGAATTTAGCCCAGGCCTTGTTTATTATAAAGATCCGGATAAAATACAGCTGGTAAATTTTAACTGGGATTTGCTTTCGCCGGGAGACAGCCTGACTTTTCAACTTGAAAGCCGAGATCCGTTAGAGGTTGAGGAGCTTCGTTTGGTGAAGTGGGAAGCAGGTGTCCGAAACGCGCTGCTGTCGCGCGTTTGCTTTACCCCTGCAAGACTGTTTTCTACTGGGAAACTGGAGGTCGGAACCGGTAAATACAGATTAACCGTTCCAACGGCTTCCTTATCGCGGGGATTTACCGGCCTGGTAAGCTTGACGGGTACAAATGAGATCGAACAGCAGGATGATCCCGTTAATTGTTTTCAGACAAAGCTCTCGCTTAGCGATACTGTATTTATTGATAGCGGAATGAATGTTTTGGGTTTCCCCGAAGTCATCGCGGCGCCTGACCTGAATGAAAATGCATTTGAATGGCTAAAAGATAGCCTTTATGGTTTCCTTATTACCGATGGCAAATTTGATAGTGATGCTTTTTTGTTTCTCGTTGCCGCCCTCGGCGGGGCTATTCCTGTCACTGTAAGCCGTCTAAGTAAGACGGCCCATCCCGGGAGATTGTACTTCTCAAGGAAAAATCAAAACCCTGCCGTACTGCTGAAGGCCGAACAGACCAGCCTTGCAGAAGTGCTTGGGCTTTTTCAGGGAAGGCAGCTATTACTGCAAGTCGGCAGTTATTTATTTATTTTACCCTTCGATGAGGTTGTGTCAGGGGTTCCTCATAATTATAGAGAAGCAGTGTTTGATTTGTTGAAGTACCAGAAAATATGGATACATCAAAAGGAAGGAATCCATATCGGCTTTAGGGAAGAACGGACAGAAGAAATTAAGGCAGAGATAGTCGGCCCTTTTGGATCTGAAAAACAACTCTCCGGCATACTTTGCCGATCATTGGGTTCCGGACGGTTATATTGGATACCCGCCACGGAAGTTGCCTGGGTAGAAATCCCATTGGATGTGTTTCCTCGTTGTTACCCGAGGGGTACAATAATCAAAACGAAATTGCTGGAAAATCCTCAGCCTAATGGTTTAAAACGGGTGATTGCTTCCTTAGTGCAGACTGCTGAAGCCATGAACGAGTTTAACAGATTGAAAATCGGAACCGAGATAAACGTAAAATCAATTTTCAGGACAGATGAAAAACTGTATGTAATGACGATAAACTCTCAAATTGTCCTCGAATGCCGCTTGGGGCCAAAGGAAAAAGCCCAGGGACAGTTTCTTGCTACGGTCGATAATCATTCGGAACCCATTACCCCATTGTTCCTTTCGGTATTTTATGGTAAAAAACTTATTTCCCTGGATATACCGGCGTTGAACACGTCAACATTTAACCAGCTTACTCAGAATGAACAAATAAATGCAAGGTTGAACAGTTTGCATAGCCCAACAGGTGCTGAAATAGTAAAAGACATCGATGAGGCCAATGCGGTCATTGACAGGCAACCCGATAAAGATGTGCTTTTGCTTTCCCTGGCGTTCAGAAATGTGCAACATGAAGTAGAAAAAACAGAGCAAACAGATTTGAAAAACGCTGCAGTAATTGCTGCGAATTATATTGAACAATGCGGGCATGCCCCTTTGGTAAATCTAACGTTTGCTTTGCAGGCAGTTATTCTTGTACATCAGGCTTGCCTACAATTGAATAACGATGATTTTAGAGGATCTGGCTTTACTATAAGAAGGCTGCAAAATATAAGTAGGGATTTTGTAAGCGACCTTTGCTCAAGAGCGCTAAGAAGTTTGCACTCCGGCATTATTCTTCAAAAATTACTTTTAAACGGAATAGCAGATTTCGAAGCGGTTGCCGGACAAGCAGGACCAATGAATATTTATTTTAGGTTTCTTAAATTCACAGAACTTATAAAGGCTGGGCAGTTAGAGGAGGAATCCATGTTAGAATTGGTTGATTTCTGTGAACTGATTAGGTATCGTGAGGTCGCCGGTAGAGATGATCTTGAATTACTGTGCAATGCAATTCTCGCGGCTGCTGGTGATAAAATGGATTTACAGATGATTTTGGAGTATAGTCCTACTATCCGGGAATTATTAAAGCTTCACCCAGTATTTTATGAGACTGGCAGGCAGGCTAAGCTGGAAGACTGTCATATTGAAATATTGCGTGAGGTGTTGCGCCTGAGCATTGGAGAACCGGTGTTGTTGATGAATAATTTACTGAATTAAGGGTGATAAGCGAATGAATATAACACCTCACGGCTGATCTGTAAATGGTCAAGATTATAGAACAAACAACGTCGCACCTTTACATACAGGAAAATTTTTATTACCAATGTGCCGCATAAGTTGGAAGAAGCGGAACTTAAAACGGTGCTGACCCAGTTCGGGCAGGTCACTGGGGGCAAGCTGGCGACCGACAAGGACATGGGAAAAAGAAAGGGATGGGGATTTATCGAGATGCCGGTGAATGACCATGCAAAAGCGGCGATAGCGGCTTTGGACGGGAGGGAAGTTTACGGGTGAAAGATTGCCTTGTCCGAGGCGGTGGATAAAGAAAAAGAAGAAAGAAAGGATTTCCAGCGGCCGAGACGGGAATACCGTAATTACGGGGAAATGTCAATGAAGAAATTGATGGGGATAGGTGGTAATTTTAAGAATTGTAACCACTTCTAAACTGATCCTTTTCTGTAAAGTTAGGTGGCCCTTCAAGAGTATAGTTAAGGTATGAAGAAACCATTCTTGACAAATTATTTTTCCAGAATTCGCTCACTGCATCCAGCGAATGCTGATCTCTGTCGAAATGTTTTTTTGCACAGCTGCCGAAGCATACCGGCAAAAATGAACACTTTGAGCACGATGGCAAATTGCATGGATCAAATTTGTCCCACCACGATTTATTAGCGTCCATTATAGTGTTACTGTCCGTGAAATGACCCACCGCGAGATGTTTTTCTCCGACTTCAAGACCGCAGCGATGGAGTGATTTATCTGCGCCGATTACATGAGAATCATTTGCCAGCGCGGCGCATACATAATTTTTTGGAAAAGGGAAATCATGCGGGTTGTTTGCGTCGGCAACTTTGCCAATCCCTTTCAATCGTTCCCCGATCTCTTCGGTTAGTCCATCATATTCTTTCTGGGTAAATTCCTCTTTTCTAACAAAGGCTGACTTTTCCGTATAGGCCGAAACCATAGCAGGGAAAAAGGTAACCGGGTATTTCTTATTGAAAAACCCCTGCCCCTCAATGTAATCCATAAAGGGAATTAATTCGTGCTGATTGAGCGGACTTATATTAAAGCGGAGGTCAACCCGGACATAGTTCGCTAATTCATTAATCAGATTGATGGCTTCATCAAATGAACTTTTCCCTTCCTGGAATTCCCGTCGGTATCTTCGTATTTTTTCGTGAGATTCTTTAATGCCGTCAAAAGTGATCTGCACCTGTCGGATTTTATGCTTCTTAACAAATTCAGTTACATTTTCCGGCCATAAAGTTCCATTTGAAACAACTGAGGCGTGATAAGTTATCCCATGCTGTTCGCAGAATTCCTGAATTCTCAATGACGCTGCTTCCATAAAAGCAACATTTAACAATGGCTCGCCGCCAAACCAGTCTACGTGCAGGCTTCTTTTGAAGTTTCCATCGAAAGTTTTTTCAATATGAGCGATAATAACATCAATATCAACGGATTCCAACTGGTGTTTCGATCTGTTCTCGTAGCAATAGTAACAGCCCAGGTTGCAATCCATAGTCGTAACAATGGTATACGATACCGGAGTTTCACCGCGCGCTTTCCAGTAGGTTTCTCTGATCTCTTCCAGTTCATTTCTATCGTCTTCCACGAGAAACCCGTTCTTAAGGAACAGGGAAATAATGGATTCACTTAAATCCTCTTCTTCAAAATAGAGCTTGTCACCTGTTAGATATGGCAGGAAATCGCGGACAACCGGATTATCGATCAATACAGTGCCTGCTGTTTTGGAATTATATAATAATTCACCACCAGTTACCGGTATAGTGAAGTTATACCTTGAATTATAAAATCGCATAATGTGGAGTTTTAAACTTCCACTATGGCGACGCAGCCACTGCCGCCGCAAAGCGCTGCTTTAGATGTCATAACAGATGGGTTCAGTTTAGGATCGACCAACTGAACAGCGACTACTTCCAGCTTCATCCCAGGGTTTAGCGCAACTTTTGGTTCTTTTTCTTCTGAAACAATCAGGTGAACGGTTTTTGTCTTTGACATAATTTTAAGGATTAAGGTTAATACTTTAAAGTTAAAATTTATTTAACTGCAAAACAAAATAAAATCATTAAAATAATATCAACGGATGTCAACAATCAACTGACTACCAGATGCTAAAATAAAAATTCAATAGGTTTTGGTAGATTATAATAGTTATTTTTGATAATGAAATTTTACCTGAATCCTTAACCTGATATTATGACTACATTTTTAATGTCTTTGCCAGCAGTTCTGGGTATTGTTGGTTTTGTAATTTACTTAATCGTCAAAAAAAGTATTACCGCAGATCCAATAATCAAGTCAATACTTAACAAGCTTAAACAAGATTCGCCTGAATTTTATAAGCACCTGCAACAACTTCCGGAAGCTGAAAGAACCCAGTTAATTTTGAAGGATAATGAGTTTAAACAAAAGCTATCTGAAGGCGACAGATTGATTTTAAGCCGAATTGTCAGCAATCAGTTCCGGACGAATATTTTTGTTTATAGTCTTTGTGCGATTCTTTTAGTGGTTGGTTTGTATTTATTCCTTAAGCCAAAACCCTTAAATATTGACAGTATACAGCTACAGAATTCAAACTCTTCCAGTGATGATCTGATTACCGATCTCGATCCGGTTACAGTTACCTGGACATCAACAGGTACTGACGGGTTAATTTATGCAGTATTGGAAAACGCGGGACAGGAAAGCAATCCAACAGGATACCCGTTCAGGCATCAGTTGGCAAAATAAAGTTTGAAGTCGATAAGTATGATAATTTCAATAAGATATTAAGCAACCGGCAGCCTAATGGCGCTAACCGCATCAAAGCCATACTTTATTCAGGAAGTCAATCTTTTCAGTCTACCGAATTTGAAATAAAGGTTGGTATCAAAATTATTGCTTATGAGCAATTGCCTGATCAGATAAAATTCAATGGTATCATAGACCAAACTATAGTCGGAAATTTTCTCTTTGCTCCCCGGCTCGCATTATTTACTGACGAACATTTTCATGGCCAAAAGATTTTTGAAGCGCAGGCATATACAGACGAGCCGTCTATAACCATAGTAAATCCTAAACTATATACACCGACTAACCTTGTGTTCAATGTAAATCCACAGGATATTATGGATAGTAAGTTGATTCGTACCGACGCCGCCTCACTTCGGGATGCAATCATAGCGTTAAAATACCCAAAAAACAAGTAACATACTTTAAATAAAAATCCGCTTGCACTATAGCCCTAATGCCGGGCTTGGAGGCGACGATGTGATGAATAGCAAAGAAGAAAGCGCTCAGTTGTACAATTCCCAGATGAAGAACAAACCATTCCTGCCGGCTTATTGTTGTGGCTGCATGTTTCGGGTGCTGCATGAATGTAAACGTTACGGGCCGATCCGGCTTGGGGCGGCATCCTGGAGCCAGCGGAAGCACAATAATTTCCTGACGTTTGTTTATCTTGCGGCGTGAAAGCCGAAGAAAAACGATGCTCAACAACCCCGCTTTAATACAGATCATTAGAGATAACGGCCGGATGGAAACGGTCGATATCTTCCCGGTTTACCGCCAGGAAGGCGAATTGTATGTGGCTACGCAGGCCTTTCGCTTATATCAGGGTTACCCGGATGAGGAGGGTGAAGATTTTGAGGAAAGGCTGGAACGTTACTTGGAATATGTGGAATTGGAGGGCGAAGCCAATCCCGGTTTTTTGGGCGAAGTGCATTTCCAGGGCACGACGGTATACGAATGGAAATATACCGGGCAGCGCCTGAGCGAAGCGGAAGTATTGCAGGTGGTTGATTTGTTACAGGATAACCAGCAAGTCTTCCTCTCCGGAAATGATCCCGATACCGCGCTATCCTTTACCTATGACCGTTTTCATGAGCGTAAATATATCCAGCTCATGGCCGATGAGGGCCGTTTTCTGGTTTTTATCAATGGCGGCTTTTCGGCCGAGATCGGACTGATGGAAACCGAATGGGAAATTACCAGCGGGGATATTATTGACAACCGGCTGGAAAGGGAGATCATGCGCCGGATCAGAGCCCATAACCCCTGATACAGTATCCTTAGCTGCGGATTAATTTTTATATTTGGGTAACAGAGATATTTATGAAACTATTTATTGCAAACCTGCCGCATAAGTTGGAGGAAGCAGAACTTAAGAAGACGCTGACCCAGTTCGGGCAGGTGGCCTCAGTCAAACTGAAAACAGACGAAGCGGGAAAAAGAAAGGGATGGGGATTTATCGAGATGCCGGTGACTGACCAGGCAAAAGCCGCGATTGCCGCGCTAAACGAAAAGGAAATTTATGGAAGGAAAATCGCTTTATCAGAAGCGGTAGAAAAAGAGCCGGAAAGGAATGCTAACAATATTCAGCGGCCAAGGCGGGAATACGGGGTTTATGACCGGGATGGTAACGGAGAGATCGACGGGAACAAATGGTAAGTAAGCTACCGGTTGTAACCCTGCCTGGCATGTTTTTCCAGCAACAATTGTTGTTCCTCGCGCATGGCGGCTAACTCGGTATCGTCCTGCAAATCTTCTTCTGCCCAGGCCAGGCGATAAATTGTTTTCAGTTCATTATTTTGGTAGATGGCTTCACCGTACATGCCGTTGGTCATTTCATCAAAGCGGTTAATAAAATCGACCTGGTAACGTTCGGCGAACTGCACCAGCAGGTCAAGGTTCTGTTGCCAGCGGCTCTCATAATTGATCCAATCTTCATTAAAGCGAATATCCAGCATGTGGCCCTTGTCGCCGGTGACAAAATCCGGCAGGTGATATTGGTGCGTCCGCTGCTGCTCCCGTTCAATATTGGCGAAAACTTCTTTTATTTCAGCTACGGTGGCGGCATCGCCCAGGAAGAGCACACTGTTGGAGCAATAGTTAGCCATAGGTACGGGGTATGTAAACAAATAAAAGCCCCAATGCACTCGCTGCCCGGGGCTTTCAACCTAAACCTTATCACAAAGCGGACAGAGAAGTCCGCTTATAATGACACAATAATACAAAAAAAGCCTTAAACCTGGCTAATCGCCGGAACTTAAGCCTGTTTCATTTTCCGGCTGGCGGGTATGATCCCTAATGTCGGCGATCTTTTTGATCTTTTCGTCCAGGATATGGTCCAGCAGGTCGCCTTCATATTCAAATACCTCATCACCCCAGGGGTAACCCCTCAGCGTTGGTTCATACCGGATAGCCATGAAATCTTCCGGATCCAGCGTAACCAGCCGGAGCGTTTTGTCGGAGAAGCTGGCCTCGCCGCAAATGCCGTTACCCAATTCTGCAAACCTGCTGACGAAGGAAGCACCATAAAACTGTGCTGTTTCGATCATGAGCTCCAGGTTGGGTTCCCAGCGCGTTTCAAAGGAGAACTGATGTTTACCGATAATAATATCGCGCATCACCCCCTTATTAGATTTTGCGAAGGAAGGAAGTTGAAAGCTGTTCCCCGCCTCCTGTTTTTGCTGTATTTCCATAAACAGGTTGCGAATCTTGTCCAGCGTGGCCTCATCTGCGGAGAACACGACGCTGTTGTTACACCAGTTGGCCATAAGAATAAATTAAGGAAAACAAAAAACCCGCTGTTTGCAGCGGGTCGGTTAATTATCTTTTTCAGCGTGCGGGCTTACGCAGTTGGTAACGCATATGGTCCTGGAACTGGCGCTCCCTGCTGCGGCGCTCATCATTTTTTTTCATGCGGCGGTACACGCCCCATACGAACAGCGCCCAAACGCCAAAGCCAATTGCATACAACAACATCGGCGTTTTGGAATATAAGGCACCCATAAAAGCGCCTGTGGAAATAAAACAGGTAAATACTAAATAGACAAACGTTTTCATTACAGTAAAATAACCAGATTTCTTGCTAAGCAACCTCGGGCAAATTGGTTAAAATACCCTCATGTTTTATACCTAAAGATACTAATTTTATTAGTTATTTGACTAATTTTTAATCAAAATGTTTAATTGATCTCGTAAATTTTATTGTTCAGCCGGGCCTGCTGGACATAGCCGCGGAGCGTATCCACCAGGTCGGATGCCGGTATGCCGCGCAGCCAGATGACCGGATTTTCCGGGTCGGTACTTTTCAGCGTCAGGTTCATCAAACCGCAGACCTGCAATAAAAACGGCTGCGTCAAAATGTAGTCTTTTACTCTGTATAACTCTACCTGGTCAGTACGCTTAAAGAAAATCCCCCGCTTAATGCGGATGATTTCCGGCGTAATGGTATAACAAACACAACGGATAAACCAAAAGCGGTAAAGCCCGAATATGGCAGATAGCAAACTGATCCAAACCAGCCCCGGCCAAAGGCGCCAGGCCAATAATAAAAAGCCCAGGCTGCACAGCAAAAACGCCATGACATGGACAAAGGCAAACACCGCAGCAGGCCGGATCGTGATCACCTGCGGCTCATCAACAATAATTGATTCCATAAAAAAAGATTAAATCAGATCAAAAGCCCGGCTTCCGCCTTTAGCTCATCAAAAAAAGTATTATACACTTTGGGTTTATCGGTGGCCGTGCCAAACCGCACACCCGCCGCCCGTTCAAAAGCAGCCAGGCTGAATTGTTCCTGGATGAAAGAAAAATGATATTGCCTGAAACTAACTACCACCTGTTCACCTGCGCCCAAATAAACCGACAAAGGCCAACTCTTAATAGTTGCCGCCAATTTCACATCAGCCATCCGTCCCAGCACATCCCGCCCAAACAAGAGCCGGAATTGTTTACCTGCCAAATTGGACCTGATCCACAAAAGCTGGGCGTCACTAACGCCCGCACCCAAACTCACGAACAACAAATTTTCCGTTTGTGGAAAGGCAGCCGCCTTTTTGTTCAGCCAGGAAACGGCGTCAAGTGCCGTAGCGGACAGGATGACCAGTCGGACTTGCGAAAGTTGCAAATTGCCGGCCAGCCAAAACCCATCCGTTACCGGCACACGATGGAAAGCAAAACCGAAGTGTTCCATTCCTTCACCATAATCAAAGACCAGGTTACCCAAATCGTCAGAACAGTAAAATGGCCGGAAGAAACGCTGCACTTCCGGCCTTATGCCTAAACGGGTCAGGTATGCGTGCATCAGCGACTGAGCGTTTCGGCCTGTTCCTCGTCCTCACCTTGTTCTGCTGTGACTGTTGGCGCAGCCTGTTTCGCTTCCGCTTCGGAAAGTTTCTCCAGTGCTTTATGAAAGTTTTTGCCGGGTTCCTTATGCTGTGTCTTATTAAACAAGGCATTCAGGCCTTTAAACAGCACATAAGAAACACCGCCGTCTATCAGCACCGAGGCAATCAGGGCCAAACGGTCGGCACGAACGGCCTGCTTGTCTTTGGCGGAAAATTGAATAGTCGTACCGTCTTCGGTTTCCACTTCCTTTCCCTTACGGTAAAGTTCTTTTTGCTTTTTAGTTAAAGGTACGCCGTTGACCTCTTCCGGCGGCTCGATCTTGCCGGTGTCCACGATAATAAACTCATTGGTTTCCTTATCAAATTCCACCAATACCTCGCGTTTACCACCGCCATCTTCCGTAATGGTTTTGACCACGTTCACCGCTTCGCCTTTTTCCAGGCTTTCAATTTCGGTGTCGGTCAGGTATTCCGGCCCTTCGGCGAATTTATAAATCGGGTGCGCTAAGAGTTCTATGCTACCGTTTTCATTGCGCCTAAGCGATAACTTCGCATCCAATGCCGGGATATGCAAACCCTGCTGTTCCAGATTTTCCAAACGCAGCATATCTGTTCGCCGCCCTGCCAGCAAAGCCGCCAGGTCGTCATCATCGATATGCAGGACGTTCCAATCGGCCAGCCCTAATTTCTGGAGTTCCTCCATCGGGAGTTCCTCCCTTTTAAATTGTTGTCTGAGCATAGTTTTTTATCTTTCTATCTGGTACTGTTCATCCAGGAATTGTTCCACGGCTTCGGTTTCATGGTAAGCAGCTTCTTCGGCGGAAACGTCCCGGCTGGCAGCAAGCTCCTGCGAGTTATTACGGGCATCCAGCAATAAGCCGAACAACTCATCCTTTGCGCTCATCTTAAATTTGCGCTCGCTGCCCAAATCCTGCATCTGGTAAACGTTGTTCTTCTGTGCCTTAATCACCTTAAACTCGGTGCCGTTGTGGGGTATGACCTCACCTTCGGTGAGTTTGGTGGGGTCGATCTTTGGCGTATCGATCCCGGTTTCTGCTGCTTTCCCGGTTTCATTCTCCTGCTCCGCCTGCGTGCTTTGGTCAGCTTCCTGTTTTTCCTCGATCTGCTGCTCAAAGCCCAGGATATGATCTACGATCTTTTGCGCGTCCGATGCGGCTTTAAACAATTCGGCTGGGTCTTCCTTTAAAATCACCGCCCAGCTTTGCACATAACCGACATGATCGTTCAGGTCATACGGCAAGTTCAACTCTTTGCTCATGAAAAGAGACGCCAGGTTAGTGCGCAGTTCCTCGCGGATATGTGCCGCTTGATCCATGCTCGTATCCTGCGGTCTGTTTAAACGGTCTTCCGCTGATGTCCAGTGTGCTAACTGGTGCAAAGCCTCCGCATAATATTGTTCCGGGTTAGCAAACTGCTCCATCTCCGGCAGCACAATGGTATCTGAACTGGTATCGTAAAACATATCCTCGCCGCCACTTTCGATGATGGCTTTGCTGTTATCCAGGATCACCTGTGCACGTTCAGCCGGTGAAAGGATGTTTGGCTCCTTTACCCATTTTTCAATATTGCGCATCTGTTCGCCGTTGAACAGCCAGGCATCCACCTGTTTGGGTTCCTCCAGCTTGATCCGTTCGGTGCGCTGCTTGCCGTTCTCTTTTAAAACAGGCTGGCCTTCACCGTCTACCATTTTCTGGTATTCATAATTGGAAAGGAACTGGATGAGCGTGCCGGTCGCGCCTTTGACCACCGCCGTATGGTTACGGTTGGCCTGGTTGGACGTACCCCAGCGGGGGTCGTCCCGCTTCTGCATCAGCAATACCAGGGCAGACGGCCCGGCATAGCGGTGGCCGCTCTCGATGTTGAACGGCAACGTCGAGTTTAAACTGTTGTTTGGCCGTTGAAAGATGGAAGTTCCGACTTTCAGGTCCGCGATCATTTTTCCTGTGATCTGTTCGGACAGGGGTTTAAAAGGTGTACTCATTGGTTTTTCTCCTTATTAATTTGAAATTGTTTGATTGCTTCATTAATCCTTTGGCGGGACACAGCGATAAAATCGGCTGTTTGGGTTTTCAGGCTGAAAGCGCCTACGTTCTTTTCGATGCCAATAAAGTGGCGGTCTTCCAGCACGGCAGCGACCAGAAAAGAGCCGCTGCCGCTGGCATTATCCAGCACAATGGCACCGGGGTCGCTGAAAGTACGTATGAGATAACGGCCCAGGTCAACGGGCTTTTGCGAGGGATGAAAGGTTTTGCCCTCGGTTTCTGCGGTTTTATAGTAAATCCAGTCCGGCAAGTCTTCCTCGTAAAAAATGACGTCGTAGGGATAGCGGTTACCGGGATTGACACCGTCGTTTGGACGGTAAGTGCCGTAACAGCCCGTTGCCGAATTCTTGCGTTTCCCCCGGTTATAGGGCTTGCCCGCCATCATCTGCGGGTAATAGGCGGGCTGCCCCCGGCAGAAAATGCAAATGTCTTCATGCTTTTTGAGCGGCTGCCGGTTCGCCTGTAAAAAGTTCGGCGCTTTGGATTTAATCCAAACGATCTTAAAACGGAACCAGTCGGGTTTGCTCAGAATAAGTTTGGCGGTGAACAAGCCGTGCGCGGTCAGTGCTATGGTGCCATCCGGCTTAACGATGCGTTCATATTGGTGCCAAAGCAACCCAAAATCGATCAGGCTGTCCCAGGGGTTTTGTGTCGAGCCATAGGGTAGATCGCATAAAACCAGGTCGATACAGTTTTCCGGCAATTCTTGCATAACTTCGAGACAATCGCCCTGAACCACCTGGTTCAGTAAGTGTTCAGGGATCGGGTTCATGGATGTCGTGATAAAAGCTGTAAGAAACGGAGTGGGTTCATTGGCGCATTGCGGTAGCTGACACTGAAATGCAAATGCTCGCCTGTCACGCGCCCGGATGAACCCGTAACGCCCAATGGTGAACAGGAACCTACAGAATCGCCCGCCAATACGAAGACTTGCGACAGATGCCCATACAGAAATGTGAAGTCGCCGGAGCACAGCCGGATATGCACACCCGTCAGCGGATCATAACCGACAAAATCAATGCGGCCGGACATCACCGCAAAAACGGTATCATGCCTGGCCCGGAGATCGATGCCCGAATGAAAACAGAACCGCCCGGTGACGGGATGAACTCTATATCCATAGCCGGATGTTAATACCAGGTGCCGCAGCGGCAAAGCCAGCAAGCAGCAGTAAAATAATTTGATCACCGTTCGTATTGGTTAGAGAAGTCGCGGGAGATTTGATCTTTTAAGATTTCAACGCACATAAGTTGAATAGCAGGAAAGTCACGGGCCGTCTGCATGGCTTTGATCTTTTCAGTCACGTCGCCATAGCGAACCAGCAGGTGCACACGCCGCAAAGCCTCGAATTCTTCCGATAGCTGATCACCCTCCACGTTTACCAGGTTATCCTGTATTTGATCCGGAGGCAGAAAAGTAAACAAGGCATCTGCGGAAAAAAGCCCGGTCTTATCTCTGAAGTCCACATAAATATTATCGAGACCAATATCGGCTTCGCTGATCACGCCGACCTGGTTACGCTTTGACAAAGGATCAGCTAACAGCTCGGGATGCACCAGTACGACCACGCCCCGCAGCTTGTCGTTTGCGCCGGACATTTTAAAGAAATCTAAATCGTTCATAACCTTCAGCGGCTTACGCTATAATCCTGCTTCAATCCCAGTTCTTCTTCCAGCGACGCCATGCTATATTCCAGTACCACAGGGTTATCGCGTGAAATTTCAATCGCCTGCCTGTGATCCTTTGTCAGGTTTGAATTGGCCAGCATACCCACCCTCAGCAGGTCTTTAAAATCCTGTGCATTCATTTTCAGGTGATCCTGCATGGTATCAAAGTGGATACTGCCGGGCTTTTTCAAAACCAGCAATGCATCGGCAGAAAATAAAGCCTGCCCCTCGTTGCCAAAGCTGACGATGACGTTATCGTTTTCGATCTCTGCGGAGGCGATGATGCCGATCTGGTTCTTTTTTTCGACGGGGTCATGTAATAGTTTGGGGTGTACCAGCACTAAGGTGCCGGAGAGTTCGTCTTGTTTGTTCATTGGAAAAATGTTTTAGAAATGATCAACTGTATTACTTAGGCTGTGGGATTGGCTTCATGCTGCCTTTGGGCAGCACCTGCACCTGCGGAATGGGCTTGCGGAAACTCTCGACAATAGCATCGACCTCGCTGTTGATGCGCATAAAATTCTCGCGCAAAATTTCCTCTTTGCGTCCGGCAAAGTCATAGTAAGCGGGCAGGTCGCGGTATCCGGCTTCTTCGGCCCTTAACTCGGCAGCATTCAGATTCACCTTGCAATTGATGGCCGAAGTTTCAAACTTACCCGTATAGACTTCCTGCACATCAGCTGCGATCAGGCCCACCATCTCGCCTGTATTCAGGGAAGCCATTTTACCGGCAGGGATCAATGGCTCCAATTTTTCCTGCAGGGAAGTGGAGGTCTTGTTGCGGTCGATAGACAGGCTTTCGCCGATCTGCTTGTTCTTGCCAAACAGCCTTTCCAGCCAGTCTAAAGTTTCTTTGTTCCTGACTGAACCGGCCAGCACATTGCCCACCACGGCGGTAATTGTAGCGGCGGTATCTTTCCCGTAATGTTGATTGAACTGCGGCAATTCCTGCAAACCCATCAAAATCGCCACCTTATTGCTACGGGCAACCGCTAAAAGATTTTCGATTTTGTAGGTGTATAAAGTCGGGATTTCGTCTATGATCAACGCTGACGGCAGGTTGCCCTTGCTGTTGATCAGCTTGGTCAGGCGGTTCATTACGACAGAATAGCAGGCGGAATTGATATTTTGTGTATTGGGGTCATTCGCCAGCACGACAATCCCGGGGGTTGCCCTATCCGATATTTTCAAATTGAAATCATCGCCGGAAAAAACCCAAAAGGTTTCTTTTGTGGCTAAGCGGCTGATAAATATTTTCAGCGTACCGATCTGCCCCTCTAATTGCGGAAAAGCCTTAGTGGCGTAAGCGCTCTTAAACGGCGACAATAAGGACACCAGTTCCGGTTCGGAAAACAGCGTATTAAAAACATCCTCGTACGAATGGTTGAGAAAGGACAATACATGCGGAAAGCTGGAATATTTGCCGCCTGCGTGTTTAGAAAAGAAGTAAATACAAGCGGCTAAAAAGTTAATCGCCGACTGCGTAAAGAACTGGTCGCTGCCGCCACTTTTGTCCCCTTTTTTCATGGCTTCCACTAAACCCTCGGCACCCTCTGACGCATCGGCCAGCGAACGCAGGTAATCGGCCCTCCAGGGATTGGTACGGCGGCTGCGCTCCACATCGTTCAGGTTAATGACATGAAAATCATAATCCTTGCATTTACCCTGCTGTTTGGCTAACAGGTAATGGTAATAAGCGATCTTTCCAAGATCGGGATATTTGTAGTCATAGACCACTGTACAAAAACCCTTGCCGATCATCTGCCGGATAAAGGGATTGACGATGCCAAAGGACTTACCTGAACCCGGCGTACCGATCAGGATGGTACCCCGAAATGGGTTGACGATATTGATCCAGCCCGCACGTACTTTGTTCTTGTAGTAGAACTGCATGGGGATATTCACCGAATAATCAGTAACGACCTGCTTTACTGGCTGCATAAAGCTTTCGCCTTCGACATTCCAGATGTCCTTTCCCAATCCGGAGCGGATCATCTTGGAAATATTGTCCATCGAAACGCTGAGCAGGATGGCCCCCACGAGTGATGAAATCATATAGCCGAGGTTCCACCAGGTGGTGTAAGCAAAAGCTATACTGCCTGCGCGTCCATATAAAAATGTCCCTCCAAAAAACAACACGAGCCCCAAAGCCAGCGGGTAAAGGATATGCAGTTTTGGGTCGAGCTCCTGCTTCTTTTTGGCTAAAGTGCCGATGCTGACCAGGCAGATCAAAAACAGCGTTGCCAGCTTACTAAACAGCAAATTGCTGTAAATAAGCACATGGCTCAGCTTTTCTACCGGCCCATAAAAAAAGCCCCAGAACGGGGCTTGCTTATAAACAAAGATGGCGGCTTCGAGTGCAATGGATACATAAATCAGGCATTGCATAAAGCCGTGCAGCTTATGCTGCTCGTGGGTTTCTTCCATATATTTTGATTTTTAAAGGAAGTCAGGAGGGCTAGCGCCGTTCCTCCATAATACTATTTGTTTTTAAATGGAATGGAGGTAGTCCTAACGGGATTCTTCCATAAGTTTTAATTATAAAATGGTTAAGGGAAGTGTATATCTTTGTGTATGGCAAAAAACCTCGAACAGTGGCTGGCGGCTAAAAAGCAATTTAATTTGAATGATGATCAGATTGCGATGGCGCGCGAACTGGGTTTAAATCCGAAAAAGTTTGGCAAGCTGGACAACCATGACCAGGAAAGCTGGAAAATGCCCCTGCCGCAGTTTATTGAGCATATTTACTTTAAGCGCTTCAAGCGGGAAGTACCCTTAACGCCTGTCTTATCCATCGAACAGCAGTTAAAGGAGCAAAAAGTTAAAGTATTAAAGAAGAAAAAGCAAAAAGCCGGGAAACGGGCCGAACAAGCAAAATCCGGTTCCGATAGCAGCAGTGAAGCGCCGCTGGGTGGCTGGTCAACATTCAGAATTGGATCACCTTAAAACCGGCCGTTCCACACTGACAATGGTGTCATGAATCGCCCCGCCATGGCTGAACAAAGCCACGCGCTCCAACGAAAATTTCCGGCCAGCGCCCATTACGATGGAATGGTAGCCAAAGGTAATGACGATACCGCCCGGTGACAGGCAGCGCGGTATTTCGTCTTTAAGCTGCCGGAACGGGCTGCAAATATTGCCTTTGTACAGCTCCATACTTTTCCTCAGTGCATAGGGCGGATCAAGCAAAACAGTATCAAATAGTTCGCCTGACCAGCTTCGCAAAAGTTCTAAAGCATCAAGGTGATAATCGGCAGGCATCGCCGGGTCGAGGTCGTTGCGTATTTCATTCACGTTAAGCAAGGTCGGGCCTGCAAACAGGTTGAGCACCTGGCCCTCACAGCGCTTTTCCACCCATTGCCTTACCGGCTTAACCGAAAAAGTATAGCGGTGCAGGGGGCAGCGCAAATGCTCAAATAAGATCATAGGTAACAATTAAATTAAGGCGATACCCTGTGCAGGGTAATCGGGCGGATTGGTCCCCGGTAAACGCAGGGGCCTTAGATTTTCGGAATGGTCAAGACTACCTCCCTGTTCTTGTTCGTTGTTTATACTTTCGTCTTTATCTTCGGGTACCGCCTTCATTTGCGTTGCCCTGATCTTGGCGGCAATCTCCTGTTCGAGCCGCCGCTGCTCCACGCGCAGTTCAACCAGTTCCTGTTCTTTTTCAAAGGTCTTCTGGCTGAGTTCCTTTAAGGTTGGGACTTCCGCAAGCAGTTCGGTTTGCTCTTTTTCATATTTCTCCCGCAAGCCGGTGACTTTATCAATGGCATTGAGAAAATAACGGGCAGCCAGCTTGGGATTGTCGATATTAGGGTTCCCGCCGTTAGCCTGGTATTTGATCCCGCCAGGCCCTTCGGCAAACAGGTGGTTTTGCATCCGGTATTTAAACAGGCCCTGGTCTTCATAACCCTCGCGCTGCTGGCGGATATAGAGCTTAAACCCGTAAAGGGTGCCGATCTGCCTTTCTTCCGGCTCACCTTTACCCGGTTGCCAGCCCCGGTAAAGTGCAATGATCTTATTGCCCAAAGCTTCAGCATCAGCAGATGGAAAATCGGTCAATTGAATCGGATTGAGCTTATTGCCCTCTTTATTATGCTTCAATTGCGAATTGTACAGGGTTTCGTCCCGGAGCAGGCTGTCCATGGCGCCTTTAATTTCACCCAATCTTTTTTCGGCGGCTTCCAGGCTGTAACGGTTGCGGGCGACTTCCCGGAAGTGGGCTGATTTCCAGCCTTCCAGTTGCGCCACTTTCTTTTCAACCTTTGCTTTTTCCAGCAGCGTGGTATCGCCGGAAAGGATAGCGATATACTCCGAGAAGTTCATGCCGCTTTTTTCATCGAGCGCGCCCTCATCCAGCGTCCGTACATTCAGCTCACAGTTTTTCATCTGCGAAATAAAGGTCTGCTTGTTTTTAAGCAGGTTGAACTTGTAAGCATCCAGCGATTGCTCTACGCCATAGATAAAGTTGAGCACCTTATTATCATAAAACTTTTTCGCCAGCCAGTTACCCTGCCTTGCGCCCCGTCCGTCGCGCTGTTCCAGGTCGCTCGGACGCCACGGTGTATCGAAATGATGCATCGCTAAAACCCGTGCCTGTACATTGGTACCCGTACCTAATTTTTCAGTACTGCCGATCTGCACCCTGATTTCGCCGTTGTTCATCATCCGGAACATCTCCGGCCGTTTCTTATCCGGCCAATCGTGAATAAAGGAGATTTCGTGAGCCGGGATATTAAAATCATTGACCAGTTTATTCTTCAATGCATCGTAAATATTAAACTCACCTGGTTTGGGAGTTCCGATGTCGCTAAAGATCAGTTGGGTACCTTTATGAGGTGTGCTTTCGTGATAGATCCCGGCAACCTTGCGGGCACATACATTCACCTTATTATCCAGATGGTCATCATAGTCAGGATCGATCAGCCGCATATCTGCCGACATTTTCTTAGCGTAATTGGTAGCGATCAGCATCCGGGCATTGTCTTCCTCGGCAGTAAGGCGCGGACGGCCCAATAAGGTCGCATCACCCGTTTCGGCAAACTGCATCAGCTTTTTAATAAAGTCCTGCTGGTCCGGCGTTGGGTGAATATTTACCAATGTTTCAGATAATTCCGGCTTGTCGAGGTTGATATGTTTGGCCGTTTTATAATCGGTGATTTCGTTATAGAAGAGCGCCAATTCGGGAACTTTGATAAAATGACGGAATCGTTCTTTGGCCGTGATCTGGTTGGTGACCGAAAACTCAAAGTCAGTCGTCTTCTTGGCAAATACCGCGGCCCAGGCATCAAAGTTGCTGATACTCTGCCGTTCCAGCTCATTCGGGCGCAGGTATTTGAAGATCAGATACATTTCCGTCAAACTGTTGGAAATGGGCGTACCGGATAAGAAAGTAACGCACAAATCGGCATCAAACTTCTGCTGTAAGGTGCGAACGGCAAACAGCATGTTCAACGCCTTTTGGCTCCCGTCCTGGTTACCCAAACCGGCCACGCGGTTATGCCGGGTGGTAAAGGTCAGGTTCTTGAACTTATGCGATTCATCGACAAACAAGTGGTCGATATTCATCTCCTGAAAATCGATACCAGTGTCTTTTTTGTTGTCCAAGGCATACAAAACATCTTTCAGCTTAGCTTCAAGGTTTTTCTTGCGTAGTTCCAGCCCTTTTAAGATCGAGCGGGAAACTTCCCCGCCTAACGATTTGAGCGTGGCCAGGTCAGCATAGATATTACCCAGTTCGTCTGCCAATATTTGCTGTTGAATTTCGGGCGACTGCGGGATCTTACCAAACTGGTCGTGCGTCAGGATAATGCAGTCCCAATTGTTATTCTTGATCTGGTGAAAGAGCGATTGCCTTTTGACCGGCGTAAAATCATTTTCACCCGGTGCCAGTATTTTGGCATGGGGATAGGCTTTCCGATAGGTGTCGCTGATCTGCCCGACATTGGCTTTGAGCGCCAGGATCATCGGCTTTTGGACGATGCCCAAACGTTTCATCTCCTGTGCGGCAACGATCATCGTCAGGGTTTTTCCCAAGCCGACTTCATGATCGATCAATGCTCCACGGTTCTGAATGATGCGCCAGGCTGCATTACGCTGCGAACTATACAAATCTTCGATGCCCAGTGCCTTCCGGTCAAGACCGGGGAAAGCTAAATGGTTGCCGTCATATTCCCGCAGCACATAGCAATTAAACGTCTTATTATATAAATCTTCAATGCTGTTTTTTTCAGGCCCCGGCAATTCCCGCAGCCATTCCTCAAAGCGGCTGCGGATCGATTCAACTTTCTGGTGCCCTAACTGGATGGCCTCGTTGTCCGGCAAGCGCACTGCGGTGTCACCCGAACCGACTTTATAGCTGAAATAAGGACTGGTGTTTTCCAGCGCATGTTCCAAAAGCGCCGCGCCCTTCATTTTAATGCCGGATTTCGGCATGATGGCAAATTCCTCGTCCGTCTTTGCATTGCCATTTTTATAAGTAACCTTAAAACTATCAGCCGAAGAAAAATATTCGATATGGGTGTCCAGGCCAAACAGGTCGCTGGCAAACTGCTGGTAATATTCAATGGGCATCCATCGTTCGCCTAAATTGAAATCCAATAACTCGAACGGTATCTTTTCCGGCTGCGCCCGCCTGATCGCTGCCAGGCTTCGTGCAATTTGCAAATCATCGGGATGCGCTTCTGCGGCCCTTTCCGCCAGCGCTAATTTTTGCACCACGTTGCCCGATAAGTAACTGTCATTCGTTTCCCAGGTGCGATAAATGGGGTTCATCAATATTTTACCGTCCAGCTGGCGGATGATTGCATACTCATCCAAGCCGGTCATGGTACTCATATAGTCCAGGTCAACCATGCCTTTATCATTCAGGCTGCGCGCTAATGCCTCGGCCGGGTCATCGGTATGCAGGTTCTCCTGCTGCGGGAACACCGGGCCGAAAAAAATGTCGGCCTTTGTCCAAACCTCGTTTTCACGCCGTTCCAGGGACGAGAGCACTACGAAGCCCAATGCGGCATCCTCCAAAATCTTGTTCCGGTTGCTGCCTTTATTCAGATCACCGTATTTTCCGGTAAAGCTTTCATAATTGCGGTTAAGCAGAACCCGCAAATGTGGCTGCACCTGTAAAGTTTCCGCTTCTTTCGCGTACAGTTCCATATAGCTGTCGCGCAAGGCAATGTATTGCCGGAAAAAGGACAGGTCGTTTTGACTATCAAAGGGTTTAAAATCCGCCTGACCGTTTTCGATCAGGCCGGTCAAACCCGCCTTGCCTTCATGGATCACTAAGGTGTCCCGCTTGTAAAAGGGCTTGATATTGGTAAAAGGCACCGGCCTGTCGGCCATCAGCTCAAAGGCGGATTCCAAACTGCGGTCACCCTCGTAACGGTAATCATGCCCGAAATATTTGAGTTTGGCGGATAAGGCTTTGAGTTCATAAGTCAGCGTATTGCCGCTTACCCACTTGTTGGAAAAACTCAGCTCCTTTACATTGCTGAACAGTTTATACAGGTATCGGCCCGATGTTTTGGCCTGCGCCGTGATCAGCACGATGCTGTCATGGTCGGGCCTGGCTGTTGTGCGGATGGTACTGATCTGCCTGCCGGTTGCGGGATCGACAAAAGCTTGGTCCAGATCGGACAAATAGCCTTGCGCCTGGTCATTGTTAAATGTCGGCGCATCAAAAAGGCCTAACTGTCCCTGGCCGGAAATTGCTGAGGCCTGTACTTCCGGCATATCCAGAAAAGTAAAAAACCGTGCGTTCGGCACGGTTTTACTTTCAGTTTTGTTGGCTGATTTTTGCTCATCCAATCGCTCCTGCAAAGCTTTCCAGCGGTCGAGATCAAAATTGGCGGCCAGACCCTCTGCGATTTGTTCCATCAGCGGCTGCCGGATATCCTCCAGCGGGCCTTTCTGCCAAATCCTTTGGCTCGCCTTGCCGTACTGATTTTTGCCCTCGCCAGTTGTGTCACCCAGGCGCAGTTCCGGGTGCCGGTCGATATAGGCATTGACTGAAAATTTGCCGTAGCTGTTTTCCTGTTCGGCGGTTTCGATCAGCAGTAATTCGGTTGGGGTAAAAGCCTCTTTGTGGTCGTTCTTCTGAACCAACAGCAAATGACTTGGCGCCTCCGTGTTGGCGGTATCCTTCATCAGGTTATCCGGCAAAACCGACAAGCTGATAAAATCGGCCGATGTAAATACATGCTTACGCCCCAGGGTATTGGAGGCCGTGTTTAAAAAAGCGTCCGTCACCAGGAAAGCCAGTAAGCCGCCGTCACCTAATTTGTCCAGGCCTTTGGCAAAGAAATAATCGTGTATCTTGTTGGTTACCGCGCTGCCCTGGTAGGCTGGGTCGAATACTCGAAAATTACCAAATGGGATATTACTGGTAATAAAATCATACTTGCCTTTTTCGTCAGCAGCTGTTTCCTCAAAGCCGCGAACCTGGACAATACTGTTTACCGGCAAGCTTATGGCAAGCGCCATCAGCACTTTGCCGGTCAGCTCATCCTTTTCCACTGCGTTGATTTCCTGCAAGTCGGGGAAGGCCTTAACAGCCTCGGTGATAAAGATACCTGCGCCGCTGCTCGGCTCATAAAGATGCTGCGGCAATATGCTCCGATCCTTCATGGCAGCATATAGTGCTCCCGGCACCAGTCCCGGCGTATAAAATGCGGTTGAGATGCTGCTTTTCATCCCGTCTATTGCCGATTTATAATCGGCAGGCAACAGCTTTTCCCGCAACATTTCATGCAATGCAAGCACCTGCGGATGCAGCCGCAGGTCATTGGCCGAAGCGTTTTGCTGAACCCATTCTTCGACCGGCCCTGCACCGAACAGGACGGCTTTTAATCCGCCGAACCCGGCGTAGCCTTTTAATACTTCAACTTCTTCAGCGCTATAATTATCCTTTTCCGATAAGGCGATGCGCAGGGCATCAATATTACCGGCCAGTTTTTTTGAACTGTTAAAAGCCATGATCTAATCTCCTTCCAGGTATTCGGCAATGGTGCCGGTGACGGCGTAGCGCAAGAGGCGGCTGTCCTCGCTTTCAGGAAAACCGTACTCATCAAACAAGTACTTGCAGGCGGCCAGTAAATTCAGCAACTCATAAACGAGGATGCCGCTGACGTGAAAAGCCAAATGGGTTTGCTCAAATTCTTCCTCGAAGACCTCCTGCAAATAGTCGTAGCGTTGGCGTTCTTCCTCCTCCAGTAACTTTAGTGGGTTCATCAGATGGGGATGGTATCCGCATCGAGCACGTCCTGGTAAGTGATATTCAAGGTGATCACCCTGCCGGAGATCTGCTTTTCGCTGAGTTCGATATGCAGTACCTTATTTCCGGGGAAGGTGAGTTTCTTCAGGACAATGATGTTGCGGTAGGTCTTTTGAAAAAGCGGGTTGTTAAACAGGACAAATTCAGGCTTCAGTTCGACCGACTGCACATTGGTCGCTTTGGTGATCTTTTTATCATCGATATGGAACCGCAGGTCGGCTATATCGTAAGCAAGGTTGGTTTTGTTCCGGTATCCCAGGTCAATAAACACATAATCACCCGCCGTATAAATATGGTATAGTTCCGCTTTGAGATCAAAAGCTTTTGTACTTTCAATGGCCTTACCCGGTCGTTTACAAAAGAGGTTAAGCGAAAGCTGTTTTAACTGGTTCTTTGAAAGACCGATACCCGAAATGTCCAGCGGGCGGGTGTCGCCGGGGTCAATCGCAATTTCCGTTCGGGTATCCCTGGCAGTTATGGAATCAGCACGGATAACGTGGTATTGGGTGATAAATTTCTCACCCGCAATCGTGATGACCGCATCCGCTACATTCACCGAATCTTTTAAGCGGATGCGCAGTACGTTCTTAAGCGGCAGGTCGCCGATGACCGATTTGGCCGAAATATCCACATATTGGATCGGTTCGGGTGAAATGAACTGCACCGAAACATTTTCGGGCAGGTAAATAATTGGTAAAGCATTCTTTTTGACACCTTCCGCAAAGGGTGTAAGTTGGGCATAGCTTTGCAGGCCTGCCAGCAAAGCGGCAAGAAACAATAAGATTTTTTTCATGGTTAGTAATGTTGCTGCGCCTTTTCCAGCGCATCGTTATCGATTAAATAGAGGTAGGAATTGTATTTGATCCTGGCCTTATCCTTGCGGATCAGCCCGGCAATGGCAGATGAAGTGGACTCAAACATTTTGCCGGCCGTGCTCATTGCAAACTGGCTGGCCACCGAGCCTGTGCCGCTCCCATCAATGGTCACCCCCTGCACGGTGTTGGTGCCGAGGTCTTTGGTAAAATCCCTAAAAGCCGATTCCGGAACATAGAGCCCGGAAAGACCGTCCAGGTCATACACCTGCAATTTGACGGGCAATATTTTGTTCTCGTATAGAATGGATTTCACGGTAAGTTCCACCCGCTGGCCTGAAAATCCGGTGATTAAAGCATACAGGTAGGCGCCTTTGACGATCCGGTAATTACCGGCATCAATATCATCCAGCAACCGTAAGCGGATGCGCGAACCTGCGTAACCCGTCAGGTTCTCATCGATCACCACTTTAATAAAGTCCGGGTGTTTTTCAGGCAGTACGGTATTAAATTCCGACGATGGCGCGTCAGCCAGCTTCACCGCTAATTTAGGTTCAGCTGCTTTTTGCGCGGCAACTTTAGCCCGTGCCTCAGACTGCTGGCGTTCGGCTTTGACCTGCGGGTCGTTGGCTTTATTCATGCTGTCGAGGTAAGCCATTTGCTGCCGGAACGTTTCCATCGGGTTGGCCCCCTCTAAATCTCCCCCGGAAGGGGAGACTTTTTTTTGTCCGGCATCGCGCCGGTTTTTTAATCCATTCAGCGCGGCTAACATCGCCTGATCATTACTCACAGGCTGCTTTCGTATAGAACCACCTACCGCCCTTTGCGTGTATTTAGCTTTCATCGCCTTATTGATCGAATCCAGCATTTTCTTTTCCTTGTCTGAGTAGCTGCTTTGAAACGTGGGGTTACTCGTTTTCTCGGAAGGCAAGGGATTTACGGCGGTCATGCCGTCGCCTTCTTTATAGGTATTGCGATAAGCGTCCAACTTATCGTCCAATTGTTTCTTTTGTACATCGCCGGAAACCTGGCCTACAGTGGTGTTAATCCCGTTTGCCGGCTTATCTTCGACCTTTTTGGCGGCAAAACCGCTATGGAAAACAAAAAAGAAAAGGCAGAGAAAAGGTAGCAGGATCAGCGGCAGGATGTATTTAGGTTGTTTTAAATTGATTTGCATAATGCTAATGGGGTAAGGTGAGACGGATGTGCTGCAGACTGTCGAGATCGCGCACCAGGGTGACACTGTCAGCTTTATTCAAAACTTTTTTCGTGGTAATACTATCTACCTGCCGTCTTAAATGAATGGTAGTCTTTAGCGCCGCGCCTGCTGCCAGGATATGATCAAAACTACTGTTCAATACCTCGCTTTGCGGCCTGGCCTTTGACTTTTCCGGCGGTACCATTTTAGGGTGCAGCCATACAGCCAGCACAGCCGAAGCCAATAATAAGGCGGTCATCAAACCAAACAGGAAACGGGGATATTTAGCTGCAAGACGTTTACTAAACCGGTTGCCTTTCTCCACGTAGGCCGAAAATTCCTTTTTCAATTCACTGTACAGCGTATCCCTGGGATCGCGGTTAGAACGTATTTTTCTGAACATTTTCGAGGTCTTTGTTTTCGAGGGTTCTCCAGTTCACGATCAGGACGCCATGCGGGTTGTTGTCGCTCCGGGGAATGTCCTTTAGGTAGCCTTCGGTAATGAGCGAACGAATGACTGTCGAACTGCGGCGGTCGATCTTCAGCTTACCGTAATAGCGGAAATACCGCTTAGACATATCTAATGAAATAGAATCCGTTTCCAGCGTAATGACGGAACTGGAGGACAGCACGGAGTTGAAAAAGCCGTTCTCTTTCAGGTTGTTCACCTGGTCTGCACCTGACTCATCGACGAGATACATCGCTTTTTTTAACTGGTACTCGATATACTTATCATCCGGTGTCAGTGAAAAGAACAAGGCATGAAACAGGTCGATGTCCGCGCGGTATTCTGCCGGTCGGTTCACCTGCATATCCGTTTGATTAGCCTGCAAGGGAATACCATTACTCAGGATATAGATGCTTTTTCGGGCATCCGAAACCTGCCGGTAGGCATATGAGCAGCAAATGGCCGACAAAATGATGGAGGTCAAAAAACTGCCCATAGCCACCCAGGTCGCCAGCCGTATCTTGGCTTCGATATTTTTAACGATCATAAGAGGTTGGGAAAGAGGTTAGATGAAACTGCCGACGATGCGGGTGGCTCCGGCCATTGTACTGGCACCACGGCCAAAGTTGGAAGCGGCTGAACTGACACCCGAAGTAGAGATGATCCAGGTTGAAATGCTTGGCACGGTGAACATACAGATGGCGCCGATCACAAATACGATAATGACCGTACCGAAAGACAAAATACCGTTGCCGGCAAAAACCGCCAGCTTGGCCATGTCCGCAGGCGCCCCTGTCTTGCCGACCAACTCCTGGTACTTGCTGATTTCGGAAGTGAGCGCATATTGCTGCATCAAACCACAGAGGTACATGATGAGGTAAGCGATCCCGGAATACAAATTGACTGAAACAAACCGTGCGACCCAGGTGCTGAAACTATCGCGGAAAGCAGGTAAAATACTGACCGCAACCGAGAATGGCCCGAGAATAATTAGTATTGAAGAATAGATAATTTGAATCATAAATATGATGTACACCGCAATCCTCAAAATCCAGATACCGAGTAGTTCCAACAGCTGCGTAAAGAGCAATTGCATTCCCACCGTCAGCCGGTTCTTCAGTTCCAGCAAAGGGGAAACCACATCGGCAATACCCTGCTTCACCGTACTGGTCACCGCATTCCAGGCTTGTCCGTACCAGGTGTCGCTTTCCTTTTCGGCAACATCGGCCTGCGCCTGGAAAGTGTACAGGGAATTGGCGACCCGTAACATCAGGTTGGCGCGGGTAAACCGCAGACCATCCACATCGCTCTGCACGCTGTTAAACATCTGCTCGGTTTGCTGCGCCACCAGATCCGTGGGAAATGCCACCATTTTGACGAACCCACCCCACCAAATAATGATCATCGCCAAACCAAATGGCCGAAGCAATGGCATGATCTCCATGCGCTTGTCACCGACCATCATTTCATAGCTCTTAATGGCAAAAAAGATGATCATAAAAATGGCCGCCAGCGCCTGCGCATCTGAGATGAAAAGATCAAAATGGCTCCAAATGGAATCTTTGAGCCCCTTTAAAAACACCATTACCCCGCTTTCATAAACCGCATCCCCTTGCAGATATTGCAGCGATTTGCGGCTAATCATGGTATCAACCGTAGCGGTTTGGGCAAAGCCTGCCGTTCCCCACAAGGAGAACAGCAGGCATAAATAGATGAGTCTCTGCTTCATTAGTATTTGGCATTTTGAAGTACTTTGTTGGCGATCTGTACATCGCTATTCGGTGTCCAGTTGGGAATAGTTACCGTGCCTCTTTGTAAAGCTTGCTGCCGTGCGGCCATATCCAAAGTCATTTGCGCGGTCGAGGTACGGATTGCCCAAACGGAGGACAGATTTTTATATTCATTGAGCATCCGGTAATAAGCCATGATCCGTGAACCACGGTCCATGTCGGTGGAACGTGCCCCGTTTAGTCTTTCCTTTAGCTTATCCAACTCACCGGTGTACCAGCCGTAAAGTCCCTCTGATATTAGCTTGCCGCTAACCTGTGGCGAAAGGCCGCCCAAAATGGAAACAGGCGAATAATTCAGCAACGGATTGAATTGCTGCTTATAATACAACAGCCATAAAGGGTCGGCATCCGACAATAATCCCGACTGCGAAGCGATTTGTGAAAGCGCCGTAGTGCGCGCCGTATCTGATTGCAATTTATAACGGTTGTCTATACCATTCATCGTTGCGACCAATGCCAACCTTTGGGTTTGCTGCCCGCTGGCGCTCAATGGCCGGATATCCGTTTTATGATAATTCGGATCGAACAATCCCCACACCAGCCAGTAATAAGGGTTGAGGCTTAAAAAGCCTGCTTTGGGATAGAACTTGTTCTGGTCCCATTGCTGAAAGACCATGCGCTGGCTCTGGTTATCGACCGCATCATCTTTGATGATGGATTGTGCTTGCGTCCTGCCTGAAAAGAAAAAGAAAATGGCAAGCAGGCTGATTATGAATAATTTTAATTGTAAGATCATTGGTTTAAATATTTTAGCTGTGTTTAATTGTTTTTTAATGGTAGCTAAGGAATCTTCAGATGATTGTTTATTTGTTTGGCATCTGAAGATACTTTGCGTTAGTAATAATTTGCTGGACGAAATATTTGTCCTTATTGATAAAGTCCTGCCAGGGGTTGAGTGAAGAAATAATTCCGCGCTCTCTGGCCCAATACATGGCGCGCCAGGCGCCGTAGGCCAGCCCGTCTAATATTTGAAGTGTGTTCGTGACCTTTTTGAGCAGCTGATCCCGGCCGTTATAATCGGCCAGGATATTATTGCCGGATTTCAGCACATAGGTTGAAACCTCGCTCACGAGCGCCACTGAGCGCACCTTCATTTCGTTAGCAATGTTGGTAGCAAACAACAATAAGTAAGGATCGGACTTGCCCAATGCCAACGCCCGGTTCAGATAGCTGATCATATCTGCGGTGATCGTGGCCATGTACTTGACTTCCAACCCATCCTTTAAAGCGGAATTGACATTGGACAAACCGTTGTAAATAATGGTCTGCGCCAGCACTACGGAACCAACATTGGTATTCAGGTCTTCGATATTGTTGTTGATCTTTACCAAATATTGATTGTGGGTTTCCTCCGCGCTGCTGAGCACAGCCTGGTTGGCTTCGACAGAGGCAAAATATTTCGGGTCAAAAACATATTGCTGGCTGTAAGCGGAAAGCTTAAAGCAGAAAGCGGAAAGTATTATAAGAATGAGTTGCTTATTCATTGTTTCAAATATTTGGCGTTTTGGATAATACTCTCGGCCACGTTTTTATCCTGGTCGATGTAATTCTGAAAAGGATTGATGGAACGCAGCAAAGAATTCCGGCTGGAATAAGTAAGCGTATTGACGAGGTTGCCGGATAACTCCTGAATCTCTGAAAGCTGCATGAGCACATAATCAAATAACAGTTTTCTATCAGATGCCTTCATCTGGTTTACATCGCCAATGGAAAGGGTCAGGCCGGTCACATAGCCGATGAGGGCCTGCGCTTTTTCGACAAACTCAATCTCGGTCTGGTAACCCAAAAAAGCGATAACGGGGTTCTTTTCAACCAATTGTATAATCTGCGCCTGGTAGCTCACGATCTGCTTTACTTCTGGGGTGGCGTAGATGCCCATGTCCGCGATATTGATGGCAGTCGCCAAAGTGTTGTACCTGTTTTGTAAAGTGCGGTACATATTTTTCATCTTCGTAAGCAGAGTTAAGTTTGCCTGCTCGTTGGCGGTAACGGTCGCCTGGTTGTTCCGGGCATTGACCTGTTGGGTATGCTCGGATTTGGATTGATCGATCAGCTGGTGAATACCGGCGATGTCGAGGGTGCTTTGCTGACAGAAAGCCGAAAGCGAAAAGTAGAAAGCGAAAAGCAACAATGAGGTTATCTTTTTCATATTCTTTGGGTGAAATAATTGATTTGATTGCCAAACTGCTCCCAGCCCGGTCTTTTCTCACGGCTGAAAACATCGAGTTTATGCTGTAAGGGATATAACCTTTCTACCATCCGGTAGGCGAAATTGGGTTTGCGGCTGTGCTGCCTTGAACTTTCCATGAATACGGTTCTGAAAATTCCGCGTGTTGCAGTATCAATCGGCGGTAACTTATATTTATAATACCAGACCAGGTATTCATGGCTGAACCTGATGGTAAAGGCTGCTGCTATGCCATTGGTTTTATCCCAAACAAAGCGGCAATGTCTTTTATAGCCTCTTTGCAGCATAGCAGCCTCGCTTCCAATCAGGTATTTATCTATAGTCCACAGGAAGGCGCAATGGTCGCCCGCTGCCAGCGTAAAAATTTCGTGGTCAAGCAATTCAAAGATGGCCTCTAATGAGAGAGTGGAATAATCTAAATTTTTGTGCTGATTTGCCCGCACCCGCCTGGTGTTGCTTTTTAATTGTTGCCACGGCGGGTCGATCATGAAAATCTCAAATTTCACTGCTTTAGGTATTTCGCATTATTGAGTACATCGTTGGCGATCTGCACGTCCATGTTCTTCCATTCTTCCCAGGGATTGAGCGAAGCCCAGATACCGCGCATTTTAGCCCAATACATCGCCCGGCCCATGCCGTAAGCGATGCCCCGCAGGATTTCCATTTCACTTTCGATATGGTTCAGCAGTTTGCCGCGCTCACCCGCATCCATCAAATTATTTCCGCCTTTGAGCACAAAGGCGCTGACATCAGCGGACAGCGTCACAGCCCGCGTTTCAAATTCACGCGCACCCTCTTCCGCAAAAAGCAATAAGACCGGGTCGGATTTTGCAATGGTGACCGCCTGGCCTACATCGTTTACGATATCCGTCCCGCAGCTGGCAATCTCTTTTATGGCGGTGAGGTTATTGATGACTGAAGCCACCTGGCTCAATCCCTTGTAGATTTTATTTTGCAGGTCATTGACGATGACCAATTGCCCGGTCGCGGCCAGCTGGCCTTTCTGGATCAGGCTGAGGTTATTATTCGTAGTGTTTAACTGTCCGTTGATCACCGCGCTATTAACGGCAATAGCCGCTGAAGTGGCCGGGTCTACGACCAGTTCCTGTGCAAACGCTGCCTTAAAGATTAATAAGGGCAGGAGGATAAGGAAAAGCAGTATTGTTTTCATGGTTATCATATAAAAAAGGTTGTCCGTTCTGATTAATGTGGCTGACAAATTGCGCCAGCGTTAATGTTGAATTATGGAAGTCATTTATAAAAAGGTCGAGGGCTCGCTGGTACCCGCCGAAATGTTCGATGTAAACTTCGAGTGCCGATTTTTCGGGCTTCTCGGTGGAGAAAGTCAAGTATTGGTGCAAACTCACCTCGACGCCATAAACTTCGCCAACGGCACCGCGCCTTATATAAACTTCCTTGAAGCGGCCGCGCCCATCTGTATTCTCCAGTTGGTTGATTGAAAATATTTTTTTTCGTTCGGTTTCGCTGATCGATAACAGGGAGGCAATGGCGTCATAATTGTCCTTGAACTTGGTTTGGTCCAGCAGGCAGATGGTATCGGAATTATTAATGATGCTGTCTTTAACGACTGCATTACCGATGATATCACCCAATTCTTGGGTCACCACTATAGCTTCACCCCAAAACTTTCTTACCGTTTTGTACAGGTAGAGCAAGTAGGAAGCCATCAAAGGGCTTGCTATCGCTTTCCACGCTTCCTCGACCACGAGGGCCTTACGACGTGAAGACCGGAAGCGCATTTTCTGGATAAATACGTCCATGATCGCCAGCGTAACTATTGGAAAAAGCACGCGATTTTCCTTCACGGCATCAATTTCATAGACGATAAAGCGCTCGGTAAAGAGGGAAGAATCGGTTGCTTCGTTTAGAATCTGCGCAAATTCACCACCTTTATAGAATTTTTTGAGCACATAGCGGAACTCATCCACATCAAAAGGGATGCGCTCTTCCTGCTTGATCTCCGGGATCTTCCAAAGCGCGAACTCGTAAAAGCTGTTAAAGTTCAGTTGTTCGATATGCGGCTTGCCTTCGGCTTTGACGCGGCGCAATTGTTCTTCCTTTACGGCCTGGTGAAACTTTTCGTCATAAGCAGCCCGGAAAGGATTAACCTCATTGGGAATCAGGGTATCGCCGGAATGAGTCAGCGCGTCCACCAAATCCTGGTCATCGCGCGGCAGCTCACCGGCCAGCTCATTATCCAGCACTTCAATTTCAAATTCGGTAAAAGGCGCAAAGCCGCTGCCGCCCTTCATTTCTTCCAGCACTTTTTTGCGAATGGTGAACTGGCCTTTTTTCGAAATAGCCGGCAGTTCTTCCTGATCAAAGTATTGGAGGTAGTAGGCATTAATGACATTACTGATCACATCGCGCTCGACCTGGCTGAAGGTCCCGTCGGCACCTTTCCAAAGCAGGCCGACCAGCGTGATCAGGAAATCTTTTTTCTCGATGTTGAATTCCTCCTTCGTGATCTGGAAGGGGTTCATCGTGATCGGCTTCTTATCGGTATAGGTGATATACTTACCCTTGTAATAGGCGCAAAGGCCTGAATATGAATGGCCGGTGTCCACAATGACCATATCCATATTGAACAACATATATTGCTCAATGAGGCTATTCATGAAGAAGGATTTACCCGAACCGCTGGGGCCTAATACAAATTTGTTGCGGTTGTTGATGCGGTTGGTGCGCATCGGCAGATCGGCTACGTCAATGCCTACCGGTACGCCCTGCCGATCTGTAAAGCGTACCAAAAAATCGGAAGGCTCATCGAGCGGCATTGACTCTTTAAGAAAGAAGCAAAGCGCCGCGTCACAGGTCGTAAGGAACCAGTCGTAATCTTTGAGTTCCACCGCATTGCCTGGTAGTGCGCAGCGATAAAGCTCCAGTTGGTTATAGCCGTTTTTGCTGGCCGTGATACCCAAACCGAAAAGCGCGCTTTCGATGAAATTCGCGGCCTTCTGTATTTTGTCGTGCTGTGCCGCCAGTACGATATTAAAATGGCAATTGACCAGTAACTGGTTTTCCCGTGCGACATCATTTAAAAGCAAATCAATGTCTTCGACACATAGCGTATTAGCCGGGTCGGGTATGCCGGAGTGCCGCTTCTTTTTCAGTTCCAGCTTTTTCAGCGTCATAAACTGGTTGGGAATATCAATGACCTGGTTAAAGACAATCACTTCGAAGTCCGGCACCCGGAACAAAAACGACAGGAAATCGACCGGGAAACCGCGCAGCGTTTCCTTTTCATTCATTTCAATATGCGTAGAGACGGTGGGCGGCAGATCGACGTTGTCGATATTGATCAGGGGGATATTACGGATGGCGCGGTCACCCGACTTGATCTCGGTATCGTTCGGTGCCAGGTTATTGAGCACAATAGGTTCGGGCTTAAAGTCCATCGCCAGGAACCGCTTGATCAGCATATTGAGCTGGTGCTCCAGCAAAATCACGGGGGCGGCCTTCGCGGCAACCAGGATATCCATGACCTTATCCAGTTGCTGGCTGAAATCCCGGAGCGCCTTTTTATCAAAGACATAAAACGCCCCATTACGTACCTGCCTGGTCAGCGTAATGTAGGTGCTGACCTTTATATAATTCCGCCCCGCAAAATGCTCGTTGTATTTTTGCTGCAGGTACTCGCCGCCTTCTTTAAGCGGGTACTTTTCCCTGCTGATCACATCCGACTTTTGCAGCAAGTAGCCATCGCCCATGATCTTGACCACGCTAATCATCAGTGCATGAAATTCATCATAAGCTACCGATGCGGCAGAAAAGCGGGTAACCGGGTTGGTGATCTTAATTACCACGGAACATTCACCGCCTGCACCGACTAATATTGCGGTGCCGTTGTTATGATCGATACCGATGTAAGGAATATTAAATATGTGTTTTCCGGCCATAGCGATGAAGATTTTTGAAGTTGACCTGGTGAATGAATATGCCCCTCGGGCGGGTTTTGATATGGAGGCCTTGTTTCTGTTTGGCGGCGATAAAGACAAGCCCGCTTGCAACGGCGGCAATCAGGACGATCAGGCCGAGCCACATATTGACCAGGACCATAGTTAGCGCGCCCAGGACCAAACCTGCCAAAAGTGAAGCGACGCCCCAATAGATATATTTGCCTTTGAAACCGCGGTATACGAGGGGCCGCTGGAGCCCCTTGTATACCTGGAATTGCCTGGCCATTACAAACCGAAGAATGCTTTGACAACCACTGCGGACACCACGAGGAACACACATGATCCGCCCCATCCCATTAATTCTTTATTAATATCCTGGTCGCCGGAATTCCACTTGGAGTACACGCGGATCGCGCCGACAATACCGACGATACCGCCGATCACCAGCGTCACATTGGTTACCGGGGCGACATAGGTTTTAAGGGAAGTGGTAGCGGAGTTCAGGCCGGTTACACCGTTTTGGGCAAAGGCGGAGGCCGTACCCAAAGCAAGGACCACAGCAGTGGCCCACATTTTTTTGATTTTGTTCATTATAGGGGTATTAAAAATTGAATGAAATAAAAAAGGCGGCCCCCGAATTATCAGGGAACCGCCGGGGTTATGGAGGGGTATTAAATGCTTCGATAAGCTCAGCACTACAAGCCAAACACGCCGCGCAGGAAAGCACCTGCAAGTACCATGAAAAAGGCGGCAAAGAACCAGGCAGCTACCTGCTCGTCAATACGCGGGTGACCCATCTGCCAGTTATGGTAAATGCGCACGGCACCAACAATGCCGAACACGGCAGCGAGCACTAAGGCACAGTCCATCGCGGAAAAGAAGGTGGAGCGTAGATTTTGCTGCGCCTGCTGCATTTCCGAAATACCGGGTTGCGCCAATGCGCCCAATGCCAGCAGGCAACAGCAAAAAGTCAATAAATATACTTTCATGTTAAAAGCTAACGCCCCGTGTATAAATGATGGCTTCCTGTTTGGCGAGGCGAAAGAGGTCGGTGATAGGTACCCCACCGGAACCGATCACTTCAGGTTTGTCTTTGGATTTAGCTGTTGCCGCTCTTTGCGGAGCCAACTGAACCGGCGTGACCTGTTCGGAAAAGGTCAGCTCATGCGCGGTTCCCGGCAAGTCCTGCCGCTTACTGTGTGCCAGGTCGCTTAGGATGACAACCAGGTAATACACGCCATAGCCGCCCGCCAGCCAGAGTAAAAAATGTGTCCAGTTCATGTTTTGAGTTGTTTTAAGAATTGGTCGATAGCCAGCCGCAGTTCCGGATGCTGTTTTAAGAGATCGCTGACAGCAAATGCCATCACTTTGGTGATGTCAATGCCAGTCGCCAGCTTCAGCTGGTTCAGGATCACGACCGTGTATTCATCGAGGCGGATATGCACGACGCTGTTGTGGTCACTGTTATCATAGGCCCGGATACGATCGAGTATCTCGTTAAAGGCCGGGTCGCGCTGCTGGCGAACGATTTTTGGGTTCATAGCTCGAAGTTGGCTAAGTGTGCTTTAATTAATGATTTGAGTTCGGGATTCTGGTCGAATAGCTGCCTGATGGAAAAGCAGATCAGGCGTGTCACCTCTATGCCGGTGGCGATCTTCAGGTGATGGATCATCTGCGCGGTTTGCGCATCCACACGGGCATGGATCAGTGTTTTGTTGGCGCTGACATCCAGATCGCGCATCAGCGAAACGATGCCGGGGATATCCGGTGGTTTCGCAGATTTAGCCTTAACCACTTTTACCGGCTTCTCCGGCGTGTCCGGTTTCGCCATTTTGCTTCTTAACTGGTCGGCCAGCGTTTTGATCTCGCTCATAAATAGGGTTGGATAAAGTCTTTAAAAACCCGGTCAAATACCGGCAGCAAAAGCGCTTGCACATTGAGGGGCGTCTGGAAAGTGTTGGTGCGCTGGAAATCGATCCGGTCGGCAATCGCTTCGGTCACATGACCTAACTGGCTCAATTGCTCGTTCACGTCCGCCTTGATCTCGTACTTGACATTGGCCTTGATGCGGTTTGGTACAAATAAAAGATGTACCTCCGGGTTGATCTTCTTTAGTACCAATGCAAAGGGTATGGTCGATTCAAAACTGAACTCATCGTAAGCAAAGGGACAGATCGCTGCCTGGGCTGCTTTAAAAACCTTAATTAAACCGTCGTCATCCAGCTTGCCTGGTAAATCGACCAGGACAATATCCTTCGGGTTCTGTTTGATGGTGTCGGCCATCTCCGGGAAGTCAGCCAGTCCAAAGGCCAGTACTTCGTAAGGCTCTGCATTCTCCAGTATTTTAGCTTTCTCGAATTTTTGGGAGATGGACTGCTGGTAATCCATGTCCAGCACCGTGACCTTGCACTTTTTAGTTTGTGTCAGGTAGTTGGCCAGCAAAAGCGTGAGCGTGCTTTTCCCGGCACCGCCTTTCTGGTTCCCGATAATAATGACCATAAGTAAATTGATTTTTTGAGTTTTTCGCGGTTGCTTGTTTTCAGTGGAGCTCAAGAGATCGCTGCGCTAAGTCAGCGTGTATTCGTCCGTGCCTTTTTCTTCCTCCTGCGGTTGCGCCCGTGAATGGCTTCGTCGTCAATATCCGAAGCCAGGTTGAACCCGCGTAGATGATGCTGCCGGTAGAGTTCCTCACCGATCTCCTGCGACTGGCTAAAGTTTTCGACTACCAAATTGTAGTCTTTGTCAGCCAGTAAATCCTCCAGCCCGATGGAAACACCGGCACCGGGGTCATGTAAGTAAAAGCTTTCGCCGTTCCGGTAAATCACTAATCCGTGGTGCTGCAGTCCCTGAACCAGGTCGGGATAATTGTGCAAGGCGGCTTTTAGCAAAGTCGAATAATAATCAGCTATTTCCCTTGGCACCGCGTTGATTTGCACATTCAGATCGGTGTTTGTTTCAGGTTCTTCATTTGCAATTGCTTGCTGGCTCAGCAACGCTTTTAAAGGCATGATCTCACCCCCTTTAAAGACCTGCTTTCCTGCATGGTCAATCACTGTAAAGCCATACGGCGGCTTATCGCCTGAAGCATGAAACAACAGGTCAATCCCAAACTTTTCCTTCAAAACGGCTGAAAAAGCAGAGCTATAAGATTTTCGCTCTCGGATAAGTGCGGTAGAATGGAGCGGCGCGTATTTATGAAAGAGTGCCTTTAGCTGAACCTTTCTGCCCGCATCTTGCCGGCAATTACCAAGCTTGTCTTCAATAGATTTCAGTTCAACTTCCCCTTGTTGCTTGCCGAATTTAATCACCTGCATCATTGTTCCAGCCTCCTTCAGCACATAACCCTTACTCTCCAAAATCATCATGAACTGAGCTTTGGTAGCAAACTGGTAAGCCAGGGCATTGGCGATATCAGACTTCGCATCGTGTTTTTCATCAAGGCCCAGCACGATATTCATTTGTGCCTGGCCTTTGATCTGTTCGTAACTGTCGCGTATCTTTTTACCTTGTTTATCGACGCGGGTGCTTACGATATGGACGTGGTTGTTCAATGTGTCCTTATGGAAAATAATCAGGTACGGCTGCTTGCCGTAACCCATCCGCTCCATCCACTGCGTTGCTATTTCGGTCAGTTCGTTTTTATTATATGACCTTCCGCCAGCTGAAATGGCAATATGAAATTGGGGCTTTTTAACGGCCTTATTCGTCGCGGATACCATTTTCAGGTATTGCCGATAATCCTGCGGACGTAAAATTCCCAGGCCCTGCAATGTTCCGAAATTTGCCACTTTCATCAGTTCGCCCCTGTTCCTGTCCATTTTCCCGGTATTATAAGCTATAGCGGGAAAGTGTCCGTTGGGTCCTTTGGTGTAAAGAAATTTAACAATCATGGGGTTGTGTTCGAACTTGTTCTTTAGGAACGGGTGCTGTTTGAACTTGAACAGTTCTCAGCGGTCGAATTCGATGCGAACAAGTTCGACGGGAACAAATCAGGTGTGAACAAATTCGCATCGAACTGATTCATTGCAAACAAGGTCACTGTAAACAGATGGTCATTGATCTTATTCGCTTGGAATAAACTGTCACATTTCAATTTAGCGGGGGTCTATTAAGCAAATGGTAAGCCATTACAAATATTGATTAAACTTTAAAATCATAGATGAAAAAATACTCGTCCATTATTTTTCTTCTGGTTGTTGCACTTGCTAGTTTTGGCCAATCTGTTCCTCTTCAGGATTTGATGACAAAATATGCCAATCAACAACATTTTAACGGAACTATTCTCGTTCAAAAAGAAGGCAAAACAATCTATCATAAAAGTTTTGGAATGGCTAACTTCCAATTCAGTGTCCCTAATGCGAATGACACTAAATATAGAATTGCATCCATAACCAAACTATTCACCGCTGTGCTAATCATGCAGCTTAAAGGAGAGGGTAAAATAGATCTGAAAAAGACTATAAAGACTTACCTGCCCGAATATAAAGGCGAGGGGAGTGATAAAGTGCAAGTGTTTCACCTGCTCACAGCTACCTCCGGAATCGAGAGCAACGAAAAGGAAGTAAATAAAAGTGATGACCCGGTTATGTATTCCAAGCCTTACACTACAAACGAGCTTTTAAATTTGTTTTGCAGCGGTAAGCTGGAAAATCCACCCGGAAAAGTATGGAACTACAATAATGGCGATTACGTTATTCTCGGGAAAATTATTGAAGCAGTCTGCAAAAAGCCTTATGAAGAAGTGCTCAAAGAGAAAATATTACAACCGCTAAAAATGGATCATACCGGCATGTTCGGTATGCTGAAAGTAATTCCCGGTCTGGCCGATGTCTACATGGTAAACGACACCACTAAATCTATCGAAAAACTTCCGCCGATCTATACAGAGAACTATTACGCGGCCGGTGGCTTATATTCCAATGCGAACGACTTGCTTAAATTTTCCAATGCCCTGTACGGCGGGCGGTTATTAAGTGAGAGCGACCTGCAATCTGTTCTGCAACCTTACCTTTCCAGTTACGGCTTTGGAATATGGGTCTATGACAAGATCATTAGCAATGAAACTGTGAAAATTGCAGAGCGTCAGGGTGCAATCTGGGGAATAAAGACAAGGCTTGTCAGGTTGCTGAACAAGGACGTAACAATTATTATATTGACCAACGCGCAGACAGCCAATATTGACGAGGTGCAAAGTTTACTAATAGAAAAGCTGGTTAAATGATTTTTATGGACAAATTTTCTTAAGCAACAACATGTAATACTGTAAAGGCAGATTACAAACTTGTTCTTGTCGCACAAGTTCTGCCTGAACAAGTTCCTTTCGAACTAGCTGCCTGTCATCCTGATGATCTTCCGTAAGGAAACCTCAAGTTGTTTTTGATTTTCAATATACTGCTCAAACAGGATGTTGAACCGTTCGCCGACCATCGGGGACAACAGGCCCCTCTTTCTCAGAATATTCGCATATTTCGCCAGTTGGTTGATATTATTACCGCACCTGCCCATTTCTGTTCCGATGCTGTCTATAAAGCCGATCAGTTCTTTGGCATTCACGATTGTACGCCGGGCATCCTGCAAAACGCGGGTACGCACCAAATCAGTTTTACGCATACCCAGCGTCTTTTCCAAGTCCAGGATAGTATCATACTCATCCTGTGTGAACCTCGCGTCTATTTTTTTAATCCTCTTGTCCTGTTCCTTTCTTGGCCTCCCTTTTAAACGCTGTGTTTTTTCCATAAGAGGGAACGAGTTGCGAGTTCCCGATACTCCCTGGTTGCCTGTGTAGTGAATGAGGAACTGTGCCGGGCTACCGGCGCGTGACGATTGAACGGAGCGGGCGTCCAGGGCAAGATTGTGAGGGTCTGACAAATTACGAGGAACGAGTTTTTGTCGGACACGAACACATCTTGCAAGGGGAAAAACCAAAAGGGAACATGTTCGCTTTTCAGTGGTTGAGCTGATAATTGGTTTGCTCTGCTACGATCAGGTCGTTGTAGTCATTGTAATTTGCATAGATGTCGCTACGGTCGATGGCCCAGGGAATTTCAGCGGTAAATTGAGCTGTGGCATTATGCCCGGAGGGATCGTTGTCGAAATATAAATTGACCTGCCTGAAGTTCTGCGCTTTTTCGATGCCTGCCTGAAGAAGGGAAAGCGAGTTCAGTACGAGCACGCTGTCAGATGCGAACTTGTTCTCTGTGAGCCAGCTTAAGTAGTTGAAAAATCCTTCAAATACGGCCAGCCGCTTCTCTGAATCAGGAATAAAGCTAATCGCTTTGTGCCCAAGGCATCCTTTGAAATTCACATTGCGGATCTCCCAGGCTCCCTGTTCGTTTTGCCAGCCAGCCGCGAAGAACTTGCTGCGCTTCTCTGTGTCATCTTCTACATAATAATAAATTTCCTTGAGGCGGCCTTCTGCGACACTACTGATGCCCCGGCTTTTTAAATATTGCAGGATGGCGGCATTGTTGCCAAGCTCCTTGATGTCGAGTATTTTGTAATGGGGTTCCGTTTCAGCCAATGGTTGTCTTTTATAATTTAGTGCAGTACCTGAAACCGGAATCAGACCGCCGCAGGTCAGAACTATTTTTTCCAATACTTCGGGAAATGACACGCCTTGCCAATATTGCAAGGCAAAATCTATAATGTTGCCGCCTTTTCCTTCGCCGAAATCGAACCAGGTGCCCTGTTTGTCATTTACGGAAAAGGAGGGTATGGTATCCGAATCGCGCAGCATACTCAAATAAAGTTGTTCATTGCGAACACGCTTGACCGGCTCGTAGCCCAGGTGTTTTAAAAGGTCAACAAGGGAATAATTTTCTTTGATCTCTCTGGCCTTCAGGTGTTGATTTTCCATAATTTCGGGCATAAAAAAAGGGGCACGAGGCCCCTTCGGGTTAATTCAATATATGTTGTTCAGAACTACTCACGTCGTATTCTACAATACGGCCTCCCGGCTGCCAATGCGCGTTCGCTTTGTTGATACTATCTCAGCTTCGCAAAATTTCCATTTCTTAGGTGGATAATGCTTCGTTCCCCGATGTCAAAGACCGTAGAATCAGGAGAACTTGTTCTTGCCTGATCGACGGTACAAAGGTTCGGAGAGGGTGGATTTTTACCGGGTTCCTTAATGGGTCGGACCCTTAAATAATTTTTAATGAATTGATTTTCAATAATTGGCAAGAGATTCCTAATTGATTATTTGCCCTATTTTAACAAGCAGTATCCATTGTGTACTTGCTCATTTCCTGGATTTCGCTTATGCGAGGAAGATTTGACGCCTGAAGAGGAGTTGAATTATCTCGCCCTGGTTTTAAAGTGCTAAATGCCGGATTTCTTCGCATGATTACACCAAAGAGTTGGTTTTTCAAAGGCGAATGCTCCCGAAATCCCGTATTGTCTTCTGAAACTCATCAGCGGTTGGCTTTGTTTCGTTCGTGAATTATCTATCAATTGACGAAATAAAATTAAAAAAGTCATCTACTAATTATTTGAATCGCTGGTAGTCTACACAGAAATGAATTGTCAAAGGATGCTTTAAATGTCGAATAAGCTTCCTTGAGTTCCTCAGCCGCCGGCCCCTTGATCATATTAAGGCAACAATAGTTTAGCTTGCGAACTAATGCAATGTGAGTTCCGAAACAAAAAACAGTAACCCCATAGCCGATGAAACAACATAACCACATTCTGTTTTGAAAATATGAAAGGAAATAATCATCTTTTACCATCCATTTACCTAGTATAACACAATAAAATAGCCCACAAAATAACAACATAAATATTAACGGAAGGACGGTATATTTAGCCACATACCAACCTGGAATTAATTGAGATTTCGATGGGAATTTACGATTCACTTTAATGACGAGTCCCGTTAAAAAAGGAATGATCATTGACCAAAGAACGAGTTGGATAATTGAAAATACCAACCAAAATCCGAATTGTGGATATTCTTTGAAAAAATCAATCGAATTTTCGTATTAATATTTTATAAGCTTTAATGTGGTAGCGACAACGGCGGGGAAAGTGGCACAAGCCCGGCAAGAATCAGCTAACTCGGCTTTCACTTCCTTATAGTTGTTATGCCAATTTCCGGTATCTATAGATGCTAAGTAATCTGAAGCTTTTATGAGAATAAATTTGTTAAAATAATTTAAACTCGTATCACAATTTCCGTCATCATATATTTGTTGTTCTAACAGCCCAGGATCGTCCGCTGTCAATGTGTTTAATTGCACTGTCCAAACATGCAATTCTGTTTTGCAATAATTCATCGATTAAAGGTCTTTTGACAAGTTGTAATTCCCCATAATTAGAATTGCCAGGATTAAATAAATAGATGCCAGAAACCAGGCCAATGGTGCCAGCCAGGATAGCCCAGTTAATGCTATTATTAAGGAACCGACCTAAAATCCTAATAAGGGATTTAATTTTTCTTACTCGTATCATCGGCATATCTATAATCAGTTTATCGTTTGCCACGGAAACAAACGTGCGATAAGGTTATCTCTATGTTGAAGATACAATAAAAAAATATTTAATAATCCTTCGGAACCATATTACACAACAAATTAGATAAGAAACAGCCTTCTTTAACAGGATCTTTTGACGATAAACGAACAGGGGCCGTTTCTACTTTGAAAAACTCGATTATACAATAAAACTTTTACCTACCTTTCCATTCCACCCCCTCCTCAATCCGCTTCAGCACCGCATCCCGCATCTCCTCCAAATACTTTGTCGGCGATATCACCTTCCGCATTTTGATCTCTGTAAACCTCCTGTAGTAGCGGCTCAGATTAATATCCAGCGTATCCTCTAGCCATTCAATAACATCAGAAATTGTTGCATCGCCTTCATTAAGCTGGCCAGTTTCAAACAAGCCATAGGCCACCTCGATCAAGTTAGATTTATCACCTGTCCATTTCAGTGCTCTACCGCGCCTTTTGAATTGGTAGGTGCCTATATACTCAGGAGAATACAATTGCGCGATCAAATATTCCTGTAAACGTTCCATCGCCATAAACTTGGCAAACAAAAAATCACCGGCAGTAGAAAACGAGGGATCGGTTTCTCGTATGTCAGGTAAAAAAAGCAGGGACGGCTCGCCGCCCCTGATAAAATATGTCGCATCCAATTCCGAACCGTCCAATAAATAATACTGATACAAAAAACGGTGTTGGTCAAAAAAACGCTTTATGATCCGCAGTTCCGACTCATAATAAGCCTTTAATAAAATCTCATCACTTAGTGGCTTATTGGATTGAACTGTAAAAACTTCCAGGGCATATAGACGTTCGGCAAAGAATTTAGGCTTTTCATATTTGAAAAAATGGATTTCCTCCGACTGATTGGTGAATGGATTGGTAGCAACAAATACTTTCAGTTCTTTAACTGCCTCCTGTATGGCATTCAATACCCCGGCCAATCGTTGAACGATAGTTGTACCTAAATCATTATAATGGTCAATATCCTCTTTAAGGATAGTCAAGCGTTCTGCTAAATTCATAATTGAAATTCTTTTTTAATATCCGACCATACATTCAACACCTCATCCAAATGCGCCTTTTCGTGCAGCGCCGTAACACCCATGCGGATACGGGCATCTTTGAGCGACACAGCGGGATAGTTGATTTGGTTGGCATAAACGCCCAGTTCCTGCAAGCGGTGACAAATCCTTGCATTTTTAATCTTATCGCCGATATGTACCGGGAATATTGCCGAGCGCGTATCTCCAATATTAAGCCCCAAGTTTAATAGCCCATAGCGGAAATATTCAATATTGGTATGCAGGCAATCCATCCATAGCGGCTCTTCGTCTATTAATTCAATGGATTTAATAATCGACATCGCCGCAGGTGTGGAACTTGCAGAAAACAAATGCTGCCTGCTTTGGTACTTGAGGTAATTACACATTTCCTTCGAGGCTACCTCATAGCCCCCAATATGACCAAACGTTTTGCTGAAAGTGCCGGTGATTAGATCGACATCGTTCCAGGCATCGCAAGCTTCAATGAGGCCACGGCCAGTTCTGCCGATCACGCCCGTACCGTGCGCGTCATCTACCATGAGTTTAGCGCCATACTTTTTGCATAGTGCAATAATCTCCCGCAATGGTGCCAGGTCACCATCCTGCGAATACACGCCATCGATTATGACTAATACCAAGGGATGTTTTCCCTTTGACATTTTCAAAGCATGTTCATACGCCTCCAGGTCATTATGCTTAACCGTCTTGCGGTTAAAACGCTGACACCCTTCCATTGCACTCGTATGCACACCAGCATCCAATATCACCAGATCGTCTTTGGTCAGGATACATTGCAGCGAGGCACTGTTGGAAGTATAGCCGGTCGTGTAAATGATGGCATTTTCCTTCCTGAAAAACCGGGCGATCTTCTTTTCCAAGTAATCAATGTAATCATAGTGACCGCCGATCGCCGGTGAAGCACCGGCACCGGTGCCATACTTTTTGATACCGTCGATGGCAGCTTGCTTTACGGCCGGATGTTGCGTAAACCCGAGGTAATCATTCGACACTAAACTAATTAGCTTTTTGCCGTTCATTTCCACAACAGGGCCGCAGCCGCTTGTAGTGACCAATCGGTAGTTCAATTGTCCTTTACCTGTTTGATCGTTGAGATAAGCTTGGAACATACGTGCGCGCGCCCAGGCGTCCATTCCGGGGATATATTCAAAATCCCGGAAGCTTTGGTGGTCAAAGTCATTTTTCATGCTATATAAATTTTGATTTGACCCCAAAAGAATAGGCGGAAAGAAAGATTAACGAGTGTTAACACGAGGGATACACGCGGTGGTTTAAAATTGAACTGGACTTTTTACAAAAACACGAGAACTAAAAAAAGAAAAACCCGTAACAAAAGTTACAGGCTTAAAATGGGGCAGGATATTTTTATTCTTTAGGCATAAAGCTCCGGATATAGGCCAGCATATTTACGAGTAGCGTTTCTATAGATTTGAAGTCTGTTTGCTTTTTTAAATAGGGCTTCTTGATCATAGTATCAGCCGGGACATAGGCACCCATAGCCGTACAGGTACTGGCGATCTGTTCGGAAAGTTCCCGGTAGGTAATACCGCCGAATACTTTCTGCTCGTGCAAAAGCTTAAAGAAAAATGCCAGAGTATATTTATACCATTGAAAACCAAGCTTGGCAAAAGGCTGCTCAGGTTCATGGGTATTTACATATTCTTCTTCCGCCGTTATCCAGACCAGCAATTGTGTTACCAGCGGATCGAGCTTGTGCCGGAAAGGGCATGACTTCGCCCGACTATCCTGTAAAATCAGTTTACGGCAGTAGGCCAGTTCTTTTAACTTTTCCCATCGCCCGGCCTTTAGGCTGGTGCGTTGCTGAATACTGTTTTTACAGTAGACAAAAAATTGATCGTCATTAAAGCCGCTGGCGATCAGCAACGATATCAGGGCTTCGGTTTTGCTGTTGCAGTCCGCGTTTTTCCAGTCCATTGTTTCCAGCTTTCGTTCATAAGCCTTGAGCCAGTTGTAATTGCCCCAGTATAAGTTATGTTTGGGTTCAGTGAATTCTTGAAAAGGTATTGCAGCGATCTCCAGCAGCCTTGCATCAATATCCTGTGCCTTCAAGACTTCCAGGTTAGCCGCCCAAAAATCCAGGAATGGCTGATTCTGTAAGAGCACAAATGCCTTTGGCAACCGAAGGTTCGGCCTGATCTCGGCAGGAATGATCTGCTTAACTGCGGTGAGCAGCTTTATCAGCACTTTCACATTTGCATTAATTTCCTTGCCGGCTTCAAACAAGGTATCACAGATGTCGACTAATTTTACCAGCGTATCAAAATGAAAGGTGTCGCGCCGCGTAAAATTATCGATTGCGAGAAGGCTTTCGCGGATGTCTTTCTCCAAGCGTCCGGCTTCATTCTCCAAATGATGATCCGGTTCGGCATTATATTTAGTTTGATCTTTGTTAGCAGCGATGTCATCCGCGATACGTTTCAGGTAGTCTGTTTCGGTGTTCATATATACGTTATTAGATTAGGTTTAGTCGAACAGCAACAGCACATACCACCAGCGAGTGCTATAATAAAATGGAACATGAAATTGTATGATTGTGGAGCTGACCGCGCGACGTTATTTAATTAATAACGTGGGGGCCGTCAGAGACAGAGGTTTTGGCAACCTAATCACATAACAAGCACGCCCACGTTAAGTCGGAGCGTACACTTGTCTCTGTGATTGTTGTTATTTTGCCAAATTCCTGTCTGAAGAGCGAAGTGAACGTTTAAGTTCTATATTTTAAATAATGTCTTTCTGTGTTGTATTATCTTTTGGTAATGCAAATATAAGTTTTAAATTCTGTTGATTAACTCAATATTGGTTCTGTTAATCGTCTATTCTTCTTTCTTTCATTTTTATAATTTAGGGATTGTCTCTTTAATTGTAGTTAAATATTTAATCAATAATTAATAGTTCTATGTCAAAAAAAAGTGCAAGTTTATTGCACTTTTTTTGGCGGACTTATCGCTCTTGCTTAAGAGCCAAAATGCTATGGCCGGTAGGATAAACGATAATAATGCTTCGGCCATTCGCTAACTAAAAAAGGGCGCCCGTCCCTCTTTGGCGGACGCCCAATCAAACAAACTAAAAACTCCGGCTGGTTAACTACGCTTTCCGGGTGTTCATTAAAAAGCCCACCGGTGCTTACCCGGTTGCTTTTCCATTTAATTAACTATTAATTGACCCCCACTTCTACTTGCGGGTCCTATAAAGAACAAAGCGAAGGTCTTATTTTGCTAGCAGCAAAGCTTTTCAATCCTCTTTTTAAAAATTCAGCAAATTCTGCAGGATCATAATCCGCACCTTGCGGTGCGACCAGCGGCTGTTCTGTTTTAGGGTCGAGCAGCACATAAAATGGCTGCGAATTAGCCTGAAACTTACTAGTTTGCAGATAGCTCCATTTGTTGCCTATTGTTTTAATGGTGCGGCCTTCGGGCGTAATGCTTTCCTCGTTTGGTGCCAGGTCCGTTTTATCGTCAACATATAGCTGAACTAATACGTATTCCTGGTTAATTCTTGCACTAACTTCTTTATCCGGCCAAACATTAGCTTCCATTTTACGGCAGTTCACACAGGCATGGCCTGTAAAATCGATCATTATAGGTTTGTTTACTTTTTTGGCATAGGCCAATGCCTCATCATAATCAAAAAATGGATTGAAACCTTTTGGTTTATCAAATAAGTCGGCGTATTTATGCGGCTTATTGTCTGTAGCATCAGAGGCATAAGCTACGCCTGATCCTGCAGCGGAAAGGTCGAAATCCTGGGTTGACATTGGCGGCAGAAACGCGCTGATAGATTTAAGCGGCGCACCCCAAAGGCCAGGCACCATATACATAGTAAAAGCCAGCACAATTATGGCAAGGAGCAGCCTTGGCACCGATACATAAGATAACGGGCTATCGTGGTTAAGGGTTAACTTACCCAAAAGATAAAAACCTAATAGAGCGAAGATCACGATCCATAATACCAGGAAGATCTCCCTGTCAAACAAATGCCAGTGATAAGCCAGGTCGACATTGGAAAGGAATTTTAATGAGAATGCAAGCTCCAAAAAACCCAATGTAACCTTTACACTATTTAGCCAGCCGCCTGATTTTGGCAACGCGCTCATCCAGCCGGGGAACAGGGCAAATAAGGTAAACGGAATGGCTAATGCCAATGCAAAGCCAAACATGCCTATTGCCGGGCCAAGCAACGCGCCTGTTGTAGCCGCTTGTACCAGTAGCGTGCCAATAATAGGCCCTGTACAACTAAAGGATACCAGTGCCAGCGTTGCTGCCATAAAAAAGATACCGATAAATCCCTTTCGCTCCGATTGGCTATCCATTTTATTGACCCATGAACTGGGGAGCGTGATCTCAAAAGCACCTAAAAAGGATGCCGCAAATAGTACTATCAATAAAAAGAACGCGAAGTTAAACACACCGTTTGTCGACAGGCTATTCAACGCGTCGGCACCAAAGCATACGGTTATGGCTAAACCTAAAATTACGTAAATAGCTACGATGCTTGCGCCATATATCATCGCTTTTGCAATACCTTTGCCCTTTTCGGATGATCCTTTAGTAAAGAAACTAACCGTCATGGGCAGCATTGGGAATATACAGGGCATTAGTAAAGCTGCAAACCCACCCAACAAGCCGGCAATAAAAATGGCCCATAACGATGGTGTTTTAGTATTCCCCGTTGTTTGCTTTGTAACCTGCCTGGTTATTTTTTCAACTTTGGCTTGCTGTGCTTGTACTTTTTTTACAGCAGATGAAGATGAGCTTGCATCGCTAAATTCAACCCCTGAAGTAGAAATGGTATCCTGGGCAATCGCATGTGATACAGGGCCTATCAGCATAAAAACCATGAAGATGATGAATGATAATTTCTTCATTATAAATTTCTAATATGCAGTAATACTTATTTGTTCAACCATGCCGGTGGCCAAGAGCTGATCGCGACATTGTTGTAATTGTTTTAGATCAGAAAACCGGAAATAAAGCATGAGGGCCTCGGGGTGTGATACCAGGCTATTATCCCAATACTTTATATTATATAGATGAACTAAATACGAACCAAAATCACCCGGTAAATCATCCATAGAGCCATGTACCATTAATTTCACCTGAAGCTGATATACCTGTTTGTTGATAACTACCGGCGATACTTGTACCGTACCGCTACGTTTGGCAACGCATGACACCATTAAAAGGGAGAAAAAAAAGCAAAGGCATAGCCAGGGATAACCCAAATTCAGCTTCATTGTCGCTTGGTTTTAGTTGTTTTTACTTAACCGGGATACTGAATTCAATATCGTCAGGTGGCAGGCATTGGTGATCGTTACAGGTCATATACTCCAATGTACCTTTCACTATTGTTTGAGATGCCTTAAGCTTTATTTTTTGCTGGAAAATGACCGAATTTTCAAAAAAGCCTACTTCCATATTAAACACTTTTTCCATACGGATAATAGGAGCGGGTTCGGCCGTGCTGCCAATAGTTGAATATTCTTTTAATGGGGTAAAGGTAATAGTGGTTTTTACCGGGCCCCCATCTTTTACAGTTTGAGAATATACGTGCCAGCCATTATCAATGGTAGCTTTAATAAATACAACCGCCTCTGTCGGGCTTATTTTTTTTGCACCATAACTCCAGTGTACCGGGGTAAGTATCTGCGCTTTCGACTGCAGAAGGGTAAGGGTTGTAAGAACAAGGGCTAAGAACATGATCTTTTTCATTTTATTAATTTTTAGTTTAGTTTGACTTATTTAGTAACTATTACGGGTTCATTTAACCTGCCAATAGCCTGGTAACCGGTAAAATCAGTTTGAGCTGAATAGTATCCCAGCATTACAGGTTCTTCTTTAACCAAATCGGTGCTTAGGTATTTTTTATTACTGTCGCAAAGCAGGGTAACAACGGTAGCTTGGGGCCCCAGCTTTTCAGCAATTTTAATGGCACCTATTACATTGGCTCCTGATGAAATGCCTACTGCCAATCCTAATTGCTTTGAAAGTTTTTGAGCCATTAGTATAGCATCACCGTCATTTGCCTGTATCACCTCATCCAATTCATTCAGTTTTACTATGGAAGGGATAAATTCATCAGAAATACCCTGGATGCGATGGGTGCCTATTTTATAGCCTGTTGTTAATGTAGGCGATTCAGCTGGCTCAAGCGGGTGAATTTTGATTTTAGGGTTTAACATTTTGAGATAAGCCCCTACGCCCATTACCGTTCCACCTGTTCCAACACCTGCAACAAAAGCATCGGGGATTATCCCTTTTGAGGTTAGCTGGCGCCAAATTTCTTTCCCGGTAGTATATTCATGCGCTTCGGCATTGTACCTGTTTTCAAACTGTTTGGGTAAAAAAGCACCGCCCTGGGCTGCAAGCTCTTCACTTAATTTTATACTCCCTAAGAATCCGCCTTCTGCCTTACTTATCAATATCACTTCAGCGCCGAGGCTTTTGATAATATCTATTCGTTCTTTTGAAAGCCAGTCGGGCATAATTATCTTCACCTTATGGCCAAGTGCTTTACCAATGGCTGCAAACGCGATACCTGTATTTCCGCTGGTAGCTTCTATAATAGTATCATCCGGATGAATTTTATTGTTTTTATACGCCTGGTATAAAATATACAACGCCATACGGTCCTTAACACTGCCGGTTAAATTGTAATGCTCGCATTTCACAAATATTTTACCGGGATTGCCATTAAAAATATATTTCAGCTCCATCATAGGGGTATTACCTACGAGGTGCCACAGATCCTGGAATTTTCTGCCAAAGTCTGTGTTTAAATCGGGTGATTGAATTATACTCACTATGCTTTGATTATTTTAATAAATTAATTAAGCAGTAATGCAAGTTTGGCGATCAAATCATCCCCACTCAGATCTTTATCGATGATCTTTCCTGTTGGATCAATAAGGTAGTTTTGCGGGATTGCCTTAATGCCATAAAGTTTAGCAACATCGCTATCCCAGAATTTAAGATCAGATACTTGTGTCCATTCCAGGCCATCGCTTTTAATGGCCGCCAACCAGTCGTCTTTTCTACCAGGGCGATCTAAGGAAACACCCAATACAGTAAAATTTTTGCCTTTGAATCGGTTGTAAGCTTTAACAATGTTCGGATTTTCGGCACGGCATGGACCACACCACGACGCCCAAAAGTCAAGCAGAACGTACTTACCTTTAAAATCTGCCAGGGAAACAGGTTTATCATTCACATCGTTTTCCGTAAACACGGGCGCCATTGTACCAACTGAAGTAGTTCGTGCGGCATCAATTGCTTTAGCAAACACTATTCCTCGTACTGTATTGCGCACGTTTAAGGATAAGCCTTTAAACAATGGTTCAATAACCGGTATATCCATATCGTCACCCGCTATATCAGTCAAAGTAAGCAAACTAAGATATGAATCCGGATTTTGCTGAATAAACAGTTTCTGAAGTGTTTCCTTCTCAACTTCCGCTTGGTTATACCTTGCTAAACGCGTACCCTTAAAAGCAGAATCACTCCTTTGCCAGTCGGAGCCTCCGTTAAACTCTGCTAGCGCTAACGCCTTTGCCTTATCTGGGGCGGCAGTTAATTCTTTATATCTGGCATTGTCGTCATTTAACTTAGATCCGGATATACGTGCGTTTTTTACCGAATCTTTTGATGATATGTTGATATCGGCTTTTTCAAGATAAAGTGTGATTACATCAGCGTTCATACCCAGGTTCATTAATCCTACGCCTGTATGATCTAAGATCAGCTGCGCTTTAGCGGGGTCTATTAACACCCCCTTTAGTTGAAATACACCCTTGTTCAGCATTGCCGAATCTCTTACAACCTTACCGGCCGAACGGTAAATTAAATATGCTTTGGCTGGTGGGCCTTCCTGGCCAACATTTCCATGTATTATAAAACAATTACTCTGAGCAAACAATGTGGTGGGTATAAACCCTAATGCTATTAATAATAATCTTTTCATTTTAATTTATTGATTTATGTTTTTAGTACTAGTACCTGATTTTAACTTTACTTAGTAATGTATCACCTTACCGTCTGTATCAAGTTCAACAATTTTATATCCTAATTTTTGTAAACCGGGCATAACCTTTTCTTTATCGCCAACAACAAGAATGGTCATTTGCTTAGTATTAAGATATTTCTTAGCCATTTCGTCAACTTTAGCTTTGGTGAGGTTTGCCAGAATTTTATTTTGCTCATTTACATATGTCTGTTGCAAATTGTACTTCTGAATTAGTGACAAAAAAGACGCTTTTTCCTGATTAGTTTCATATTTTAGGGCATCACCCTGACCTATAGAACTTTTGGTGAAAGCTAATTCTGCAGGTGTTATACCTTTGTCAGCATAATTTTGAATATCATTTACGATCTTTACCACAGCACTGTCTGTGGATGATGATCGCACGCTTGAGTAAGCGGTAAAACTACCTCCGTATTTGCCCGAATCAAATGCAGAGCCTGCATCATAGGTCCATCCTTTTTTTTCACGCAAGTCTAAGTTGAGGCGACTGTTGAAATCACCGCCAAGTATGAAGTTGACTAATCCTAATTTGTAATAAAGGCCCGTAACATCATAATTGATCTTATTCACATAGCCAACCCGTATCTCTGATTGTGCTGCTTGCGGTATATCAACAAAATATAAGACATTTTTTTCAGGATGCCTGGTATCTGTGCCGGATTGTAGTATGATTACCTTTTTATATTTCCACTTATTTAAAAAGCTTAATTTGTTCTTAATTTTCGCTTGACTTATATCACCCACTACAACTAACGATGCCAAATTTGGCACGAAATATTTATCGTAATAAGCCCGTACATCCGTTAACGATATATTTTGTATGGTTTGCCCGTTTCCTGATAAACCATAATTACGAATACTATCTTTTCCGTAAAGTAGCTTTTTATAAACGGTTCTTGTAACCGTATTAACGTCTGTTTTAGCGTTCTGCAAATTTTGTATCATCTGGGTTTTGATACGTTCAAGCGACTCCTGTGTAAATTTAGGATAGAATATCCGTTCCTGAAGCAGGGCTAATGTCGCGTCAAGGTTTTTCGTTAAGGCAGACACATAAAATTCCGTTTCTTCAGCACTTGCCGAAACACTTATATAGCTGCCTAATTTATTAAGCATTGCGCTCATTTGCTCCGCAGTGTAGTGCTGGGTCTCACCATTTAACATTTGTGCCACTATAGAAGCGAGCCCTGCTTTAGAAGGATCTTTTGAAGCTAATAACCCACCACCTTGTAAAGATAATAGCAAACTCACATTGGGTATTTCATTATTGAAGGAACCTATCATGTTAATGCCATTCGTGGTTGTGGCCCTCCAATAAATGGGTACCTTAACCACAGGGTTAGCACCGGCCGGAGGTTGTATATTACGGTCAAAATTATCTTTAGCTTTATGATAGGTTAAACCTGCGTATCCGTAATCAGGCGCTTTATAATTTAGCGTATCAACTGAATAATTATCAGCAGCTACAGGCTTTACAGTACCCCCTTTAGGCAATACACTCAGCACAACTGAACCTTTACCCTTAATATACTTGCTATAAACGCGCATTACATCCGCTTTTGTAACTTTACGAATATTTTCTAATTCCCGGCCTATTTGGTTAGGATCACCAGTAATAGTTTGAGCCAGCGAAAGTTCGCGTACTTTACCAGACACACTGGCTAATCCACCTATTAACCGGGCTTCATAACTACTTTTAAACCGTATCAGATCATCGTCTGTTACGCCGCTTTGCTCAAAGGCTTTTAACGATTCATCAACTGATTTTTTTGTATCAGCAAGGGATTGACCGGAAAACGGCTTTACGGCGATGCCAATAACGCCCGCTAATTCTTCATTGGAGGTGGCCATGGTAGCATCTAATGCCTTATGGTTATTAATCAGATTTTTATAGAAAATTGAATTGCGGTCCTGCCCAATGATCATTGATAAAGCTTCAAGTGCAGCCTGATCTTTATCATACATTTTAACACCGGGATAGATGATATATAACATCGGTGAAGGCGCGTAATTATCGGTATAGGATACATATCTGTCCGACAGTACAACGGGTGGGTGTAATAGCGCAGGCTTAACTTCAGGCCCGCTTGGGATTGAACCGAAATATTTTTGTACCCAGGCCAATGTTTGTTTAACATCTATGTCTCCGCCGATGGTCAGCGTTGCATTATTTGGCCCGTACCAGCGTAAATAGAAACGTTTCAAATCATTAACGTCCACTCTATTCAAATCTTGAACATAGCCAATGATTGGCCAGGAGTACGGATGTCCGTAGGGATATAATGCTTTGGCGATTGCTTCATCCGCCAAACCATAAGGAACATTATCATAGTTCTGACCCCGCTCGTTTTTTACAGTGGAACGCTGTATCTCAAATTTTTGTTGTGTAACCGCGTCCAGCAGAAAACCCATACGGTCCGATTCCAACCATAGCATCTTTTCTAACTGATTATTAGGTACTGTTTCGAAATAATCCGTACAGTCCTGATTAGTTGCTCCACCCAATGACCCTCCGGCGGCTGTTATAATTTTAAAATGACTACCATTTGGAACATGGTCTGATCCTGCAAACATCATGTGTTCAAAAAAATGCGCAAACCCGGATCTGCCAACCTCTTCGCGTGCAGAACCCACGTGATAAGAAACATCGACGTGTGCTATCGGATCTGAATGATCCTCAGTTAAGATGACCGTAAGGCCGTTAGCCAATACATATTTTTGGAATGGGATAATAACCTCGTCCCCTTTTTTTTCAACAGTCTGCAACAATTTTGCCTGAGAATTAGCATTCGCAGCGCCTAATAGATAGCTTAAAGCTAAGCCAATGCTGCAAATTGTATTTTTCATATTATTTTAGATGATTTTTTTATGTTATTTAATTAAAGCCGATAACTTCGCAGTAACATCCTCTCCTCGAAGGTCTTTAGCTACGATCAAACCATTAGGATCAATGAGTACATTGCGGGGAATGGTAGTAATGCCATATTTAATTGCAACATTATTTTTAAAGCCCTTAAGGTCGCTAACCTGGATCCAGGTCATCTTGTCTGAGGCTACCGCCTTCAACCAAGCCAGTTTGTTTTCATCTAAAGAGATACTTACAATCTCGAATTTCTTGTCTTTCAGCTCCGCATAGGCTTTAATTAAATAAGGTGTTTCCCCGCGGCAGGGGCCGCACCAACTGGCCCAAAAATCCACCAAAACGTATTTGCCTCTCAAAGAAGACAGGTCAAACTCCTTTCCTTTATCGTCTGTTTGATTAAAGTCTAATGTTTTACCGATGTTTAATTTTTGTGCCTTCTCATATCTCTCCGTCATGTTTTTACCGGTAGAACTACCTAACATTCTTTTACTGAGTGATTTATAATAAGGGTCAAAAAAAATCGGCTCCATATACCCTGCTTTTTCTTGGTCAATAATGTCAAGGGTAACGTAGGAATCAGGGTGACTAAATATAAAAGAGTCTTGAACTGCGTTTTCTCTGGCATGAACTTTTTTCAGTTCAATTTGCGTCTTACTAATTTCAGTTGTATCCTTCGCATCATTTGCCTTCGTTAGGTTTGCAAACAACGCCATTTGAGCTGCACGCGTTTTTTCAACCTGGTTTTTATATTGAAGGTATTCGTTCTGTGAGTTTGTACCAGTAATCGTAGCCTTTGAAATGCTATTAGAGCCTATAACTATATACTTGCCCTTTTCAAGATAAAAGATTTGGGCATCTGAATATAGACCGTGTTGGATGCTATCTTTATTTACAGGTAGTAACGAAATTTCAGCTTTATTACCAAAAGCAGTGAAACCGGTAAGAAAAAATTTGTTATCTCTAATTTTTGTACTGTCTCTAACAGTTTTTCCATTGCTGTTTTTGTAGCTAAGCAAAACTATGCGACCCGAAGTCACTGCCGATAACTTTCCGGATATCTCAAATTTATCCTGCGCTGATCCAGCAAATGGAATTAGGCAAACTAATACTAAAATTATTTTTTTCATATAGTAATGGGGAAAATTTTGAATAACAATCACTATCAGGATAATTTTATCCTGATAGTGATTGTTAGGTATATCTAATTATCTGAAATGTACTGCTTAATGATAACCGGGATTTTGTATAAGCAGGTTGTTTAATTGTAACTGCGCTTGCGGCAGTGGGTATAGTGCAGAATTTGCGTTGTAACCCGGCTTTTCAGAAGTTAGTACGGTTGCTGCTGTACCTGTTCTTTTTAAATCAAACCAACGATTTCCCCATTCAAAACACAGTTCCGTTTGCCTTTCTTTCATAACGGCGGCTAGTACAGATGTTTGCGATGATACATCAGCGGTACTTGGTGATAACCCAGCCCTTTGACGTATTAAGTTCACATCGGCTAAAGCTTGAGTAAAATTATTCAAATGTGCAGCAGCTTCGGCACGGATCAGGTATATTTCACCCAACCTGAAAACCATATAATCTTCAACGGGCACAGCACTTGCTGTTAAATTTTTATATTTAAAAGGATAATAGAGATTAACATTATTCACAACAGAAATACCTATCCAGTTTTGAAGGCGCTGGTCTCCAGTTTCAAACTGACTTAACAAAAAAGGTGTCACTAAAAAAGTTGGTGTTAAACCGTTATAATAAGGTACAAAATCTTGGGCATCGGCTGTTGCCGCAAACGAATTCTTAGCTGGTATTTGCCAGATAGCTTCATTACTTCCGTCAAGAAACACACTATTTAATGGGGTGTTTGTAACGCTATACATACCTGATTTAATAATTGAATCTGCTTCATTATACGCCTTCAGCCATTGGCCCTGATATAAATGAACTTTGGCTAGTAATGCTTCAGCACAATAAATATTAGGGCGAGCCCTTCCCGCCGAAGGATAGCTTGCCGGTAACTTTTTAACAGCATCGTTTAAATCCGATATTATCTGGGTATAAATAACGTCAGTGGAGACCCGTGGTAGATGAGCAGTCGATTTATAATTAATTGAAGTGACCAAAGGAACACCCCCAAATAAATTAATCGTGTTAAAATAATATAATGCCCGAACAACTTCCATTTCGCCTGCAATTTGCTTCACGAATGATGGAGACAATTTATTGTTGTCAGTTATTCCATTAAGTACATCATTTACCTGATACAGACTTTGATATGGATACCCCCATAAAGTATTTATCTCACTATTTAAAGCATTAAGGCTATAACTGTAAAATTGTTGCTGATCCGAACTGAAAGTAGTAGATAATTCATCAGCAGATAACCCTGTACAAACAGTAAGATTGGCATCACTATAAGCAAAACCTTGACCACGATTATATGTATAGACTCCTGCTACGGCAGAGACAGCTGTTGCGCTATCTGCAAATTGCTCTTCCCTGGTTATTGCCGTGGGCGGATTGGGTGGAATTTCGATTAGTTTCTTGCAGGAAAAAAGCATACTTGAAATAATCAATAAAAAACCTGCGACTATTTTGATTCTATTATAAGATAATATTTTCATGATAAAATTTGTTTAAAATTTAAGATTTAAACCAAATGCAACGATGCGCTGTAAAGGAAAAGTCGGAAAACTATATGGTTGCTCAGGGTCACCTACTTTAAAATTTGTAATAGTTAGCAGGTTTTGTGCATTTACATAAATGTTTCCCCCTTGGATATGAACTTTTCTGAGAAAAGCATCCGGTAACGCATAAGATAACGATACTGTTTTAACCCGCAGATATGTATCATTGCTATACACTCCGCTTGAGTACGCGAAATCATAACTGGCAGAACTAAACGCGCTTGAATTGTAGCTACTCGACAATCGCTGGAGCATGGCATGGTCCCCTGTGGTTTTCCAATAATTATTAAGTATTGCCGAAGGTTCATTGGTCAATTCGCCCGGAACCGTCGAACCATAAATTGAGGCAAGATAATTAGGAGCATTCCCGCTGGAAAACTGACAGAAAACAAAAAGACTAAAATGTTTATAAGTGAAATTATTACCAAATCCACCCATGTAGTTGAGTTCTCTATTTGCTATTGGCACTTCATCACCACCTTGCGCAACTGTTCCATAGTTCGGATTAGAAGTAGTCTTCCCATCTTTATCGTAAAACTCAAACAAACCGGTGGTCGGGTTAACATCTTTATACTTGTAACCAAATACAATAGATGTAGGTTGACCTATAATGTAGTCTTGACTGTAAGGCGACGATGCAAGATTAGGGAAATCAAGTAATTTATTCCGGTTAAATGTTAAGTTAAAATTCGTCGTCCAGGAGAAGTCCTTTGTTTGTATATTGGTTGAAGTTGCTGTAAATTCCCAACCCTGGTTTTGAATAGTAGCATCCAGATTTCCTAATACGGACGCAAAACCTGTTTGTATAGGTAGCGGATAACCTACCAACTGGTCACCTTCACGGTTTCTGTAATAGGTAGCATTTAATAACAAGCGATTATTAAAAAAGCCAAGATCTACTGCCAAATTCAATGATTTTTTTGTTGCCCAACTATAATCAGGATTGTAAAGATTTGCAGGAGAGCTTTGCTTAATTCCTTGAAAAGCTGGAACATAAGCTATGGCTTGATATAATGCCTGGTAGTAGTAAGGCGATGAACCATCGGACCCCGTGGTTCCATAACTTCCGGAAAGCTTACCATAACTCAAGAAAGGGAGGGCTTCCTTGAATGCTTTCTCTTCAGAAAAAATCCAGCCCGCACCCACAGAACCAAAATTGCCAAATTGGCGTGTCGGGCCAAAATTACTGGAACCATCCCTTCTGCCTGTCAGCTCAATTATGTATTTCTGATCATAAACATATTTTAACCTGGCAAATGCGGCGCTGTATTTGTATATACTTGAAGTAGCATTGTCAGATAACGTAGCTGCTCCATCAATTGACCCGAGGAGATTGTCATTTGAATAACCATTACCCTGAATTAGATCAGAACTACTCGTATTTTTCTTATAAGTTGAACCTAATAAAGCACTTAGGACTCCTTTCCCAATCGATTTGGTATAATTAATCTGCGGTTCTACATTTACAGTTTGAGCAACGAGATTGGCAAAAGACGCACTTATGTTTAGAAAGTATGATGATGGGTTTTGTGCTGTTAGGGGATATTCGGTATGCTCAGAGGTATTACTGCGGTTATATCCTAAATCAGCACCGATTGACAATCCCGATAGTATTTGATATGAAAGATGTAAAGAGCTATTTAAATTAAAAATTTGCGCATTAGTAGGTTGTTTTAAAAAGCTGTAAAAATTTTGGACATTTAAAGGAACTCCCTTGTAGTTCCACAATAAATTACCCGCCGGATCTACTAAATCTGGCAAATTTGGAGCTAATAATATATCTTGACTACCTCCAAAATGTGCAGAATTGTTTTGATCATATCCGTAGTCAGTAACTAGGTCAAGGGTAAAGCGCTTATCTATTGAGGTATTGTGTAACGCGCTGTGTAAGGTATATCTCTGGTCAGCAAAATTACCTGGATAATTATAATCAGAACGCGTATAACCTGTAGAAACAATGAAAGTATTATTAGTATTGCCTCCGGATAAACTGGCATGTACATCCGTATTATTTGTTGTATTTCCATTAATAATTTTCTGCCAATTTGTGTATTTATTTTGGTCGAAAATGGTCAGGTCAGGCGCGTACCCTAAATAGTCATTTGGATCGTTGGTGGGTGTAACTGCATCCGCAGCGAAAGCATCCTTTCTCAATTGAAGATACTGTTGCGTGTTTAACAATTGCACCGGCTTGGCATCAGAATTGAACTGGGTGTTTACATCGAGATTAAAAGTTATTTTACCGGGCTTTCCTTTTTTTGTGGTAATAATGACAACGCCATTGGAGCCTTGTGTTCCATAAATAGAAGTCGCATCCGCATCCTTGAGTATACTGATACTTTCTATATCATTTGGGTTAATACTGTTAAAGGAACTGAGGCCTGTTGCCTGGTTGACGCCCCCGCTATAAGATTGTGAAATTGCTAGATTTTGTAATTGACTTATATTACTATTTTGCGAAGCAACAGGTACCCCGTCAATAATAAATAGAGGCTGGTCATATGGTTTCTGACCGAATGCTACTGTGCCCAGAGTATTTTGTCCTCTTACTTGCACCAATACTGTTGATCCGGGAACACCATTAGTGGCCGTAATTGCCAGCCCTGGGACTTGACCTTCCAATGCCAATAACGGATTAGTGACCGGTTGCCTTTCTATATCAGCGGCAGTAACGGTGGCAACAGATCCAACACTAAAACGCTTGGATTCTGAGCCGTAAGCGATAATTTGGATTTGGTCAAGTGCAGAAATTGAATTACGCATTACCAAATTAAGTGTGATATTTTGGCTATTAACATGCACAATTTTTTCAAGCTTGCTGTAGCCAACTGAGGTTACGATTAATGTATAATGTTCTAGAGGTACCTTACTAAAATGAAACCTTCCCATATCATCAGTAGCCGATGAGTAAATTGTTTCTTTTATCTTTAAAATTACATTTGCCCCAGCCAAAGGCTGACCCAAACTATCGGTGACCGTTCCGTAAACATCGGCTGGAAGAGAAATTAGATTAGCGCCTTTATCAATAAATTTGATGTCCTTTTCGTTTATAATTATCGTTGTTTTATTTAGGATATAAGTAAGGGGTTGATTAAAGAAAATCTTATCTAAAGCATCTTTTAAATCAGCATCTTTTACATCGATATTTACTGGTTTCGATTCGTTTAATTGGGATTGGGTAATAATAAAATTATATCCGCACTGCGTTCTGATATCTTTAAGTACGGACTTGATAGAAGCGTTACTTTTATTGAGGCTTACCTTTTGCGCAAGTGTTGCTGCACTGACCTGCACAAGCGTGACGATCATTATTAAAGCTATTAAGCGCATAATCAAGAAAATTTTTGAAATATACCGGTGTATAACTGTGGGTATACCAAGTTGATTAGTATAATTTTTATACATTTGTTTTGTCTGGTTAAGCAGCCTGCCGTAGTTTTTCGAAGAGCAATGGCGGAACTGCGATTAAATGTTTCAATTATTTTTTTTGAACGTGAACCTTACAGTAACCAGAGGTGTTTGTGCACTTCTGGTTTTTTTTATAGGCTCAATTATAGATTCATCGTCGTAAATATCTTATCATGTGCAAGTTGTTTTGAGGGTTAATTTTTCTGTTAATTGCTATGTTATTTTAGTACAAATATTTTTCTTTCTTCGATTTTGAAATGTATTTTTTTAGTCGTTTCCAATGTCTTGAGTACTTCAGATACATTTTCGTAACGAGATACGCCGCCAAAAAACTTCTCATGTGATATGTAACCATCGTAAACAACTTCAACATTATACCATCGCTCAACCATACGCATGATATACTGGATGTCTTCGCCGTCAAAATCGAAATTATTATCCTTCCAAGCGATCGATTGATTTGCATCAATATCTTCTATATTAATGTTGCCGTTTCGTAAAGAGGCTTGCTGGCCGGGTTTGATGATTTGGGATCGTTTGTCTGTCGTTACTTTAACACTGCCTTCCAATAAGGTTATTTTTGTAGCGGATTCATTAGTATAAGCATTGATATTGAAGTGAGTTCCTATATCTTCAATCGTTTGCCCCTGTACATTCACCTTAAAAGGATGTGAAGCATTGTGTACCACCTCAAAATACGCTTCGCCCGTCACTGTTACCATACGTTTGTTGCCGGTAAATGCAGTTGGGAATGAGATAGAAGATTCAGCATTTAACCATACCCTGGAACCATCGGGTAAAGTTAATTGCCATTTCCCGCCGCGCGGCGTAGAAATTGTATTATAGGCCACTTCAGTGGATTTGGCGAGGTTAATACCCCGACCATTTACTAAATAAACTACTTGTCCGTTTTGAGCCTTTTTTATTTGTGTGCCGGATTGCTGTGCAATATTTCCATTTTTCGCATCTGTAAGGGAAATGTTCTGTCCGTTAGATAATGTTAAAATTGCTTTATTGCCTCCCGGCGCAATATCGATCTTTTGGGCCTGAACTATGAGCTTTGACTTATGTTTATTTAGAAGAATATATCCGCCGAAAGATAAACAAAGAATAATGGAAGCTGCGGCAGCTATGCGCGGCCAAATTTTAGTTTGCCGTCCTTTAACATGGTTGTTGAGATTAAATTTAATCTTGTTAATTGCTATTAGGATTTCTTCATTTGAAATTGTCTCTGAGCTATTACCAAAGTCGTTTAAAAACCCTGATTCAACGAGCGCCTTTTCTTCAGATGTGCAAAGCCCTTGAGTATATTTTTCCAACAATTTTTCAGCTTCTAATTTTTGCATAGTATAGGTTTATTTAATCCTATTTACTACATGTCGGTAGAGAACTGCCTATGGCCTAAAAAAAGTGAAAGTATTTTATTTGGGTGTAAATAAGTGAAGATGATGTTACACTATTATGCCAAGTTGATGTGACATTATTAACACGGTGTTAAAAAAACAGGGATGTCGAAAGCCTTTTTTGAAAAGCACTTTTCCGGCACCAATTTATACACCTACTTATTCATGTTTAAAAAACCTGTTCGCAAGATCAGGCAAAGCAATCGTTCCATTACCGGAAAGTGGCCAAGCCTGAAAACTAATAGCAGTCAGCACTTTGAATCCACACTCGAACGTGACCTCATTACATTGTTAGAATTTGACGATGAAGTGTAGCATTATCAAGTTCAGCCTGTGGCGATTTATTACAGCAACACCCGCTATACGCCCGATGCCGCAGTATATTTTCAAATAATGCATTGTAGTAACACAAAGCTCAGTAAAAGCAGCTACGTCTTCTATCAATAGGAAGAAGACACAGACGAACCAACAGGCAAGAACTACAAATAGGAAGGCTAAAATATAATATAGTCATATCAGCAATACAAAAAAGACTTCGCTATAAACGAGGTTTTTTGTATTTGGACCTCATGTTAAAAAGGAAAACAATGATGAAAAAATATACAATTGATAAATATTGGAGCTTGTAGGGATAAACGATAAAACTGCGTCAATTTTTTTACCAAGGGTCGTGGGTTCGAGCCCCAACATTGTGCTTGTCATTTATTTGGTAGTTAAAGCACCCTCACCAAAATAAGGCGGCTTGGGTGATGGCATTGGTAAAACTATCCGTTGGTTTTGCCCCCAACCAAATCTACTGAACTGCTTACCAAATGCTGCATAGATTGCCCGATAGGAACCCAGGGGCCACCGCTGCCTGTCCATCCAGGGCCAATACCCAGTGTAATTTCTATCCCGAGGCGTTTTGATTCCTTCACCGCATGCGCGAACATATTTTGCCACTCATCGCTAAAAAAATCCACGGGACCCCGTGGAATGTCCTGATTAACCTCTAAAAATACCAGGTTGCCTATCCCTGCTTTTTTCATGGCCTCCAAATCTTTAGTGATAGATTTTGCAGACATGTTACCGTCCATAAAATACCAGTAAACGCCGGGGCTTAGCACTATCAGGCGGATGTATAAACCCCGCCTTTAATTGATTAACCTGTGCATTTGCCTCTTTAAACGGGCACAACAGAAGCAAAATAATGCTTAAGCAATAGCCAAACCTATAGTAAGTTTTTATCATTCTATTTCATGTTAACAGAAACTGATATTTAACACATCATAAACCCATTAATCGCTTCCGTTTGCTTTATATTGGGGTTAGAAGGGGAAGAGACCGGCAATTGCAACATGGGTTGCCTGGTTCAAAGCAGACAATTTGATTTCAGCACCAAATATCAGGCTTCATCTATTAACCCGCTGTTTTCTAAACCTGAACCGGAAATAAGCGATTTGAAATTGCTCTAACCGGTTCAGGTTCTTGCCTCTTAATTTGTTGCTGTGTAAATCCTGACTGGACCAATTAGCCCGGATTCAAGCAAAGGTGTATTGACATTTAACATATCAAAACGGAAAGCATCGTGGGTTTTGGTGATCTTTTTATCCGCGGGCAATGCTAAATCGCGAACTACACGGTTGGCCCATAAATTGATCACATCAACCTCTAATTTATTACCGGTTGGTTTAACTGCGCCGGTAATTTCAACCCGCCATGGAGCACACCATAAGATACCCAGCTTTTTCCCGTTTAAACGGACTTCTGCCACATCTTTAACTTCTCCAAGGTCGAGAAAAATCCTTCCTGCTTTTTTTGATATGTTGATTTTTCCATCTGCGGCTTTGGCCAGGTCAAATGTTTTCTTGTAAGTTGCCGTGCCGGAATAATATTTGATTCCTTCTTCCGGCCGCTTGGTCCAGCTGATCAATTCCGGGAACTCCGCTTTTGCCGGCCCACCCCATTTGGGATCAAATGAAGTATTCCAGGAACCCTCTAATTTTTTGATTTCAGCAAGTTTAGGGAAATTACCGTTCGCTTTTCCCTCAGCAAAGATTGTAACAGGTTTTCGAAATACGATAAAATAAGAGCTGAACTGATCAAGTTCGAGTGACAAGGTGGTGCTGGCATCGGCCTGGTGATAAGCTTTGGCTGTAATTGTTTTACCGGTTACCGCATCCCAGATCTCAGGCTGTTTAGCGGCAACCCTAAATGTGAAATCACTTAGTTGATGCTGATTAGTGCGGTTGATTACGAAGTAAATTTCTGTTTCACCGTCCTTCCGATGGATATAATCGAACCGATCGGGATCTTCAGCCTGGCCGGTAAAAGAGAAGTCCTGGGCCACATCGTCTGCCTGGAGAATTTCTTTTGGTGTTTTACCCCAGATGATACGTCCTTTTCCGAACCTGCGCTCGGTGCGGGTTTTGCCATCAAGGTCGCCCCAGATTTCAGCTGCTATTTTTACAACCTCTTTATCGCTCTCCGGATAGTTTTTCAGGTTGGCTGAAATTGCCGGTGGCGGCCCTAAAATAGTAGCACCCATCAAAATCAACTCTCTTATTTTTCTAATCACAGGTAATGACATTGCATTGGATGGAACCGGAGATACATTTAAGCCTTGATAGCGACCCACCGCTCTGGCGATCTCCGGCGAAGGAGAAACGCAGTTCTGTAACACCAGTAGCCTGTAGCTCATGCCATCGGGTAAAACGATCCGTCCGTTTTTGACGCTCATCCTCGTTAATAACACATCGGAATTGCTGTAATCGCAGTCATAACCCGGGCCGAGGGTAGGGATCACGTATTTGGGCGGTGCCAGCAGCGGCGGTCTTTCGCCCAGATAAAAACAAACATCTCCTACAAATTTTCCCTGCTGCAGCATATACTGGCAACGGGAAAGGTACGTGAAAAATGCAGGAGACTGTTCCCACCAGGTTATATTGGGCGTAAAATGCTGCCCGGCGCAAAATTCATATCCCGGCTTGCCATCAGATGGTGGTTGACACGTAGCCTGGTGAAGCATGAAGCGGTTAATACCCTCGCAGAACGCATCGTTAGCATATGGCTTTAAGTCGGATGGACCAAGAGACCAATGCGTGCCGTCCTTTTCCTGCTCGGTAAACGCTTCAGCCTGTGCCTGCTGCTTTCCGTAAACGTGTGCGGCAGTTGCGGTTTGTTTAAGATTCAGCCGCAGGTGCTTGTCTTTGTTATAACCTCCTGCAGCGTTGCGGTGACCATTTACCCAGAACTCACCAGCTAGAATATCGCAATGCGAAAAATTCTTTAATACATCCTGTGGTGGAATATCATTGGGGCCGCCGGCTTCATTACCAACTTTCAATCCATTTTTATGGCATAATTCTTCAAAACGACCATAATAGTTCTCCGCGACACAATCCTGAATGGTCCGGTCAAAATCATCGCGGAACCTTTCTGATACTGCTGCATTTTCAACAGTGTATCCGGCCAAAACGGGCATATAAGCTTTTAAATCGTAGCCGCGGAACCTGGTAAACTGGTTAGCAAAATCCTGTGTCCAGGTCAGTTTTCCGCATTCCCAGCTATCCGACCACAAATAATCCAGGTGACCACCGGCCTTTTTGGCTTCTTCAATTACTGTATTACCCAAATGAGCAAAATAATCGTCTAATGCCGAGGTGCTTAAATAATCGATCTCGTAACCTTCGCCGCCTTTGAAGGTGTCTCCTTCGGGATAGGCATGCCATTTGCTCCAGACAGCGCCGGTTAATGTATACCCGGTCCTTAAAATCACCCATTTACCTTCCGGTACTTCCCATTCTAAATGTCCGTTACTATCCAGCTTATCTGTTAAATCAACCAGCGATTTAGCGTCAATGGTTTTAGTGCTGTCCTGCAGCCGGAAAGCCTGAACCATGATGTCGTGGTAATAATCATCCACCTTTGGTGGCTGAGGCAGGGTCTCTGAAAATTTAGATTTTCCCGAAACCCGCAGTTCAGCAGATACCACCTTTTTCATAGCCTTGTCCTTGGTAACGGACGGCCCCATCATCGTCCAGCCTCCGGCCAGGTTAAACCCGATCTCTAAATGTAATTTATTGGCCGTACTTACAGCGTGGCGAAAAAGAGCACGCCACTCATCTCCAAGAAATGGTACACCCGGCAGGGGCTCTTTGCCCGCATATCCCCCGGTGCAAATCAGATTGACCCCACTGATCCCCTTGGCCTTGAATTGCTCCAGGTCCCTCGTAATGCCTTCTTTGGTTACCCTGTTAAACTCCCAAAACCAATAAACCCGTGGTTTTGCAGCATCCGGCGGTGAATGAAACCGCCCCAATAAGGTGTCTGTACCAGATGGTTTTTTCTTAAGATGATTTTTGTCCTGCTGTGCCAGGCCGACCTTAGTCATGGCGATCATGAAAAGAGGCAATAAAACTATGGGAAGGACAAGTTTGCAAATAAATTTTTTAGTCATAAGCTGGATTTAACATTGGTTTATACCTTAAAATTTTAACATATCTGAACAGGTAAACAAGGCGGGTAGGTTTTGCTCTTCATGAATTTTGATCAACAGACTTTGATAGATTGTATATTCAGCAGTTTTGCCAATTTTTCTATGGTTGATGCAATATGTCCTTTGCCGATAGCACAATGATGTGCCGGCCCATGCGAGTTCCATGTTTCAACAAATTTTCTTGCACCAATTGGGAACCTGTACCGGCTATTCGTGTTACCTATCTCTAAAATTGGTCCCGCTACTGATTCAGCTTCGGCTACCAGCAACAGGAGGTTCCCATCTCGCGTTTCAACAACCGAAAGCAAAGTCACCGGGCCATGCTTTACTGACATTTCCACAGAAAGGCCGTTGCCTACTTTACCGTGATAGACCTGCAGGGGTTTAACCTTGATCCTGCCCTCGGCTATTGCAGGGTGGCAGGGGCCATCGTGTCCCATCAATACCACGTCATCTGTAAAATCCATTGCATAATATTCCGTAAAGGATCCGCCTGCACCCAGACTATCCATGATCTTCATCGCCTGTGCATTTTTAATTTCATATTCCCCGGCCACAGGAATACTGCTTGCTGTCAGCAGGGAGGTGCCCAGGATCACGGAGCTCATGGTATCTTCATTGGCAGGGTTACCTGTGCCTTTATGATAATAGGCCAAGGAGCCCAGGTTATATTTAGCAACGATTTTATCGAGAGCCACCGCGGTTACAGCTGCCCGCTTTATTTCAGCGGGAGAACAATCTTCCTGCACTTCAAATACCCTATAAAATGCTTCAATTTTATCAGTGATTTCCTGATTGCTCACCTCATTTTTTAAGCTTGATAATTCATCAACTTCAATAACCTCGATATGGCCGCCAAACGTAGCGCATTGCAGTGTAAGATCGGAGTAGATATCCAGCATACCCCCATAATAATTCCCCATAACACCGAGGCGATTATAGTACATGGTGTGTGCTGCATTTGCTGCGGCGATCCATTCAGCGACCTCTTGCCAGGCTTGGGGGTCGTTATGCAGCATCCCGGTAATTTGGTAAAACCCAATATTTGAACGCTTAAAAACATTGCCAATTTCAGGAACCGGGCATGCTGAACAAAAGGCAAGCCACTCGCCGGTCATCGCAGTGCGGTCATTCATTTGGTTAAATGCGGAATAGTTGATAGCGGCCTCAGGTGCCAGGTTCAATACAATAACCGGTACTTTCGCGCGCCTCACCACTGGCAATACTGTTGATGACAAAGCATAAGTGGTTACATATAAGAATATCAAATCCACATCCTCCTGCCTGAAACGACTGCCTGAGTCGAACGCTTTTTCAGGGGTGTCCACGAGTCCAAGATTTATCACCTCAGCACCATAGCCTTTCAGTTTCTCGCCAACCAAATTCACATAACCCGTGAGGCGCTGCTCGAGCCCTTGAAATTGATCCCAGTAGGCTTGCAGACCTATACCGAATAGGCCGATCTTGAGTCCGGAATTAGTTTTTTTTTCAGTCATTATCTTATACGTTTTATATTTAGCAGGTATATCTCCCAGACCTTGTCGCACGTTACAGCGTTGCGCTCAACAGGTTAAAATTCAAATTTAGTGCAATCTTGTTTTTACGTTAATATCCTCTTGCCAAAGCATTGCCGATTGGTTTGTATAAAAATGTTAGGGCGTCCTGATTTTTAAAGCATCATTCGGTTAAGGTTCATCGGTATCGGTAAAACTGGTTCAGCAAAATTATTTGATTCGGGAAAAACGTGAATGGTCGATTTGACATTTAATATGTACTTTTTGATTTTCGGGACCAATCCGGTAAGGAATGTTAAACGATAAATAACTTATAGGGCGTATTCTGTTGATCGAGATACTTTTCCTGCTTCGGTGAAAAGTATCATTATATACATTTTGATATTTAATATAGTAATTATGTCATTTAGTCACCGGTTAAAAAATATCTTAATAAATTTATCCTTGATTTATAAACCCGACAGCCCGTCTTGGATCTTTTAGCGTCTTTTATACGGTTTTATTATTTGCTTAATTATAGGAAATGATCAATTATTACAAATACTTACCGGTTAGCCAGGAGGATGAAAACTGGGGCTTGTGTGTTCTAAATACGGGCTGTACCCATGTTGAGCCTTCGGGGTGTTATCCCTCAAAAACGCATCCTTCCCACCACAACTTTAACTGGAAAAACGGCCGGATCCTGAACGAATATCAGGTTATTTACATCACGAAAGGGCAGGGCATTTTTGAATCCGACAACTGCAAACTTAAGGAAGTAAAAGCCGGTACGCTAATCTTTCTTTTTCCGGGTGAAAGGCACCGCTACAAACCGGATGGTCGCACCGGCTGGGATGAGTACTGGATCGGGCTTCAGGGTGAAATACTGGATAATCTTGTTCTGAAAGGTTTTTTTAAAGTCGAGACACCCTGCATTTATATAGGCTTCAATGACAGTGTCTTTAACCTGTTCAATACCATTATTGAGAAGACGAAGCAGGAACATTCGGGGTATCAACCGTTAATAGCCGGCGCAGCACTGCATTTAATGGGGATTTGTCATTCCATCACCAAACAATATGCGATTGACTCGGAGGAAAACATGGTTATCGTTAACCAGGCCCGATTGTTGTTCCGCGCCAATATCGCCGAAGCTTTTTCTGCGGAGGAAGCGGCAGCCCAACTTAATATTGGGTATTCGCGGTTCCGGAAGATCTTTAAAAATTATACCGGATTGTCGCCCGGTCAATATTATATCCAACTCAAAATTGACCTTGCAAAGGAATTATTAAACGATCCCGGGATATCTGTGAAGGAGATCGCGTTTAATTTGAATTTTGAGTCGTATTTCTACTTTGCCAAGTTATTCAAAGAAAAAACAGGGCTTTCGCCCACTGATTACCGGACACGGTCTGTGGGCCAGCTACAGGCAGGCCGCTTAGCTGCTCCAGGCCATTGACCGTAAACATATTCATTCAATCCAAACCAATTTCAAGATGAAGTTTTCTATTTACTTAAGAAAAAAGATCATGACCTTTTTCACAGCCATGGTAATTGGCTTTTTTATATTCCCGGCAACGATATTCGGACAACAGGCAAAGGTTACCAACTTTAGCGAAGCAGGTGGACAAGTGACCAAATTTAGCAAACTCGGAGATGCGATCGATGCCCATGATGGAGAAATCGCCTATTTTAACGGAGTTTATTATTTGTACGGGACAAGTTATGGTTGCGGATTTGAATGGGGGCATAAGGACGCACCGTTTTGCGGTTTTAAGGTTTATACATCAAGTGATCTGGTAAACTGGAAAGAACGGGGCGAACTTTTTGATGCATCTACCAAGATCTGGCAAACGAGGTGTAATGGTAATACTTATGGATGTTTCCGCCCGCATGTTATTTACAATAAGCGCACCGCTAAGTACGTTTTGTGGATCAATGTTTACGACAATAGCGTGGGTTACCGTGTCTTTACAAGTAGTAATCCTGAAGGCCCGTTTGTGGAAAAGGCGGAACCAAAATTGGCGGTAAATAGTGGCGCTCCGGCCGCTGCTCTCAATAACGGAGACCATGACACCTTCGTAAATGATGACGGCACTGCCTACCTCGCTTATACCGATTGGCGGGCTAAAGGAGCAATTGCGATAGAGCAGCTTAGCGACGATTATCTGACCGGGACAGGTAAGGTTACCAGGTCCATTACCCCAGGGCAAACGGAAGCTCCATCGCTTTTCAAGAGGAATGGAATTTATTACCTGATATACTCGGATCCGAATTGTGGTTATTGCTCAGGTACAGGTGCATCATACCGCACAGCGCCAACACCAATGGGGCCATGGTCAGAGGGGATCAGGATCAGTGATAATTCCTGTGGTGGTCAGCCTTCCTTTGTATCATCCATCAAATTAAAAACCGGTGACGTTTTTCTGTTTGGCAGTGATTTGTGGAATAACGGTGCTAAAAACGAATCGTTGGCCAATTACTATTGGGCACCGTTGACCTTTGACGCGAATGGCGCTATCAACAAAATAGAATGCGATAAAACTTTTACGCTATATTCCTCAGAAAGTAAAACGAATCGTAGAGGCCCAAGCACAAATAATTTCGCAGCCGTATGTGATATTGACAGTACGGTTAAGCGATCGCAGACGTTTACAGCAGAAAAAGATGGAATTTTAAGAGACCTGAGTATTTCCTGTTTTAAAAATCAATATCCAGACGGTGCTTTATTGATCCAATTTAAAAACGCAGAGGGCAAAATCATGAAGACCATCAGGGTAGTTCCCGATAGTATCAGCTGGTCCCCTAAAAATGTCATGGTTCATCCGGGCATTATACTGCAAAAAGGGAAGCGCTATACCATTACCGTTGGTACCGAAGCCAAAAAGGGGAAATATGGATTAGCGTATCACGTCAAAGCAGGTGTAACAGATTCAACGCAGTTTTTATACTTTAAAACAGTTGTAAAAAAATAAAATTATCGTCCTTGTGCAGAACTCCATATTTGTTACTATCGGTACATGAAATGTCGTTTTATTTAAACGCGCTGAATTATTAGTCGAAGGTAGAAAAACGAGGCATCCGGCATTTCTTCGTCGCGGCTGAAGTCGCAAAATTGATATTGGTTTCGACCGCATAAGGGCAATATTTTAAAAGGTTTCTATTATAAGGACAGTAAAGGACGGTTGTTTAAAGCATAAAATCGAAATTCGTTTTAACCAATTATATTGACGGTAGCCATAACAGGCAAGCTTTTTTAGGCTTTTGAATTGCAGAGATATTGTCAGCGATGTTGATATTAAGAATCCTGGCTGTACTTATCCACCATAATAAAAGTGAGCGGGGAAAGATTTAAAATAGCTAACCAAGTATGTTGATTTTATGAATTCGATCCTTGCATTAATATGCTGTTTACCAACCATAAAATGAATAGCCAAAAACATTTGCGCCATGCCGCGAAGATTTTAATTCTTTTGGTCGGGATATTTGGAAAAGATATCGTGTCTGCCCAAAATACATCGTCACATAACCGCTGGGGGAAAAATTCTTCAATTTCTACAACATCATTAACCCTGGACGGTGTAAAGCCAACTGCCAGCTGGATCTGGGATTCCGGAATAGAAAATCCCAGAAATTATTACCTGCTTGTCAGAAAGAAATTCAACCTGGATAAGGTTCCCGCAAGTGCTATCGCTTTTATTTCTGCTTATGCCTATGCCGATGTGTACATCAATGGTAAATTATTTGAGCGTTGTCCAATGAACAGTGATCCGGAGTATCAGAATTATGATAAGTTCGATATCGCAAATTATCTGCAAAAAGGCGAAAATTGCATAACAGCTATAGTGCAAAATTTCGGTGTTGGTCTTCATTCTCAAATGAATGCCCGCGGAGGTTTTTTTTTCCAGGCAAAACTCAATTTTCCCGGCAGATCTGTCGATCTCTTGAGTGATAGCAGTTGGAAAGTTACCCATGCAAAAGCATGGAATACCCAAACGGCTTTTCGCGACAACAATGCTCACCTTATCGGTTTTATTGAAGAATTTGATGCCCGTTTATGGCCGCAAAACTGGCAAAGCGCAGGCTATAATGATAATGCCTGGGAAAATGCAAAAATGATTGGTGTCCCTCCCGTTGCTCCCTGGAATAATCTGACGGTTGTTGAACGACCGCATTTGATCCGCAGTATTGTAAAACCTGTCAGGCAGTGGAAAAGTGGAAATAAGATGGTTTATGACTTTGGAGTTGAAATAGTGGGTTATCCAAAGTTTACCATTAATTCCCATAAAGAAGGCGTGCAATTTGAAATTGGAACCGGGGAACGATTAGATTCCACCAGGTCGCCTTTACTTCGTGCCAGCAGCGATCATTCTGAAAAATACACAACCAGGAAAGGGGTGCAAAGCTGGAGGCCCTACACCTGGAGCGGTTTCCGGTATTTTTCAATAAAAACCAATAGGGACGTCGATCTAAATGAGGTTAGCGCAGAATTCGCATGCTACAATTATGAAATGCAAAGTTCATTCGAGTGTTCTGATCCGCAGTTAAATAGATTTTGGGAGATCGGCCGGCATACCATGAGAATTAATTCGATTGACACTTACGAAGACCCCTGGCGTGAGCATACCCAATACATCGCCGGTGATTCACGTTATATGATGATCTATGGGAATTATGCCTTTGGTAAAAGTTCAAGGTTATTGTCTGCGTATAATATTTTATCAGGTGCGCAATCTCAGCGCTGGCGAGCCGATGGAGCTGTCCGGAGCCGATACCCTACGGATTACTTCCTGCAACCCGGAAGTTCAGCTTACCTGGCGGATTACCAGCTGGAATGGGTCCTGATGATGTACGAGTATTTCCTGTATTATGGAAACGATAAGCTGATTGAACAGCTGTATCCAAATCTGAAAAAGGCTATGAACTATTATCAGCCATTTTTAGACCCGAAAACAGGTCTGCTGGCCAACCTACCCGGATGGATAGTTCTGGATTGGCCAAACACCTTTCCGATGGAGCAGAAAAGCATAATTACAGGAACCAATTGTTTATACTACGGTGCTTTGAAGGCAGCAGCCACCATTGCCAATGACTTCGGTCATGACCCCATCCAGGCGGAACAATGGAAAAAGGAGGCTGCCCGGCTCCGGGAAAACATCAATGCCAATCTTTGGTCAGAAAAAGACCGTGGCTACCTGGATAGTTATGGAGGTAGCAGGGTGGCGCAACAATCGCAGGTTTACGCCCTGGAATACGGGGTGCCGGACAAAAGCCGGAAAAGCGATATGATCGGACTGATTAAAAAGAGTGGGAAAGCCAGTGAGGAATCCTTTGCATACCGGGTCTTAAATGTAATGTTATCCGAAGGTGAGGAGAAGTGGGCTTTAGGTTATATGCGAAAGAACTGGGGTGAGCAAACAAGGCTTTCTTCATTTAATGGGGCATGGCACGAAGGCTGGGACCTTTCCTGGGGTTCAACGTCCCATGCCTGGTCATCCGGACCGACCGCTTTGCTTTCGGCAAAGGTGCTTGGACTGGAATCTGCGGGTTACGGCTGGAAGACATTTCTGGTTAAGCCGGCTACTACAGAACTCATGTGGGCAAAAGGAAAAGTCGCAACAGTGGCGGGAGATATTTCGGTCAGCTGGAAAAAATCCAGAGTCAATCATTTTACAATGAATTTAAGTGTGCCAAAAGGTACGGTAGCCAAAGTCTATCTACCGACAACGAATCGGCGATCAATTAGTATAAACGGGGAATCATTGAAAAGAAAATCAACATATATATTTGACCTGGAAGATGACAAATGGTGTGTTCTGCCTATTGGCGCTGGAATTTATGAGCTTGAATGTGAGCTAAACAACCAAAAAGCAAAATAAGGTTGCAATTAAATCGCCATATGATGTCAAAACTGCGAAAAGAAAAGGGGCTAACCAAAATTCGTGATGTTTTTCGATATGATATACCAAACCCGAATATGCATTTGCTTGAATCTTGCTTGACAGGACCAGCCAAATTGAAGTATCTAACTTTCTAGTGTATTGAATATAAAGTATATAATAGATTGACAATTGCAGAAAAACTATTTTAAATATTTAAATTTTAGTTCGTTTGAAGTGCGCTGGGGAATGTATGTGACGTCAGTCGGCTACTCGAAGGTCGATCCAAATGATAACTATCCCAATCAGGAGCATCCGCAAAGCCATCAGTTAACCTGGAACAGAGGGCGTATTTTAAATGACTATTATATTATTTTCATTTCAAACGGTAAAGACCTTTATGGCGGGGCCCTGACGGATTCCTATGAAGTAGTTGCAGGGACCTGCTTCTTTCTTTATCCTGGTGTTTTACACCGTTATAAGCCTGATCCTAAAATAAGATGGGAAGAATATTGGGTAGGGTTCAATGGATCATATGTCGAAAAGTTAATGTCAGAGGGCTTTTTTGACCGCCAGAATCCTTTTGTGTATTTGGGACCCAATAAAGATATCCTTATTCTTTTCAGGGCATTACTTGAAGCTGTTCAGACCTCGTTACCCGGCTACCATCAGCAAATTGCTGGTGTTACCATGCAAATTTTAGGTCTCATTAACAATATTTCGAAGCACCATGACAACATTAATAATAGAGCGGAAAAGCTGATTGCTAAAGCAAAATATATTATTCAGGAATCGTTCGAGACTAATTTGAATATGGAAGAACTGGCAAAGGAGTTGCCGATGGGATACTCGTCTTTTCGAAAGTTATTTAAAAAGGCAACCGGCGAGTCCCCAAATCGCTATCATCTTAACCTTCGAATGGAGCGTGCGAAAAACTTATTAAGTACGACGCAATTAAATGTTACTGAGGTGGCTGAGCAAACAGGATTTGAATCCGTTTTTTACTTTTCCAAGCTGTTTAAAAAGAAGCATGGGATGTCACCCAAAAACTTCCAGATTACTGAAGAAAATATTATTGATGATCAAAGTACTGATGGGGCACCCAAGCCTCAATAAACAAACGGCTTTTGATCGAAACGAGTTTTTTTGCAGAGTGGGATCCCTGACGATCGCGTGTTGCTAAAAGAATCGGGTAATAGTTAAACAGCGTAATGCGGCGACCTGTTTTCGCATGCTTTCGGATGGATCAATGCTGTCCTCATCGAATAGTTTTATTTCATTCCCACACAATTTTTATCGGAAACAAGTGGCTATAGGTATGCGCAAAATGAAGATGCGCGTTACCTATTATTTGCTGTTGATTTATTGGGGTTTAGGAAAGGTTGAAAATTGCCAAAAAGTACATATTAAAGGGCAGTTTGTGCATTTTAATACAATCATCGTTGACTTAAGTTTGTATTAACAATTATAATTACAGTTACCCTCCTGCGTAAACCGATAGAAATTACTGTAGCCAACAAACTGATTAAACTCTTTATAATGAAGAAAAATACTTCAAATTGTAACATTTTACCAATGAGGATGATACAATCGGTAATGTGTCATTGCAGGGTATTAATTTATCTTTTGGGGAATGAATCAAAAGGCCCCTGACTCATCCAATGATTTTGCGAATTATTAATCAATAATTCGGCAAAGCTATCTCCGATAATTTTAGAGACTTCAATCCCAAAAGCTATGATTTTATTGGCCTTGGATAGCTATGCCCCGGTCTAATCAATAAACTAAATAATCACCAAATAATTGACCTAATAATATGAAACAAAAAATTTTACTTAAGATTCCTGGGAAGTATTGCAGGGCATTGATCCTGATGCTGCTTTTGACTGTCCCATTCCTTTCAAAAGCCCAGGTTTCCGTAACCGGGTCCGTAAAAGATTCGGTAAACGCCGAACCACTGATGGGGGTTTCCGTGTCATTAAAAGGCACCACAACAGGTGCGCAGACTGATAAAGACGGGAAATTTAAAATCAACGCGCCCTTGGGCGGCATTTTACTATTCAGATATATCGGTTACAAGGAAAAGCAATTTACGGTTCAGAATTCCGCTGCGATTAGTATCCGTCTTTCATCGGCTTCTGAAAGTCTAAAAGAAGTAGTTATCGTAAGCTACGGAACACAGACTAAACACGCGGTAACCGGCGCTATCGCGCAGGTAAATGCCGCAGAGATGAAAGACATGCCGGTTCCTAACATCGGGCAGCGCTTACAGGGTAAGCTTGCCGGTGTTCAGATCAATCAAAACTCCGGTACGCCCGGCGCTGACATGAGCTTTCGTATCCGCGGCGCGGCATCAATCAATGCGGGTAACAGCCCGTTAATTGTAATTGATGGCTTCCCTTCCGAAACAGGGCTCCAGGCCATCAGTCCGGATGAAATTGAATCGGTGACGGTATTAAAGGATGCATCGGCATCTTCACTATACGGTTCACGTGCAGCTAACGGTGTTATTCTGGTTACCACCAAGCAGGCTAAAGCCGGACAAAAAAGTTTGGAATTCAGTACCTATACGGGTATTCAAGCTGTTTCCAATCATGGGAAACCTGATCTGATGAACGCTCAGGAGTTTGCCGAATACAAAAAAGAATATTACGAGGATGCCGCAAAATATGAAGGTTATACCGGTGGAGTACCGACTGTGTACCAGAATCCGGAACAATATGCCAATAACCCCGGAACAAACTGGTTTGATATTTTACTTCGTAACGCGGTGACTCAAAAATATAATTTAGCCTTTAGTTCAGGTACAAAAGACCTGCAATCGACAACTAACCTGAATTATAGTAAGCAGGAAGGTGTTATGCTAAATTCTTTTGACGAAAGGTTTACCGGCAGGACAAACAATATCTACAAGGCATCCGACAGGCTTACCCTTGGTTTCAACCTAAGTGTTTCTGCCAGTAATAATCAGGTTGTGCCTGGTTTGGATAATGGCCGTAATTTGATCGAGGGAGCTTACCTGCTTGATCCCACCCTTAAATATAAAAACGCGGATGGCAGCTACCCAATATCATTCAATCAACCAGGGATGTTTGCCAACCCCAATTATTACCTGGTTTTGCAACAAACAATAAACTTAACCAAACAAACCAATGTCATAGCAAACGCTTTTGGTGAAATTAAAATCATTG
>Ga0207671_10000138_pt1 | contig 112019 bp, 86 predicted proteins | sample KBSC24metaG_FD_184352 | JGI IMG/M metagenome (GOLD analysis project Ga0207671, IMG submission 184352) | Corn rhizosphere microbial communities from Kellogg Biological Station, Michigan, USA - KBS C2-4 metaG (SPAdes) (version 2) | ecosystem: Host-associated > Plants > Roots > Rhizosphere > Soil...
TCGCCGCGGACCGGCCGCACCGGGACCTCTACGAGATGACGTGGCCGCAGGTTCCGACGCAATCCGCGCCGACTCCCCCGTCCCAGGCCTACGTCGTCATCGAAGCCGACGAGGTCAGCGCCGGTCCGGACGCCGGGACGCCCGCGCCGCCGGCCGTCATCGTGCCCTGTCACGCCGACCCCTCGGCCGGGGACACCGTGGCGGCACTTCACACCACGACCGAGCGAACACTGCGCCTGCTGCAGGCCTGGCTGGCCGACGAGCGCTGGGTCGACTCCCGGCTGGTGCTGGCCACCCGGGGCGCGGTGGCCACGACGCCGGACGCCGACGTCACCGATCTGGCGGGCGCGGCGCTGTGGGGTCTGGTGCGCAGCGCGCAGAGCGAGAACCCCGACCGGTTCGTCCTGCTCGACGTCGATCCCGCCGGACCCGATATCGCCCCCGGGCCCGCACACCCCGACATCGCGGCGGCCGTCGGCGTCGCGCTCACCGGCGACGAGCCGCAGCTCGCCCTGCGCGACGGAGTTCTGCACGCCCCACGGCTCACCCGAGCCGAACCCGCGGGATCGGGGCCCACCGAGCCGCACTCCACTCCCGTCGAGCCCGCCGGATCCGAGCCCGCCGCGCCCGCCGAGCCGCACTCCGCTCCCACCGCCTTCAGCCCCGACCCCGAAGGCACCGTCCTCATCACCGGCGGCACCGGCCTGATCGGCGCCCACCTCGCCAAGCACCTGGCGGCCCGGTACGGCGTCCGCCACCTCCTGCTCGTCTCCCGAAGCGGCCCCGACGCCCCCGCAGCCGCCGCCCTGCGCGACGACCTCGCGGCCCTCGGCGCCGACGCGGTGATCGCGTCCTGCGATGCCGCCGACCGCACCGCGCTGGCCGCCCTGCTCGACCGCATCCCCGACGCCCACCCCCTGACCGCCGTCGTCCACAGCGCCGGTGTCCTCGCCGACGCGACCGTCGGTTCCCTGACTCCCGACCGCCTGGGCGCCGTCCTGGTGCCGAAGGCCGACGCGGCCTGGAACCTGCACGAGCTCACCCGCGAGCACGCCCTGGCCGCGTTCGTCCTGTTCTCCTCGGCCGCCGGCACCATCGGCACCCCCGGCCAGGCCGGCTACGCCGCCGCGAACACCTTCCTCGACGCCCTGGCCCAGCACCGCCGCGCGCAGGGCCTGCCCGCCGCCAGCCTGGCCTGGGGTCTGTGGGAGCAGCCGAGCGCGATGACCGGCGGCCTGGGCCTGGCCGAACACGCCCGCATGGCGCGCGGCGGCGGCCGGCTGATCACCACCGACCAGGGCGTCGCGCTGTTCGACCAGGCGTGCGCGCTCGACCGGCCCACGCTCGTCCCGGTCCGGCTCGATCTGGCCCGGTTGCGGGCCGCGGACGGCCCGGAACACACCGGGGCCGTGCCCTCGGTCCTCCGCAGCCTGTTGCGCCCGCGGGGCCGCCGCGCCGCCACGCCTGTCAGTGCCCTGCCGCAGCAGCTCGCGCGCATGTCCGGCCCCGAACGCTCCGAGCTGCTGCTGAACCTGGTGCGCGGACACGCCGCCGTCGTCCTGGGCCACGACGACCCCGCCGCCGTCGCCGCCCACAGCTCGTTCCGCGACCTGGGCTTCGACTCGCTCACCGCGGTCGAGCTGCGCAACCGGCTCACCACGGCGACCGGGCTGCGGCTGCCGGTCTCCCTGATCTTCGACCACCCCTCGCCCGACGCCCTGGCCGCGGCGCTGGACGGCGAACTCGTCGTCCCCGCCGAGACCGGGCGATCGCCGCTCCAGGACTTCGAACGCCTCCAAGCCGCGCTCGCCGCGTCCCCGCCCGACGCCGCCGGCCGCGCGCACCTGACGCGGCGGCTGCTCGGACTGGTCGCCACGCTCGACGGAGCAGGGGCCCGCGACTACTCCGGCCGCCCCGGCGACACCGGGGACGGCCCCAGCGCGAGGGACCGCATCCACGCCGCCAGCGTCGAGGAGGTCTTCGACTTCATCGACCGGGAACTGGGCCGCGCGGCGACCTGAGCGCCCCGGATCAGCACCCTCCAACGACCGGAAGGAAGAGAGACCCGCCATGGCGAGCGAAGAGAAGCTGGTCGACTACCTCAAGTGGGTCACCGCCGACCTGCACGAGACCCGGCAGCGGCTCGGGGAGCTGGAGGCCCGGCGCCGGGAGCCGATCGCCGTGGTCGGCACGGCCTGCCGCTTCCCGGGCGGCGTGCGCGGCCCGGAGGATCTGTGGCGGCTCGTCGACGCCGGCGAGGACGCCGTCGCCCCGTTCCCGGAGGATCGCGAATGGGACGTCGACGAGCTCTACCACCCCGATCCCGACCGGCGCGGCACCTGCTACACCCGGCACGGCGGGTTCCTCTACGACGCCGCCTCGTTCGACGCGGCGTTCTTCGACATGAGCCCGCGGGAGGCGCTGGCCACCGACCCGCAGCAACGCCTGCTGTTGCAGACGGCGTGGGAAGCCGTCGAGCACGCCGGGATCGACCCCACGACCCTGCGAGGCAGCCGCACCGGCGTGTTCGTCGGGATCATGTACAGCGACTACGCCGCGCGCGTGCACCCGGCGCCCGAACAGTTCGAGGGCCTGCTCGGCATCGGCAGCTCCCCGAGCGTCGCCTCCGGGCGCGTGGCCTTCACGCTCGGGCTCTCGGGACCGGCCGTCACCGTCGACACGGCGTGTTCGTCGTCGCTGGTCGCGGTGCACCTGGCCGCCCGGGCGCTGCGCGAGGGCGAGTGCGACCTCGCGATCGTCGGCGGCGCGACCGTGATGGCGACGCCGGGGCTGTTCGTGGAGTTCAGCCGCCAGCGCGGCCTGGCCCCCGACGGCCGCTGCAAGTCGTTCTCCGCCGACGCCGACGGCACCGGCTGGGCCGAGGGCGTCGGCCTGATCCTGCTGGAGCGGGCCTCGGACGCCGCGCACAACGGCCGTCGCGTCCAGGCGCTGATCCGCGGCAGCGCCGTCAACCAGGACGGCGCCAGCAACGGCCTGACCGCGCCGAACGGCCCGGCGCAGCAAGCGGTGATCCGCGCGGCGCTGGAGAACGCCGGGCTGGCCGCGGACGACATCGACGCCGTGGAGGCCCACGGCACCGGGACCACCCTCGGCGACCCGATCGAGGCCCAGGCGCTGCTCGCCGCCTACGGGCGCGGCCGGCCCGCCGACCGGCCGCTGTGGCTGGGCTCGGTGAAGTCCAACATCGGGCACACCCAGGCGGCGGCGGGCGTCGCCGGGATCATCAAGATGATCGGGGCGCTGCGGCACGGCCGTCTGCCCCGCACCCTGCACGCCGACCAGCCGACGCCGCACGTCGACTGGAGCGCCGCGCCGGTGCGGCTGCTCGCCGAGGCCGTGCCCTGGCCGGCCGGCGGCCGGCCGCGGCGCGCCGGCGTCTCCTCGTTCGGGATCTCCGGGACCAACGCCCATGTCATCCTCGAGGAGCCGCCGGCTCCGGAGCCGGCTCCCGACACCGAGCCGCCGGCCCCGCGGACGCTGGCCTGGACCGTCTCGGCGAAGACCGAACCGGCGCTGCGCGCCCAGGCCGCCCGGCTCCGCGACTTCGCCGCCTCCCGTCCCGGCCTCGACCCGGCCGCCGTGGCCTTCAGCCTGGCCGCCACCCGCGCGGCGTTCCCGCACCGCGCCGCCGTCGTCGCCCCCACTCCGGACGGCTTCCTCCGCGGGCTCGCGGCGCTCGCCGCCGGGAAGACCGCCACCAACGTGGCCGCCGGGACCGCGCGCGGGTCCGGGAAGCTCGCGTTCCTGTTCACCGGCCAGGGCAGTCAGTACAACGGCATGGCATCCGGGCTGTACGCGGCCTATCCGGTCTTCGCGAAGGCCTTCGACGAGGTCTGCGAAGCACTGGACCCGCACCTGGACCGGCCCCTGCGCGAGGTGGTGTTCGCCGAGCCGGACGACGCGGCGGCCGGGCTGCTGGATCAGACCGCGTACACCCAGCCCGCGCTGTTCGCGGTGGAGACCGCGCTGTTCGGGCTGGTCCGGTCCTGCGGCGTGCGGCCGGACCAGCTGATCGGCCACTCCCTCGGCGAGTTGGTGGCCGCGCACGTCGCGGGCGTCCTCACCCTGGACGACGCCGCCATGCTGGTCGCCGCGCGCGCCCGCCTGATGCAGGAGATGCCGGCCGGGGGCGCGATGTTCGCGATCCAGGCCGCGGAGGACCGGGTCCTGCAGGCCCTGGCCGGGCAGGAGCGCCGCGCGTCGCTCGCGGCCGTGAACGCCCCCGACTCCGTGGCGGTCTCCGGGGATCAGGAGGTCGCGGCCGAGATCGCCGAACGCCTGGCCGCCGAGGGATGCCGGGTCAGGAAGCTGACGGTCAGCCACGCGTTCCACTCACCACGCGTGGAACCGATGCTGGAGGCGTTCCGGGACGTGGCGGGGCAGGTCTCCTACCACGCGCCGACCATCCCGATCGTCTCGAACGTCACCGGCCGGCTCGCCACGGAGGCGCAGCTGACCTCCCCCGACTACTGGACCGAGCACGTCCGGGCCGCGGTCCGTTTCGCCGACGGCGTCGCGACGCTGCGGGATCTGGGGACGACGAGGTATCTCGAGCTGGGGCCCGACGCGACCCTGTGCACCATGGTCGCGGCCGTGCTCGGCCCGGCCTCGGCCGACCACGTGTGCGTGCCGGTGCTGCAGCGACGCCGGGCCGACCCGCTGGCGATGCTGACGGCGCTCGGCCACCTGTACACGCACGGTGTCGCCGTCGACTGGTCCGCGGCGCACGACGGGCCGCGCCCGGAATCGGTCGCGCCCGTCGAACTGCCCACCTACGCCTTCCAGGAGAAGCGGTACTGGCTGCCGGCGACGCGCGTCGTGACGGCCCCGGCCGAGGGCACGCCGACCGACATCGTGCTGGACGACGACGAGGCCGCCGACGCCCAAGCCGGCGCCCGCGCCGACGCCGACGCCGAACACGCCGCGCGGTTCGCCCGGGAGCTGGCCGAGCTGCCGGCACCCGAGGCCGAGCACCTGGTGCTGGACCTGGTGATCTCGCTGTCCGCGGCGGTCCTCGGCCACGACAGCCCGGCCGAACTCGACCCGGACTCGGAGTTCGTCGGGCTGGGGTTCTCCTCGTTCACCGCCCTGGAGCTCAGCGGCCGGATCGCCGCGGCCACCGGCCACGGGATCCCGGCCGAGGCGGTCTTCGAGCATCCCGGCCCGCGGGCCCTGGCGCGCTACCTGTACGCCGCGCTCGCCGGCGAACGACTCGACGCCGCCGTGCGCGACGGCGAGCCCTCCCCCGCATCAGCCGCCACCACGACAAGGAGATAAGCCATGACCGACACCGTCGTCATCGCCGGCGCCGGCCCGGCCGGACTCATGCTCGCCTGCGAGCTCGGCCTGGCGGGCGTCCCCGCGGTCGTCCTGGACCGCGACCCGACCCCGGCCGGCGAACGCTTCTCCCCCGGGACCACGCTGCACGCCCGCTCGATCGAGCTGTTCGAACGCCACGGCCTGATGGACGCCGTCCGCGCGGAGGAGACCGTGGTCTGGCCGCGCGTGCACTTCAGCAACATCTGGGTCGACCTGACGCCGGTCATCGACCACGAATACTCGATCATCCTGCCGCAGGCCAAGACCGAGCGGATCCTCGCCGACCGCGCGCTCGCGCTGGGCGCCGACATCCGCCGGGGCCACGCGGTCGTGGGGCTGGAGCAGGACGGGGACGGCGTGACCGTCCGGGTCCGGGCCGCGGACGGCGACTACGACCTGCGCGCCCGCTACCTGGTCGGGTGTGACGGGACCGAGAGCACGGTGCGGGCCCTGGTCGGGATCGACGCGCCGCACAGCGGGCCGAGCTGGTACGGGATCATGGCCGATTTCGCGGCGGACGAGGACGACGAGTGGGAGTTCGACTCGCCGGACTTCCCCAACGGGGTGTTCGTCATCACGCCGCACCCCGAGAGCTGGGAGCAGCTGCGCCTGATGACGGTGGAGTTCGACGTGGACCCCGAGGCCGACCTCGGCATCGCCGCCGACGCGCCGACGACCCGTGAGGAGGTGAGCGCGAGCATCCGGCGGATCACCGGCACGGACGGCACACCGCCCGGCGAGCTGCGCTGGGCCCAGCGGTTCACCGACCGCACGCGGCTGGCGGCTCGGTACCGCGAAGGCAACGTGTTCCTGGCCGGGGACGCCGCACACTCGCACTACTACGGCGCGGGCCACGGCCTGAACACCAGTCTGCACGACGCGGCGAACCTCGGATGGAAGCTGGCCGCGGACGTCCAGGGCTGGGCGCCGGCGGGCCTGTTGGACACCTACGCCTCCGAGCGTCATCCGGTGGGCCGGCGCGCCTGCCTGGCCTCCGAGGCGTCGCTCGTGCTCGCCCACCCGCTCCGGCGGCTCGCGCCGCTGCGGGAGGTGTTCGCGGAGCTGATGGGCTACGAGAACGTCGAACGGCACATCATCACGATGGTCACCGGCGTGGCCTACGCGATGCCGCCCAAGGGGGTGCCCGGTGACGAGGCATCGCTGCTCGGCCGGCCGCTTCCGGCCGCCACCCTGACCACGGCCGACGGCGGGATCGGCACGTACGCGGCGCTGCGGTCGGGACGCGGGGTGCTGTTCGACTTCTCCGACGGGACGCAGGACGTGGAGTGCGTGAAGCGGTGGGCGGACCACGTCGACGTGGTCACGGCGCACCCCGTCGCCGAGATACCCGCCACAGCGGTGCTGGTGCGCCCGGACGGGTTCGTCGCCTGGGAGGACGTGACCGGCCGGGACGCGGAAGGGTTGGCGGCAGCGCTCACCGCCTGGTTCGGAGCGGGCACCGACTGAGAGGCGACAAACGCACGCGCACGGCGGGATCGCCCGCCGTGCGCGTGGTCGCAGAAGCAGCGTTCTCAGGCCGCGTCGGGTGCGATGGAAGCCCCCTGCTCCGCTTCGCTCTCAGCCGCCTTCACCTGCCGCGGCAGGAACACGAGCGTCAGCACGGCGCCGGCCACGGCCAGGGCGCCGCAGACCCACAGCATCACGACCGTGCCATGGGAGAACGCATCCAGGACATTCCGCAACAGCGCCGAATTCCCCGTGGCATGCGCGACTCCCACACCCCCGGCGACGCCCTTCTTCACCGCGGCCGCCGCGCCGGCGGGCAGCCCGGCCACGTTCAGCCTGCTGATATAGGCGTTGCTGACGATGGTCCCCAGCACCGCGACGCCGAACGTGGCGCCGGTCTGCCGGACGGCCTGGATCAGCCCGGACCCGACACCGCTCGCGTCCTTCGACAGCTGCCCCAGAGCGGCGTCCATCGAGGTGGGCAGCGAGAACCCCACGCCGGCGCCGGTCATGGCGATCCAGACCCCCATGAACCACTCGCTGCTGTCCTGCTTCATCCCGGTGCCCATGAACAGACCGCCGGCCATGACGACGAAGCCGACGGTGACCACCGTCTTCGGCCCCATCGGGCCGATGGCCGCGACCATCCGGTCGGCCACGGACGCCCCGACGACCAGGCCCAGGATCAGGGGCAGCAGGCGCAGGCCCGAGCCCATGGCGTCGGTGCCCCGGACGTCCTGGAAGTACTGGGGGACGGTGAACAAGATGCCGAACATGGCGAAGGACACCATGGTGGACAGGAAGGTGCCCCAGGAGAACCCGGCGTTCTTGAACAGTCCCAGCTCGATCAGGGGCTTTCTGCCTTCCTGGCCCTCGACCCGGCGTTCCCAGAAGACCAGGCCCACCAGGATCAGGACGCCCCCGGCGATCTGCAGCGCCGTCTTCAGGCTCCCCCAGTCGGCCTCGATGACCGCGTAGGTCAGGAGCGTGAGGCCGGCGCTGGACAGCAGGATGCCGCCCCAGTCCAGCCACGGCGGGACGGCGGCCCGGGACTCCGGGAGCAGGAACGCCACGGCGATCAGGGCGATGAGGGTGACCGGCACGTTGATCAGGAAGACCGAGCCCCACCAGTAGTTCTTCAGCAGGTAGCCGCCGAGGATCGGGCCCAGCGGGTAGGCCACCACGGTCGAGCCCAGCAGGACGCTGACGGCCCGGGGCCGCTCCGCCTCGGAGAACAGCGACGGCAGCACGCCCAGGGACAGCGGCACCAGCAGCGCGCCGCCCGCGCCGAGCGCCGAGCGCGCGGCGATGAGCTCGTTCGGGCTCGTGGAGTAGGCGCACCACACAGAGGCCCCGCCGAAGAGCACCAAGGCGAGCAACAGGAACTTCTTACGGCCCCAGCGGTCGCCGAACAGTCCGCCGGGCAGCAGCAAGGCGGACAGGACCAGGCTGTAGGAGGCCACGATCCACTGCAGGGCGGATGTCTTCGCGTGCAGCGCCGTTGCCAGCGTGGGCAGCGCGAGATTCAGCACGGTGAGATCCAGGCCGCCGGCGAGCAAGGCCAGCGACATCGCGACCACGGCCCACCATCGACGTCTCGAAGCAGTTTCCATGTCAATCCTCAACCTTCATAGGCAACGCTGTCCGTCACGTTCAGCGATTGGAGGGGTACCGTCAGAGACGGATGAACACGGCGCATCGTACACAGCGGTCTGATCGCGACGAAGGTGATCGCACCGCACGTGGCCGAAATCAGGCATCGATCAGACACCGGTCAGGCGTCGGTCAGGCATCGGTGCACAGGATCGAGTCGTGGATCTCGCGCAGCCCCGGCGATGGCCCGATGCCCAGGTCGATCATCAGCCGGCGGCCCGCCGACCGGTACACCTTCAGGGCCTCGGCGCGCCGCCCGCTGCGGTCGAGCGCGCGCATCAGCTGGCCGTAGAAGGTCTCGTTGTAAGGGTGCTCCGTCGTGAGGCTGTAGAGCCGGCCGACGGTCTCCCGGTGGCAGCCCAGGGCCAGCTCGGCGTCGATGAGCGCCTCGTTGCACTCCAGCACCGCCTCGGAGACCCAGGCCCGGAACTGGTTGACGATCGGGCCGCAGCTCAGGTCGCCGGCCATCGGGCCGCGCTGCAGGCGCAGGGCGGCCTCGAACGCGGCCTTGGAGGCCTCGTGGCGCTTGGTGCGGGCGTACTCGCGCCCCTGGTGCATGAGCTGCGTGAAGGCGCGCAGGTCGAGCTCGTCGGCGCTCAGGTCCAGCAGGTAGCCGGCGTCGCGGCGCACGATCGGGTTGCCGGTGCGCCCGGCCAGCCGCAGGAACTTGCGGAGCTGGGAGATGTAGACCTGGAAGGTGGCCGACGCGCGCCGCGGCGCGCCGTCCTCCCAGATCTCGGTGCGGAGCTGGTCGACGGTCAGCACCTGGTCGGCGTTCACGAGCAACGCCGCCAGCAGCACTTCCATCTTCGGGGCGCCGATGGTGTGGACGCCGGCGCCGTTCACGACGCGGATCGGTCCGAGTATCTCGTATTTCATGAACCCTCCGTGCGAATACCGGACCCGGATGCGCCGCACGCCCGGGAGGGCGGCCCCGGCGATCGGTGCTCGGCGTCAGCGGTCGGCGGTGGGCGGTCGGCGCTCCGGAAATGTTTCAGGACGGTGATTCAAAACGTTGCCGCGGATGATCCGGCAGGTGAGCTTCATCCATTCGGGGATGCATTCCGCGACCTTGGAACACGAGTCTTTTACTGAGTCTTTCTCGAGTCTAGGCAGAGCCCGGGCAGTTTTGTCACCGCCTCGTCACCGCCGCGTCCCCGAGCAAATTCGAACCCTAATAAAGAAACGCCGGACAACGGCCTCCGGGGCGCGGCGCCGACACGCGATCGGCCCGGTCCGCCCCATCCCGGGGGCGGACCGGGCCGATCCGGTCACCACGGCGGCCGCCGAGCCGTCCGTTACGCGGCCGGCTTGCGGGCGACCACGACAACGTAGTCGAGCAGTTCGAACTCCCTGGCCAACTGCTCCTGGTCGCTCCAGCGGCGGGTCAGTACCTTGTGATACACCGGGCCGATCCGCCGCCGGAAGGCCGGGTCGTCGAGCTTGGCCACGATGTACCGGCGCCAGGGGTCGAACGTCTCCTTGCGGATCGACCTCGTGGCCACCTCCGTGAACCCGGCCGCGGCGACCTTGTCGGCGTAGTCGCCGGCGTCGTACCAGTTGGCGTCGTCGAAGCTCAGCGCCACCCACACCAGCGGCGGGGCCTGGATCGACGTCCGCTCCGTGGCGGCGTCGCAGGGCACGATGTCGGCCACCGCGAGGGTGCCGCCGGGCCGCAGCACCCGGAACGCTTCTTTGAAGAAGTCTGTGCGCGGATGGAAATGAAAGGCGCACTCCAGCGCGACCACCCGGTCGAAGCTGCCGTCCGGCACCGGCATGGCCGTCGCCGAGCCCTGCCGGAAGTCCAGGACGTCCTCCAGGCGCTCCTCGCGGGCGCGGCGGGAGGCGATCGCCACCTGCGACGGCGTCACGTTCAGGCCGACGATCCTGCGCGGCCGGCGGGTGCGGGCCCACATCACGTCCTGCTCGCCGAAGCCGAACCCGACGTCCAGGACGTCGTCGCCGGCCTGGATCCCGGCCGATTCGGCGAGCAGCGCGGCCAGGGCCTCGCTGGCGTCGTCCAGGTTCGTGCAGTCCGGGTCCCAGTACCCGTAGTTGAGGTAGGTGGTGTGGTCGGCGAACAGGTAGTCGGACGGGATCGTGGAGTAGATCCGCGCCATCCGCCGCTCGGGGTCCTTGGTCCGCTGGGCCAGCTGCCAGGTCGCGCCCATCCGGAACGCCCTCATGACGGATCTGAGATCCGATCGCACGCTGCGCGTCTGTGTCATCGCTTGGATACCTGCTCTCCTGGTCGGGGTTCGCTATGCGGCGCGCTGGCCGGAGACGCCGAACCGGCCGAAACGGCCCGCCTTGACCTTGCCGCTGAGCGTGTCGCCGTCGACGGTGGCGTGGAACGCCAGGGTGACCGGCATGTCCTGGAGCGTGACCTTCCACTCCACGGTGTCGCCGACGGCCGAGCCGTCGAAGATCTCGGCGGTCTTGTGGTTCGCGTCGTTCGTCACGGTGCCCGTCAGCCGCCCGGCCTCGTCGTGCAGTGCGACGGTGATCGACTGCTTCCCCATCGGACTGCGGACGACCAGCCGCCAGCTGCCCTCCATGCTCATTGACCCTCCTCGGTCGGTGGAGGCCACCATGGCACCAGGCGCTTTACCTACCTCTAAGCCGGCTCTAAAGTCCGCCGCCGGCCGGGCGCCGGACGCCGTCGCGGACGGGCGCCCCGGCCGGAGAAGGGCCAGCTCCACGGCCTGGTACGGGGTCCGTTAACCGGATAGTATCTAAGAGGTCTGAGATGCCGGGTTCCGCCGCCTTGACCCCCATCGAGATCCCCAGTACGTTGATATGGAATTGCCACGATGTGATGTTCTATCAGCGGTCCGATCCCTTTACTCCGAAAAGGAAGTCGAGTGGGCCGGGGCCGCTGATGTCGTTACACCCGACGCACATCGGGCACTCGCCTCGCGCAGCAGGAGAGGAACGGGAATTCCGATGCGCTATGAATTACTGGGCGCGGTAAGGATTGTCGACCAGGGCGAGAAACACCCGCTGGGTTCGGCCAAGACGGCCGTTCTGCTCACCGCGCTCGTCGTGCGCGCCGGCCAGGTCGTGCCCGTGAGCCAGCTGATGACCGAACTGTGGCCGCGGGCCTCGCCGGCGCAGGCGACGGGTGCCGTGCACGTGTACGTGTCGCAGCTGCGCAAGCTTCTGCGCCAGCCCGGCTCGGCGACCAGCGTCATCGAGGCCACCATGCCCGGCTATGCGCTGCACACCGCCTCCGACGAGCTCGACTTCGTCATCTTCTGGGAACGGATGCGCTTCGCCAGGGCCCTGCTGCGCGTCGGTGCGGTGGTCGAGGCGGCCGGCGAGCTGGACACCGCCCTGGACCTGTGGCGCGGGACGTCGGCCCTCGGCGGTCTCAAGGGCGGGCCGATGATCGAGGGCTTCGCGGCCTGGCTGGAGGAGTCCCGCCTGGAGTGCGTGGAACTCCGGATCGAGGCGAGCCTGCTCGCCGGACGGCACCGGGAGACGGTGGGCCAGCTGTTCACCCTGATCGACGCCCACCCGCTGCGCGAGTCCTTCTACCGGCTGCTGATGCTCGCGCTGTACCTGTCCAACCGGCAGGCGGACGCTCTGCGGGTGTACCAGGCCGCGCGGACGGCCGTCCGCGACGAACTCGGCGTGGAACCGTGCCAGACTCTGCGCGACCTCCAACAGGCGATCCTGTCCGAGGATCCGGTGCTGCCGGACGTGCTGAGCCGCGGGCCCTCGGAAGCGGAGGGCCGCGTCAGCGCGCTCGCCCTCGCCGGACCGGCGGCGCTCGACTGATCCGAGCCACGGCGGCCGTGTGGAAAGGACTCGACGGGGCAACAGTTTCGGAAGCTCCGCGGAATGCCACGCCGTCGCTCCGCCACCGACGCGCCGTCCGGCGACCCCGGCCACGGACGCGGGAAGGAGATCGTTGGAGTTCCAGGTCCTCGGCAGCCTCGAGGTCGTGTCCCGCGGGCGCCGCCTGCCGCTGGGAGGCCGCCGCGAGAAGGCCGTCCTAGCGATGCTCCTGCTGGAGCCCGAGCACGCCGTCCTCGTGGAGCGGCTGGTCGAGGCCGTGTGGGACGACGATCCCCCGGCGACGGCGGTCAAGCAGGTGCGCAACGCCGTCGCCCGGCTGCGCGGCCTGCTGGCCCGGCAGGGCGCGGACGACGCGATCGCCACGATCGAGGGCGGATACCGGATCCTGGTACCCGGAGAGCTGGACTGGATCCGGTTCCAGGCCGACGTGGACCGGGCCGCTCGGCTCGCCGCCGACGGCGACCTGGGCGAGGCGGTACGGGCCCTGCGAACGGCGCTGGCCCGCTGGCGCGGCCCGGCACTGGCCGGCATGACCGGCCGCGTCCTGACCGGCGTGGCCGCCGCGTGGGACGAGCGGCGCCTGGCCGCACAGCTCACCTGCGCCGGACACCAGCTCGCCCTGGGCCGGCACGAGCAGGCCGTGCCCGAGCTGGTCGCGCTGGCCGGCGACCATCCGCTGCGGCCCCGGCCCGTGGAGCTGCTGATGCTGGCCCTGTACCGCGGCGGGCGCCAGGCCGACGCGCTGGCCGCCTACTACACCTACCGGACCCGGCTGGCCGAGGAGACCGGCCTGGATCCCAGCCCGGACCTGCAGGACCTGTGCCGTCGCATCTTCGCCGGCGACGAGAGCCTCGCGGCCCCGCAGTCCGAGGACAGCGAGCCGCCGGTCCGGGAGGCGCGCCGGACCCCGCCGGCCCGGCTGCCCGCCGCGGCCCGCCATTTCACCGGCCGCTCCGACCATCTCAGAGGCCTGGACGACCTGCTGGAGCAGGAGGTGCCGGTCGGCGGCTCCGGGCTGATCGCGACCATCGAGGGCGCGCCGGGCACCGGCAAGAGCGCCCTGGCGGTGACCTGGGCGCACCACGTCGCCGACCGCTTCCCCGACGGCCGGCTCTACCTGGACCTGCGCGGCTTCGCCCCGGCCGGGGCCCCGATGGGCCGGGCCGAGGCGGTCCGTCTCCTCCTGGACGAACTGGAGGCCGGCCCGGAGCGGGAGGGCCTGGACGTCCCGGCCCAGCTGGCCCTGTACCGCGACCTGATGGCCGACCGCCGGGCGCTGGTCGTGCTCGACAACGCCCGCGACGCCGAGCAGGTCAGGCCCCTGCTTCCCCGGGGCCGCGCGTGCGTGGCCGTGGTCACCAGCCGGTGGCGGCTGACCGGCCTGGCCGTGGCCGAGGGCGCCCACCCGATCGGCCTGGGCTCGCTGACCACCGCCGAGGCCCGCGAACTGCTCCGCGTGCGCCTCGGGGCGGACCGGGTCGCGACCGAGCAGGCGGCGGCCGAGGAGATCGCCGAGTCCTGCGCGCGCCTGCCGCTGGCCCTGAGCATCGTCTGCGCCCATGCCGCGGGCCGCTCCGGCCTGTCGCTCGCCGACATCGCCACGCGCCTGCGCAACCCCCGCCGCCGGCTGGACGTGCTGAGCACCGGCGACCCCCTCACCGACGTGCGGGCGGTGTTCTCCTGGTCCTATCAGCACCTGGACGAGGGCGCGGCACGGATGTTCCGGCTGCTGGGGCAGGTGCCCACGACCGATGTGTCATTGCCCGCGGCGGCCGGGCTCGCGGCGGTGCCGTGGGCCGAGGCGCACCGGGTACTGCAGGAACTCACCCACGCGAATCTGCTGCACGAGCATTCTCCGGGGCGGTATGCGTTCCTGGACTTGTTACGGCTCTATGCGGCCGAACTCGCCCAGCAGCACGATGAGGCCGGGGCCGGGGCCGGGATCGAGATGCGGTCTTCGGTCGGGTGAGGACCCGGCCTGCCCTATGGGCGGCAACGACGCGTCACCGTCGCTGGAGGCTTCATGGCGTGCCGACCAGACGTAGGCACTCTGGGTGCGGGGCACGGTGATGCGCAGCGCGTGGCCGATGACCCCGCTCGCAGCCTCGTCGTAGCGGGCCAGACGGGGCAGGATGGGCAGGCCGGCGGCATCGGCGGAGGTCCAGCCGGCCGGTCGCAGAGCATCGGATCGGAGGTCGAACACCGCTCCCGATCCCGCCGACCACGAGCCGTCGGCAGACTTGCGCGCGTCGTAGAGTTCGTAGTCGGTGCAGGTGCCGGCCTGAGGGACTCTGTTGCCCGTCGCGATCTGAGCCCTGTGACCTGCACATTTACGAAGTGCCGAAATCGCCCTAACCGGGGCAAGACATGCCGCTTTGGCGGTCTTGGATCGCGACGGGCAACAGAGTCCCTCAGGTATCCACGCACCGGAACCGCCGAACGCCCACGTCGAGCTGCATCCGGTGGCCTGCGAACGGCAGATCCGTCAAGGTCATCGAACGCTGGTAGAGGGAGAGGCGCCAAAACGGGCGCTCCTGCTTTATGTGTGGGCGGTTCGGCCGGGTAGGTCGGAGCGGTAGCCGCCATAGGCGAGTAGCGCGAGGGCGATGAGGGCTTCGGGGTCGGCGAAGCCGTAGGCGGTGCGGGCGATCTGGCGGATCTTGGTGTTCATGGATTCGATCAGGGCGTTGGACAGTCCGTGGTCGAGTGTGTTGTCGATCTCGGCTCGGTGTCGCTTGATACGGCGGGCCAGGTCTGCGAACGCCGGGACGCGGCTGCGCTGGGCCCAGGACAACCACCTATCCAGTGCGGTCTTCCCGGCATCGCCCTTGACCTTGAAGACGTGGCGCAAGCCCTCCTTGAGCAGGCAGGCCCGCCACAGCTTCGGGTCGGTCTTGGCGATCCAGGCGAGCTTGTTGTGCTGGCCGATGGTCAGGTCCTCGGGGTTCTTCCACAGCGCGAAGCGGGCGTTCTTCAGGGCTTTGGCAGCGCCGGTGGCGCCGTTGTGCTTCAGATGGTTGCGGCACACCCGCCCTGCGGCGGCGTTCCAGGCGTCGCGCCGCACCTGGTCCAGGGCCTCGGTGGCCCAGGCCGCGACGTGGAACGGGTCGGCGCAGCGCACCGCGGTCGGGCAGTGCGCGGCCACGGACTTGGCGATTCAGGGCGCGGCGTCGGCCGGCCCAGGACCAAGCTGCGGACCGAGGTGGCCCCATGACCGGGTCGGTGCCGGGCCGGGGAGGCCGCTGGGTCCTGGGTGACCTGGTTAGAACTGGGGTAGGCGGTGGTTCGTCCTGGTTACAGTCGATTTAGGAAGGGGTTGACGGTAGTATTACCACATTGCACCCGTTTTCTCAGTCACTCTGTCCGCGGCCAAGAGCGGACCGATCCCGGGCGCGCCGCCGACTGCGTTGCGGCCGGCACCCGCCGCTCCTCTGTCACCTGTGGGCGCGGGCGGCCCTCAGAGGTCGACCCCAGGGTCTTGCAGAAAGGACAGCGACGTGAAGACCTCCAGAACTCTGCTCGCCTCGGTGGCCTCGGCGGTCGCGGTGGCGACGACTGCCGCCGTCGGTGCGATCGGCACCGATCCGAAGAGCCCGTGGTACCGGGCGTTGCGCAAGCCGCCCTGGCAGCCCCCGCCGTCTGCGTTCGCGCTGGTGTGGACGCCCCTGTACGGGCTGATCGGCTTCGCTGGCGCCCGGGTGCTGTCCCGGACAGCCGGCCCGGCCCGGGCCGGCTTCGCGACGCTGCTGGGTACGGACCTGGTGCTGAACGCCGGGTGGACCTGGCTGTTCTTCAGGGCCAGGCGCCCGGATGCGGCCCTGGTTGAGCTGTCCGTCCTGCAAGGTGCCAACCTGGCCCTGGCCGCCCGAGCGCTGCGCGAGGACCGCACCGCCGGGATCGCGCTGCTGCCGTACGTGGCCTGGAGCGGGTTCGCGGCGGCCCTGAACGCCTCTATCGTCCGACGCAACCCGCGCGAGCTGTCAGGGGTGTGAGACCCGCGGCTGTCGTCTGCGGGTCCACAGATGGTCGCGGTGGCGCCCCGGCGCGGCACGCAGCCTCCGGCCTCCTGCTGCCGCCGGGAACGACGGGTGCGTGACCGGTGAAGTGCTGTCCGGTCAAATCGCCTATTACCGCCGTCGCGCGAGTGAATACGACGCGACTGCGTACGGCGATATCGAGGCGGCGTGCGGCCGCATCACACGCCTTGTCGCGGAGATGCGTGTCCTGGTCGGATACTCGGTCACGGGCCTTGACCTGGGCCTACGATCGGTGGTCGTGGCTATGTGATCGCTGTACCGGATCATGGTCCAGATGTTCTCATCGTGTAGCCGCCTCCACCGTCCGCAAGACCTTGCGGCACGTCGGATCCCGCCGCCGTCCCGGCGCGATGACACCTGGCGTATGTTCCTGCGCTCCCAGGCCGAGATGATCCTGGCGATCGATTTCCCACAGCGGCGCCGACAACCCTGGCGCTCGATGGCACCCGTCCGCCGAGGACCCCGAGGCCAATCCGCACCGCACCGGCAAGCAATGGACTCTGGGTACGGTGCGGGAGATCCTCCAGAACCCCGTCTACACCGGCCGCATGGTCTGAGGCCGCAGCCGCACCGACCGCGAGCTGGCCGACCCGGACAACCCCGGCCTCGGCCACATCGAAGTCCGACGGCGCAACACCCCGGACAAGTGGGCAATCTCCCCGCCAGGCACCCATCAGCCCCTCGTCAACGATTCCGGCTTCATCGCAGTACAGAACCTGCGCGCCGAGCGTTCCGACGCCAAGCACGACTACCAACTACGAGGACTGCTTCGATGCGCGATCTGCGAGCGCGCCTTCGAAGGGCACTGGGTCAACCAGAGGCCCGGATACCGCTGCCGTCATGGCCACCACAGCGCGATCGACCCGGCGCGCCTCGACCGAAGAGTGTCTACCTGCGCGAGGACCGGATCCTGGCCAAACTGCCATTGCTGCATCACATACTCACCGCCGCCGACTCGGCCGTGGTCATCACCGGCGCATCTGCCAGCGCCGCCCGCCCCGTCCCACCGAGTCCCGAGGAGGTGACCGACCACCTGCGCGCGAGCGCGCTCATTCTTCGCTACGACTCCAGAACTCGGACGCTGGAGACCGGCAGCGAGCATCCTGTGCGCATCACCATCTGATCGGAACGCACACTTCGGACAGTCGAGCAGCACGACAGGGAAGGAGGAGCAGGCTACGCACGACCCGTCGTTACACGACGGCTGTCGTCAAGGAACGCATTCGCTGGGAGGTGATAGAAGGCACGACCAGCGCCCCAGATGGCAGGACTGTAAGCCTGGGTGCCAAAAAGGGCTGCCCTGAGCCAGCCCGATATGGCGTAGAAGTGTGTCCGAACATTTGGATGAAAATTCCCATCGATCTACCGGTTCGGCACCTGGTTGGCTTCACCGGGTGATCGATTCGGTGACTGACCAGGTATTTAAGAAGACGCTATCGCCATCCGACTCGAACCGATCAGCTCCCATTGCTCGTCGGTCAGATCGCTGGATAGGGCTTGCGCTCGCTCACCGATCCAGTGCAGCGCACCACGCACCCACAACATGGGCCCGCAGACCAGATTCACATTACGAGCGGTGACAAACGGGTAGAAACTCACAAACCGCCCTCTGTGGTTTGATACGAAGGCTCGTGCTCTGATTATCGCGTGGTGCCTAAGCATCACATTCACAGGAGAGTCGTGCCTTCCGTGTCATCTTCCCCGACTGAAGCTGTGTCGTGCCAGCTTGAGGGTGTGGTGCTGCCGTGCCAACCCGAGCAGATGCCCGGGTTGTCGACGCTTGTGGAGGTGTTGGGATGGTGCCGGATCCGCGCTCGCTACGGGGCGGCGGCACACCTTGTCATTCCTGTTGGTGTTGGTGGTGCTCGGCGGGGCGACGTCGATCACGGCGGTGGCGCAGTGGGCCCGCGCCGCGGACACCGCTACAGTCGCCCGGCTCGGCGGCCGGCCAGGCCGTCCGGCGAGCACCACATGTCTCGCAGTCAGGGGAGTTCGATGGTCGGTACCTTGAGGAGCGTGTTGTAAACGAATTCGTAGATTGAGCCCTCTGCCATATATGCGATGGCTTGTTGCATGGTCATGTTGACCATGCCAGTGCCGAGCAGGTAGGTGATGACCCAGGCATTCTGGGCTTCGGGCACCGTGTAAGGCCCGGTCACGCTATACGTGGACGTGGTCGAGTCGTATTTGTAGCCGGTGATGTCGAGTACGAGGTTGATGGCGTCGTTGGCGTCGGTCGAGCTCACCGTCGTGGTGGAGTTCGGAGTGGCCATCTCGGTGGCTATCAGATCGCGGTAGTTGTTGTAGTAGGCCTGTGCGGCGGCCTGTGCTGTGGCTTGGCTGTAGGCTGTGCCGGTTTCCTGCTGCAACCGTGTCACGAAGGTGTTCATGTTCAGGTAGACCGCGCCGATAAACAGGGTGCCGGTCTGCGACTGCGACAGGAATTTGCTTTGGACCTCGTTCGTGAGCTGGTTGTCGCTGGTGAGGTTCGGCAGCGCGTAGTAGGACTGTGTGGTGGCGAGCAACGGGCAATTCGAAGCCGGCGGATAGGACACGAGGGTCGCACCGTCGCCGCCGATGCAGGCCACCGCACCACGGTCACCGTCGACCATCAGATACTGCGACCAGATGAGATCATCGAACTCGTATTTGTTCACTGTGTTCGGGAAGTGCTGTGTATCGGCGGTGTAGTGGATCTCCACCTGGACGTCGATGGCGTCTATCGTTGAGGACGTGTAGCCGCTGGTGCGGCCAACCTTCTCGATGTTCGCGCCGATCTCGGGCGTTGCCACGGCGTTGGGACCGGCCATCAGTTGGCAGTTCAGCTGTTGCAGGGCCAGGTCCATCCGGCAGAGGAAGGAATCGCCCCCCAGGTCCCACGCCAAGGCAATGCCGACCGCTTGATGGGTCGAGGAGATCGGAGCCATCAGATCGCCGGCGACGTTTTGGGTGTAGGTGTTCTGGGAGTCAAGTTTGGCCATCGCCACGTCGACTTGGTTGACGCCTGGGCTCTGCTGGAGCTGCACGGAGGAATAGAGCGTCGCGAATGCGGAGCTGCCGTTGTCGACTGTCGCGGGCTGAACGATGGGGTCTGTCAGCGCCTGCGACCCGCCGAGAGCGCTGAGGACGGTGTTCGCCGACAGCATGCCGATGGAGCCGTCACCGTTGGCTTCGACCAGGCAGCCGAAGGTGCCGTGTGCGGTGTTGTCCGGGTAGGCGGCAGGGTTGCCGTTGGAGATGCTGCAGCCTTGAAGGGGCACTGCGAAGGTTTCCGTGATCGGGCCGCCTATACCGCCAATGGGGCTGCCGACCATCGCCGCGGCGGGGTGTGGTGCGGCACCGGCGTAGATCGGCCCGGCCTGCACGACGTCGACGCCGTAGGTGCCGGTGGCGCCGGACACGGTGGCGGGCAGCAGCCGCCGCTGTGACACGGCGCCGGCCGGCAGCTTGTCCGCGACCATGGCGATCACGACCAGTTCATCGGTCACCTTGCCGTCGCGGCGGCGGAACCCGATGCCGCAGCCGGTGAAGTTGGGGTCGTCGCGATGCTGCTCGTACAGGCTCCTCTTGGCGAGCTTCATCTCCTCGTGCACTGCCGCGTCGATCTTCACGAAGCCTCCTTCGGCGCGACCGGGGTGGTCATGGGCCGGCTTCCGACCCGCAGCAGAGCTCGCCACGCAGGTGGGAAGGCGTCGCAGAAACCGAGGGGTGTCGAGGTCGCGGTGGCGAGCAGGAGCACGGCGTTCACCCCTGGGTCGGTATCCCATTCGGTGTGCGCTGCGATGGTCGACGCGATCCTCGCGGATGTCGCGGAGCCGACTCCGGCGGCGGCGAGCTCCTCGATGCCCTGGCGTGTAAGGGACATCTGCGCAGGCGACAGGTGTCCGGCCAGTAAGCGAATGTGTTCTTCGTTCACCCTGTCGAGTGGGTGCAGGTCCCGGCCGACGCGGTACGGCAGCACTGCCGGCACGGAGGCCATGGCGCGCGAAACGGCGGCGATGACGGCAACCTGCGCGCTGGTCAGCTTCGCTGTGGCACCGTTCGGCGCGGAAGCCGCCGCGCTGGCCTTTGCCGGTGTGGCCGGCAGCAAAGCGCCCGCCGCGCCGACACCCACCGCACCGAGTGCTCGACGGCGCGTTACGCCGCTCCCAGGGTTTTGCTCAGACATGTTCGAGAGCGGCGCGGTGGCGCCCTCCCCTGGTCCCCTGTCCACGGATCTCCCCTCCGACAGACGACCCGCCGCGACGAAAGAGCGCGGCGGGACAAGCTAGACGAAAGCAGACGATAGTTCCATAAGGGCCATTGGTAAACCCTGAGTACGGACAACTCCTGGGTGCGGACAGTGAATCAGAGTTCGAGTATAACCCGGCTCCGACGAGGGTAGGCGCTCAACTCCCCGAGCATCACCGTTGCGCCGTACGCAGAACCCTTATACAGTAAAACACCGCTGCTTGATTTCGGATAATTCGGGGGAGTTTGTGTATTTCGCTGCCACCGCGTTACTCAGACGCATCGCCGGTGGCTTCGCCACCTTCGCCGCGGTCGCAAGCTTGGTCTGTGGGTGCGCCTCGCGCTCCGACCCGACACCTGACGCCGGTACGGCGGGCACACCGACTACGGCGACCACGTCTGGCGTGTCGACGTCGTTGAGCATGCCGAGCACACCGTCGCCAACGTCCAGTCGCCACTCGACATTAGCCACGCCGGCCACGTCAGCTATGTCAACGCCCACTTCAGACCGTGTTCAATCGCCTGGCCTGTCCGCACCGAGCGTGGAGCAGTGGACAAGGTCCGCGCCAAGCAAGTCGACCTCGCACGTCACCAGTTCCGGGACTGCGTCGGCTAGCAGCCCGGGCGTTTCCGCACCGCACATAATCTGTCCCCCGCCCTGCGGCATAGGCGGCTAGCCCGACAGGGCATTGCTGACCGCTAGCGTTTGACAACCGGGACTGGCAGGCGGGCTGAGGCGGCCATCGTCCAGCGTCCCGCTCGCTTTGATTTCAAGATCATGATCTTGATGGCTAGCCATGTCATAACGATCGCAGGCGTGACCAGTTCGTGGCATCTGAGCTAGGCGTGCACGCCACGTCCCTTCGGACATGCCCCAAGACTCCGGCGGTGAGGTTTAAGTGACTGACATGGCCTATGAGACGCCACAGCTTCCCCTTGACCTGGCTGCCTTCCCGGCGCAGGTGAGCTCCCGTATGCAAGAGCTCGCCCGCGGGCTGGACGAGTCCCTGCGTGCTCCGGTTCTCGGCCTGGTCGACCGGCCGGGCAAAGCCCTGCGGGCTCTGCTGGTCGCTGCCTGCGCCGCGCCTGACAAGGCAGCCCGGCGGATTCTGGTTCGCTTGGGTGCGATCGTGGAGCTGATCCACATGGCCTCCCTGCTCCACGATGACGTCGTCGACAAGGCGCCGTCACGGCGCGGGGCCCCAGCAGCGCACACGGTAGTCGGGGCTGAGCTTGCAGCATTGGCGGGGCTCTCGTGCTTCGCCTTGGCGGGCATGGAAGCGGCGAGCGTCGGGGGTGGGGCGGAGGTGCTGGCGAGCCGGGCTTCAGCCGGGCTGTCCTACGGTCAGGTGTTGGATGTGGAGCGAGCTTTCGACACAGTCTTGGCCATCGACGACTACGTCGAGTTGGCGGCACGCAAGACCGGGGACCTGTTCCGGCTGAGTTGCTTGTTGGGCGCGGCGGCTGCGCAGGCAGATCCGGTGACCGGGCAGCGGCTGGGTGAGTTTGGCCTGCACTTCGGGATCGCTTTCCAAGTTCTGGACGACTGCCTGGACTTCCAGGCTGACGGAACGGGCAAACCCTTCGGCTTGGACCACTTGCGGGGCTTGTTCGGCGCGCCGACCCTCTACGCGCTTCGGTCCGACGGAGATGGAGGGCTAGCAGAGCTGCTCCTGTCACCCGGTTTCAGCATCGCGGACATGCCCTTGGTCAAAACGCTGGTCACCAAATCCGGTGGGCTTCAAGCGGCGAGGGAGCTGGCTCGTCAGCACCGTACTCTCGCCCTCGAAGCGCTGGGCAGTGTCCAGGATGCCGAGGTCAGTCGACGCGTCATGGCCGTGCTGGCCTTCCAAGGGTGGGCGTCGTGACAGCACCGGCCACGGTCGTTAACGTCCTGATAGTCGGTGCCGGCCCAGCCGGTGCCGCGGCAGCTGTGACGGCCGCACGAGCAGGTCTCAGTGTCCTGGTCGCCGACCACGTCGCCCCTCCGCGGGTCGGCGACGCCGTCGTCAGCGGAATCGCGATGCAGCGGCTTACCGAGCTCGGGGCCGACGTGGCGGGCATACGGCCGGCCGATTCGGTCGAACTCTGCTTCCCCGGCAGGTCCCGGCAAGTCACCGGCATCGGTGCCGCAGTCGCCGACCATGGTGCGATGCGCGCCGCTTTGGCCGACGCCGCGATCGCTGCGGGCGCCAAGTTGGCTATCGGCCGGGTGACACTACTGCCGACAGCCGACAAAGAGAACAACGCAGTCAACGCCGTGCTGAACGGAGTGCCCATACGGGCCGCGCACGTCGTGGTCGCCACCGGCGCCGCAGGCACGAGCATGCCCACACATGCCACAGGAATCACCTGCGCCCAGCGGTTCGCGAACATCGACATCGCCAACCGGATCGTGCTCGCGCCGCTCCAACCCGCTGCCGAACCAGGCGCCCAACCGGCCATGCTCGCAGTGTTGCCGGGTACCAACGGCACAGCTACCGTCTGGCTCACTCGGCGGGGGACCACCAGTTCCGCGGCGCCCATCACGGATCCGAGTCGGCTGCTGCAGGACGCGCTGGCGATGATGAGCGATCACGATCGTCGGTTCGCGGCCGCCGTCCCCATAGGCTCCGCCGTTCAGGCAACAGTTCACTCCGGGTTCTCCCAAGATCTACTGGAGACCTCCGAGGCCTTCTTGGTTGGCGACGCAGCCGGACTAGCGAATCCCTTCACCGGAGAAGGAATCGGGACGGCATTGCTCAGCGGCATGCTGGCGGGGCGGGCCATCGCCGCGCACACCGCAGACGCGGCACGCGCACAGTACGCACGTCGGCTCGCCGGCGAATACGTCGGCTACTTCGAGACGGCACGCCACGCCACCCGTCGCTATCACCTCGTTTGGCGGACCCTGGACGCGGCCGCCGCCAGCGACCACACCATCTTTGCCAAGGCACGCCGGGCTATCCTGCTTCCCGAAGAGATTCCGGGCCTGGCCGGCGACCGGGTGCCCATCACGTCAGCCGACCGTGTGGTGACCGGACCATTCCTGGTCGCCTGCGACGAGGTGGGTGTCGCCTCCCTGCGTGCCCAGTGGCCTTTCCTGGCACGGTTGCTGTTGTCCGGCACGGGACCGACCAGACACCGGATCCGCCCCGCGCTGCTCTTCCTGGCGGGTCTGCTCGCCGAGGACCGGCCTCCCGCCATCACACGCGCCACCCCCGCCGCCGCTGTCGAGCTGGCCACGTTCGGAGCCCTGGCGTTCCTGGGAACCGAGTCGGCTCAGCCACAGACACGCAGCATCGACTGGGCCGGCTCGACCTTGGTGATGGCGGGCGACTTCTTGATGTCGCGGGCGTCTTCGCTCATCGCCGAGTCCACCCCCGAAGCATCCTGGGCGCTGGCCGACTGGCTGGCGGAACTGGCAGCGTCGCGCGCGGCACGCCTCAGCGAGCGCCCGAGCCGGGCGATCGATCTGCAGGCCTCGCTCATGGAGTTCCCCGCCCGCCTCGGGGCGCTGCTGAACGGCGGTTCTGCTGACACCGTGAAAACACTGCGCACAGTGGGCGGCCTGCTAGGTGAAGCATTCACCCACGCTGAGGACGTCCTGGCGTTGACTGGTCGGCGCACCCGGCTCGACATGACGCTCCGGGCCTCTTTGACCTACCGGTCTTCAGCGATCCCCGACCTCACCGGATCGCACCCCGACGAGGCCACACGGCTGTCAGCTGATCCAACCTTCGCCGCAAGCGCCCTGGCCGCCTCCGAACATGCCTGCAACAACGCCCTGTCTCGTGTCCACACCGCGATCGCAGATATCCCGGGCTCCTTGGCGCGCCGAATCCTGACCGCCTACGCCACAGCGATCGCACCGGACACAGTGGAACTCTGCGGAACGCCCATGTCGTGAATGGTCCGCCGGTGGCCGAGCCCGTCGAACCGGACGAGAACCCCGGTCGACAGTCAGCACACCTAATGTGGAGGTCATGAAGTGAATAGACGTCGAAGTACCGTCGCCCACAAGGCAATACTCACAGCGATCCTGATGCTGCTGACAAGCCTGGTGGTCGTCCGCCCGGCTGAGGCAGCGCCGTCAGCCCGGCATGATGCATTCGCGAGCAACACTCAATTCTCCGCGCCCAACGACACGAAAGCAGCCTGTCCGCCACCCAGCCGCGGTCACGTCTCCTGTTTGTCCTTGGTTTCCGCAACCAAGCGTCACCTTGCCCCGCCAACGGTCAGACGGGCCGCGACAGCAACAGGCGACCCCGCCCCGTACCAAGCTCCTTACAGCGCCCGCGCAATCCAGAACGCTTACAACCTGCCCTCCAGCACCAACGGTCAGGGACAGACGGTCGCGGTCGTCGATGCCTACGACAACCCGCACCTCGACGCCGATCTCACCACGTACCGCACCGCAAACGGCCTTCCGCCGTGCACCCTGAGCAACGGTTGTCTCGAGCAATACGGCCAGAAAGGCGCGCAAAGCCCGCTCCCCGCCACGAGCGATCCCGGCTGGGCCTTGGAGGAAGACCTGGACGTGGAGATGATCTCGGCAGCCTGTCCCAACTGCCACATCACCATGGTCGAAGCCGACTCCGCCAACAACTCCGACATCACCACCGCCGAACAAACCGCGGTGACCAGCGGCGCCAAGTTCGTCTCCAACAGCTTCGGAAGCACCACACCGATCGGGCCCACCAGCAATGACCCCTGGAACCAACACGACGGCATAGTCGTCACCGCATCCGCCGGCGACGACGGGTACGGCGTCGAATATCCCGCGGCGTATACCGACACAGTCGCCGTAGGAGGCACCTCCCTGCTTCCAGCCTCCAATAATCGCGGCTGGTCAGAGATCACGTGGACCGGCACCGGATCTGGGTGTTCCACTGAACCCAAACCCTCTTGGCAACCCGATACCGGCTGCGCAGGACGCAGCATCGCCGATGTGTCCGCAGTAGCCAACCCCTATACCGGTGTCGATGTCTACGACAGCGACCCCAGCGAAACCAACGGATGGGGCCAGATAGGCGGAACAAGCGCCTCGTCGCCTATCATCGCCGCCGCCTACGCCCTGGCTGGAACCCCCGGATCGGCTCCCGCAGCGGCTGGCCTCTACGCGCATACAAACCAGCTCAACGACATCGTGGCCGGCATCAACTCTCTCAACGGATGCACCCCCACCTACCTGTGCAAAGCCACCATCGGATACGACGGCCCAACCGGACGCGGCACACCCAACGGCATCAGCGCCTTCAGTCCAGAATCGACCGTGCCCGCAGACTACGCGATCATGGGAGATTCATTCTCGTCCGGCGAAGGCATGCTCAATTACGACAACGGCACCGACACCGCCAGTAACCAATGCCACCGCTCGCCCCTGGCATTCGGGCGCCTCTACGCCGCCAACGCAGGCAGCGTTGCGGTCCACACAGCCTGTAGCGGCGCCACCACCGACAACATCACCGCTACCGGCCAAAATGGTGAACCACCGCAAATTGAACAAATCGGCCCCAACACACGCCTAGCCACCATCACAATCGGCGGCAACGACGCTGGCTTCGCCAACGTGCTGGCCGGCTGCATCAACCCGCTGAACGGAAACTGCGCGTACTACCACACACAAGACGACAGCAACAATGAGGATAACCTCATCGACTCACTCGAACCGAAACTAGCCGCTACGTACACCGCTATCAAGGACAAGGCACCCAACGCGCGCATTATCGCCGTGACGTACCCCAACCTTTTCAAGCCCCGCACCAACTGCGCGTCAATCGCCTTCACCCCGAGCACCGACGTACAGTGGCTCACGCTCGAGACCCTCCACCTCGACAATGTCATTACCCAGGCCGCACACGATGCGGGTATCGAAGTGCTGGATGAGCGCTGGGCTTTCGCAGGCCACGAACTATGTACCGCCAACCCCTGGGTTATCTCACTGCCCATCCCCGTGCCCAGCGGAACCGGCGTCACCGATAGCAGCGCCTGGTTCCACCCCACGGGGCCCGGCCACACAGCCATGGAAAATGACTTGTCTGCGTACCTTGGGCAAGCGCCAGCTGCACGAGTCAGTCCCCAGGCATGGACGACGAATCCGAACGTGGAGCCGCCGGGGATCGAACAAAACACCGCTGACGCTCTGAGGATGCTCGCCGATCTCGGCACCTACACCACGCCGCCCAGCGCCGCCTACCAGAGCGGCGACCCCATGTGGGGCTGGACGACCCTGGAGACGTGTACCACCCGTCAGCGTGTGCTCCGAAACCAGGCGATCAGCGGGCTCCAGCCCCCCGCCCCGACACCGCCACCGGCGACCTTGAACGGGTTGTGCCCAGTCACCGCCGGCACTTGGGAGCTGCCGTACAACGACGGCACGACTCCGCAAACCGCCACTTTCACCAACGCCAACGACATCGGCAGCCCCAGCGGAATGGCCATCGACCACGTCGTCCCCAAGGCGGACGCCTGGAACGCCGGCCTGTGGTCGGACGTCTCCTTCCCCGGCGGCCCGGCAGAAATCACCCAGTTCGCCAACGACTTCAATGGACCCGAACTCTGGGCGGTGTCATCGTCGACGAACAGCTCGAAGGGAGACTCGCGCCCAGACGAGTGGCTGCCCTTCAACGCTGGCGTCGAGTGCACCTACGCCAAGGCCTGGGTCACGGTGAAGTACGAATGGAACCTGAATGTCCTCACCACCGCTGCCCCGGGAAACACTCTCTCCGAGAAGGACGTTCTCCAGAACATTCTCAACGGCTGCCCTTAGAAGACGGTCGCTAGGCCGAACCAGGCCTAGCATCTAAAAGACATGCCTGCCGGGGGTCCCGGGCGTTTCGCCTGGAACCCCCGGCAGATTTCAACGACCGCTCCGAATGGCGAATACGATCGGCGTTGGATTGTCGATCAGGTGTTCCTTTCCATTCGGAACCAGATCAACCGTGCAGAGACGGTGTCCGTTCAGTTCCGGGGCGATCAAGATCTCTGAAATGTTCTGAAGAATCGATGTGTACCGCTGGCCGTTGCGCAGTTTGGTCGGCCGGGTGACCATCCACTCCCACCGGCCGTTGTTGCCGATACCCCTACATCGCTCATTGCCGTCCTCGTCGAGTTCCATGCGCATACTCAGAGTGGATGGATTACAATAGGCTTCTTCGATCATCTCGGCAAATCCGCTGACGTCGCACACGGTTACGCCCTCAGGCAGAAACGGGTGTACGAACAGCACCTGAGGCAGGCCCCGCCGACGTAGATCCTCGAACGACACGGTCACCGGCGGGCGCCGATATTCCAGGGCATCCATGCGTCCGAGCGTAGCGGTGCCGAGGATCTGCCCGATAGCAGTAAACAGCCCACCCTCGCGATCACTACGAAAACAACAAGCTGAAACGCCCTTCAAACGACTTCGCGCCTCACCACTCCCGCCGCCGCGTAGGTTCCGCGCCCGGAAGCCGATCTCCAACACGCGTGGCCCAGCTACGGCACGCGTAGGCGGCGATTGCAATCGTGTAGGCATCGCTGTCGCTCATCCAACAGGACTCGGAGTAAGCATCGAAGGATGAGCCTGACCTCGATGTCTTCGACGCGGAGCCGACGATGGAGAACAGGCTGCGGTGGTGGTGTGGTTTTCTACGGCAAGCCACTCCTCGCCGAACGGATTGCGCGCTCGTAGCAGGTCCAAATGATTGGGGACATCCGGGCTGTCGGCCACCCAGGTGTCCACGTCCCCGGCGAGGTTGAGGCTGCCCAAGGGCGGTGCGGACATAGTTCAGTGACGCAGTGGGCGGGGCGGAAGCCATCCAACGCGCCGAACGGCAGGGGCTGGAGGTCCAGGTGGTACTGCTCTGAAGTAAACAGGAATCCGCTCGCGGCGGATTCGCGCTAGATCAGAGCACCATGCACTGTGGGTGGTGAGTGCAAGACTGGAAAACGTGACAGACGAGTTCCGCCAGCTTGAGGACGACATGCTGACGCCAGGCCGCGCAAACAGCGTGATCATGGAACTCGCCCGGAACCTGTAGGACTCGGAAATACGATCGGGCCTTCGACCTGGGCGTGGCCGGGGGACTGTAAGTTGAACGGTGTAACTTGATCTTGAAAGTGGCACCGATGACAGACCAGATAGCAGAGCCGGCGAATGTCGCAGGGCTCGATGAAACCGCGGCTTCGACGACTGCTGCGGCTGATGCGATCGATGCGCAGTTGCTGGACCGTCTGGTTGATCAGGCCCGGTCCTCCGGCCTGCAGCTGGCCGGCGAGGGTGGGCTGCTGGCGCAGCTGACCAAGCGCCTGCTGGAGTCGGCCCTGGAGGGCGAGCTCACCGATCATCTGGGCTATGACAAGCACGATCCGGCCGGGAAGAACTCCGGGAATTCGCGCAATGGCTCGCGGTCCAAGACCGTACTGACGGATGTCGGTCTGGTCGAGATTGACGTGCCCCGGGATCGGGACGGCTCGTTCGAGCCGAAGATCGTGGCCAAGCGGCAGCGAAGGCTATCCGGGGTCGACGACCTGGTGATCTCGCTGTCGGCGAAGGGGTTGACCACCGGCGAGGTGCAGGCGCATCTGGCCGACGTCTACGGCGCCGAGGTGTCCAGGCAGACGATCTCCACGATCACCGACAAGGTGATGGATGGCATGGCCGAGTGGCAGAACCGTCCGTTGGACCGTGTCTACCCGGTGATCTTCATCGATGCGATCAATGTGAAGATCCGGGACGGGAAGGTCGCCAACCGGCCGATCTACGTCGCCTTGGCCGTCACTGTCGAGGGCGAACGCGACATCCTTGGGTTGTGGGCCGGCGACGGTGGTGAGGGCGCCAAGCACTGGCTGCAGGTGCTCACCGAGCTGCGCAACCGCGGCGTGGACGACGTGTGCATGGTCGTCTGCGACGGGTTGAAGGGCCTGCCCGACGCCATCGAGCAGGTCTGGCCTTTGGCGATCACCCAAACGTGCGTCGTTCACCTGCTGCGGAACAGTTTCCGCTACGCCGGGCGTCAGCACTGGTCGGCGATCGCCAAGGCGCTCAAGCCGGTCTACACCGCCCCGACCGAGGCCGCCGCGCTGGAGCGGTTCTACGAGTTTGTCGAGACCTGGGGCGGACGCTATCCGGCGATCGTGAAGCTGTGGGAGAACGCCTGGGCCGAGTTCGTCCCGTTCGGAGGCCTTCGACGCCGAGATCCGCACCATCGTCTGCTCCACCAACGCCATCGAGTCGGTCAACGCCCGCATCCGCCGGGCGGTCAAGGCCCGCGGGCACTTCCCGAACGAGCAAGCCGCCCTCAAATGTGTCTACATGGCCATCATGAGCCTGGACCCGACCGGGAAGGGCCGGGGCCGCTGGACCATGCGCTGGAAAGCAGCCCTGAACGCCTTCGACATCACCTTCGACGGACGCCTGTCCGCCGGACGGAAGTAACCCCCTACATCAACCCCGTTACACCGTTAGATGGACAGACCCCAACCTGCCACACGGCTCCGGCGAGATCGCATCCTGAGTGGTCCTTTACGGCCGATCTCCCGGTTCCCTATGTGACGGCGCCTGCTCGTGGGCTTGGGCCGACGTGTGGTAGCTGACGCCGAAGCCGAACTGACGTTTTCCGCCGGCTTCCAGATGGATCTGGGAGGCGAGTTCGTCTCGATTGAAGGCGTCGGTGATCGATTCCACCGGTTCGAGCGCGACTGAGCGTCTCTGGTTCCGGGCAAGTGTGTCGCCGGTGTACACGTGCATCGAGCCCGCGTTCTGCCATACCCGGATCTGCTCGCCGGTAGTCGGGTCGGCCAGCACGGTCTCGGCGCGTCCGGTGTCGTCCAACCGCAGGTCGGTGAAGCAGGTGTCAATGACACGTGCTCCGATCTGGGACGGCGTGCGGAAGTCCAGCAAAGGGAGCTGGTCCACTGGGGTGCGGGCCGTGTCTCCGGGCAGCGGGATCAGCGCGTCGTCGGTGCGGATGACCGTGTCGGCCGGGATCTGCAGCGTCAGGTCGTCCACTGTGCGGGACAAGCGGAAGTACGGATGCCACCCGGCCCCATAGGGCGCCGGTGTGCTCCCGGTGTTGGCGGCGTCGATGTCGATGTCGACCGTGTTCCGCCCGATGGTGTAGGTGGCTTGGACGTCGAGGGCGAACGGGTACCCGAGATGCCGGCCAGGTGCGATGTGTGTCCGCAAGCGCAGTACGGCCCCGCCGGCGGTGGTGGTCGCTTCGACGAGTTCGAACGGTGCGGTTCGGATGAACCCGTGGTAGATCAGCCGGTCGCGCCGTCCGGGTAGCAGGTCGTATTCGCGGCCGTCGAAGCGGTAGCGGCCTTGGGCGATGCGGTTCGGGAACGGGGCGAGCAGCCCGTTGCGGACGCCGTCCTGGCTGAGGAGTTCGTCAGCGTCCCGGTAGCCGTCGGTCAGCTGCACGGGCCCTGCAGGACCGTCGGCCTGCCAGCTCAACAAGGTGGCTCCCCGCAACGCCAGGACGATCCGGGTCGAGGTGCCGGCTGCTGACACCGTGACGACGGGCTCGGAGCCCATGCGGCCGCGTGTGATCTGGAAATCGGGCATGAGGGTTCTCATAAGGGTGGTCACTTGAAGTAGAGCTCGGAGGGATCCAGGGGCGCGTCGGCCGGAATGCCGATCCGGGGGCGGGCGACCGGCGGGTCGGCCCCCAGCCGCCCGCAGGTCAGCGCGGAGACCAGGATCGCCTCGTCGACGGCTGCGGCCAGCGCCGCCGGCGGGCACTGCCGGAAGGATTCGGGGGTGTGCCGGCCGGTACGGATCAGGGCCCCGAGCAGTCCGGCGGTGAACGAGTCCCCGGCTCCGATGGTGTCGACCACCGCGATCTTGCGGCCGGGCCGGTGCTGCGGCGGGAACCCCGCCTGGAACACGTGCGCGCCATGCGCGCCGTCGGTGATGACGACGGCAATCGCGCCCAGGGCCAGCCACCGGTGGCCGACCATCCCGAGGTCACCGCCGGGGTACAGCCAGTCGACGTCCTCGCGGCTGGCCTTGACCAGGTGTGCGGTGGCTACGGTGCGCTCGACCACGGTTCGGGCGTGTCCGGGGCTGGCGAGCATGGCCGGCCTGACGTTGGGATCGTAGCTGATCAGGACGCTGTCACCATCGCGCAGCCGGGAGGCCAGGTCGTGGATGTTCCGGTCGCCGGGCGGGGTCCAGGATGCGGCCGAGCCCAGGTGCAGCAGAGCTGTACCGCGGGGCGTGTGGGTCGTCTCGGCCTGGCTCCACTGCCAGTCCGCGGTGCCCTTGTGGTAGAAGTCGTAGCTGGCCTGGGAGTGCTCGTCCATGGTGACCACGGCCAGGGTGGTCGGCTCGGCGGCGTGCGGGGCGCTGCTCAGGTCGATTCCTTCGGCCAGTGCGTGCTGGTGCAGGATCCGGCCGAAGGCGTTGTCGGCCAGACGGGCCATGAGCGAGGTGCGGTGCCCCAGGCGCGCCAGGCCGACGGCGACGTTGAACGGACTGCCTCCGGGGCGTGCGCGGAAGTCGCCTGGGACGCCGTTCGGGACCAGATCGATCAGGGCCTCGCCGATCACGGTGGCGACGGGGGTGTGCGTCGCCTGCCGCGCGGGAGCGGGGTCGCGGGTCTCAGTCACCTACGGGCTCTCCGATCCTGATCTCACCGGAGCCCCGCTCGAGGAGGCTGGTCGGCACGGTAATCGTCTGGGTGGGTGACTCGTCGCCGTCGAGTCTGCGAAACAGGATCTCGGCGGCCTTGCGCCCGATCGCGTCGATGTCCTGGGCCAGGACCGTGATACCGGGCTGGAAGATGTCGGCCATCGGGAAGTCGTCGAATCCGATCACCGCGACCGAACCACTGAGCCTGAGCTCATGCAGGGTGCGGGCGGCGCCGATGGTCACCAGGTTCTGGCTGGTGAACAATGCCGTGGGCGGATCGGGCAGGCCCATCAGAGCTTTGACGGCACGCATGGCGTCCTCGACCGACTGCAGACCGTGGTGCACGATCTGCTCGTCGGCTTCGATGCGGGCCACCTCCAGCGCGTGCAGGTAGCCGTCGAAGCGCTGCGCCGCGGTCTGGATCGACAGCCGGTCGCCGAGGTAGGCGATGCGCCGGTGTCCGGCTGCCAGCAGGTGCTCGACTGCTTTGATCCCCCCGCGGCGGTTGTCCACGACCACCGCGTCGGCGTCCAGCAGCCGCGGCTCGCGGTCCACGAAGACCAAGGCCGTCCCGGCACGACGCTCACGCATCAGATAGCTGTGGTCCTGGCCGGCGGGCACGACCACCAGCCCGTCGACACGGCGGTTGATCAGGGACTCGGCCAGCTCCCGTTCCCGGACCGGGTCCTCGTCCAGGCTGCCGATCAGAACCTGTATCCCACGCTCGCGCGCGGCGTCCTCGACCGTGCGGATCAGCGCCGCCGAGAAAGGGTTCGCGGCGTCCTCGACCAACATACCGATCATCGCCGTGCGCCCACCCGAGCGGCGCAGGTTGCTGGCGGTCAAATTCGGCCGGTACCCGAGCTTGTCGGCCGCCTGCTGCACCCTGGCGGCCAACGCGGGATCGACGGTGGGGACGCCGCGGACCACCCGCGAGACGGTCGTGATGGCCACGCCGGCCAACGCTGCCACATCCCGCATCGTCGGCCTGCCCGAGTCCGAAACCGGGTTCAGCCCACCCTGAGACATCGATGCCTCCCGTCAAATTCCCGTTACCGATTCGTTGCAGATAACGCCTGCCTGTGTCTTGACTGATTCTTACACAGGGCCAAGTATTGCGTCGAGGCAACGTTACCTCGAAGTTGTCTCACTCCTCACACCATCGGGTCGCGCAGTGGCGGAAAGGTTCTGAACATGGACGAGTACATAGCGGGTTCAGCTGCTCCAGCCGCGGCATCGCGGCGCGCGAGCCGGCTCTCCCGGACGGTCGCGGTCGGCGCCGCACTGTGCCTGACCGGCACTCTGGCGGCCTGTAGCTCGTCGAAATCGACGGCTTCGCCTGCCAGCGGGTCCTCCGCCGGCGCCGGGGGTTCGAAGGTCGGGGTGTCGCTGATCCTCAAGACGCTGACCAACCCGTACTTCGTGAGCATGGAGAAGGACGCGAAGACCGCGGCGGCCAAAGACAACGTTTCCCTGACCGTCGCGGCCGGCACCAAGGACGGCGACACCCAGACCCAGATCAGCGCGATCGACAACGCGATCTCCCGCGGAGACAAGGGCATCCTGATCACCACCAACGGTGACGCCGTCAACGCGGCACTGAACCAGGCCAGAAAGGCCGGGCTGTTCGTGATCGCCCTGGACACCGCACCCAACCCGCCCAGCACCGCGGACATCACCTACGCCACCGACAACACCGCGGCCGGCAAGCTCGACGGCCAGTACGCGGCCGCGGCCCTGGGCGGCAAGCCGGCGGTCATCGCCATGCTCGACCTGTTCAACAACCAGGTCGTCTCGGTCGACATCGACCGCGACCACGGCTTCCTGCAGGGCATGGGCATCGACCCGGGCAGCACCAGCCAGAATGGCCAGGAGGCCAAGACCGGCAACTATTCCGGCGGGACCTACTCCATCGCCTGCCACCAGCCCACCCAGGGTGCGATCGACGGCGGGCGCACCGCGATGGAGAACTGCCTGTCGGCCAACCCGAACATCAACGTCGTGTACGCGATCAACGAGCCGGCCGCCGAGGGCGCGTACAACGCGCTCAAGGCCGCGGGCAAGGCGGACCAGGTGCAGATCTACGCGATCGACGGCAGCTGCGCCGGGCTGAAGTTCGTCACCAGCGGCGAGTTCACCGCCGACGCCGTGCAGTACCCGGGCAAGATGGCCGGCCTCGGCGTCGACTCGATCGCCAAGCTGGCCCGCGGCGGCGCCAAGCCGAGCGTGACCGACGGCAAGGACTTCTTCGACACCGGGACCGCTCTGGTGGCGACCAAGCCCGCCGGCTCACTCACGATCCAGTCGCCCACCGATGCCGCGTCCGCCTGCTGGGGCAGCTGAGCGGCGTCGCCCGCCCCTCCAGATCCAGGTGCGCCGGTGACTTGCGACCCCACCGGCGCACCTGCACCGCTCAATGTGTCGCTGTGTCGCCGTGAGGCGGTGCCGGGCCGGCGAAACCGGCCCGACACCGCTCATCAGCTGTGAAGGGACCACCCGTGACAACAAACACCGCCCGCCAGACCAGGGCGTCATCGGCGCAGGACCTGGCCGACCGCCCGCCAACCCCGGCGCAACGCGTCCACGCGGTCCTGCACCGCAAACCGGCCCTGAGCCCGGCGATCGTCCTGCTGCTCGCCGCGATCGCTTTCGGCCTGCTCAACAGCCGTTTCTACCACCTGGAGAACCTGTCGCTGGTGGCCCAGCAAGTCGCTGTGGTCGGCTCGCTGGCCGCAGGTCAGACCGTGGTGATCCTCACCGCGGGCATCGACCTGTCGATCGGGGCCGTGATGGTCCTGTCCTCGCTGGTCATGTCCAAGCTCGTCGCGGACCAGGGGGTACCCGGGGTCCTGGCGCTGTTCATCGGGGCCGTGGTCGCCGTCGGCTCGCAGGCCGTCAACGGGCTGCTGGTCACCCGGATCAAACTCCCCCCGTTCATCGTGACGCTGGGCACGCTGAGCATCTTCACCGCCATCACCCTGATCTATGCCAAGGGCCAGACCGTTTCGCTGAACCCGGACGCGTTCCTGCTGTGGAGCGCGACCTCGGTCTCGATCGGCTCGCTGCATCTGACCACAGGCGTGCTGATGATGGTCGTGCTGTACGGCGTGATCGGCTTCGCCCTGCGGTACACCGCCTGGGGCAGGCACTTGTACGCCGTCGGCGACGACGCCGAGGCGGCCCGGCTGGCCGGTATCTCGGTCAACCGGGTGCTGCTGTCCGCCTACCTGGTGGCCGGGCTGGCGATCGCGGTGGCGGCCTGGATCCTGGCCGGGCGCGTCGGCGGTGGCGACCCCAACGCCGGCCTGAACGCCAACCTGGAGTCCATCACGGCCGTCGTCATCGGCGGCACCAGCCTGTTCGGCGGACGCGGCGTGGTCGTCGGCTCGCTGATCGGCGCGTTCATCGTCCAGGTCTTCGACAACGGCCTGGCCCTGGCCGGATTCGACCCCAACTACCAAGTCCTGGCGGTGGGCATCCTCGTGATCGCCGCCGTCTCCGTCGACCAGTGGATCCGGAGCGTGAAAGCATGACCACCACTGACCACCAGGCCCCCGTCCTGCAGGCCACCGGTCTGGTCAAGCGATTCGGCCGGGTCGTCGGCCTGGACGACGTCGACCTGACCCTGTACCCCGGCGAGGTCCTGGGCGTGATCGGGGACAACGGGGCCGGCAAGTCCACGCTCATCAAATGCCTGTCGGGAGCCCTGGTCCCCGATGAGGGCACCATCCGCGTCGACGGCGCCGAGGTCCACTTCAAAAAGCCGCAGGACGCACGCGAGGCCGGCATCGAGACGGTCTACCAGAACCTGGCCGTCGCACCGGCCCTGGACATTGCCAGCAACCTCTTCCTGGCCCGCGAAATCCGCCGCAAGGGACCCCTGGGCAGCATCCTTCGCATGCTCGACATCGGCGAGATGAAACGTCAGGCGACCGAGCAGATGAAGAAGCTCGGCATCACCACCATGCAGGACATCAGCCAGGCCATGGAGACCCTGTCCGGAGGCCAGCGCCAGGCGGTGGCCGTCGCCCGTGCCGGTGCGTTCGGCAGCCGGGTCGTCATCCTCGACGAACCCACCGCGGCCCTGGGTGTGCGGGAGACCGGCGAGGTTCTCAGACTGGTCCGGGACCTTCGCGAGCACGGCCTGGCAGTCATCTTGATCAGCCACAACATGCCCAACGTCTTCCTGGTCTGCGACCGCATCCATATTCAACGCCTCGGCAGCTGCGCCGGGGTCATCACCCCGCAATCCCACACCATGGAAGACGCCGTCGCCATCATGACCGGGGCGAAGATCCTGACACCGAGCTCCTGATGACCGGGAAGCCGCAACGGCGCGGCGACCCGCCGGACCCCGCCACCAGCCCGGCCCCTTTCGGGCAGTTCGAAGACGCCAGGTCCGGCGGGGATCCCGCCATGGCGAACGCGACACCGGGGGCCGTCCTGGCTCTGGCAGACCAGCTGGACCAAGCCGGCTCCACGGCGTCCGCCCACAGACTGTACGCGCGGGTTGCCTCCACAATCGCAGAACGCTGGCCTCCCGACCGCGTCGCCAAACTGTTGGCCGCGACCAGAGACGCCGGATCCACCGAGGCGACGGCCGTGTTGATGGACGCAGTGGTCCACACCAGCGGGTCCTACTCCGCCTCCGCCGCCCACCTCGCCGCCGCGCTGGTCTCCCGGGGCGCCCCCGAGCTGGCACGCGCATTCCTCGCGCAGGTGACCCCGCCGATGCCCGACACCGAAGTCGAAGCCTTGGCATCATTCCTCGACGCCGGCCGCCACCGCGAACTGGCCGTCGACGTCCTGACCACAGCCGCGGCCCGCCGACCGGCGCGCACCGTCATCGAGTACATGGACTACCTGCGCAGGCACGGCGACGAAACGGCTGCCGACACATTGGCCGTGACAGTATTGACCGAGCGCGCCGAACTCGCCCCACAGCTGATACAAACGTTGCGAACCGCAGGCCGTCACGCACAGGCCGAAGCCCTGCTCGATCTCCTTATGCACGGCGACGGCCGGCTGTGCGCACGGGTGGCACGCGAACTACGGCTGGCGGGTGAGACGCGTGTCGCGGCGACCGTGCAGGCTGGGCTGGCAGCGCGCCCGCTGATCGACATCGTCCGCATTCTGACGAGCCTCGACAAGACCGAAGCCGTGGCCACGATCGGCGATCTCCCGCTGCACAACCGTTCGGCCGGCGAATTCGTCGCCGCGATCCGGCAGCTACGCGCTGACGGCGACAACCGCACGGTCGAGGAACTGCACAGCCTGCTGATCGGCGCCGCTCCAACCTCGGTGTGCGCAGTGGCGCTGGGACTCATCGACATCCGCCAGACACACGACGCCATGCTTCTCCTCGAACGATTCGGAGAGAACGCGGCCCCCGACGTCGTCGGCGCAGCGATCTACGTGCTCCACACCAAGGCCCCTGCGAGCCTGCCGAGGCTGCTTTACGCGGCTCTGAGCGGAGACCGCGGCGGGGCAGCACTGATTTCCTGGGCGCACAACAGCAGGATGCGGCCCATCCTGGACCGCTACCTGGGCGAACTCGCCTGGTCGTTATCTGTGGCGGCCATGGTCAGGCTGTGCGCGAGAGTAGATGCCGGGGACGTCGCGGACATAGCCGATCTCCTCGGCAAGGCAGCGGCCCGCCCCGACTTCCCCGCGCTGTGCGCGGCCCTACACCAGGCGGGACTGCACCACGTCGCCTATCGGCTGGCCGAATCGTCGGAGCGGACATGACGCCCGGATCCGGACGCGTACTTCCGAAGGTTTGCTCCACGGTTCGCACAGAGCACCCCACCAGACAGACGAGTAGACCTGGCTCACAGGGGCACGATGGTGCCCCCAGGACTCGACGGGTTCGTGTCGACGCCACGATCTGCCGCGCTGTCCACGGATAGGCGAAAATCGTCTGCGATCTGATGGATTCGTTTCCGGCTCCGTTTCTGCCGCCGGGTCTTCGTACCGAGCAAAGGGTGTACCTGTGACCAGAGGCCGCCAGCAAGCCAGGGCTGGCCGCGCCACCATGCGCGACATAGCCGAGCACGCCGGTGTGGGCCTGGCCACTGTCTCGCGAGTGGTGAACGGTGCGCCGGGGGTGTCACCGAAGCTTGCACAGAAAGTGCGCGAGGCGGCCCGCGAGCTCGGTTACCGGCACGACGCCACCGCCAGCAGCCTGCGCCGTGCCGACCGGCGGACGAACACGGTCGCGCTGGTGCTGGAAGACCTGGCAAACCCGTTCTCCTCCGTGTTGCACCGCGCCATCATCGACGCCGCCGCCAAGCGCGGGATCCTGGTTCTGTCCGGCAGCAGCGACGAGGACCCGGCGCGGGAACGCGAGCTGGTGAAGACGTTCACCGCGCGCCAGGCCGACGGCCTGATCGTGGTCGCCACCGGCCGTGCCGACGACGCACTACTGGCGGCCCGAGGCTTCGGGACGCCGTTAGTCGTGGTGGACCGGATCGTCAAGCTGGACAGCGTGGACACCGTGGTCGTCGACGACCGGCACGGCACGGCCGCAGCGGCCGCGCGCCTGCACGCGGCCGGTCACCGGCGGGTCGCGTACTTCGGCGACCCGGCCACCAGCTGGACGGCCCGCGAGCGCCTGTCAGGGTTCTTGGACGTCTTCCCCGAGACCGCTACGACCCTGATCCGCTGCGGCCTGAACAGCGCCGAGGCCGCCGAACTGGCGACGCGCGACGCATTGGCGCTGCCCGAGCCGCCGACTGCGTGCGTGTCCGGCCGGCAACCGATCACCATCGGAGTCCGCCGCGCCCTGCAGGACGCCGGGCTCGAAAACCGGATCGCGCTGGTCGGCTTCGGCGATTTCCCGCTGGCCGACCTGCTGACGCCCGGCGTGTCGGTGATAGCCCAGGATCCGGCGCTGCTTGGCCGCGAGGCCGCGCGCCTGCTGTTCACACGACTCGACGGCTACGAGGGTCCGGCGCGGCAGTCGGTGGTGCCGACCTGGTACGTCGCGCGCGGGTCCGGGGAGATCGCGGCGCCTGCGGGATGAGCAGCTGCGGACGTCACGGCCCGGGCCCGTAGCGCTTTGTCGGCAAGGGAGGCTGAACGAACGCGGCGCGGCCGACCTCGACAATCACGAGGGCCCAGACCTTGTGAAACGGCCGACGATCTGCTCGCCGCGGGTAACCACTGTCTGCAAGCATCGGACGACGGCGACCTGGGCCTTGCCCCGTACAACGGCGACGACCAGAGCCAGACCTGGCGCTGGTACTCCAGCAACGGTTCAGTGTTTGTGCTGGTCAGTGGGCCCATGGCGATTGTCGGCAACCTACCGATTCCCATGGTTTCCCGAAGAGAATACGAAAGGTATGGACAAAGGGTTGAGACAGGGCGTACTGTCTATGGAAACGTTTCTCGGAAACGTTTCCATCCGCACCTCCCACCACGGCACGCCCGCGATGGACTCACTGCCCGAGGAGCCATTCGTGATCACCATCGACGCCCCCGCCGAACGCAACCTGCTGCAGCCACCCCGGCCCTGCCCGCACCAGCCGCGCTGCCCCAGTGCCGAGGCCCCGAACAGAGACGCGGCACGCATCCACGCCACCCACCCCGAACAGGGCTGGAGCCTGCTGTGCAACGGCGTCATCGTCTTCGATGACACCGGCGAACTGTTGCCCGACGGCCGCGCCGTCGTCCCGTGGCGAGCACGCGACCTGGTCGCGATCTGACCCCCGACGCAGATCGGACCCTCCCATGCCCGCCCCGCCACGAGCAATAGCGGCAGCCGGCACCGCCGTGGGATTCCTGCTCGGCTCGGCAGCCGCCCGGCCGCCGATCCGGCGGCTGCGCGCCGAGGTGGCCCACGCCCGCCACCTCGCCGAACACGACCCGCTCACCGACCTGCCCAACCGCTACGGTGCCCAGCACCACTTCACCCGCCAGGCCGACGCCGGGCGCACGTGCGCGGCGGCGCTGCTCGACCTCGACGACTTCAAAGCCGTCAACGACAACTGGGGACACCACATCGGCGACGCCCACCTGGTCGCCGTCGCCGAGCGGCTGGCCGCCAACTGTCGGCTTGTCGACGCCTTCGCCGCCCGCCTCTCTGGCGACGAATTCCTGCTCCTGCTGCCCCCGGCCGACCCCGACACGATCCTGCGGCAGGTCACCGTGACCCTAACCCGGCTCGGCGCACCCCTGGTACTGCCCTTCGACGACACCACCGACATCGCCTGCACGCCCAGAGCCTCCGCCGGCGTCGCACTGCCGGAGCCTGACACCACCTGGGCCGACCTGCTCCGGCGCGCCGACATCGCCCTTTACAAGGCCAAGACCCAGCGCGGACGCGCGATGTTGTACAGCCACGGTATGTGCCAGCCGACCTCCCGGGACCGCCGCCTCCAAACCCGCCCACGACCGGACCGCCGACCGGATACAGCCGGTATCCATCAGGGCATGGAAAGGCCATCACCTGAGACTGCTGAAAACCCCTGCGAGCTGGGGTGACCGCTCAACCTGGCGAAAGGCTGACCTCCGTGCCGACCGCCTGGATCTCGCATGGATCCACCTCACATGCCGCTACGAAACGGCGAAGAACATCGAGATCCTGATGCTGCGGCACCAACTCGCAGTCGCTCAATGCCACGATCCACGCCTGGCGAGGAAACCGACCTGAATCGACCGAGCCTGGCCAACCCTACTGACCGGGCTCCTCCCCACTCCCCACGGGTGCGTATTTTCTGGAGGGACTGCGTGGATCAGGCCGTGAGCTGGTATGGCTGCTGGTAGCCGGCCTGGTGGTGGCGGCGGTGCTCTTGTTTGAGATGGAAGGCCCAGTAGGAGTCGGAGTCGCCATAGGCGATCCGGGCGCGGAGTCTGAGCATCCGTTCGGCGCCTTCCGGTGACCAGCGGGCTCCGGTGATGTCCATGCGGTCGGCGATCAAGTGCCGACACGCCCCCCTCGACACGCCGGTCGCGATCGGCCATCCCTTCTCGAGGGCGGTGTCGTAGCGCAGGTAGTCGTTCTTGTTGTGCAGGTAGGTGACGGCCTCGCTGATCTTCTTGCGGGCTTCGGTGGTTCGGCCGGGTGTCTCGGCGGCGGCGAGTTCGGCGGTGACCTGCCAACGACCCCTGCATGCCGGGCACTCTGATGTTCGAGGGCTGTCTCCAGGCGATGTCCTTCTGGCCGGTCTGAAGGACCATCGGGAGAGTACCTCTGTCGCGGAGGTGGACGGATTCCGCTACGACTACGCGGCCATGATCGCTTGTGCCTGGGGACGGCCCAGTGAGGCGTTCGGCCCGGCCTACGCCTCCTTCGACAGCGCACGCAAGCTGGCGCGGCTGCCCGGCCCTCCGTACCACTTCATGAGCCGGGTGGCGCGGGCCGAAGGGCCTCCGTGGATCCCGGGGAGTGGTTCTTCCAGGCTCATTTCTTTCAGGATCCCGTGCAGCCCGGATCACTCGGTGTCCAGGCCATGTGCCAGCTCCTGCAGTTCTACGCGATCGAACGCAGCCTCAGTTCCGGCTTCCCGGCCCCGCGCTTCGAACCCGTCCTGACCGGCCAGGCCGTGAGCTGGAAGTACCGGGGCCAGGTCACCCCTGGCACCGCGCGGGTCACCGTCGAGCTGGAGATCCGCGAGGTCGTCGAGAACGAGCACCAGGTGCGGGTGATCGGCGACGGCTGGCTGTGGGCCGACGGCACTCGCGTCTACCAGGTGCGGGGGCTGGGCATCGGCATCACCGCCTCCGGCACCGCATGAGCGCACACACCTCCCCCGCCCCTCCACCCCCGTGGCGAGGATCGTTGCGGCTTGAGCCCGCAGGAAAGCGCGCCAGGTCGGGTTGTCATCCCCGCCGTCCCTCCTGGAGCTCGGTAATACATATATATTCACCGAATACTCGGCTACCTGGCATTTGATGTATCCTGCCATAAAAGGTAAGGGTCGGTCTATATAGCCCATATCTGTTCTTCAGGGGAGTTCCTCAGAGAGGTTTCGTCATGGACAGCTCACGCCAGGGCATGGGGCGGCTGGCACGGCACGGCAGGACGCGGCGCAATCGTGTTGTCGCCGTCTGTCTGGCGGGATGTGTGACGGCCGCACTCGCCGCGTGCGGTTCGTCGTCAAAGGCGGCTCCGAGCTCGTCGGGGACGGCCGGTTCGAGCGCCGGCGGCGCGCCGGTCGGCGTGTCGTTGATCCTCAAGACGCTGAGCAATCCCTATTTCGTCACCATGGAGAACGATGCGAAAGCGGCGGCCGCCAAGGACAACGTGGCCCTCACGGTCGCGGCCGGCACCAAAGACGGGGACACGCAGACCCAGATCAGCGCGATCGACAACGCGATCTCGCGGGGCGACAAGGGCATCCTGATCACCACGAACGGCGACGCGATCAACGCGGCACTCAATCAGGCCAAGGCCGCCGGGCTGTTCGTCATCGCCCTGGACACCGCGTTGAACCCGCCCAGCGTCGCCGACATCACCTACGCCACCGACAACGAGCAGGCCGGGAAGCTCGACGGCCAGTACGCCGCGGCGAGCCTGGCCGGCAAGCCGGCGGTCATCGCGATGCTCGACCTGTTCAACAACCAGGTCGTCTCGGTGGACGTCCAGCGTGATCACGGCTTCCTGGAGGGGATGGGCATCAATCCGGGGAGCACCACTCAGAACGGGCAGGAGGCCAAGTCGGGCTCCTATTCCGGCGGCACCTACACCATCGCCTGCCACCAGCCCACCGGCGGCGCCATCGATGGCGGGCGCACCGCGATGGAGAACTGTCTGTCGGCCGACCCGAACATCAACGTCGTCTACGCGATCAACGAGCCGGCCGCCGAGGGCGCGTACAACGCGCTCAAGGCCGCGGGCAAGACCGGCCAGGCGATGATCTACACGATCGACGGCAGCTGCTCGGGTCTGAAGCTGGTCACCAGTGGTGAGTTTGCCTCCGATGCGGTCCAGTACCCCGGCAAGATGGCCAGCCTCGGCGTCGACTCGATCGCCAAGCTGGCCCGGGGCGGCGCCAAGCCGACCGTGACCAACGGCAAGACGTTCTTCGACACCGGCACCGCCCTGGTCGCGACGAAGTCCGTCGGCGGCGTCACCATTCAATCGCCGGGCCAGGCCGCGACGGCTTGCTGGGGCAAGTAGCCCTTAAGGCTTGGCGTCGGCAGCAGTGGCAGGCGTGCTGAAGACAGCGCGCTCGGGCTGCCCTCACGCCTGTTTGCGTAAGGCCTATACCGGCCGCCAACCGGAACGGTTCGTGTCGACCGATCGTCACCGAAGGGATCACCGTGACCGTCCAGACGGGCGACCAGGCCCCGCCGCCGTCGGCGGAGGAGCTTCTCAACCGGCCCCCCACCCTCGGTCAGCGCGTCCACGCGGTGCTGCACCGGCAGCCGGCGCTGAGCCCGGCGATCGTCCTGGTCCTGGCCTGCGTGGCGTTCGGGCTGCTCAACGACCGCTTCTTCCGCCTGGAAAACCTCTCCCTGGTCGCCCAACAAGTCGCCGTCGTGGGATCGCTTGCCGCCGGCCAGACGCTGATCATCCTCACCGCCGGCATCGACCTGTCCATCGGCGCGGTGATGGTGCTGGCTTCCCTGGTGATGTCGAAGCTGGCTTTCGACGAAGGCCTGCCGGGCGTGCCGGCGCTGCTCGTCGGCGCCGCGATCGCGGTGGCGGCGGAGACGGTCAACGGACTGTTGGTCACGCAGATCAAACTCCCGCCGTTCATCGTCACTCTGGGCACCTTGAGCGTGTTCACCGCGATCACCCTGATCTACGCCCAGGGCCAGACCGTGTCACTGCCGCCCGGGGCCTTCCTGCTGTGGAGCGGGAAGACGGTGTCCATCGGTTCGCTCCATCTGACCAATGGCGTCCTCATGATGATCGCCCTGTACGGGGTGATCGGCTTCGCGCTCCGGTACACCGCGTGGGGACGGCACCTTTACGCGGTGGGCGATGACCTCGAAGCTGCCAGCCTCACCGGGATCTCGGTCAAGCGGGTCCTGCTGTCCGCCTACATGGTGGCCGGCTTGGCGACCGCGGTGGCCGCCTGGATCCTGGTCGGACGGGTCGGCGGCGGCGATCCCAACAGCGGCCTGAACGCCAACCTGGAGTCCATCACCGCCGTCGTCATCGGCGGCACCAGCCTGTTCGGCGGACGCGGGGTCGTGCTCGGTTCGTTGATCGGCGCGTTCATCGTCCAGGTCTTCGACAACGGCCTGGCCCTGGCCGGGTACGACCCGAACTACCAAGTCCTGGCGGTCGGCCTGCTGGTGATCGCCGCGGTCTCCGTCGACCAGTGGATTCGGAGCGTGAGGGCATGACGGGCATGACGGGCACGCCGGTGCTGGAGGCCAAGGGCCTGGTCAAGGTGTTCGGCCGGGTCGTGGGACTGGACGACGTGGACCTCGCGCTGCACTCCGGCGAGGTCCTGGGCGTGATCGGCGACAACGGCGCCGGCAAGTCCACACTGATCAAATGCCTGTCCGGAGCGCTGGTTCCCGACGCCGGCGAGATCTTCGTCGACGGCCGTCCTGTCACCTTCAAGCGACCACAGGACGCGCGAGAGGCCGGGATCGAGACCGTCTACCAGACCCTGGCCGTCGCTCCGGCGATGGACATCGCCAGCAATCTGTTCCTGGCCCGGGAGATCCGCCGCAAAGGACCACTGGGCTCGGTGCTGCGCATGCTCGACACGCGCGAGATGAGACACCAGGCGCGCGAGCACATCAACCGGCTGGGCATCAGGACCCTGCAGAACATCAACCAGGCCGTGGAGACCCTCTCCGGCGGCCAGCGCCAAGCCGTGGCCGTCGCCCGCGCCGGAGCCTTCGGCAGCAAGGTCGTCATCCTGGACGAGCCCACCGCCGCCCTCGGCGTGCGCGAGACCGGACAGGTGCTCAACCTCGTCCGGGACCTGCGCGACCAGGGTCTGGCCGTCATTCTGATCAGCCACAACATGCCCAACGTCTTCGAGGTCGCCGACCGCATCCAGATCCAGCGCCTCGGCGCCCGGGTAGGGGTCGTCACGCCGAAGACCCACTCCATGGCCGAAGCCGTGGCCATCATGACCGGAGCTCAGGAACTCGGCCCCTGACCTCGCGAAACCACCGCGGGACTCGCCGAGGCGGGGCGTTCAGGTTCGATCTCGCCCGAACCGCGCGGCAGGTAGCGGATCGGGACGATCTCATGCCGTGCCGGCCTGTGGTCGTGGTCGTGGTCGTGGTCGTCGATGCGTTCCAGGAGCAGGTGCGCGGCGGCCACGCCGATGGCCGCCGGGTCCTGGGCGATGACCGAGACCGCGGGTTCCAGCAGATCGGCCAGGGGGAAGTCGTCGAAGCCGATCAGCGCGATCCGGCGGTGCGCGCCCATGCCTCGCAACGCGCACACGGCGCCGATGGTCAGGAGGTTCTGCGCGGTGAACAGCGCCGTCGGCGGCTCGGCCGAGGTCAAGAGCTCGCTGACGGCCTGCTCGGCGGCCTCGGAATCGTGGATGTCGCGCCGGATCAGCCGGGTGTCCAAAGGCAGACCGGCGCGGGCGTGGGCTTCGGAGTATCCGGCGTAGCGCCGGCGGGCGGTCCAGATGGTGTCGAGGTCGCCCAGGTACCCGATTCGGCGATGGCCCAGTGCGATGAGGCTCAGGACGGCCTCGCACGTGCTGCCGGAGTTGTCCACGGTCACGTTGTCCACGTCCGGGATGTCCACCAGGCGGTCGACGCAGACGATCGGTGTCCCGGACCGGCGGACGCGAGCGATCTCCTCGTCGGCCCGGCCGGTCGGCACCACGATCAGCCCGTCGACCCGGCGTTGGGTGAACGTCTGCACCAACTCGTGCTCCCGGCCCGGGTCCTCGTCGCTGCTGCCGGCGATCACCAGGATTCCGCGCAGCCGGCAGGCTTCCTCCACCGAGCGGTGCAGCAAGGACGAGTAGGGGTTGGCGACGTCTTCCAGGACCAGGCCGATGGTCTGGGTCTTGCGGTCGGCGCGCCGCAGGCTGCTGGCTGTCAGGTCGTGGCGGTAGCCGAGCTTGAGGCTCGCCTCGGTCACGCGTCGCACCAGGTCGGGGTTGACGTTCGCGGTGCCGTTGACGACCCGGGACACCGTCGCCAGCCCGACGCCGGCCAGCGTGGCGACGTCCTTCATGGTGGCGGGGCGTTCCTGGCTGGACAACGTTTCCCACCCCCTTGGTCGTGGGGAGTGCCTGGCACTGCGAGCCCTATCGTAGCCTATTCGATCTGGTCATAAACGCTGTTACCACCAAACTATGGACACGACGGCGGATGGCGGCGTAGATTTTGAGAAACGTTTCCGGGAAACGTTTCCGTCGCTTCCGGAGGATTCGATGATCAAGACAACCGGCCAAACGGCACTGGTTACTGGTCAGAAAGTTCTGGTCGCCGGCGTCTGGTCGCTCGGAGCGCACTCAGCTTTACACGGCTTCCTCTCGGACGCAGACGCGATCCGCCCAGGTCTGGCCGTCGCCGTCGAACACCTGAAACGCCTTCAGCCAGGCCCCCCGGCCACCACCAGACGGCCTGCGCCGGCTGCCCTTTACCGGGAGGTGTGATGAGGCATCTGCGCGGCAAGAGCGCCATCCCACAGGTGATCTTTCCCGAGAGTGCCGGACAGGAGGTGTCGCGGGACGCCGATCGCGGTGAGCTGACCCTCCGGTTGCCACGTGCCGCCACCGCTTGCCTCCTCGCCCTGCCCGCATAAGTTCGCCGGGCGGACGCCCCATCGGTTGGGCAACAGGATCGCTCAGGCTCCAGAGGCCGGGGCGATGTCGGGGCAGGACGACATCAAGGTGATCCAAGTCGGTGTGTCGGACGCCCCAGGCTCGGCGCCCGGGGCTGCGGGCCGGATGACGAGCGGGCTCAGGGTGAGCCGAGGGCCTGCGCGCACCAGATCGTCTTGCCGTTGGTGGTGTGTCGGGTGCCCCAGGCCTGCGGGAGCTCGGCGACGAGCATCAGGCCCCGTCCGCCCTCGTCGAAGGTGCGCGCCCGGCGCAGGTGCGGGGTGGTGTCGCCGGCGTCGGAGACCTCGCAGATCAGCGAGTCGTCGCGGATCAGCCGCAGCCTGATCGGCGGGTCGCCGTACTTGATGGCGTTCGTGACCAGTTCGCTGACGACCAGTTCGGTGACGAACGCCTCCTCCTCCAAGCCCCAGGCGAGCAGTTGGGCGACGGCGAACCTCCTCACGTGCGGCACCTGCGCGGTGTCGGGCTCGAGATCCCAGACCGCGACGTGGTCGGGAGAGAGCGCGTGGGTGCGAGCGAGCAGCAGGGCGGCGGCGTCGCCGCGGTGCTCGGGGAGCATGGCTTTCATCGCCGCGTCGCAGAGGGCCTCCAGCGAGCCGGCCGGCTCGTTCAGGACCCGGAACAGCTCGGCAGTGCCCTGGCCGATGTCACGCTCGCGGTCCTCCACCAGTCCGTCGGTGTAGAGGGCGAGCAGGCTGCCCTCCGGCAGTTCGAGCTCGGTGGCTTCGAACGGCAGGCCGCCGATGCCGAGCGGCGGTCCCGGCAGGGCGGGCACCGGGGCCTGGGTGCCGTCCGGCGAGATGACCAGCGGAAGCGGATGGCCGGCGCTGGCCAGCGAGCAGTGGCGGGAGACCGGGTCGTAGACGGCGTACAGGCAGGTGGCGCCGGACTCGCCGGTCGACTCGAAACGGACTTCGGGCCGCGGGTCGCTGGGCAGGTGCATGACCAGGTCGTCCAGGTGGGTCAGCAGCTCCTCCGGCGGCAGATCCACGTCGGCCAGCGTGCGGACCGCCGTGCGCAGCCGGCCCATGCTGGTCGAGGCGTGCAGGCCGTGCCCGACGACATCGCCGACGACCAGAGCGACCCGGGCACCGGAACGGGCCCGGTGGCCTCGATCTCATCGAGGCCACCGGGCCCATTCACACCACGTCTTAAGGGGTTCCCGCATGAGTCGAAGCGACTCCGACGGCGCGCGGATACACGCCGTCTTCTACTGCCGCGTAGGTAGCGGCGTTCCAAGCGACCAGGACGCTGCTGTCCTGCGGCAAGCCGCGCGCATCGCGGAGCTGGAACGGCGCCTGAACTTGAAGATCGTCGGCATCTACACCGACTTCGCCGTCGCACGCAGCACCCCGTGGGCAGCACGCCCTGCAGCCACCAGGCTCACCCGGAGGCTGGCCGACAAGGCCGTGCGCGCCGACATCGTCATCGTCGAGGACCCGCACCACGCCATCGGTCTGGACAACATACCCGCCGCTTTGAAGGCGATCGGCATCCCGGTCTGCACGCCCCGCGACGAGCTGCACCCGGTGACCGAAGACGACCCCGCCAGCGCGATCGCCGGACGGATGTCCGCCCCGCCGAGTCCCGCCCGCCGAGCCCGCCGGTTCCCCGTCTCCGACCGGCACCGCTGACACGAGCCGCACGCACAGAAAGGCACCATCTGTGAACTTGATCGACGTCGGAGCCTCGCGCCTGGCGCGCAACGGGCTGCGCTTCGCCTTCTACGGCCGAGTGTCCACCGAGGACAACCAGGACCCCGAAGCCTCCCGCAACTGGCAACGCTCCCGCGCACTGACCCTGATAGAGCCCGTGGGGGGTGAGATCGTCGCCGAGTTCTTCGACATCGGCATGTCACGCTCCCTGCCCTGGACCCGAAGGCCCCGCGCCAACGACCTTCTCATGCTTCTCGAGGACCGCAACCGCGGTTTCGACGCGATCGTGATCGGCGAGCCGCAACGCGCCTTCTACGGCAGCCAGTACAGCATGACCATGCCCGTGCTCACCCACTACGGCGCGACGCTGTGGGTCCCGGAGGTCGGCGGCGCGATCGACCCCGACTCCGAGGCCCATGACCTGATCATGAGCGTGTTCGGCGGCATGTCCAAGGGCGAGCGGAACCGCGTCAAGATTCGCGTGCGCTCCGCCATGTCCTCCCAGGCCAAGATCGAGGGCAGGTTCCTCGGCGGGCGTCCTCCCTACGGCTACCGGCTCGCCGACCTCGGCCGGCACCCCAACCCCGCCAAGGCCGCCGACGGCAAGCGGCTGCACGGCCTGGAACCGCACCCGGACTACGCCCCGGTGGTCAAGCGCATCTTCGCCGAGTACCTGCGAGGACGCGGGTTCTACGCCATCGCCGAAGGACTCACCCGCGACGGCATTCTCTCCCCGTCGCAGGCCGACCCCCAGCGCAACAGCCACCGCACGGGCGAGGGCTGGAGCAAGGGCGCGGTCAAGGCGATCCTGGAGAACCCCCGCTACACCGGACGCCAGGTGTGGAACAAGCAGCGCAAAGACGAAGTCCTTCTCGACGTCAAGAACGTCGAACAGGGCTATGAGACCAAGCTGCGCTGGAACGAGGAGGGCAGCTGGGTCTGGTCGGACAAGGTGGTCCACGAGCCGCTGGTGTCCGTCGCAGACTTCGAGGCCACCAAGAAGGTCCGCGCCGCCAACGGGCGCGACCGCACCACCCGCGAGCGCACGCGCACTCAGCACTTCTACGTCTTCAAGAGCCGCCTGTGGTGCGGGCTGTGCGGACGCAAGATGCAGGGACAGCAGAACCACGGCAAGCCGAACTACCGCTGCCGGTACCCCAAGGACTACGCGCTGGCCAACCACGTACAGCACCCGGACAACGTCTACGTCAAAGAAGAAGACGTCCTGCCGGTCCTCGACCAGTGGCTGCTCAAGCTGTTCGCACCGCACCGGATCGGCGAGACGATCCGCACGATGGCCGACAAGGCCGCCGCCCGCATCGAGCCCGCCACGGCCGCCGAACCGGACGCCGACGCAGCCGCCAAGGTCGCCGAGTGCGACGCCAAGCTCGACACCTACCGCAAAGCGCTGGAAGCCGGAGCCGACCCCGTCACCGTCAGCGGTTGGATCGCAGAGGTCAATGCAACACGCGCCGCCGCTCTGGCAAGCTCCGCCACCGGGCACGCCCGCGCCAATCCCAGGGAAGGCTCAGTGAAGAAGCCATCACACTGATGATCCAGGCGTTGGGAGACATACGAAAGGTCATCGAGAACGCCACGATCGAGGACAAGGCCCGCGTGTATGACCAGCTCGGGCTACGTCTGACCTACGCCCCGGGCGCAAAAACGGTTAGGGTTGAGATGAATCTCAACCCTAACCGTGGGGTTATGGTAAGTGTCCGAGGGGCGTCATGTACTTTACATACACGATCCTGCAGCCCCATTTGGGGCATATTCCCCGTAGACCTTCCGTTTCTGCATCTGGTCGACTTCACTACGCAGTCGTAAGGTTCTCGTTACTACGAGAGTAGCGCCGCCGAGTCTACGTTTCAACCTCTTCTCGAAAAGATTGAGGGAATCTCACGGCGGCGCCCTTGATGTCTCACTCGCCCCATGCGAGACCCGGTATCGCCTCCATCCCCGCAGGTCCGTGGAGGTGACGCTGGCGTCGGCGCTGGGTTGGAGCGATCACCTCGCACTCCAGCGCAATACTGAATTCGACATGCAGGCTGTCGAGGAACCCGACCATTTCGCTATGGCTCGAATATGGATAGGTGAACCCTACTAGCCTGCGGGCTCGGGTCACGGCGACGTAGTAGACCCGGAGGATCTCGGAGTCATCCGTCGTGTGATCGCGCCACGCAGAGAGAAGCTGCTTCAGCGCCTTGGGGCCGGGCATGGCGACCAGCACGGCGTCAGCTTCACCACCTTTTGCTTTGTGGATTGTCGTGGACGTTATTCTGATTGTTTCCAGATCTTCCGAGAGTTCTCTAGCCTCGTCGCCAAGCCCCACCTCTGCCGCTATCGTCTCGCTGCGGTCATAGTTCCGGCCTCCGGTTGTGAGTCGGAAGCCTTTGGCGGGGGCCGGTTCGGCGTCGGCCGGTGCGGGGTGATCGATGACGCGTTTACGGGCGTCCCGGATCCAGTCCCCGGCTGGCCGATTGTCGACGTCGGGGAGAGACGCCAGCAGCGAGCCCGCATAGCGCCGTGCTGTTATCGCATCGATGCCGTGGGCGGCGAGAACCCGATCTGAATTGCCCGGCGAGTCGGGGTACCAGTAGCGGATGAGGATCGACACGGCGATCTTCATGCTGTTCTGCAGGTCTTGGTGGTCAGCGTCCGCGTTGCGATAGACCGCCCTTGCCCAGGCCAGCATCCACGCTGTTCCGTCGGTGGGTGCCTTCGATCGCTTGACCTTGTCAAGGCTCGGAACCGCTGCTTGTGCCCATGCCAAGGACAGGACGTCCTCGCAGGCAGGGTCCAGAGTTGAAGCATAGCGGACGAACACGGACGCCGCTTCGTCCTTGGAATGGATACGGATCTTCTGTTTATCGGGCTTGCGGTCGGCGAACGGCACAAGCAGCACGGGGGTCTGGTCTTCCCGCCATGGGCCTGCTGCGCGGTCGGCGATGGACGGCTTGCCGGGGCGCATGGTCGCGGCCAGATCGCAAATTCGCTGGCTGCACCGGTGGTTGTCAGAAAGGGTGAGATGCCGCCCGATCCGGGACGTGAGCGTCCTCATGACAGCCGGAGTCGCTCCCTGGTACTCGTAGATCGCTTGATTCGGATCCGCCACCACGACTAGCGGAACACCGCCGGCGTGCAACCGGCCGAGGATTGCGATGTCCAACTCGGTGCAGTCTTGGGCCTCGTCGATGACGATCTCGCTGAATCGAGCCTTAAGAACGTCACGAACCTGCGGGTCGGCGGCGTTCTCCAGGGCCATGATCCGCAATTCGAGGCTTGTGAAGTAGTGGTGCTTGCGCCACAGGGAGTCTCGCAGCGCTTTGGCGCCACTGATGAACTCCGCTTCGGTGCGCTGCGCGTTCGTCAGCTTCGTCTGTGCGTCTGGAAGCGACGCCACCACTTCGCCGCGCTGCACGTCGTAGCCGAAATCGAAGGACGCCAGCGGGAGCCGGCCGAAGACCTTGAACGCATCGCTGGAGCCGACTTCCGCCCACGACATGATGCGTTGCCACGGCGGATTGTTCTCCTTCAGGAACGGGCGGACGAGGAAATGCCACAGGAAGGCATCCAGCGTTCCGGTGAAGTGGGGAAACTCCAGCAGGTCGAGCCTGTGGCAGCGTCGGCGGATCTCGTCGGCGGCCCGGTTGGTGAACGAGATCAGGGCGCGCCCGCGTCGCTGTCTGCCAACGGGTGTGGCCAGGTGCCGTTCGACAAGTACGAAGGTCTTGCCGGCGCCGGGGCAGGCGTCCAGATACAGCGGGCTTGATGCAGCGATCGCCGCTTGCTGTTGGCCGGTAACGGAGGGGCCGGCTATCTCGCAGCGGTCATGCGTCATTGTCGCAGCCTTCGATTGCCATGATCCATCGCAGCCCATCGGCCAGGTACGCGGGAACTATAAAGGCCTGGGCCGGATCAGTGAGCAAGGCGCTGAGCCGGTAGGCGAACTCCCCTTTGGGCAGATCGACGCCGTTGGTACCTTCCGAGTACGGCCCGAAGAGCTCACCGAATGCTGCAGGCCGATGTTCTGGCTCCGCGTCAGTAACCGTTGCCCAGCGGTGCGCGGATCCCGGCTTCAGTTCGGTGAAGACCTTCTCCAGTGGAGCAAGATTGACCTCGTGCATCAGCTGGGGCTCGAGCGTTGGGTCGCCCTCGACGATCCGGAAGGAATCTGGTGGCGCGTCAACCTGCTCGCGTAGGTACGCCGTCAGGCTGTCTTTGCGGTTGTAACCGCCTCCCATGGCAATGCCGTCACTGTCGCGCCGCTTGGGATCCCGGTCAGTGATCACGAGCACCTGCTGGGCGATTCTCTCGTTGCCGCACGCAGACAGCAGGATCTTCAGGAACGGCTTGAAGTCCACTCCGTCGACGCTGACGATCGGGGTGCCGCGGAATCTGGACCGCGCGGCTCCGCGCAGGCGTTTGACTGCGTGCTCGTCGCCCTGCGGGAGCCAGCTTCGGACGATGATCTCGGCGAACGGCGGGAGCAGTAGCGTCTCCGCGGTGCCCTCCACGAGGATGACTCGCGGGCCGAACAGCATCGCGCTCTTGGAAACGTCCAGGTACCGGCTCAATTTCGCCGTCTCCTGCGCGCTGAGCTTCAGGCCGGCGACCGGGATCACAGCGGTCGTGCGGTGCGTACGATGGTTCTCCTGCCCAACAGAGGGCGGCTTCTCACTCTCCGGGGGAGCGACGTCGCCAGCCTCCTGTTCAGGGGCTGGCTCATCCCTGGCGTGCAGGACCAGCAAATCCGCGACCGGGGCTGCGGCGGCCAGAACTGGAGAGTGGGTCGTGATCAGAACTTGGATCCGGCCGCTGGGGCTTCCGGGGTCAACCCCAGAAGGCTTCTGTCCGGCGCGGTCGTATAGCAGGTTCAGCAGGAGCGACTGCAGCTGGGGATGCAGATGCGCCTCGGGTTCCTCGACTAATAGAACCGTCAGGTCGGCTTCCCGCGCGGCCTCGAGCTCTGTCAGCACCGTCGCTATATACAGCAGGTTCGCGTACCCCAGGCCGGACCGGGTGATGTCCTGGGCTGCGATGCCCTCGTCGTTCAGCCGGGCCCTCAGCGCGCGGGCGATCGCCTCGATTTTCGGCTCGGCGAACTGCAGGCTCATTGCCTGCGCGCGGGCACCCTCTGTCAGACTCCCCAGCGGGGCGTTGATCCGGTCGATCGCCACGGTGACCGGAGGCTTCTGTTCGAACGACCGGATCGCCTCGCCGTAGTCCTTCTCGAACTCCTCAATCCTCTTCTCGTCGCCCAGAACCGAGCTCAGGATCAGTCTCAGGCTTTGTCCAGCCCCCGACGACAACTCCTGCTGTGCGTCACGGAGCGGCGGCAGGTACACCTGCCGGACCATCCGCCGCGCCGCCGGCTCTGGATCTCCTTCACGACCACCAGCGATCCGGGTGCGGTCCCCAGAGCGCCGCTTGGGCGGCGGCGGCGTGTAGCTCACGCCATACACCGCGCAACGCTCGCCGCCTCCATCGGGGTCAGGCATCAGCGCGTACATATGGGTTCCAGACTCAGCCGAAGACAAACCCCGGTATACCCCTGTCAACATCACCGGACCGGGATGGCCGTCAGCCAGATCATCACCGGTCCACCAACGCCGGGCTCTGCCGTCTTCCAGCGGATCGATCAGCAGCTGCACCGCGTCGATGACGTTCGACTTGCCGCCATTGTTCTCCCCGACCAAGACGGTCACCTCCGGCCGAAGATCGATCCGGATGTCACGCAGGGACCTGAAACCGCGTCCCTCAAGCCGCGCGAGATACACACCGGTCTCCTGGACCCGTCTTCGACCGAATTCCGTCCGGAAGCGCAGCCCCGGTGGTCGGCATGTAGCTGGTCATCCGCTCAATGGTAGAGCTCTGACTCCGCTGGAGACGCGTAACGGCCGAAAAGCCCGAGGGAATGCGAGTCCTCGAAAACGCCTGAGTTCCCGACCCAAGCCCCATGCCTCCGCAGGCGAAGAACGTTGCCATCCGCAATTTCCCGCCTATGGTGAAAACAGGGGAAATAGGGTCGAGTGGGGGTTGATGTGGGTACGTCCACGGCGCGACCGCAGCTGAAAGGGAACCGGTGGGCTAAGGCGGTCGAGAGTTATCGACAGTGGCAGGACGACGGCAACCCTGCCGGGCAGGCCGCCGTACCCGCGGCCGCGCTCCGCGACGCGCTTCACGAACAGGTCGTGGAGGACGGTGACGCCTTCGGCTTGAATCGAGCGATGAGGGACGCGGGCGCGCGTCTTGTTGATGAAGTACAGCGATTGCGGCGTGACGGTGTTCCAACCCTCGCTGCGACGGAGCCCGCCCACCGGCAAACGGTCTTCGTCGCCGAGGTCGTCAGACGGCTCGCCGGCCATGGCGGGACATTCGCCGACGCAGCCGTACGCAAGTCAGCCGTCGAGCTGGCCGAGCGCCTCTTGGCTGATGAAGTGGTACGTCAAGTCGTGGAGTCGGGCGCTATCGGCGGTTTGCCCATCTCTGACAGCTTGTTCTGCGCGATCTACCGGTTGTTCTTCGCGGACACCGTGAAGCAGTTCTTGACCACGGTCGTCGCCGAACACGTCTCCCTCATCATCACGACGCACTTCCCGGTGCTGCCGATGATCGACCCGCAAGGTGTGGTCGGGAAGTGGTTGGCGCAGAACATCGTGGCGGTGCTGCCAGATCCGTGCCGGGAGTCGGGAAGTAGCAGTGGGCCGAGCACGGCCGAGCTGGGCCGTTCATTGTTGAAGGAGACCGTGAACCGAGCACTTGGCATCCCAGCCGAAGGGAGTGGGTCGTGAGTGCTGCGGTGTACGACTTCTATTACGCGACGAGCGAGATGGACGCCGCCCGGGCTGGGGGACGCACGGCCATCTCACGCGAAGCCAATCTCAGGATGAGCGAACCGCGAATGCGCACCCTGACGCACCCTGCTCCCCTCCCTCCGGAATGGGCGCAGGACCTGTGGGACGTCGTCATCGGCGCTTACCTGGCCGACCGGCTCGCGCCACGCAAGAAGGCAGACGACCGCTGGACACGGCATATAAGCCTCGCACTGCCCGTTACCGATCTCGGCCGCTGGACCGACGATTGCCGGACTCTGTTGTCCGACCTGCTCCAAACGGCCACTGGCGACCGCTGGCACCTGGAGTTCCGTCAATGGCGACGGATCCGCCCAACCGACGACACCGATCTCTACCAGGACGATGCCGCGACTTATGCCGATGAGGTGGCACTGTTCTCCGGCGGCCTCGATTCGACCGCCTACGCGGCGGCAACGGCGCGTAAGGGTGTCGACGCGATCCTGGTCAGCTTCAGTCTGCAGAAGCTCGCAGCGTTTCAAAGCGCGATCTACTCTGACATCGCGCGTCTAAGCGCCGGATCGACGCTGCGAACAGTCGACAAGCTGCCGATGGAAGTGAGCCCCCTCAAAGGCAGGAAGCGGCGGAGCTTGGAGCCGTCTTCCCGGTCACGCGGACTGCTGTTCATCGCTACCGCTGTCTATCTGGCCGCCGCCTATCACGCGCCGCGCGCCATCGTCCCTGAGAACGGACAACTGGCAATCAACCCACCGCTAAGTCCGGCCCGGATGGCCTCCTGCTCAACCCGTTCCGTGCACCCTTGGGTCCTTGGGCAGACCAATAGGCTGGTCCGGCTGCTCGGCGGTTCCGTGGAGGTGGTCAACCCATTCCTCACGCTGACAAAGGGCGACGTTTGCAGCTCGGCCCAGGAAGCCGGCCTGTCCGCCGGATCCCTCTTCGAAACGATCAGCTGCGGGAACCCGCCGTTCCTCCACAACAACCACCGACCGCTGCACTGTGGACTCTGCGTCGCGTGCCTCCTACGCCGCTCAGGACTGCGCACAGCCCTGGGCCACGACAATACCAAGTACGAGTTCGCCGACCCCAGAACCGCCCCGGCCACACGGCTCCTCAACGTCGCCGCCCTGGCACGCTGGTCCGCGACCTCGTACGGGATGCGGGACCTCCTCGGTGACCAGCCGCTGCCGCCGGACAGCGACCCCATACCCCTGCTCGAGGTCCTGGAACGAGGCCGTAACGAGATCAGCATGTGGCTCGGTTCGTTTCTTGCTGACGAAACACCCGCTGCCGGCGCAGCCGCTTGACGCGACTTCACACATGATGTCTGGAGGTGGGCAGCCTCATCCAGATACCTCATGAGAACGGTCCTGAAGAGGATTCGACCGCCGAGACGACTGCCCGAACGGCGACATCCAGGGGGATACGTTCCTGCTCGATCCGCCGGTGGCCGCGGTGGTCGGCGGACAGCAGCCGCCGGTACAACGCGTCCTCGGCCTTCGTGAGGTGTGTCAGCGTCTTGGGCTCGCCGGGGAGCAGGGGCCTGTTCTTGCGGTCGGTGTTCGTGCCGAACTGTTCGTAGTGCTCGTACGTTGCGGCGTCCATGAGGATGCTGGCCGCGGGGACGCCGTCGGCGCGGAAGCCGTTGAGGATCTCGAAGGCCGCCGCGTCGATGTCGCCCCAATACAGCAGATGCCCGGCACTGGTGATCCAGGGCAGGTCGGCGGCTGCCTTGCCGCCGAACCCGTCGCCTTCGACAGCGATCGCGCCGGGCAGCGGCGGGAAGTGGATGGCGGTGTCTTTGTTTTCGGAGATCAGGACGATCCACGGGGTGTAGGCGGGGCTGAACGCGTCGCCGACGGTGACGCAGTCGTGGCGGCGACTGCCCGCGGCGAGGTGTTCGGGGTCGAGGTAGGTGAGGTGGACCCGGGGCGGGTGTGGCGGAAGCAGGCCGAGGGTTTCCCGGCCGAGGATTGCCAGAATCTGCTTGTGGTGGCTGTTGAGCCACTTGGCGTGCAGCCCGGGGACCGGTACCTGCCGCGGTGTGAGCCCGGTGGCGTCGTTGCGGCTGAACCAGTCGGCGGCCGACAGCAGGAGGTGGAAGTCGGTGTCGGTGTAGTCGGCGGTCGCCGACACGATGCGGGCCGGCTCGACGATGCCGGGGAACCGGGCGGCCAGGACAGCGGCGCGGCGGCGGCCGCGTTCCAGCGTCGCCGGCCACGGCGCTCCGGCGACCGCCGCGGCGGCGTCGATCGATGCGATCTCCACGTGGGACGGGACGTCCTGGACGGTGGTGTGGACCTTCCGCCGCTCTGTCAGCAACTTCACCGGCCGGTCGCGGGCCCAGTCGCGCCAGGCGAGGATCAGGGCGAACGCGGCCTCCCAGCCGGACTCCAGGTCGGTCTTCTGCGGGGTGCCGATCGGGAAGCGGTGCGGCCAGCCTTCCGGGTCGCCGACGGCGTTCGCCGCCCAGGTGTTGTCGATTCTGCGCCGGACGTCGGCGAGGACCCTGTCAGGGTTCTTCACTGGGCGTCGGCCCGCTCATACCCGCCGACCGGCACCGGCACGGCGAAGCCGGGCATCCGCGGACCATCCGGGACGAGCGCGGTCACCGCCGAGTAGCCCTTGGCGCTCTTGGACATGTGCAGCACCAGATCGGCGTGCGGCTCAAGTGAGGTGAACTTGTCATACGGTGCGCCGACCAGGAGCTGGAACCCCAGGCCCTTCCAAGCCATGACGGACCGTCCGGTGAATTCGCCGTCGGCCTTGACGAAGCCCTCGTCCAGGAACACCGGCGCGAACCGGGGCCGGACGTTCTCGTCGTCGCCGAGCTGGAACCGCAGCGCCGCGCCGACGATGAACGCCACCAGCTCCTGGGACTCCCCGCCGGACTTCCCGCCGAGCGCGGCGAACGTGGCACGGTCACGGCCCTCGGCATCGTAGGCGACCGCGGTGATCTCGATGTGCCGGCGGACGTCCAGGAGGTGGTCGCGGGTGGACTTGCCGGCCGCGTCGGTACCGAGTTGCCCCATGAACGCCTTGAGCCGGTCGAACACCTTCTGGACGGCTCCGTCGTCGCTGCCTTCGACGTCCAGGCGGGCCAGCGCGTTCAGCTCTTTGCGGAACCGGCGCACATCCTCTCGGGTCAGGTGCCGCAGGTCGATGCGCAGCCGTTCGCGACGCGCGCCGAAGGGCAGTTTGGACAGGATCGTGTTGATGGGGCGGAGCCGGTCTTCGATCTCTGCGACGGCGTCCCCGAAAGACCCGGCCAGCGGGACAAGGTCCTGGCCGGACCAGATGGTGAGTTTGCGAGTCCATTCGGCACGGCGCTCGTGCAGGCCGGTGGTGACGATGCCGTCGAGGATGTTCTTGAACGCCGGGTAGTTCTCCACCGACGCCGACAGGTTCGGGTCGGCATAGCGGTCCTGATAGCGCTGGAACACGGCCTCCAGCGCGTCCGTGGCGGCCTGTGCCCGGCCCAGTGCCGCGGCGTGGGTCGCGGTCAGGTGCGTCGCCAGGCGCCGGATGCCGACGGTGAACCCGTCGAGGTCGGTCACCTCGGCGACGGCGGCGTGCTCCCGGTCCAGGAACAGCTTCTGCTCGGCGGTGACGGTGACGCCTGCTTGGTTGGTCAGGCGCTGGATCTCGGTGTATCCCTTGTCGCGCCGTGCGATAAGCGCCTCGTAGGCGGTGTCGAGATCGGCGGCCTGCTGCCGGTTGACGCGCTCGTCGATCTCTGCCTCGGTGAGCGCCGTGCGCGTCTTCTCCAGTTCGGTGCGCAGCGTCTTCAGCGCGTCGTCGGAGGCGAGGATCTCCCGTCGCCGGTCCCGCAGCGCTTGGGCTTCGGCGGCGATACCGTCGGGGTCGATGTCGCGCCACACAGTGGACTCGACCATCCGATGGGCGTCGCGCTGCCGACTCAGGCGCGTGATCTCCTCGGCGATCTTGCTTCGCTCGCGGTCCAGGCAGTCCAGAAGGGTGTCGAGCTCGGACAGGCGGGTGTCGATCTCAGCAAGGCGCTCGGTGTTGGTGAAGCCGATGACGTGCCGGATCCGGCCACCGTGCGCGCCGCGCATCCCGGAGCGGGTCTGGCCGGCGGCGGTGACTCGCTTGCCCGGACCGCGCAGCTGCTCGGGGCCGTCGACGCACAGCGCGTCGGTACCGTCCACGGCGACGCGGGAGCGGACCCAGCCGGTGAACGGCGAGTCCCTGTAGGCGAGCTTCCCCGAGACCCACGCCTGGTCCGGGTCGCTGTCGGGGTGGGCGGCGGCAAGGTCGACGCCAGTGAAGGTGATGCGGTGCTCCAGCCGCAGCGGGTCGATGATCCGCGATATCTCCTCGAGCCGGTCGGCATCGACGAGCATCACCCGGGCCGGGCCCTGCAACACCGTCTCGATCGCGACGCGCCAGCCGGCCTCCCCGGGCAGGACCTCGATCAGCTCGCCGAGGAACGGCAGGTCTTCGGGATCCATCCCGGCCTCGACGGCGATGCGGACGCGAACCTGGTGCAGCCCCGGGTCCATACGGCCGGCGCGACCGGCGAGGGACTCCCGCTCGGCGCGCAGTTCCCGCTGCTCGGCCGTTGGAGCATACATCTGGTCGCGGGTCTCATCCCGGCGGCGGACGGCATCCGCCTCAGCGGCCTGATAGCCAGCGAGGAACGTCTGCGCCGCGGCCCGGGCGGCGGCGAAGTCCTCCTCGGCGTGCAACGCCAATCCCAGCAGCCCGGTCTGGCTGTCGAAGATCCCGCGACGGACGGAGGCGGCCTGCTGCTCGGCGCCGAGACGGACGATGTCGGCGTCCAGCCGCTCGATCGTCGCGTTCGTCTCGTTGCCAGCCAGGTCGGCTTCCAGAGCGTTCCGGCGGGCGGCGAGCTCCGCGACGGTGCCGGCCGCGGCGGCCTGCCGTTCTGCCGCCGCCTGCTGCTGACTCCGGTTGACGCCCTCGGCATCGCCGAGAAGGGTGTCCGCGGCCTGGAGCTGCCACAGCAGGAACGGGGTGTCGCCGGGCCGGGAGGCGCCGATCACGTCGATGGACCGGGCCGCGGCCATCTCCTGTTCGCGGGTCGCGAACAGCTCGGGGATACCGCGAAGCAGGCCGGCCTTGTGCTCCTCGGTCTTCATCGCCTCATGGGCGTCGTCGAGGTCTTTGAAGTGCGCCAGCGCCTTGTCCGCGGCCGCATACGTGCGCGGCTCCTCCAGCACCATCGCCTTGTAAAGGCCGTCGACGGTGGTGACCTGCTGCCCGGACTGGATACGGGCCAGCAGCCGCAGCGCCTTGGTGCCATCGCCATTGGCGCCGATGCCGAGCTTGGTGAAGAACTCCCCGCAGAAGGCGTCGTAGCTTTCGTGGAACTTCAACCCCGGAAACGCCGCGCCGACGGCGCGGGCATCGAACCGTCCGCTGGCGAACCTCTCGAACGCCCGTAGGTCCAACGCTCCGTCGACCGTGCACATCTTCCGCAAGACTTCGCCGTCGCGGGTCGCCCCCCGCGCCGCGTAGAACAGGCGCGCCACCGTGTATCGGCGCTCGCGGTCGTCGATGAACGTGATGGCCAGCGCACCCCAGGTGTCGCTGTCCGCGCCGCGCAGCACCTGGTCGGCGAGCTCGCCGGTCTCGCCGTCCCGGGCTACATCCTGTTTGCCTCGCAGGTAGGACAGGACGTTGCGCTGCTCGGCACCACGGGTCCGGCCGACGGTGGCGTCGTTCGACGCACCGTTGAAAGCCACAGTGCTGGGCATCATCACGGCGATGTAGGCGTCCAGAAGCGTGGACTTGCCGGTTCCGGACGCACCGGACAGCAACGTTGCTCCGGGGGCGAGACGCACCTCGGCGTGGCCGTGAAATCCGCCCCAGTTGACCATCTGGAGCTTCTCGGCCTTCCACTGCGTGACACCCTCGTCAGCGCCTGGAAGGTAGAACAGTGAGTCGGCGACCGCGCTCACGCCGGAACCTCCTCGATCTGCGCCATCTCATCGTCAGCGGGCTCGGTGCCGGACACGTCGCCGAAGCCGTCGATGCCCGCGTATTCGGTACCCGGTCCGTCGGTGTCGAGCCCGGCGTTACGGGCGGCGAGCCATGCGTGGAGGTCTTTGAGCCGCGCCAGCGGCAGCAGCACCGGGATAACCGGGGAGATCCGCAACCGGTCCGCGTCATTCGTCTTCTGCAGCACCTTGGCGGTGATGAGGTTCTCGACGGCCTTGCGGAACCGCGTCTCGTCGGCGGCGCGATCGGTCGCGTGGGCGGGACGGAACCTCTTGACGTAATCGTCGATCTCCTCGCGCTCGACGGTGACATCGTCCTGTCCCGACATCTGCTCGATGCGGTGCCGGCTGCGCAGGAAGACGAGGACCAGCGTCTCCTCGCGGGTCCAGGCCAAGTCCTGCAGCAGCGCGGGGAAATCCTTGACGCCGTCGCCGACGACGCGGCGTTTGAAAGCGACCTCGTACCGCTCGTCCAGGTGTAGTTCCAGGAACATGTCGTTCAGGCGGGACCGGAACAGGTCCTGGTCGTCGCGGATGGTCTTCCACTCAGTGGCGTGCGTGGCCCCGCTGATGAACTTGTGCTTCAGCAACGCCACCAGCGCGCGTCGCTGCGTGCCCGACAGAGTTCCGGTATCGCCCGCGAACAGGGCTGGCGACTTCAGTTCGTCGCCGTCGGTCCAGTCGTCGTGATCCTCGCGATAGTTGGCCGTGGTCGTCGGGTCGACGATCATGCCGGCCTCCTCAGCGTGAGCCGCAGGCACTGCGGTACCGGTCCCGGGCCTGCTGTCCTCGGGGTCGCCGGTACGGATGCCGGGGTCAGACATCGGCGGTTTCCTCGTCTTCGTCGGCAGCCAAGGCCGCGGCGTGGGCGGGGGTCAGGATCACCTGCGGGATACGGAACGTGCGGTGTCGCCCGTTGGGGCGAATCGCGTCGAGGTCCTCCACCTCGCAAGACTCCCAGTCGGCCGGCACGGTCGAATCGGGGTCTACCTCTCCCGCTACGTCTGCGAGGTAGAGCAGGCCGAGGATCTCCACAGGACGGCGCAGATCCGGCGGCAACATGCCGAACACCTCGCCGATGCTGGCCCGTCCGGATCGGCCGATCGCGTCGATGACGGCCGCGCGCAGCTCCGGCAGCGACGGACCGCCGGCAGCCCGGAGATCGGCCAGGGTCGGCGGGGCGGGGATGGCGTCGTCGGGTCGGCCCAGCGGCGGGGGCGGCGCGGCGGACGCCGGGTCCCACAGCCGGTCCTTGAGGTGGCCGAGTTCGATTCCGGCAGGCAGCAGATCGACGTCGACCTTGGACAGCGGCCCTGCGGTCTCCATCCACGTCACCAGTTCGCGTTCGATGCCGCGTAGCACCAGGTCCAGTTCACGCTCGACAACTGCGTCGCGGTGCACGATGTGCTCTTTGAGGGTGCGGGACAGGCGGCGCCGCTGCTCCAGGACATCCTCGGTACCCCGCCGGATCACCGCGACCATGCCGCGGATCTCGGCTATGTCACGGGCATCCAGCGCGGCCGCGGCAGGGTGCTCGAGCAGCACCTGGACGTTGTCGCGCAGCTCGTCCAGCAGATCGGCGTCGCGTAACAGAACGAACGCGCCGACGAACGCCCGCCCCTCAGGCGTGGAGCGCAGCAACTGGTTCTCGTCCTCGAGATACTGCCCGAGAACCGTGCCCAGAACGCTGTCGTCCTCGCGCAGGTCGTGCATGATCTTGCGGTGCATACCCTGCACGGACTCCTCGACGCGTTTGAAGTCCGACGGGAGCTGCCCGACCAGGTCCATCAGGTTCGCGTAGCCGTCGACCATGCGATCGTCGGTGATCTCGGCGACGCCGAACTCCAGGATCCGGTCGCGCTCCACCTCGAGCTCCTGGATCCGGGCGTTGAGCAGTGCGACACGGGCGCCAGCGTCTGGTGAAGCCTCGACCGCCCAACGGCGCACAGTCTCCAGGATCATCGACAGCCGGGACTCCGAGACCAGCGCCCGGTCCCGGGACAAGCTCTGGACCAGGTCCAGGGCCTCCAGTGACGCCGAGGTCAGCGAGTAGACAATGGCGTCGGTGTCGGGGGCCTTGTCGCGCAGCAGCCACTGGTCCTTCACCCACGTATTGCACAGCGCCCGGGCACCGCCCGCCGGGACGTCGTACCCGGCGTGCTGCATCTCGACCAGGTAGGTCTCGATCTGGCTGTGGAGCAGGTCGGCGGGCACGGAACGCTGGTCCCGGGAGAAGGATGCGCGGAAGACAGCGACACGCAACGCGGCCCAGGTGCCGTTCAACAACCGCAGCGTCGGCCGGGCCAGCGCGCCGGTAGCGCGCTCCAGCTCAGCGACGATTCCGCTCAATCGGCCACCGCCCCCATGTCTAGCACTCACGATGATCGGACGAAGCATACCGTTAAAGCCTGACTGCACCTGATTGGTGCGGCAAGTACGCCGTGGAGTATGCCGCAGTCCGCAGCATTCGCTCGGGCGAATAGATGTTCATTATTTGGTCGACCGCGCCCGGACAGCCTGAATGGACCGGCTCCGCAACCTCGGAGCCGGAGAGCCTGCCCGGGACTCGTCGACGAGTCAGTGACGACCGATCGACGATGCGAAGAGCGGCGGCATGACTTCATCAACGTGCGGTGAAGATCTCAGTTCGACTACATCGCACATATGTTCGCCGGAAATCGCTCGCCATCGCAGATACCCCTCGCTTTCTCGCACCAGCAGCGCACTTCTTGTGACAAGTCCGACCTCGTTGTGCGCCAACTGCGGACGCCGCGCTTACCGACCCCCACCACGTCCGACAGTGCGACGGTGCACCCACGACCGCAGCAGCAACGGATCGACCGCGTGCGCGCCACTGCCGTCGACGTCGAAAACGCCCAACGCCGACAGAGCCGCGACAGCCGCGTCGGGATCCGGGTGCCCGGACAGCTCCACCGCAGCGGTCAGATCCGCGAGGCTCGCGCCGACGGCGGCGAACTCGACGACGTGTGCGAAGGCCACCGAGATCGGCTCGTCGACCGTCAGCCCCACGGCATCGACCAGATCGGCGGCACCGACTGCGCCGGCGAGGACGCGTTCCAGCTCGGTCAGGGCCGCGTCCTCCGAACCTTGTTTAACTGCCAGCTCCACGGCCTGCTCCACGAGCATCGGCCAGCCGCTCGTCACCGTGAGCAGCCTCTTCTGACGCTCCTCGGTCTGGAACCGGCTGGACTCCAGCGACCACACATGCAGTGTGCGGCGGTCGAATCGGCGCAAGCTGACCACGCCGAAACCCGACTGGCTACCCGCGGCCAGTGCCTCCAACCAGAACCCGATCTGCCCGGCGCCGGAAACAATTACCACCGAGCGCGTCACCCCAGGGGTGTCCGGGCGCCGTTCGAGTGCCGAGTGCAGCGCGGCGACGCACGAGGACTCTTTCACGTCGACAGTCAGCAGATCGCTGAGCACCACCCGCCGCTGACCCGGCCTGCCGTTCACCAAGGCGTCCTCGAACTGCCTGCGCCGGGGCGTCTCCACCAGCACATACCGTCCCGCCAGGTCCTCGCACACCTCCCGCAGGGTCTGCCCGACGCGATGCACCCCCGTCGCCTGCGATCCCAACACGAGCCGGACCTGATTGGTGTGGTCTCCGAGGACATCGGTGAGCTGCTCGGCGGTCAACGGCGCCGCCGCCCCGTCGTCGAGCGTGCGGCGGCTGGACATGGCGATGAAGTCGCTGGGCACCGCGTGCTCGGCGTCCACCAACTCTGCCATGACCCGGTCCTTCGTGCCGATCATCCGCAGCACGTTCGGGGATCGCAGATGCCAGCCGGTGCCATCGTTGTTCGGCGCCAGCACGCCCAGGCCTACCATCTCCTGTAGGTACGCCCGGAACGCCTCGACGTCCATGCCATCGAAGTCCCTCGGCCAGTACGACCGGCACTCCTCACGCAGCTGCACGTCGGTGAGCCGGAAGTCCATACCGTGCTCGTGCGCGTGATGGGCCAGCACGTTAGCGATCACGTTGTACCGCGCGTCCAGATTCAGTGTGTCAGAGAATGTCGAGGTGATGTCCGCACGCAGGTCCGGATTGCCCTCTACCGCCTCCACGTCGGCGCTCGTCACCGCGAACGGCGGCTCGCCGGGCAGGAAACCCGCCGCTCGCCGGGCGTGCATGTGCTCCACGAGCCGGTTGCCGAACATCTGCAACAGGAACGGCTGGTAGGAGCAGTATCCCAGGATCCTGTTGACAAGGTCCGGATTGTCGAATTCATAACCGAGGGCCTGCATCGGCTCGCTGATGAGGTTGTACGCGAACTGCGGCCGCAGCGGCCCGATGACCGTCGGACGCTGTGCCAAGTGCTTGAACGTGTTGTTCGACATCTTGGCGAACCGCTGGACCGAGTGCAGGCCCGCGAACACCACCTTGGCGTGACCCTCCACGCCTGACAGCTGTCCAAGGTCCTTCAGCCGGTTCGTTTCAAGGAACCGGGGCGCGTCGGTCTCGAAGAAGCCGTCGGACTCGTCCAACAGGATCAGCAACCGGTTGGCGCTGTCGGCGGCCAGCCAGTCCCGCACGCCAGCGCGGACGATCTCGTGGTTGCGTTTCCCGTTACGGTTGCCGCCCTTGGCCGCGGGGATCACGCCGGCTGCCTCCAGGTCCCGCAGCAGCACGTCCCACACCGCGTCAGCCTTCTGATGCGTCGGACCGATCTCGGCGGTCGTCAGCTCGATGTGGATCGCGACGCGGCCGGGCTCGCGCTCGAACACTGCCTTAGCCTCCCGCAGCAGGGCAGACTTGCCCAAGCCGCGGCCACCGAAGATGACCTGAGTACCTTCCGGCGACAGCACCGCCTTGCGTTCGGCGTCGCGGCCGAAAAACATCTCCGGGGCTACGACCCAACGCTTGTTCCGCACGTACGGCTGGACCGCAGTGAACGGCAGCAACACCGCCATCGCCGCGTCGAGCTGCCGACCGCCGTGTGCGGCAAGGTACACCAGGGCTGCGTCGTCAAGGACAGCCACGGGCGCGTCGGTGCGCACCGCCCGAGCCGCGAGCCGCCGCCGGGTGTCGGCGGTCATCGTGCCGAAGTGGGCCACCAGGATCGCCTCCCCAGACGTGTCCTGATCAGCCCAGCTCATCACCAGGTTCTCGTTCGGCTGGCCCCAGCACATCAGTACCCGCAGGCGGCCACCGATCTTGGAGCCGAACTGGGGCACCAACGGACGACCATTCCAGGACACGCCGGTGACCTCCACGACCCGGCGGTCCCTGCCTTTCAACACATTGAGGTACTTCACGTTGCTGCCAAGCTTGAACTCGAATCCCGCCAAGCGCAGCGCGGGAAGCAAATGCGCCTTCACGTCCAGGGTCGAGCGAGTTTCCGCCGGGGTCGCCCCCATCGTCCGCCACGCCTCCAACGCCTCGGCGACGTCGCCACGCGCCGTGGCCGAAAGCTTCTCGAACCCTATCTGCGGACAGTCCGCGAGCTTTCCGCCAGCACGAGCCGCAGAGATCACCGGCCCACCGACCCCACCCGGCAGCGCGTCGGGAACCGCCGGGAAGAACGATGTAAGCCACCCGCTAGAGGCGGGGTTGGGCACGTCCTCCCCGATCTCCATGAAATACAACAGCTCTTCAGCCGTGGACAACTCGCCGGCGGCAATTAGGTGCCTGATACGCTCCACTTCCTCGGCACGGTCGGTAGACCCCGGCAGCGCGAGCAACTGCTCGTTCAAACGCTGCGCGGCCTCCTCGCGGTAGCGCGGTAGCAACGCGTCCACAGCGGAGAGCTGCTCGCGGACCACGCTGAGGTCGGCACGACGCTCTGGGCCCGCGGCGGCGAGCATCCCGCTGATCTCTCCGTCCTGCTCCTCAGAAATCTCGTTCCGCAGACGAGCCCGGCCTCGTTCGGCGAGCAACCGGTCCCGGACAGTGCTCAGCTCAGCCCGGCTGTGCTGCTCGGCTTCACCCAGTTGCTCGCGATGGTCGGCGCCAAGGCCTGCCCCAGCCCCCGGCGCACCTCCAGAAAGGTCGTCGAGCATGTACCGCGCCGAGGCGTACTCCTCGCCGTCGATCTTCGTGGCGAAGGCCGAAGGCCAGCTTTGAAGCGCCGCATCCACGAGGTCCCCGGCAGTGGTCCGGGCCGGCACCGTCACAAGGCCCGAGGACTGCTGGACGACCGCGCCCGGGACCTTCAACAACTCCCCGGTCAACACCGCGTCCGGCAGTGGCTCGCCGAGAGGCAGGGACTCCGAGCCACCGAGCAGCTCGAACGTGCGAGTCAGCGAGACCCGCGCGGCCCTCGCCGCAGCGGCGGCGAGCGCGTCGCCACGGCCGGCGTGCTCCTCCAACCCCGCCAGAGCAGCCCGCGAGCGCTCGAGGGCCGCGGAACGCATCTCGGTCAGCTCGGCGGTAGCCCACGCCGCGTTGTCAGATGTCGCGGCAGTGAACGCCGCGACCGCATCCAACCACGCCGACACGAGCGCACAACTTTCGGCGGCGAGAAGGAAAAGATCCTGGCGGGCCGCGCCCTCAATCGGTTTACCGGAACGGCCCTTGAAATAGCCGTCGAGGTCGTCGATTGCGCGGGCGACGGCGTCCTGCCCGGACAGTGCGAACACCGCAGCCTGGACCTCCTCCAGACGAGAGCGGTCGTCCTTCGCGGCGGCTTTCAGCATGCTGCCGAGCAGTCCGTCGTCGGCAAGCCATCGTTGCGCGATGTCCGTGGCCCGCTTGAACCGCAGCGTCGTGGGCCGCATCCGATCGCGGGCGTTCCGCCGAGACATTTCGAGATGTGCCTCGAGCTCAGTTACGTCAGCCAAGACGGTGCGCAGCGCGTTCCCGGTCAAGGCTCCGCGCAACGCCCGTCGACCGATCTGCTCGCAGACCTGGCCGAGGTTGTCCTCCAGCCGGGGCGCGAGCGCGATCAGGAGCGCACCAGTCGCCGGAGCCCCTGTGACCAACGCCGCGCGCAGCAGCGCCGGAACGGCAAGCAGCAGCGTGCACGTCTCGGCGGCGAGGTCCTCAGGGCTGCCGGTTTCCTCCAAGTCGCGGCGCAGCCTGGAAGCGGACGGTCCGCTGTCGCCGCGGATCGCTTCGGCCAGAGCGGCGAACCGCAGGGAGGTGACCCGTCCGGTGGACCATCCGGCACGTTCAGCGATCGCCGCGGCCATACCGAACCGCTGCTCGCCGATCAGTTGAGCGACCGTTCCGATGATGGCCGCCGAGCCCGTCACGACTGTCGGGGAGGGCACTGCGGACTGCTCCTGCACGACGTCGGCGGCAGTACCCTCATCACCACGTGAGCCATCCGCATCGCCGTCACTGATCACGGCGCCGGCCCTGATCCCGGGATCCGGCGACACGGCAGCAGTGTGTTCCTCTTCCGTCTCACTCAGTTCGGGATCCGGAATCTGCTCTGGTATACCTGGCGCCGAAGTGTTCACTTGGGCGCGGATGATCTGCCCGGTACCGACGGCGAACAGCAGCGGTGTGAGATGAGGCGGCAACCCGGTGCCTGCTCGGGCGAGCAAAGCCCCGGCTTGGAGCGGATCCGCGTTCGCGGGACCGGCTGCCATGAGGTCGACGAGGTCGGCAAGTGCGAGAAGCGACTGTGCGAGAGGTGATTCCGGCCCGGCCGCGACCGCTTCCGGGATCGCCGACGCCAGCGACTGCAGGTGCTCCTCCAGTGCGGCGTTCGGCGCCGCCAATACGAGATCGGTAAGCCTTGCCAGCCGCTGTGATCTCTGGCCGGCCACAGCCAGCCGCTCCAGCTCAGCGATCGCGGCGTCGAGCGCCGCCAGATCGCCCGGGGTCAGATCACCGAGCCGATCTGCAGCGCCTGGCACTGCAGACAGCGCAGAGACGACCGCACCCCAGCTGGTGGAGTACGCGGATACAGCCTGCAGGTCTTCGGACGCTGGGATCTGGCCGGCCTGGATCGCCGCGGTAATGCGGGCGGTCGCGTCGGTGGCGTCGCGTTGCCGGTCAGCCAAGTGTTGTCGTTCGAGGCGAACACCGGCTAAGACTTCGGACGGTGAAGCCGCCGCATGAGATTGTTCCACAGGCTCCGGTTCGTCGTTCGTATCGGAAGTGAATGCGATCTGCTCGTCCGCGTCGGCAGCGGGCGGCTGCGCTTCCGCCTCATCGGACGGACTTGTCTTGTCCCCAGGTCCGTGGTTGGTGAAGGTGAAGTCCGGGGTGACATCGATCACGGCGTGCGCGGCGGCCAGGATCTTCGCACCGTGTTCGGCGGACGACAGCAGATCGGCCCACCACGGCTGCATGGATGCCCAGACGATCAGGCGCGCATCAGCGACCGATACGCCCGTTGCGGACCACAAAGCCAGATGAAGAACAGCATCAGACCAGCCAGCGGCTTTCGAGGCGGCAGGCGCGGCTTCGTCTGCAATGCCTGCCCCGTCAGCCCACATCATTGTCGCGACCTGAAGTGAGCCAATCAGCGGCTCGGTCAAAATCAGCGCGGCGTGCTGGGCATCGTGCAGATGCACCTGGCGCAGCCGGGCGAGAATGTCACGGCTCAGAGCCTGACCGATGGTGCGAGGCGCCTGTGACGGAACTCCGAGCGACCTCATAACGTGGTTGCGGGCATCGGCCGACGCGCGCCGCATCAGCCCCGCGACATCATCGGCGCTCAAATGCGCGACGGCAGCCTCCAGCGGGTCGGGGCCGCCGTTGAGGACCTCCGACAAGTCCTTCAACGCCACTTCGAGAGCTGCCACGTCCATAGGGCGGTAGACAGGCTCCGGGTAAATCGGATACATCGGCTCGTCAGCGTTGTGGCCACACAGGACGCGTCGGCTTCGGGTCATGCTCTACTCCCCCACCTCGTTCGTTTCCTACACTCACCTGTCGTGCATTGCGCAGCGGTCAGCGCTGTCGCCGCGTGCGGGTGTGTTCCCGCACGAGGGTGTAGCCGTCGGGCAGCTCGGCGACGCGGCCGTAGCGGGCCATGCGCGCCCGATACTCCGTCTTCATCTCTTCGCTGGCCTTTTTGTTGCTCGGCAAGAGGCGCAGGAAGTCCGTGACCGAATACTCGGTTGCTGAAGTTCCTGCGTTGTTGGCCGCAGCAAGCAACTCGCCAGCGGTACCGCTTGTGGCAGCCTCCTGGAGGCGTGGCACACCGGGAGCCGGGCGCGGCCGCCACACCAGCACGGGAACGGTGCAGCCGCCATCGTTTTCGGCCGGCCACCGGAACCCCGTACCGACGGCTTCGGCATCCTCCAGCGTCAAGGTGCCGTCGGCCAATAGCGCCTGAACGACCGGGCCCAGCGCGACGAAGGCTCCTGGACCTGCCTGCGAGCCGTAGACGAGGTCGGCAAGGCGGGACTCGGGCAGCACCGCCACGCCCTGGGCGTCCAAGCGGCCCACGGTGCGCACCGCACGCAGGACTCGGGCTCGCAGGGTCAGCGGCCCGCCAGCGAGGCGTGGGCTTCCGGGGGCCGAATCGCGAGTCAGGACAGCAGGGTCGTAACGATGGTCGTACTGCACACCGTCGATGACGACCGGGGCGTCAGCCAGGGTGCTGGAGGCGCGCAGCGTCGGGGCGCCGCGCTGCCACGTGAAGGTAAGTACTATCCCTGCGAAGAACTCCAGGGGCCAACTCACCCCAGATAGCTGCAGCCCCGGCCCCGCCCGGGTGAAGTTGATATCCTGCGTCGCCTCAGTGACGTCAAGGTCATTCCCGTCGTGTTTAAGCATGAGGCGCATTCGCGTCCCGAGCAGCCCGGCGGACTCAGCCTCCTCGCCGATGCGGGGCGGTACCGGAACGACGCCGGCGAGCAGATGCGACAGCCTCAGTGTCGCTATCCAGGTCAGATGGCTGTCGGTGACAGCGAGCAGCTGAGGCTCGGAGGCGCCGGGTACCTCGTCGTCCTGCTGTTGGTGTCCCAGCGCCGTAACCGGCAGGCTGTCCAACCATCCCAGGCGGTACGGAATGAGCGGGTCGGTATTGGCATATGGGTCCGGCGGCAGCGAAGCCCGCCACGCACCTCCGCCCTGCCAGGCATCGTCCAGGCGCAGATGAACCCCGGACGGCAACGCCCCGTACTCGTCGGAATCTCTGCGGGCGTCGTCACCGACCACGGCGTTGAGATGGCAGACCACCTCGGCGTACCGGGGCCCGATGAGGTGCGGTGCGGCGTCAGCGACGTTGCGCAGGAGCGGACCGACGGCGGTATACCGTGTCGTCGGCACAGGCGTGCGGCGCGGCGTCGATGGTGCCGCGTGTCCGATTCCGGCGGCCAGCGAGCCGAGGTCGCCGCCCCCCAGCAGCCCCTCGTCGTGCAACCGGGCGGCCAGCCGAGCTCGGCTGAAGGCGTAGTCGCCCCAGACACGCACCGAGGGAGTGTGCGCAAGCACGTCGGAGAGCGCAGCGAGTGCCGCTGTCAGCGCTGCGATAAGTTGCTCGTCCCCAGCGTCGTCGGCCAGCAGTAGCGGCAACGGCCCGGCCAGGACCTGCCCGCGGCCGGCGGTGAGCAGGTAGCGGACGAAGAAGTCGCGGTCGCTCGCCTCGGCGGCGTCAGCGTCGGGGTAGCTGGCGTTCAGCAGCAGGTGGGCAAAGCTGTCCAGCCACCGGCCTTTGTTTCTCAGCCTATTGATCTGCGTGTTGGTCGCGGCCATGTCGGCGCCGAACGCGTTGAAGTCGGCGACCAGACGTTCGGACAACACCGGGTGATCTCCCGGGTCCGCGGCAACACCCGGCCCGCAGGCCCCGGCCGGCGCGCCCGACAACCAAGGTGGAAGATCCCCATCGTCGGCCAGTGCGGGATGTGCGCCTTCCTTGTAGACGACTTCCGCACACAATGGCGTGGTACTGGTCGCGATATTGACCATGGCGCCGACGGGGAGTGCGGCAGTGGTCTGCCCGAACGCAACAGTAGGGAAGGCACTGAAGTCGATAGGCCCGCCTACATACCCTCCGAACCTCAGGTCATAGCCGAAGTACACGGCGTTGAAGGCGACAGCGGTGTGCACCACGCCGCGGTGCTCCACAAGCGCGGCCAGGTAAGCCGACAGCCGATCCTCGTCTTCCGGATCGAGCTGACCGGGTCCCGCTAGAAGCGCGGGAACGAACAGCGGCTTGTCCTCCGAGTAGGGCCGCCACAGCCCATGCGTGGCCGTCACGACGCAACTCCCGACGTACCTAGGGCCCGGGCCTCGCGGCGGGCCTGCCTGGCCACGTTGTCCACGTCACGCCACCGGGACCCGGCAGGCGTGATCTTTCCGGCGGCGGACAGGCGGGCCAGGGACGCCTGGATCTGCTCGAGTTTGACCGCCGGGTCGGCGCCGAAGAGACGCGAGGTCACCACCGTCGTAGGAAGGCGAATACGGCGGCGCTGTTTGGCATAGAACCAGCTGTCCTCCCCGCGCAGTGCCAGCTGGATGTCATAGGCGGACAGGCCGCGGTCGACGGTCCAGATCAGGCGTTGCACCTGGTCATCCAGACGACGCTCCCGGGCCACGGTAGGAGTGCGCGCACCGGCCCGGCGGGGTTTGGCGGTCAGCAGGGTGTCGGCGGCGAGTGGCATCTTCTGCCCGGCCGGGTAGTCGGTGCGGTAATCCCAGCACGCGGAGCACCGGTTCGCCTCAGTGGTGCAACAGGCCTCCGGTACGTCCGTACCGAAGTACTCAGCGAACTTGATATTCGCGCACGTCTTGAAGTCCTCGAAGAAGTTCCTCAATAGCGCCACCTCGCCAGCCGCGCGAGCAGCTTTGCCGGCCAGCGCGTCGGCGAAGCCGGACGGGAGTTCCACAACGTGGACGGTCATTCCCGTAACCAGGTGCCGTGACGGCGCCGCTGACACGTCCAGGCGTCCGCGATCGTGCAGGTCGGCCAGAAGCTGCCAGGTCGAGGAGGCGTCACCGGCCAGCTCCCGGTAGCCGGGCACCGTCGATGCGAGGTAGGCGTCGGCACGCACCACTTCCAGAGCTCGGCGTCCCAGTCCCGCCAGCCCCGCCGACTGCGCCGGAAGGGCGAGCAGCGCCGCGGTCACCGCCTGCTCGGCCGGGTCGTCGCCGCCGCGCGCGGGAAGCTCGCCGGGTTGCACTTTCACTGTCGGCGGGAAGTCTCCGAGATCTTCGACGGCGCCGAGACTGGCGAGGGCAGCAAACGCGCGCACCACCCCGGCGGTGTACGACTCGGACGTGCGCCGTGCCTGCGCATCAGGCGCGCTAAGCACCCCGGCCGCCTGGTCCTCGGCGATGAGTTCGTCGGCGACGTATACCGCATCCAGCACCCCGCCGCATGCGAGCACCCGAGAGCCCATGCGGGCCAGCAAAGCGTTGGAGAGGTCTTGGCCGGTCATGAACTGCACGGTGGACAGCCCGCGGCGGGTGAACAGCGTTAGCCCCATGTTTGCCGGTCTTGGGCCTGATATCTCCCCAGAACTGTCGGTGCCGTCCTCGGCTGGATCCGTGGCACCGACCAACTCCTTGCCCGCCGCGTCACGCCCCGCACGGCCCAGTTGCTGGTACAGCGCGGCCAAGTCCGTCGGCGGAGACACGCAGAACACGGTGCGCACATCCGGCCGATTGATTCCGAGGCCGAATGCCGATGTCGCCACGACCACCAACGGCGCGAAGCCTTCCTGCCCCCGCTCGGGAGCCTCACGGAACTCCGTCATCGTCGCCGCCTTCTCCGCCTCGGTGAGCCGACCGTGAAAACGGCGGACACGCACGCCGGCCTCTCCGAGGTATTCGCGGAGCTGCGCGTGCAGCGCCACGACCTCCTTGACCGTCAGGCAGTAGAAGATGGCGTGGTCACGGATCTCGTCGACGACGTCCTCAGCTAGCCCCGCGGTCGTCAGGCGCCCGGCGCCGCCCATCGAACGGCGGAAGATCGCCAGCTCCGGACGGATCGGGTTCTCAGTCACCGTGACCAGAGCTTCACCGTCCCCCTGCTCGGGCGGCTCGGCGCTCAGGCCGAACACGCCTTCGCGAAGCCCCGCACGCACCGCGCGGTTCGCCGTGGCAGTCAGCGCCGTGACCGGTAACCCGAATTCCTTGCGCAGCTCGGCTAAGAACCGCTCGACACGCCGGAACGCGGGTCGGAAGTCATCGCCCCAGGACACGAACGTGTGCGCCTCGTCCAGCACAATCCTGCGAACCCGACCGCTGGCGACAGCATCGCGCACCACCTCCCGGAACCGGGCCTGACACAGCCGTTCCGGCGAGGTGTACACCAAGCGGATGCCGTGATCAGCCCGGCCCAGAAGCTGGTCGGCGACCTCGGTCTTTCCGGCACGGCTGGAGGACTCCCGGAGAGGCGCAACCAAGGCCCGCACAGCTCCACCGATCGACCGGTTCAGTTCCAGTGCCTGATCGTGCATCAGGGCCACCAGCGGCGAGACGACGATCGTGACGCCGGGCAGCGCGAGTGCCGACAGCTGGAAGCAAAAGCTCTTGCCGAACCCCGTCGGCAGCAGTCCCAGCACGTTCCGGCCTTCGGCGACCGCGCGAATCACGGCCTCCTGGCTCGGTTTCAGCGCCACCGGCTGATCGGACAAGCGCAGCAGCCCGGCGATCTGCTCGGCGCGCGCCACGACGGTATCGGCGAGTTCGCCGCTCTCGGCGAGGACACGAGCCTGCTCGGCATCCAACTCCAGCTGCTTGATGGCGCGGGTCTGCGGCAGCAGCGTATGCTCCTCAAGCGCCTTGGCACTCGACAGCGCCTCGGCCCGCGCCGGGTCCAGCAGGCCGCAGCCGGCGAAGAACTCCCAAATCCGCCTCCACCCGGCCGTCATCGGCATGACGTTCCCGCCTCCGAGCTCGCCGGTGTCCGGGTCCTCGCGCAGCAGCTTCGGATCCAGCGACCCGAGGAAGGCCTGCCGGTAGACGCGGCGCAGCGCCGTGGAACCTGCGAGCTTGCGGTCGGAGATGACGATGACACCGCGGTGCCGCTCGGAGCGGATCAGCCGTCCCACGGCCTGCCGCAGCTGGAGTGCGGCCAGCGGTATGTAGTAATCCTGCGTGGCCTCGGCGTCGGGATCCTCGGCGCCGACGTGCTCGGCGCGCTGTGTCACTGCGGCGCGACGTGCTTCGATGACCGGGGCGGCGAACGGCGCGAACGGCAGCTTGTTGATCCACACCAGGCGAAGCCGCTCGGGGTCTGCGACGTCGACACCCTGCCAGAGGCCCTTTGTCCCGACGAGGAACCCACCGCCGGAACCGGTGTCGGTGAACGCGCGCACCGCTTGGGGGTTGCCCAGCACCAGCGCGGAGCGCACCGGGGTACCGTCACCGGCGCGGCGGAGTTCTGTGGCGAGGTAGTCGGCGATACCGCCCGCAGCAGATCGGGACGTGGTCAGCACCATCGCTCCGCCGTCGAAGCCGCCGGTCGCGTCGCCCCTCACGCCTTCGCCGTCCGCCTCGTCGCGTGCTGGACGAGGATTGACCATTTCAATGGCGTAGCGGGACAGCTGGTGCGCCACAGTCCGCATCGCGCCCTCCGATTGCTCGGCCCAGGACGGGAAATCGGAGAAGCACACCAGCTCGGCCTGACTAGCCATGTCGAACGGGGTGTCCAACGAGAGGTCGCGCACTGAGTTGTCGAGGCCGAGCCGATCGCGGATGAACGTCCACTCCCCGGCTACGCGAAGCGTCGCCGAGACGTAGAACGTGCGGCGGAACCCGGCCAGGAACTGCTGCCATGCCGGCTCACGGGGCAGCTCGATCGGCGCTACGGCGATGCGGAAGCGATAACGGCGAAGTCCGGCAACGGGTAGGTCGGCCTCCTCAGCGAACGCCACGCGGTTCGGCATCCCCGTCAGAACGCCATGTCCGACACCTCCGCCATCAGAGTCCTCGCCGTCGGAGCCCTCGTCATCACCAGCGATTTCGGCTTCCAGCATGGCGTCTGCATCGGCTGCGGCGGTGTCGTCATTCTCGGAACCTGCTTCACCGCCATCGTCATCTTCGCTGTCATCGACGGTCTCACCGTCAGGAGCATTCTGTGCATCAGCGGACCCGACATCGTCAGCGTCGGCCGCCGCAGCGCCATCGCGCGGCGGCGCAAGCACAGCATCGATGTCTTCGACGATCAATTGCACCGAGCGGTCGGTACCGCTAAAGCGAGTTATCAGGGTGCGTATTCGCTCGGCCTGGAAGTAGTCCAGGCCTGTGCCGTTCAGAGCCAGATGCGCCCCAAGGGCACCCGTGACGGCCTGACACAGACCGGACAACCGAGTCAGCAGCGCGGCAAGGCGCCTGACCTGTGCTACACCGGCGGTGCCGGCGTAAGGGCTGGCCAGGGTGACGGTCCGGGCCCCGACGATCGCACCGACGCCACCGGAGCGGGCATCGAAGGCGAGACTCGCAGCTTTCGGCAACTGCTCGTGGTCCAGCAGGCGGCCCAGGTTCCCCACGGCAGCGGCCACCCCGGTCGCGCCGCCGTGTTCGACGGACCAGGAGACCAGGTCCTCGTACAGGTCCTCCAGCGCCCGGTAATCCAACTCCGTGGTCAGCGCCGATGTCGCAGCGTCTTCCAGCTGATGGGCCTCGTCGACGATCAGCAACACGTGGTCGCCGAGCGCGGTGAGATCGCCCAGATGCGCCAGCAGCAGGGCGTGGTTCGCCAGGATGAGACGGTGCGTGGCCAGCGCCTCGGTGACGACACTGGTATGAACGGCGATCGGATGGGACGACGTTGCGTCGTACTCCCCGGACGCTCCCTGGGACAGGGTCTGCAGCCACACCGGCAAGGCCGGGCCTGCGTAGTCGGCAAAGAACGCCGGAACGTCCACCGGATCGACGGATTGGGCTGCCCACGCATCCTGCGGCTCGCCGCCGGCCGCCATCCGCAGTAAAAGAAAGAGCAGCAGCTCACGGAACACCGGCCGATCCAGGAAGCGGCTGCCTGCCCCCGGGCGCCGGCGCTGCCCGTCAGCAGTGGCGTCAGCCAGGGCGACCAGCAGCGCTCGAAGCGACAGCCTCATCGACGCGCCCTTGACCACGTCCGCGGCTGCGACCAGACCGGGCACGGCTGCCTCGAGCAGCGCGACGTCCTCGGACAGCTGCGCCTGCAGTTGCTTGGTGTAGGTGCTGACGACCGCGATGCGCGCGGGGTCCCCGGCGAGCCAGTCCAGGGCGGCGGCCAGTACCGCGAAGCTCTTCCCGGTACCCGTCGGCGCCTCGATCAAGCCGCTGACCCCGTCGTCGGCCCACTGGTGGAGCGCGGCCGTCATCTGCTGCTGGGCCGGGCGCGGCCGAGCATCCCCACCATGCACGACGGCCGCCAACGCCACCGGATCGACGCGGCCGTCGGCGCCGAGCAACGGCTCCGGCGCGGGCAGTGGGCCGCGGCCCACGCCGGCCGATGGGCCGCGCACCGGGTCGTGACCAGCGAGCATCACCTGGGCGACCGCGGCAACTTGCGCGTGGGAGAACTCGCGAGCTTGGCCCAGCGCGGTGCCCGATCCTGCGATCTGCCGGAGCAGCGTCCAACCCGCGGACTCCGGGGCGACGGAGGCCAGCAGGTCGGCCTGGTCTGGTGGCCATGCGGCGATACGCGCTGCGGCAGCTTCCAGGACCCTCGACAGCTGCACGCAGTCGTCGGCGGCGTCGTGCCACTTAAGGTCCGAGGTGTCGACCCCGACGTGGTCGGCCAGCAGCGCCAGCCGGTGCGACGGCGCCGTCGGCCACACCGCGAGCGCCAGGTAGTAGGCGTCGACGAGCTGCCCGCCGAGCCCAGGCATGCCTTCCCGGTCGAAGGCCTGGGCCAACATCGGGAAGTCCGCGTCGGTTCCGTTGTAGGCGACGACCGCGTCCGCGTCGTCGGCGTACGCCTTCAACGCGGCCAGAGCCGCGGCAGGCGGTAGCGCTTCGGCGGCGTGTTGTCGTCGGACCCGGTTGGAAGCGATGGTCCAGTCTCCGTCGGCGGGTAGCTCCAGCCAGCACGACAGCCGCGGCTCGGCGGCCACCCAGTCTGCGTCGGCGCCGATCCGGACCGCCCCGATCTGGTAGACGCGCCGGTCGGTGTAGGGCTCGACGGCGGTGGTGTGCACGACCGACTCCACATCGACGACGACCGCGCGTAAAAGGCCGCGACGTGGCTGTTCGCCATCCTCCTCTTCGGGGCCGGCGTGCGCCACGTGCAGCCGCCCGTCGCGCTCGGTTACAGCTTCCGCAGCTGTCGCCTCGCTAAGTAGCCGATTGATACGAGCCACGGCCAGCCCGGGGATGCGTGCGCGGGCGGCTTCGGTCAGCTCCGTGACGGTCAGACCTCGCGGGAACTCGGCGAGTACCTCGACAAGCCGACGCGCTGGCGTGCTCAACGGAGGCAGATCAGTCACTCGAAGTCGCCCCTTGTCTGCGAACGCAAGTCTCCCCAGCAGCGAATGCGGGTCTCCACCTTACGGCGAAGTCGCACGTCACGAGGGGTGTTCGATACACACTGTTCCTCCGGATAGCCACAGCGTCACCATGTGCGCGTTTCCTGCCAGCTTCTTGTCGGCCGCACCGTCGGGAGCAGCGCTTCACCGCCCTGACAGAGCGTTGATTCGCTTTCTTCTCCGCTTCAACTCGAGGAAGCCGTAGAGTCAGGTCAGGTTCACACCAGGTCGGACATCGGACACGAGGGATGCATGGGGCGCCGGGACCGCGAGGTCGAGCGGCAGGTGCGGATCCTGCGCTACTGGCAGGCGGTGGAGTACTTCACGCCGCCGAAGGTGGCCAAGGTCGATGCCCGGGTGAACTTGCGCTCGGTCCGCAATGGGCGTCCGCTGCCGTGGGAACCGGGCGGGCCGCTGGGTCGGCCGAAGCCAAACCACGTATGGCAGCACGCCGTGTATCTCGGCGTGTTTCCCAAGCGGAAGATCACCGAGGTGTTGCACGCAGACCGAGCTTGAGCCGAGCCAGGCCGTGGGCGGCACGATCGAGCTGCCGGCAATCTGCGGCAAGCACGTCGTGTACTACCCTGCCGCGCTCGTCGGCGAGGCGATGCGCGGTCGGTTCTACGCCTTTGGGACGGCGTACGAGTGCCCCATGACGTACCTAATCCACGCCTAGCCAGATGGCACGCACTGCAAGGCTGTCGACACCGCGGAGGTCATCTCGGGACTGTACGAGAGGCTGCCGGGTGAGGAGTACGAGATTGAAGACAATGACGGGCTGCCGAGCCCATTCCAGCAGAAGATGGAGCCGTGATGCGCCGTAAGACATCTGCCAAGGTTGCCATTGCCGGGGTGACCCACACCAAGCTCGCCATCGAGGACGAGCTGGACTGGCTGTTCCGCGAGCAGCCCACCGAGGACTACGGCATCGACGCGCAGGCCGAGGTCGTCGACGGCGAAAACGTCAATGGCCGACTGTTGGCCCTGCAGATCAAGAGCGGCCCGAGCTGGTTCGACGAAACCGGGCCAGGCGGCTGGTGGTTTCGGCCCGACAGGCAGCATGTGCAGTACTGGACGAACCACTCCCTGCCGGTGGCCGTGGTGCTGTATCGCCCGGAGACGAAACGCTGCCACTGGAAGCTGGTCAACCGGGAGACGCTAGTGAGAACGTCGACCGGCGGCTGGAGACTTCTGGTGCCTGAGGCCCAGGTGTTGGATGCGAGTGCCCGGGAGCCGCTGCGGAAAGCCGCCGAGGGCGATCCCTACGAGTTGCGCCTGCGCGAGCTGCGGCTCGCCAAGCCATGGATGGAGCTGCTGGCCAGCGGCAAGCGGCTGGTGGTGGACATGGAGGAGTGGGTCAACACAACCTCAGGGCGAGGTGACATCTCGCTGGGAGTGGATAACGAGAACGGCGAGGAGCCCGAAAAGCTGGGCAGTTGGGGCGTGTTCCTTGGTCTCGCCAGCTACGCCGATGTGGTGCCGAAGCTGTTCGCGTGGGCTGACGCCCACGTACACCCGGAGACGTACGACGGGACGGAGTATGACCAGTACAGAGCGGACTGCTGCATTTGGGACGATGAGTACGAGCCCTTCGCGGAAGTGCCGTTCGAGGAGTGGAAACGGGGTCTGGATGCAGACAGGATCCGCCCGTACCGCAATGGTGGCGGCGAGGTCGACTTCTACAGGCTTGAGCTGACGCTCAACGAGCTGGGCAAGGCTTTCTTGGTGGTGGACAGCTTTGGGACGGAGGGTGGGAGGTTGTTGACGAGGTAGAGCCACCGACGGTTGCCACTTCGGCATTATTCATAGACGCTTAGTAACTCGAGTTTCGCAGTTACTGACCTTCAACAGGCGATGTCGGCAGCGGCGGCCAAACCTCGGATGAGATGCTGGGAGCGGAAGCTGACTGTTCCGCTCAACGGGGGTTTCATTTGACGATGTTGCTCGTCTTCCGATGTCGGCAGTGCCACACGGTGCTGACCGGTCGCGTGCAGCACACCGCCTGGAGCCCGTTGCCGAGGATTCGCGGTCGGGAGCATTACAGCCTTGGTCCGAGCACCGTGGTTGCCGGATGTTTCTCGATCGATCCTGAGCCGTTCCGCTTCCGAGACGTGACGCATGAAACCGTTGTGATCAACCCCTCGGATGAAGCCCGGCTCCAGCGCCACACCGACCCCGCGCGGTTGTACGGCTGCTGCGGATTGGATGGTCTCGACGGGGCCAACTTGCTGTGCCAAGCCTGCGAGGCAGAGGTCGGGGTTGAAATCTCCGATTGCTGGACCGAACACGACGTCCGTCTGATTCGCACCGCAGTTGTTGAGGAGCCTGTGGCCGCCGATGGAGTGGTCAGCAGCGCAGGGTGAGTCCCGTGCCAGCCAAGACGCCGTCGATGAGCCAAGGCCCGTACTGGATCTCGCGCAGTTCCCGGCGGACGGTGGCGATCAGGTGTTCCGGGTCGGTGAACGCCATATTCGCGAGGTTCCGGCGGATCAGTGACCAGATTCCCTCGACCGGGTTGAGCTGTGGGGCGTAGGCGGGCAGCTGGATGACGGTCAGCCAGTCATGCTCCGCGGTGTATTGCTTCATCCCAGCGGTCAGGTGAGTGTTCAGGTTGTCCCAGACGAGCACGATCGGTCCTGGGTGGTTCAGAAACCCTGCTACAGGGTTTCACCTGCGCGAACTGCCCGGGAGTGGCGCCGGGTACGGGATGATGATGCTCGTGTCTGTGCGTCTGCTCTACCTTCTATTTTGCCGGATAGCGTCCTGGCTGGTGTTGTTGGGTCGCAGCGGCGCGGCCAAGGACATCGAGTTGCTCGTACTGCGCCACGAGGTGGCGGTGCTGCGCCGAGCCAATCCGAACCCGCGACTGGACTGGGCCGACCGTGCGCTGTTCGCGGCGTTGATCCGGCCGCTGCCCAGGAACCTTCGCGCCCACCGGCTGGTCACTCCCGACACCGTGCTGCACTGGCACCGGCGGCTGGTTGCAGCGAAGTGGCGACAGCCCCGCCCGCCAGGACGTCCACCGATCAGCGAGGAACTCGTCGAGCTGATACTGCAGCTGGCCGGCGACAATCCGTCATGGGGCTACACCCGGATCCAAGGCGAGCTGCGGCACCTGGGCCTCCGGGTTGCCGCAGCGACCATTCGCAAAATTCTGAGAAGCCACCGCATCCCGCCCGCCCCGAGGCGGGACGACGGCCCGACCTGGCGTACTTTCCTGCGCGCCCAAGCCTCAACGATCATCGCCACGGACTTCTTCCAGATCGAGACCGTCACGCTCAAACGCCTATACGTGTCCTTCGTCCTGGAGCTCGGCAACAGGCGCGTGTACATCCTCGGGGTCGCCGAGCATCCCACCGCGGTCTGGGCGACCCAGCTGGCCAGGAACTTCCTCCGACGTCGGCGAGCGGGCCGACCGGTTCCGATACTTGATCCGGGACCGAGACTCCATCTTTACCGACCGTTCGACGCTGTCTTCGCCGCCGAGAATATCGAGGTCAAGAAGTCGGCGCCGCAGTGCCCGAAGATGAACGCCTTCGCTGAACGCTGGGTGAAGACCGTCTGTGCTGAATGCACGGACCGGATGCTCATCGTCGGCGACCGCCATCTGCGGGTCGTCCTGGACCAGTACACGGAGCACTACAACAAAGGACGTTCGCATCAACGCCACGGGCTGAACCTGATGGCGCCGCTGGATGACCCGAACGTTATTCCGTTCCCAGCCCAACGGACCATCCGAACGAAGATCCTCGGCGGCCTCATCAACGAATACGACGCCGCAGCATAGACCCAGGTCAACGGCTCGGCAGGGTTATTGAACCCTACAGCCGCGCTGGCCTTCTTCATTACCCTGGCGCTGCCCCTGCCGAGAACTTCGTCCGTGCAGGTCAACGATGTAGGACGTCGGCTGGGCGTGCCTGGTTGCCGAGAGCGGCATGATGGCCTCTGTGCTGATGCGTCTGGCCTACCTGGCTGTCACGAACGCGTTCGCTGCGCTGCGGCTGCTGCCAATCAGTGATCGTGACAAGGACGTGGAGATTCTCGTTCTCCGCCACCAGCTCGCTGTCCTGCAGCGGCAGCTGGGTCCGTCGCGGCCGGGATTCACCGGTGCCGATCGTGCGTTCCTGTCCGCTCTGCTCGTGCCGTTGCCTCGAGGTGTACTGCGTCGCCTACAGCTCCTGGTCCGTCCGGACACCGTGCTGCGATGGCATCGGGATCTGATACGGAGCCGTCACGCCAAGGCCAGCCGTCCCGGGCGAACGGGTCGGCCTCGAACGGTGCGCTCAATCCGGATACTGGTCCTGCGGCTGGTAAATGAGAACCCGCAATGGGGTTACCGCCGCATCCACGGCGAGCTGGCCGTACTCGGCGTGAAAATCGCAGCATCGACAGTATGGGAAATCCTCAAGGCCGAAGGTATCGACCCTGCCCCGGAACGAGCTACAACCACATGGTCTGCGTTTCTACGCTCCCAGGCCGAGGCGATCTTGGCGTGCGACTTTTTCGAGACCGTCACGCTGACCGGGCAGCGGCAGTATGTACTGGCGGTCATCGAGCACGCAACCCGCCGCATCCAAGTCCTGGGCGCCACCATCCACCCCACCGCAGACTGGGTTAACCAGGCCGCCAGAAACCTGGTCATGGACATCGAGGACGCAAACCTGACAATGCAGTATCTGATCCGGGACCGGGACGCGAAGTATCCGCCTGGCTTCGACGCCGTCCTGCACGATGCCGGCATCCAGGTCGTCCTATCCGGCGTCCGGATGCCGCGGATGAATTCGATCATGGAGCGCTGGGTGCTCACCTGCCACCGCGAACTCCTTGACCGGATCCTGATCTGGAACACCCGCCACCTCATACACGTCCTACGAGAGTTCGAGATCCACTACAACTTCCACCGCCCCCACCAGGGACTCAACCAGGCCGCACCATTGCGTGCGGTCCCGACACCCATCACAGATCCCGAACGGATAAACGGGCTGAGCATCCTGCGCGACGATCGCCTCGGCGGAACCCTCCACGAATACCAACACGTCGCGTGACCTGCACGGACGGAGTTCTCGGCAGGGACAGGGTTGGCGGCTTGTGGACGCACCGCGCGCTCGTAGTGGTCACGGGCGTCGCAGCTAGCAAGCAGGCCGCCAGCCAGCTCCGGGACCATAGGAGGTGGTCTTGAAGACATCGGCCTCCGACGTTCCGGCCTCGCTGATCCGGATCGCGCATCTGCTGTGCGCGGATGGGCATCCAGGCGTCGTCCTGCCCGCGTGTTTGGACTGCGGACAGGCGCCGGTCAGGCTGCCGATGTTGGTCGCCAGCGGGCGGGTCTGCGTCTCTTGCGCCCGGATCCGGGCGCTTCCGGTTTGCTCGCGCTGTGGACGCAAGACCAAGCTGACCGGGGAGCGAGCGCGGTCTTCGGGGATGTGCCGCTCCTGCCGGGCTGCGATAAAGGCTCCTGAGCTGTGCGCCACCTGCGGACGGCCGTCGCGGATCAAGAAGAGGCTTCCCGATGGAGGTGGCCTGTGTCAGAACTGCCATCAGGTTCGGGAGGTGTGTGCGCAGTGCCGAACGCTAACGCGGATCTTCCGGTGCCGCGCGGACGGCACTGGGTTGTGTCAGCGCTGCTACGCCCCGCCGGCCGCCGAATGCGTCCCTTGCAGCCGGTCCGGTGCACGCTCGCACCAGCGACGGGCCGGTCTGCGTAGCCTGTCACCAGCGGCCACAACGGCATTGTGGCCGGTGCGGAGGAGTCCGACAGTGGCACACCCGTCAAGAACTCCTGGCCGACCGCCCAAAGGCTCACGCCGAGCCGATCCGGCCTGGGCGCACTGGACTCTGCTACGCCGCGCCCGATCCCGCCTGGACCACCGCCCGTTTGCCGAAGGCGCCGCCCATGCCATGCGCCAAGCCATCAGGGCCGCGCTCGGTCTGCTGACCTGGATCGACGACAACGAGCTGACTCTGGCCGGGACTACGCAACACGCCGTCGACCGCTGGCTCACCGAAGGTAACCCCGGTGCCTACCAGGCCAGAGACTTTCTGCAGTGGGCACGTTCGCGCGGACTGGCCGCCCAGGCCGACATCCCGCTGCGGCAACCCCGCACTGCGTTGGCCCCGCTGAGCGAGGAGCAGCGCTGGGATCGGACCAGGTTGATAAGGACGCCATCGGCGCTGCTGCGCAGTGAACTGCGCTCATCCTCGACCAGTCGGTACACACGGTTCCAGCCTCGAGCTACACGACATCCAGGATCTTTAAGGCCCTGCGATCAGCAACGGACGAAGAACGTGCTCGCCATTGTTTTTTCCGTCCTTCCAATTTCCGGCGCAGGGCTCTACTAGACTTCGACCTGGCGACGGGCTCTCCGTGCGCCGTAGTCTGATGTGCCTCAATCTGCTTAATGTGACGGTGGTGTCCATGACCGAGCACGAGATCAGCAGCGCAGTGCTGGTAGTTGTTAGTGACTATGCCGACGAAGGCGCTGCAGACTTCTTCTCGCTCCACGAGGAGCTGCGGCACCTACCTGGCATTACGGTTGACGTGGTCCCCTCGGACGAGGCGCCGCCGGCCGGTAGCAAGGCTGGTGTGGTTGCTACGCTGGGAACCCTTGCAGTAAGCGCGGCGACCGGCCAGATGGTCCTGAAACAATTGATCGGGGTCGTTCGAGCCTGGGTTGAGCGTGGGACGCATCGTCGTGTGCGGATCCAAATCGGTCCCCACGAGGTGATCGAGATCAATGGTGACGTCGCCGACCAGCGGGAAATCATCGAGAAGTTCCTTGATCGGCGATCGTGAGGTCACGCAAGATCGAAACCGACGCCGTCACGCCCTTTTGATCGGTGTAGATCGTTTCGACGATGAACGTCTGGCCAACCTCCGTTCACCAGAGCAGGACGTCAAAGGGCTGTCTCGCATTCTCGAAGACGAGGAGGTCGGCGGCTTTCGTGTTCACACAATTCTCAACCAGCCGAAGTATAAAATTGAAGAGGCGATCGAGGAATTCTTTAAAGTCCGGGAACGTGGTGATTTCGCGCTACTTTACTACTCCGGTCACGGTCTCAAGGACCTCCGCGGCTCATTGTACTTCGCAGCGAAGAACACTGATAAAGATCGTCTCGATAGCCGGGCGCTGTCGGCTGCGTTCGTGACCAAGCAGATGCACCATACTCGAGCCGATCAAGTAGTACTTATGCTCGACTGCTGCTACAGCGGGGCGTTCTCCGACAAGCTGGTAGGCAAGGCGTCAGACGACATGTCTGCCAGCCTGTCAGCTCCAGGCGTGGCTTGGATGACCGCATCAACAGCCTACGAGTACGCGTTCGAGCCTGATGGCACGGTTCGCTCTATCGGCCCTCACCGGACATCGATGTTCACCAGCGCCGTCATCGAAGGCTTGGACAGCGGCTCCGCGGACATCGACAACGACGGCCTGATCAATTTCGATGAACTGTTCACCTACGCCGCCGACCATATGAGGCGTCAGGCTTCCCCGCAGACACCGACTAAATCGCAACTCGGAGTCCAGGGGCAAATCTTCATCGCCCGCCGTCGGGGCGGAGCTCTGACAATCCCGGCAGCCGGTCCACCAATGGAACTTGAGCCGCTAAAATTCCGTGTTCCCCGCCTTCTCTCGCTAGCGTTGGCAGCCTTGCGCATCACCGTAGTCGTCGCCGCGATGATCGCGCTGCGGATGCTTCATCTCTCGGCTGCAGATGGGACACTCACCTCTTTTGAACAGCGAGCCCTGCAGTTTGGGGTACTGCTGGCATACGGTAGCGCCGGCGTGGCCATGTGGCGGTCTTTATGGTCAACAGCAGTGGTGGACTCGCACGGCATCACAACGCACCGATGGCGACCCCGCCTTGTAACATGGGCTGAACTCGATTCCATCCAGATCCGCTCCAACTGGCTCGGAAAAAGCACTTACGCGATTTGCCTGGACGGCTCTGAGATCCTCCTAGCAGCGCCACGGACGACCCTGCTCGTCCGCAATCGCGACTTCTACGCCGACGTTGAGCTGATCACCCAATGGCATGAGCAGGCGACTGGGGAGCGGCAGGATCCGCCGACAGCTACGAACGGAGGAGCGGCCTGGTCCACGCTGTGGGGTGTCAGCGCCGTCTGTGCGCTGATCATGCTTGCCTTTATCATCAAGCCGGAGGCAATCTGGAAGCGCCTCAACGACCGTTCTTTCTCGGCTCAACCATGCACACGGTGGACAACCTCCGCCACTAGTAGTGTCCTGCCCTCCACAGCCGTACTTGAGCCCATCGGACTTGACCCGGAATCATGTCGATGGGGCTGGGAGTTGCAGAACTTCGCCAAGTACAACTCACAGTTGGTGGTCGGCAGCCTCTCGCTTAACGCACAATTGATCACATCGGGTAATCTGGACGACGCGAGCGCAGCCCACGATCAGATGGTCAGCTCAGTGACGCCCCCGCAGTGGGCCCGGCCTACGGTGCCCCAGCCAGACTTAGGTGAGCACGGTGTCATCTCTCAGACTGTGGCAGGGATCGGCAACGAGGCCTATATGTGGTACTGCATCGACACCTGTGGCTCTAACTCTCTCTACGAGACCGCCTTTGTCGGGCGTCGTGGAAACGTGATCATCACCTGGCACTACGAAGGCGCACTACCGCCTAACCAAGTGAGTCCAGCGCTGGAGGCTCTGCTGCGAAACGCACTCGACGCGGTTCACTAGGTTTATCGAATCACAGCGTGACCCACAAAGTACGCCTCATCCGCACTATCGTTGACCGACCAAAACGAGCAGTCGCGGGACGGCATCGGGGGCGCCCGGAATCTTCGCCCCAGCCCTAACGATGAACGCGTCGCGCGGCGGTAACCAACGGCCTGACGCAGGCCGCGAGGAACAGTCGTTCCATGTCATTAGTTCCCGGGCGGGGTCACGTCCGGCGCCCTACTTCTCCTCCAGCATCAGCATGTGAACGGCAGATGTATGAACTAGCCGGGCTCCCGCTTCTCCGAAAACGCATCCTGCTGCTGTGACGACAACCACCGAACAAGTCACGGAAATCTTGCCAGAGCTCAATAATCGGCACCCTCAGCGTCCGTCACCGGCCTTGCCGGCCGGTCTTCCAGTGACGATCGACTTACCGGGCCAGCGGGTGGCGCTGAAGCCAGGCCCACCAGCCCACGTGAATCCCGCACATTCGGCCGGAGACGCCCTCCCTCAAGCAGCGTTCAGCCATTCAAGCAGACCGTCGTAGAACGCAAGCACCTCACCGGGGCGGTCGTCACCGAGGAGGTCTTCGCCGATGGTGTATCCCTTGCTGCGCAGATAGTAGGTCAGGAGCGCGTAGCTGGTCCGGAACCCTGCTACATCGGAGCTGCTGACCTCCACGGTGTCGCCGGGGTACGCCGGGGTGAGGGTGTCCCGTTCGTAGATCGCGTCCAAGCGCTGGATCCGCCAGCGATCGTCGCGCTCTATGAGCCGGTAGTTCAGCCGCGTATACGAGACCAGGTGCGCGGGAACGCCCTTAACCTTGATCTGGAACTCCACGCCGCATGCCACTTCCGCGGTGGCGCGGTCGTTCCGGACGTGGACGACCGGAGGGGAGAGCCGGTGCACGGCCCTGTCCCCCTGAGCGCTCATGCGTTCCGAGGCCGCCACGAAGCCGGGCCCGTCACCGGTGTACCAGGACAAGCTCACGGACGAGTCGGCGGCGAAGGAGTCGCCCATCTGGGCCCACCAGCCTCGATCCCGGCCTTGCCGTTCGTGAAGGATGGCCTGTTCGATCTGGCTGACAGCATTGCTCTTGTTCATCGGACCTGCTCCCCGGCGATCCAGACGGCGCCGATGCCGCGCGTCGCGGTGATCTCGGTGGTCGGGTCGCCATCGACGAGGACCAGGTCGGCGCGTCGGCCCGGTTCGATTACGCCTCGGTCGTCGAGTTCGAACGTGCGCGCGGCGAGCGTCGTGGCACTGCGCAGTGCCTCCACGGGCGTGAGCCCGGCCTCGACCATGAGTTCCAGCTCGTCGTGGAAGGACGTGCCATGGCGGGGAGTGAAGGGGACGCCGGGTGCGGAGTTCGCGTCGGTGCCGACCAGCAGCCGGATACCGGCTTCGTGGAACTTGGTCACCGTGTCGCGGGCGTACTCATACTTGAGCCCTGCCCCGGTCCGGACGCCGGCAACGCCCTTCATCATCGTCAGGGTGGGTGAGGACACCATCCCGGCGTCACGCATCCGCGCGACGGTCTCGTCGTCGAGGACGGCGTCCAGCGGTGCGTGCGTGCTGATGTCGACGCCGGCCTCGACCGCGACGCGGAACGCACCGGTGGTGATCGAGTGCGCGACGACGAGGAGATGGTGCTCGTGCGCCGCCTCGACGATCGCCTTCACGGTCGTCCGGTCCATGCCCTCCGGCGGCGCGGCCTCCGTGACGATCTTGATGTAGTCAGCGCCGTCGGCGATTCGCCGCTTCACGAAGGCGTGCGCCTCCTGTGGGGTCGTGACGATGCCGTCCGCGGGGAAGCCGGGCATCTTGGCGTGGTTGCCTCCGGGGCCGACCGCGGGGGTCGTCGCACTGAGGATCTGCGCCACGCCCGCCTGTCCACGCATCTCGGTCACGAAGGGGAGCGGCCACGCCGCCATGTCCAGGCCGGTGGTGACACCCGACTGTGCCAGGTTCGCCAGGTCGTCCCGCCCCAGCGTGTGGATGTGCGAATCGATCAGACCCGGCAGCAGTACCTTGCCGGCGCCGTCCACCACCAGGTCCGGAGTTCCCTCGGCGACGATCCACTCGCCCTCGAGGTACACCCGCCGGGGTGGTGTCAGGCCATCGCCCGTGAAGACGCGGACATCGTCGATCGCAGTGACGGTCGCCATCAGAGCCTCCTCGTTTTATCTTTCCTGAAAGGTATCACAAAAGATTCGTATCATCGGACCATGACCTCCCACGGTGAGAACGGCTTAAGCGACGAACGTCTGGCGCTGGCGCTCTCTCAACACGTCGTTCGCCTGCAGAGCCTTCTTGAGCGGGCCATCGCCCCAGCCCTTGCCGCACAAGGCCTCACGGCCGCTGAACTCGACGTACTCGGCGCATTGCGTTCCGTCGGGGCGCCCTACCAACTCCGCCCCAAAGAACTGTCATCGCGCCTGCTTCTGACCACCGGCGGACTGAGCAACATCCTGCGTCGGCTCGAGGCCCGCGACCTCTTGTCGCGCGTTCCCGACCCCCAGGACGGGCGTAGCCACAACGCGCGCCTCACGCCCGAGGGAGTCACCGCCGCGGAGGCCATTACCACCGCGGCGACCGCCGCACTCCACGACACTCTGTCGGCGGTGCCGAACGCAACACTGAAAGACACGCTGCAGCAGTTGCAGTCGATCCTCCGCACGATTGACGACACTCCGGCCGTCACCCTCCTGATGCGACGCGTACCGGAGACTCGCGTGCCCACATCCCAGCCCGGAGGGCATGAGGGCGGACGGTAGCACCGCCCACCGCCACTCCCCCAGTCACTGGCGCTGAGACATCCACCCTCGCGGCTGAGGCTCGCTTCGTTCCAGCGCTTCCGTGGCAGACGCTAGGGGGTGACGAACGTGCATCCCGCCATTTCAGGCGTTGGCCACCAAAACATCGGCGTCATATGAGGCCTCCCGACGGCTACTCGCCGGTGCAGACCCGTCACTGTAGGCTTGCGCGGGCCTCGGTGATCCATGCGAGGTCCGCTTCGGCGCGGTTGATCGCGAAACGTGCTGTCAGGGTGCGTCCGGCGTGCCCTGCGTAGTCGGCCAGGAGTTCCTGACACACCACCAGGGTGTTGCGCAGCTCCGCCTCCCAGAGGTCGAGCTGTCCGAGCAGGTGCTCCGCGTTGGTGTGCTGTGCGAAGTGGAGCTGGATCTGCAGGGGCTGGCGGGCGCGTTCGGAGACCGCGGTGAACCCCTCCAGCCATCCTCGGAAGGCGTGCAGCCCGGCCTCGGTCGCCGTGTACACCCGCTTGTCCGGAACCGCCTCCTGCGCCACGTGCTCGACCGTGGCGTGACCGCGCTCCACCAGCTTGGGCAGCTCCGCGTAGATATGCGATCGGGTAATCGGCCAGAAGTAGGCCACCGCCCTGGACGCCCGCGCACCGAGCTCGTAGCCCGAGCCGGGGCCGTCCAGCAGGAGGCCCAGTACGAGATATCCGCCGACTGACACGACCGCGATCATAGTCCAGTCTTGACTAGCAGCCAAACGGCCGCCTACGCTTGCCACATCCCTATTCCAGTCTGGACTAGTCAGGAGTGGACATGAAGCGGGAACAGGCTCTCGCCAACTACTCAGCGGCATGGAACGCGCCCGGTGCCGAGGCCATCACGGCGGCCTTCGCCCGATGCTGGACGGATCGCACCACATTCACGGACACCATCACCAACACAATCGTCGGCATCGCGCCCATGGTCCAGCTGGTCCTGGACACGGCGGCCCGCTACCCCGGCTTCACGCTGCACCCCGTCGGCGACCTGGACACCCACCACACGGTCGGCCAATTCAGCTGGCGGATGACCGCCCCCGACCCCATCGTCGCCGCCGGGGTGGACTACGGCCGGGAACTGCACGGTCTGGACTTCGTCGAGTTCGACGCAGACAATCGGATCGCGCGGATCGTGGGCTTCTTCCTGCAACAAGATCAACCCAGCGCCACGATGTCCCACGTAGTCGCGCCATGACCCCCGGACGGCAGGGCTACGACACGGTCACCGGCATTGAAGGCCTCCGGCGGGCTCAACGGGGTTGAGTAGCAGCGGTATAGTTTCTAAGCCCTGAGAAGGATCATGGTGCGCGGGCTCTGATGCCGACTGGCGTAACGCGCCCGCTAGCTGGCCTAGTCCGGTGTACGGTCTGTCGGCGAGGAGCCACGCTAGCAGGCACTCGACGCCGGTACTTGGATGCGCCGATGGCGGCGCCAAGTGATCGCTTGGACGCCATCGGCGCTCGGCGGGCGGTGGAGGCGGGTCACGGCAGGCGCAGGACGGACCACGCGGCCTCGTCGAGCGCGAGGCCGCGTTCGAGCGTTTCGCGCTCGGGGACCTGGGGACGTCATCGCGGGTCGCGAGCGTCGCGCCGGCCACGAGGTGGCCGAGTCGCAGCCCTGCACGCACATCGCGACCTTCGAGCAATGCTGCCAGGTATCCGGCCGCGAAGGCATCGCCGGCGCCGACGCGCTCGACGACGCGGCAGGCCGGAGCTGGGACGAACACCTCTTGCCGCGCCGAGAAAGCGGTGGCTCCGGTGCCGGCGTCCTTGACGATGACGTCGGCGCCGTGTCCATGCAGCAGGTCGCGGATCTCCTCGACTTTGCCGATGCCCCACAGCGCCTCGGCCTCATCGCGTCCGACAAAGACCAGATCGGCGCTGCGAGCGAGCTCGAGCAGCACCTGGGCGGCGCGCGCCGCGTCTGGGCGCCAGAGCGCGGACCTGTGGTTGACATCGAAGGAGATGAGAGGACCGGGCACCCTCCGCCGTGCGACGACCTCGAAGATCAGTTGCGCGCAGCTGTTTGAGAGCGCCGCCGCGATGCCGGACATGTGCACAATACGCGCGCCTACCGCAACAGCGGCAGACGCGCCATGTCCGGGCTCATGAAACTCGCCGCGGAATCACGCCGGTAGAAGAAGGTGTCGGTGCAGTCCGGTCCCGGCGCCTTGAAAGACACCCCGGTGGGCCGCTCCGTATCAGCCTCGACCGCGGTGACGTCGACGCCTTCGGCTGCGAGTTCGTCCAGGATCCGCTGGCCGAGCGGGTCGGCGCCGACGCGGCCGACCCATGCCGCGCGGTGACCGAGAGCGGCCAGTGCGCGTGCGACGTCGGGCTGGGGGCGCTTCGCGGTGGTACAGGCTGTGCCGCGAAGCGCCCCGGACACCCGGGCTGATCAGGTCTCCAGGACCCGGTGGAGGAACTGCTGGGTGCGGGCTTCCGCTGGGTTGCCGAAGACCTGCTCGGGCGTGCCCTGTTCCAGAACGATGCCGCCGTCCATGAACACCACGCGGTCGGCGGTGTCGTGGGCGAAGCGCATCTCGTGGGTGACGACGACCATGGTCATGCCCTCCTCGGCGAGCGTACGCATGACTCCGGTGACCTCGCCGACCAGTTCGGGGTCGAGGGCCGAGGTGGGTTCGTCGAAGAACATGATCGCCGGGTCCATCGCCAGCGCGCGGGCGATGGCGACGCGCTGCTGCTGGCCGCCGGACAGCTGCGCCGGGTAGGAGTCGGCCTTCTCAGCGAGCCCGACCCGGGCCAGCGCCGTTCGGCCGCGTTCCTCCGCGTCCTTGCGCGAGAGTCTTCTGACCTTGAGCAGCGCTAGCGTGACATTGCCGAGCGCGGTCTTGTGGGGGAAGAGGTTGAACTGCTGGAAGACCATGCCCACGTGGCCGAAGATCTCCGGAGCGCGTTTGCGGTCGTGTAACGGAACCTCGTTGACCCACACCTCGCCACGATCGGCGCGCTCCAGGTCGCACATGATCCGCAGAAGGGTGCTTTTGCCGGAACCGCTGGCGCCGATGAGCACGACGACCTCTCCGGGTTGGACCTCGATGTCGACGCCTTTGAGTACTTCGAGGTCTCCGAAGCGCTTGTGCACGCCGGACAGGGCGATGCGCGCGGTCACGGCGGTCCTCGCCTCGGGCTCGGGATCGATGGCGGTCATGCTGGGGCAGCCTTTCTCTCCATGCGCCGCACGGCGAGGGACAGGGGGAAGCAGATGATGAAGTAGAGGGCCGCGACGGTGAGATACGGGGCGACGGGGTCGGAGGTGCGGTCGATCACGGCCTGGCCCTGGCGCATCAGCTCGACGTAGCCGATCACCACGGCGATCGAGGTGTCCTTGATCAGCGATAGGTACTGGCCGACCAACGGCGGCAGCACGATGGTCCTGGTCTGCGGGAGGATGACAGTGGTGAACGTCTGGACCGGCCCGAGTCCGAGTACCCGGGAGGCCTCCCACTGCCCGCGCGGCACTGCTTCGATACCGGCCCGGAAGATCTCCGCCATGTACGCGCCCTCGTACAGGGTGAGAGCGATCAGTGCGGCTTCGTACACGGTGATATTAGAAATCCCCTGATATGCGGCGCCGAAGTAGATGAACAGCATCTGCACGAGCAGGGGAGTGCCGCGGAAGACCTCCAGGTACAGGCGGCCAAGCTGGGCAAGCACCGGGACCCGGCTGGTGCGCACTGCCGCGACCAGCAGGCCAACGACGGTGCCGGTGACGACGGCCGTGGCGGCCAGCTCGACCGTGCCTTCCAGTCCGCTGGTGAAAAGGCCATGGTTGGACCAGATGGTCGACCAGTTCATCACGCCTCCCTGCGGGCGGGCACCAGCCGTCGCAGTGGGTTGAGCGTGCGGGGACGCACCCTTGTCCGCAGCGGCGGTTTGAAAGCGAGCCGGGCGATGAGCGCGGCGGCCAGCGACACCAGATTGGTCATCACGAGGTAGAGGACGGCGGCGATGCCGAAGTCTTCGACGGTGAGCAGATTCTGGGAGTTGATGACCGTGGCAGTGCCGGTGAGCTCCGGCACAGATATGGCCGAGAGCAGTGAAGAGCCCAAGATGATCTGCACGAGTTGGTTGACGACGGCCGGGTAGACGTTGCGCAGCGCTTGCGGAAGCACGACGTGCACGAAGGTACGCGCGGGTCCGAGAGCCAGCACCCGCGCTGCCTCGCGCTGTCCGCGCGGCACGGCCTGGATCCCGGCGCGGAAGATCTCGGTGAGATACGCGCCGACGTTCACGCCGAGAGCGACGACGCCCGCCTGCACCGGACTAAGGTGCACTCCCGCCGACGGCAGAGCGAAGAAGGCGACGAACATCTGCAGCAGCACCGGGGTGTTGCGGATGACCTCGACGTAGCACGCTGCCGGCGCGCGCAGCACGGCGTGACTCGATCCGCGGGCGAGCGCGCCGAGCAGACCGAGGGCGAGAGCGAGGGCGAAGGCCGCAAGCGAGAGATTGAAGGTCAGCTCGGCCGCGCTGAGGTAGGTGCGCCAGTCCTGGAGCGCGTAAGTCCAGTCGGAGAGCATCGGTTTCCTCCCGAAGGGGCGGCGGCGAGCCGCCGCCCCGAGGGTCTAGTAGGACGGATTGACCGGGAAGGCCGGAGCGATGCCGAACCACTTCTCGTACAGGGACTTGTTCTTGCCCGAGGTGTTGAAGTCCAGCAGCCAGGTGTTGATCCACTGCAGCCAGGTCGGGTCGCCGGCGCGCACGCCGATCCCGTTGTACTCCAGCGGCACCACCGAGGTGTTGGTGACTTGAAGCGTCGGGTCGAGCTTCGCCTGGTAGGCCAGGAAGTTCGAGTCCTCCACCATGGCGTCGGCCTGCCCCTGCTTGACCGCGAGCACCGCGGCAGCCGACGTGTCGTACTGCTGGATCTTCACCTGCGGGTTGACCGTCTGCACTGCCGCGCCGTCGGTGGAGCCCTTGGTGACCGCGACCGTCTTGCCGGACAGCTGCGCCAGCGAGGTGCTGCCGGCGGACTTCTTACTGAGCAGCGTCTCACCAGCCACGACGTAGGGGTTGGAGAAGGCGATCTGCGTCGCCCGCTGCGAGGTGATGGTGAAGTTGCACACCACCGCGTCGACCTTGCCCGTCAGCAGGTTCGGGATGCGGTCGGCGGAGGTGGTGTCGATGACGTGGACCTTCACGCCGAGCGCTGTGGCCATGGCGGTGGCGACATCGACGTCGTAGCCCTCGGCTTTGCCCGAGGAGTCGACCTCACCGAACGGTGCGAAGGACAGGCAGCTGGCGATGTTCAAGGTGCCGCCGCGAATCACCTTCTGCAGCGTTGAGCTCTGCACGGTGTTGGCTGATGTGCCGTGGGACGAGCAGGCGGCGAGAAGCGAGACGGCGAGTATGCCCACGCACAGCGCGAGCGCTTGACGAGAACGGCGTACGTTCACGGAACCCCCTTCAGGGGCGGGAATGAGGGGACGACGACCAGGTCGCAGACCGTGCTCGACACCCGAGCCCGGTACGTTCTACTATGCAAAACGGCGTTTCCTTCAGCGTTGCGCTGACGGTAATCCCGGGGGTTCCCGCAGGTCAATCATCGATTTCAATTTGTGACATGATGTTGTGCAATGCGGAACGCTAGGCTGCCTCCAGATCGCCCGGCCCCGGCGCGCCGGGGCATCGCCGAATCGTCTTCCAAGGAGGAAAGCGTGACCGAGCACGACGATCAGGCTCACGACGCGAACGCCGGCCAGCGCAACAGCGCATCCTCGCTACGCCGCGCATTGTCGATCCTGATGTTCGTCGCGGACGGCCGGGAACATCCCGCGGGAGTGAGTCTCACGGACATGTCCGCCGGCTTGAACATGAGCAAGAGCACTGTCCTGCGCCTGCTCGCCCCCTTGCGGGAACTGCGGCTCATCGATCAGGACACCGAGTCGAACCGCTACAGCCTGGGACCGCAGAACGCCCTACTCGGCCAGGTGTATCTCGAGCGGCTCGACATCCGCCGCATCGCCTCCCCGCAGCTGCACCAGCTGGCGCAAGAAGTACGCGAGACAACACACCTCGTCGCGTTCGATCCGCCGGAGATCGTCTACATCGACAAGGTCGACAGCCCCCAGCCGGTGCGGATGCACTCACGCATCGGCGGACGCCAGCCCGCGTACTGCACCGCCACCGGCAAGGTGTTCCTCGCCTACGCCGCGGACGACGTCGTCGAAAAGGCCATCGGGACCGGCATGCCCGCCCGTACCGCGCACACCATCACCACACCAGAACGGCTGCGCGAAGAGCTCTCCGCGGTGCGCGAACGCGGATACGCCATCGACGACGTCGAGAACGAGACCGACATCCGCTGCATCGCCGCCCCGATCTTCAACCACTCCAGCGCCGTCACTACGGCGATGAGCGTCTCCGGCCCCGCCTCGCGGATTACGCACGAACGGCTCACCGAGATCAAGCCGCTGATCACTGCCGCAGCCACCGCCATCACCGAGCGACTCAGGGGCATCACCCTGGCCCAGGCCGGCGCATGACGCGCGACCAGATGCCGCGCCCGGCGCAGCAGGACCGGATCTGACCCGCAATCCTGACGGCGTCGGCTGGCGGCACGGGAGCGGACCGAGGTGACGATCCGCTCCCCGGACAGGGCTTGGCCTCCCAGGTGCGTGGCGTCAGGTCCAGCCGGCCGAACGCCTCCCGGCTCAAGGAACGAGATTCGGGGCCGACGGTGGTGTAGACACGCAGCGCATCCTCGGCGTGTCAACGGGCCTGCCCGAGCCAGAGGTAGGCGGTGGCCGGGTAGGAGGTGAGGGCATATTCGGCCAGTGGGGCGGTGTCGATGCCGAAGCGGTCGATGGTGCGTGCGGGCAGCGTCCGGAACGCCCGCTGCGCTGCCGTGATCTGTTCGGTGTAACTGTCCAGGTTCCCGGCTCGGGCGTGCGCGCGGACAGTACGGGCCCAGGGCCCGTGCGGCCTGTGTCTACCTGATGCATGAGCGGTTCCTGTCGACGAACCGCACCGCGATGGCGATGGCGGACCTGTTCGGTGTGGGGCTCGCGGTCGGCACAATGGCCTCGGCCGTGGCGGCCTGCGTGAAGACCGTGGCCTCAGCTGGGTGCGGTGAGCGCCGACTGCAGATGATGTGAAGTAACTTCGTCGGTCAGGCTGTGAGTTGGTATTACGGCTGGTAGCGGGCTGTGCGGCTGCGTTTGTGTTCTTGCTCCAGGTGGTAGCGCCAGTAGGCGTCAAGATCGCCGTTGGAAATCAGGGCCCGGAGTTTGATGACGGCTTCGGCGCCGGCCGGTGACCAGCGGGCCCTGATGATGTCTAGGCGGTCGGCGGCCCCGGCAGCGTTCTGGTGGGCTCGGACGACACAAGACCGAAAGACCCTTGTGCGCGTCGCCGCGCTTCTTGCTGACGACCCCCAGACCGCTACATCAGACTTTTCAGACACGGCCTAGTCGGTAAACCCTTCGAGTTCGGCGATGCGACGGAAGACTTCACGCGTGTCCACCCGCACGAGGGTGGGGTCGAGTTCGTAGTAGACGGCCAGGACGTTCTGTGCGATACGGCCCTGCTCGTCGAGTCCGGCGAACCGGCCCAGGTTGATGTCACGCATCGCGTCCTCTGGTGACATTCCCCGTTCGTACCGGGCCCCTGCCTCCCTCTCGACCCACACCAGGTAGTCGCGTACCTGGTGGATGTCCTTGGCCGCGACGACCGGTCCGTGGCCCGGGACCACCCGTTCGGGTTCGAGGGCGAGCATCCGATCGCACGCCGTGACCCAGTTCGAGATCGGACCGGACCAGCTGATCGGTGTGCCGCCGATGAACAGCAGGTCGCCCGTGTACAGAACGCGCTCCTCCGGTGCGAAGACCACGCTGTCGCCGTCCGTGTGGGCGGGCCCGAGTTTGATGATCTGGACCTCCGTGCCGCCGACGTCCAGGGCCAGTTCGTCGTCGAACGTGCGGGTGGCCATCGTGGGCGTGATGTTCGTGAAGTCGAACTGTCCGAAGATGTGCCGCGCAAACCGGCCGGCCTCGCCCGGCTGGTCGAGCAGGACTTGGATCCAATCGGGACCGTTGGTGGTCATCTCCGCCGCGGTGCTGCGGGAGGCGACGATCTCGCAGTCCGCGAGGAGTTCGTTGCCGAACCAGTGATCGCCGTTGGCGTGGGTGTTGACGACGGTACGGATCGGTGCTTCGTCGGTGACCGGTCGCAGCCCTTGGAGCATCTCCCGCGTCATGGCCAGATCGAACAGCGTGTCGACCAGCAGCGATTCGCCTTCGCCCGTGATCAGGCCGGCATTGCTCCAGCCCCATGTACCGTCGGGGACAAGCCAGGTGTGACAGTGCTCGGTAAGCCGGTGCAGTCCTCGGGTGTACGGAATATCGGAGGTCGTTGTCGTCGAGGTCATCGTTGTCTCCTGTTTCACGAGCCGGGGGTGTCGATCGCGTTCGGATTGAATGCGCCGGGCACTGTTGGCGCTGCGGGTACTGCGGCGCGGGCCGGGTTTCGCCCGAACAGGCCGACGAGCGCGAAGACGAAGCTGACAACCGCAAGGAATCGCCAGCCGGTGTTGAAGCTGGTGTTCGGCACGATGTGGCCGAAGATGATCGGGACGAAGAAGCCGCCGACCGCGGCGAGGGTCAGCATCAATCCGGTAGCGGTGCCGACGTACTCGTGACGGATCTTGCTGACCCGGCTTGGAACAGCCGACCACGCGGCGAACCCGAAGATCAGGATGCCGCCGATGCCGATGCCCAGCACCCACAACCACCCGGTGCTGACCAGTGGGATCAGAGCCAGCAGCCCGGCGACCGCGACGAGCGAACCCACCACGAAGGCGCGGATGTTGTGGCTTCGGTCGGCGAGGTAGCCGCCGAGCAGGCTGCCGGGGATGCCGGCGAGTGCGATCAATGCGGACAGCAGCCCGCCCTTGGATGCGTCGAAGTGACGCTCGGTGATGGCGTAGACGGTGAACAGCTGCGATGTGGTGAAGTACGCGCCGTAGGCGCCCAGCAGGGCAATGCCGTAGATCCACAGGTCGCGGCTGGCCACTGCCGCGCGCATCGCGGCACGTTCGAATCTCGTGCCAGCGAGGCTGGGCATGTCGTCGGGGGTGCGGAACCATAGCGCGGTCGCGGCCGCGACGAGTATCTCGAAGACTCCGGCGAGCACCAGCGAAGTGTGCCAACTGGTGGCCCGCTGCACGTAGATCCACACCCATAGGGCGAAAGCCGCTCCCCCGCTGAACGCCGCGCCACCGGATATGCCGAGCGCAAGCGTCAGCTGTCGATCATGGAACCACACGATCACCGCGGCGAAGCCGACGGCGATGAAGACTGAGCCGCCGACCCCGCTGATCACCCGGAAAAAGGCGAGTTCGTTGAAGGAGTACGACAGGCCGGACATCACGCCGGCGGCGCCTTGGACCGCCAGCCCGATCACCAGGGTGCGCTTCATCCCGATGGCGGTGGCGAGCATCCCGCCGGGGACATGGGCCAGGCCGTAGCCGACGATGAACAACCCGATCAGGAAGCTCAGCGGCCCGAGACCTGCGTGGAATTCGGCGCCGATGAGCGGGAACGCCGCGGCGACGTCGAACCAGTTGAGCGTGAGTGCGATGAACCCCGAGCAGATCAGGGCGAGCATGCCCCAGCGCAGCGCTCCGGACGTCGGGGCGGACTGGGAGTGGGACGCCGACGGGGAAGGAACGGCGTTGGGAAGGGCGGATGCGGTCATGCTGTCCTCCGAGGGTCAGCTGGTTCTTCGCAACGAGGGGGACGAGCCGATCGTGCGCTCCACCGATGAGCGCAGATCGGCCTTGCGGACCTTGCCGACGCTCGTCCGTGGGAGGGCGTCGACGAAGATCACCGAGCTGGGCACCTTGAACGCGCTGAGCCGTTCCGCGCACCAGCCGATCAGGTTGTCCGCCGTGAGCCGGTGCCCGGGGCGGACGGTGGCGACGAGCACGATGGCCTCGTCGCGTATGGGGTCGGGAACACCGACGGCTGCAGACTCGGCGACAGCCGGGTGTGCGTTCGCGACACGTTCGATCTCGCCGGCCGAGACGTTCTCCCCGGCCCGCTTGATCATGTCCTTGGTGCGGTCGACGAAGTAGAGAAACCCGTCATCGCCGCGCCGGGCGAGGTCGCCGGTGCGCAAGCCCTCGTCGGTGAAGGCGCTTTGGGACGCGGGGGCGTCGTTCCAGTAGCCGGCCGCGAGGGTGCGGCCGGGTACCCCGGCGACGCGTATCTCGCCGGTGCCGGCTCCGTCGACCGTCGCGCCGCTGTCATCGACGAGATCTATGGTGACGCCTGGCAGCGGCCGGCCGATGCTGTCCCACCGGCGGCTAGCGTCATCGGGATTGATCGTGGGCGGCAGCACAGTCTCGGTCATGCCGTAGAGCTGGAGCAGCCGGGTTCCGAAGCGGGTCTCGAACGCCGTCGCGTCGGCGGCGCTCAGGTTCTGGGCGAAGAGCACGGCGCGCAGTCGGTTGCCGGTGTCTTGTGGCTGCGGCTCGGCGGCCAGGATCATCCGGACAGGGGCGGCGAACAGGCTGGCAAGGGTGGCGTCCATGGTGCTTGCCTGGCGTCCCCAGCCGCTGGCCGAGAAGCGCGGCGCCAGTGCGATTGACGCGCCGGTCGTGAGAGCCGACATCGCGCAGTAGTACTGGGCGTTGGCGTGGAACAGCGGAAGTACGACCAGCCATCGGTCGGCGGCTGTGACATTCAGGTGGTCGGCAACGGCCCGGCCCACGGCGACGTAGTTGGCGTCGGTGACCATGACCCCCTTCGCGCGGCTGGTGGTGCCGGATGTGTAGAGGATCGCGGCGAGCGCACCGGGGTCGCGGTCTTGAGCCGGTTCTCCGAAGCCCGGCTCATTCAGCGGCCCGGGGTCTGGCTCATCTGGCCGGCCTGCGGGCCTGGCCGATATCGCATCGGCACGCAGCCCATCAGCGGCGGCAGTGTCGCGGATCGAGACCACGGGCGCGGCGTCGGCGAGAATGTGCTCGAGCTCGTCGGCCGAGGAGTGCGGATCGGTCGGCACAAGCACGGTTCCGGACAGGGCCGTGGCGAACCAGACGTCGAAGAACTCGCGGCAGTTGGGCAACCGCACGTGGACACGGTCGCCGGGCCGAGCGCCCCGGCGCCGCAGTCCGGCCGCAGCCTGCAGGCTGCGCCGGAGCTGTTCGGCGTACGTGATCGTCACGCCGTCGTCGAGGACAGCGAAGATCCGGTCCGGGGCTTGTGCGCGCCGCCGCAGCAGCGCTGCAATGCTCTCAGCCATTGTGGGCCTCCGCTCGGGGAGAGCCGTGATACGAGGCCACACCTGCACCCTCGCGGCGTGGCTGCTTGGCCCCCACGGGATTGCGCAGCACGCCGACGCCGGATGCTTCCAACTCGACGACGTCGCCGGGCTGGATCCACCGGCCGAGTTCGAGACCGCACCCGCCGCCCACAGTCCCGAGCCCGAAGAACTCGCCGGGATAGACTTCCTCGTCGAGCGACGCCCAGGCGAGCACCTCGGCAAAGGAGAACTGGCGATGTGCGGTACTGCCGGACGCCCAGATCTCGCCGTTGACCTTGGCAGTCATCTCCACCGCCCACTCGTCGACCTCGTCCATCGTCAGGACGCAAGGCCCCATCGCGGTGCAGAAGTCCTTGCCCTTGGACGGCCCGATGGTCAGGCCCATCTCGAAGAACTGGATATCCCGTGCGCTGACGTCGTTGAAGACGGTCACGCCGGCGATGCGCCGCTGAGCTTCGTCGGGCGTGAGGTCGCGGCCGCCGCCCGAGGTGAAGAAGCCGAGTTCGAGCTCGAAGTCGAGCTGGTCGGTGTACGACGGCCACAGCAGCGGCTCGTCAGGGCCGACGATCGTCTCAACGTTGCACTTGTAGCAGATCGGCATAGCCTCGAACGCAGGCGGCACCTGCAGGCCCGAGCCACTGGCGTGCTGGGTGTAGGTCAAGTAGTCCCGGACACGGCGCGGCCGTGGCACCGGCGCGAGCAGCCGAACATCGTGGAGCGCATGGATCACCGGCAGTCCCTCGTCGTCGGTGAGCTCGTCCCCGCTCTCGCGGCGGACCCGGGCGATCTCCAAAGCTCGTTCGGCGTTGCGGAGCCCCTCCTCGCCGCTTTCGAAGAAGGCGACCATCTCGGTCGCAACCTTCGGGGCACATCCTGTGGCTGCCGCGCCTGCGTGCAGGCGCTGGTCGGCCTGCAGCACCCCATTTGGCTCGATGACCGTAGCCCCATCCAGGACGCCGATCCGCGGAGCACTCGCGGCGCTCCGGAAGGTCACCAGTCGCATAGATGCCTCAATCTGGACTGAGGTTCAGCTTTGGACTTGAGTCCAAGTTTCGGGTAGGTTAAGACACGGCGACAAGCCTCGTCAAGAGATCCGACCGAGGGAGTTATGGGCGATATGACCGCAGGGTCCGCGTGGCCGACCTCGACGACGGGGGCGACCCCCCCGGACCGGCGAACCCGAGCGCGCGAGCGGCGGCACAACGAGGTCTACGAGGCAGCGGTAGCGCTGATCACCGAAAAGGGGTTCGAGAACACGACGATGGACGACATCGCAGAGCGAGCTGACATCGCACGCGCTACGGTTTTCAACCATTTCGCCCGTAAGACGGCGATCCTCGACGAATGGAGTGCGCGCCGCCGCCAAACCGCGATCGAAGCTGTCAACGCCGACCATTTGGAGCACAGCTCGGTACGCGCGATCCTGCATCGCTATGTGATCGAGCTGGCCGAGATCAGCAACCGGACGCGGGCTGAAACGGTCGCGCTCATGGGGGCCGCGGTACACACCACCAACGTGCTGGGCCACCCGGCACTCGCCGGGGCACTAGGCTCCATGCTGGAACAGGCACGGCATGACGGACGCCTGGCCCCCGGCGTCGACTTACAGCTCGGGGGGCTACTTCTGGCAAGCGGATACTTCGCGATCCTGTCTGCGTGGATCGGCGAGGAGCCCGCACCCTTCGATCTTCGCACCCGGCTGGTGAGCATGGTGGATATCGTCCTGGACGGCATCCTGGCCGGGAGCAGGCAAGGTCCGGGAGCAGACGGGTAGCACGCCTGTGTCGACGGGTCCACCCTGCGGCTGTTGTCCCCTCGTCTCGCCACCTTTTCGGCCTCAATGGCAGCTTTCAGCGCCGCCAACTGCTCGGGGTCCAATGCCATCCCGGCGGCGTGGTGGTGGGCCCGCGCGGTCGCCGAGTCCACGCCGACCACGCCCAGATCGGTCTCGCCACGGGCTGCAGCCCCGGCGATCACCGTTTCCATCAGTTGCTGGAACACGCTCTGCTTGGCCCAGATCCGAAACAAGTCATACGCGCTCTGCCACGCCCATACTCGGCTGGCAGGGCGCGCCAGGGGCTGCAGACACGGAAGCACCACATCACCGCAAGTGTTTCCGCAGGTCGGGGATAGGCCCGACCGCCGCAACCCGGAGAAGCGGCTCGATCAGGGTCCACTGCGCGTCGGTGAGATCACCACGTGCCCTGACTGACGACTTATCAGAACCATGCCTCCGCGCGCAGGCGATCTACCGCATTCGTGATCTGGACTCCAGATTGGACCTAAGGGCACTCGATCAGCGCCAGCGGTGCAGTCCACGACGGTCGAACGGGCGGACGGATCTTCGTTGGATCTTACGCAGGATGTTCTGTAGCGGTCATATGCCCGCCGCTGCCCGTCTACTTTTCGGCAGCGGCGGATGCCCCAGATCAAAACTCAGGCGGTCGACGTACATGTCAGCGCACCTCTGCGGACAACGAAATCGTGTTCGCGGGCGAGATCGTTAATTCACCCCGGCTTCACGCCACGGCCAGCGCCGCCCCGTCCTATTGGCCGGCTGCAGTACCCGCGGTGCCTCACCACTCGCGTGCGCCACCTCATAGGACCGCAGCATTGGCCGCGAGCCAGACCCCGTCGATCCCCGGACCATTTCTGCCTCATCGCCGTGCCTGACCACCGAGCAAAGGCTCCTCGAGCCGATGGCGGGCCACCGCGACGCTCCAAGGTCGGGCTCGCGCTCGAACTGCGCAACCGGAAGCCGTCGAAAACCACGGATGCTGCTACCGCAAAATCCCGAGACCGCGCGCCATCCCTTGACAACCTTGTTTCCAGCCTGTTTCGTATCGACGAACACGTTTTCGCCAGCGATTGGCGAGCCATGCGCCGTTGTTTCGCGGCCGACGCGGGGTGCGGGCGCAGATTGACAGGACCGACACTGGCCGCCCGGCGGCACTCGCGATGAGGGGGCACAGGACGCGATGAACTCGCACCGACCTGCGCGCGCACCGCCACACAACTCGTCACGACCGCACTAAGCGGAGCTCACGCCCTTTGGGCCGCGCTTGTCGGCGCATCACCCTGGGCTGTGCTGCGAGCGAGTAAGCCGCAGACGGTACACGTGATCGCCCCACTTCGATTCAGCACCATCGAAGACCGAGGTTTGACCGCGCGCGGGAGCCTTCGGTCCCCGCAGGCCCGGCTGCCGCTGAGAGCCCGACTGCACAATTGGCGGCAAGACCGGGACCCGGGATCGAGGCCTGCGCCAACCGTGAACCCCAACCCGGAAGGACCTTCGTGTCCATCACTGGAAAGAGACTAGCCGCCATCCCCATGGTCCTACTGGCCATGGTCGCGGCGTTGGTTATCGTGCAGGCCCCACCGGCGCTCGCAGCCGGCTCCGTGGTCGCCTACCCCCTGGTCGACCTGGACCAGCACAGCAACTACACCGCCTCGCCCACCGCTGACTCGAGCATCTCGATGACCGTGGGCGGGACCACCGTAAATGTCCAAGACAACCTGAACTCGGCCCAGACGCGTTTCGAGATGAGCAACGACCCCGAAACGGTCGTGATCACAGATACGGCGGGAGTCCGCACCGCCGTCATCCGGCCCGTGGCCTACGGCATGGTTCCCGTGATCTCCGGGGACACGATCACGTTTACGCTGACGAAGCCGGAGGACTTCGCAGTCGACATCAACGGCGTTCGCGACGCCCTGCTGATCTTCGCCGACCCCCTCGAGGTCAGCCCGCCCAAACTCGGCGACTCAAACGTCGTGAACGTCATGAGCTTCTCGGGCGTAAATAATGACGGCGTGCTTGAGACGAGTGCCCTCCAGTCCGCCGTCAACTATGTGTCGACCAACCATTCGACAACGCCCATCCTGTACTTCCCGGCCGGCGTTTATTACACGTCGATGCTCACGATCCCCAGTTATGCCGAGATCTATCTGTCGAGCGGGGCGATAATACTCGGCGATGGCAACGAGAGCGACTACCCCACAATCCCGGACGACGCGGACGTGGGTGTGACCTCGTCTTCAGTACTGGAAGTCACTGGCGCGAGCAACGTGACGATCTTCGGCCGCGGCGTTGTCGACGGAAACGGCTACAATCTCCACGCGACGTACAACCAAGCCGAGGTGATCTTCGATCTCTTCACCGATGGCGGCACCAGCAATCTCACCGTCGACGACGTGATGTTCACCAACTCAGTGATGTTGCAGTCGCACATCGAGGGTTCCCACGACGTCACCATGAACAACATCAAGTTCAACAACCCGGTCGGGAACTTGCTGAACGAGGATGACGGACTGAAGATCAACGGGTCGTACAACGTCAGCTTCACAAACGGGTGGATGAGTACGCGTGACGACGACATGACCTTCGCGGACACCGGCACACAGGGCCTCTACCCAACCCAGAACATCACCGTGAGCAACACTGTCCTCGACTCGTCGCGCACCGCTTCGGCCGCGATCCGCTTCGCGGACATCGGCTCGGCGTCTGGCCAGAAGATGTCTGGCATCAATGTTTCAAACATCTACGATATCAGCATTGGACGCGGAATGACATTCCGCGCGGATGGGGGCGGTGCGCCCTATCAGCAGAGTTGGGGTGGTGGCGTCGTTCTCAATAACTGGGACATCGAAAGCCCCGCGCCACTCGTCAAGTTCGGAGACTCGGGTCCATCCGGAGTCACGATCTCCGGTTTCACGATAAGCAATTTCACCTCGCCGAACCTGCTCGGCGGCACGATCGAGGGAAATTCCGCCACCGCATTCAACAACATACATTTCTCAAACATCGTGACCGGTGGCGCCGTAGCGTCGGACTTCAACTCGCTCGGCTTGACCACGAACTCATATGACACCGATGTGAACGTCGCGGCGGACTCGGCGAACACCGATCTGGCGACCGGCACAGCGTCCCGCAGCGTGGCGACGTCGACGACGAGCCTCGCTGCCGGGAATACGGCAGCGGCGGCAACCGACGGCAACTTCGGCACGTTCTTCAAGAGCGCTTCCTCTCCGAGTTTCCCGCAATACATGACGGTGGGATGGCAGGATCCGACGTCAGGCAGCGGACAGATGCACACCATCTCGGGGGTGACGCTCGTGTGTGATCACTGCCAGGGGCAAGCACCGACCAACTGGGACGTGCAGGTGACGACGAACGGCGGTTCAACCTGGACAGTGGTCGGAGCTGCGGGCGTGAGTTGGCAGTTCAACGACGGTACATACGAGTCGCATCTTGTGTCTTTCGCTCCGGTGACGGTCGACGGGGTTCGCATTCAGATCAATAACGCGAGTCTCGAGTGGACTGAATACCAGATCGATGAGCTTGAAGTGACGCCAGCAAACAGCGCCCTCGCGGCGACCGCGACGACGACGAGCATCGCGTCGGGGTATTCTGCTTCCGCTGCGATATCCGGCGATTGGACCGGGTTCTTCAAGAGCGCATCATCGCCCACTTTTCCGCAGTCCTTCTCACTGCAGTGGCCGGCGCCCCAAACCGTTGGAACAGTCACGCTGGTGTGTGATCACTGCCAAGGGCAGGCGCCGACCAACTGGGACGTCCAGACCTCGCCGAACGGCACATCAGGCTGGACGACGGTCGCATCGTCTGGAGGCGTCAGCTGGACGTACAACAGCAACGCATACGAATCGCATGCGGTGTCGTTCACGCCGGTGGCGGCAGAAGGTGTACGCATTCGGATCAATAGTGCGAATCTCGAGTGGGGCGAGTACCAGATCGACCAGGTGGAAGTAGCTCCGGCAAACGGCACGGAGTCTTACCAAAACGGATCGTCGAACCTGTGCCTGGGTGATCCCGGCGGCGCACTGGGAAGCGACTACGCCCAGCTTCAAGTGTGCACTGGCGCCGCCAAACAGCAGTTGGCCTACCACTCTTCGACTGGTGCGCTGACAGCGGACGGGTTGTGCCTGGACTCCTACGCAGGCGGGAGCACTCCGGGCACGGCGCTCGACTTCTACACCTGCTCCACCTCGGGCGGCCTGGGCACAGGGCAGGGGTGGGCACTCAACCCGAACGGCACGATCGTCAGCGGGCTGTCCGGTCTGTGCGTGCAAGAGGATGCCAGCGGTGTCGGCAGCGGCCTCGAACTCGAACCATGCACCCCGAGCAACCAGGCCCAGACCTGGGATGCAGCCAGCACCCAGTCGCTGGAAAACGGGGCGTCCAGTCAGTGCCTGAGCGATCCGGGCGGCACACTGGGGAGTGACTACGCCCAGATTCAGAGTTGCTCCGGAGCGGCTAATCAGAAGCTCACCTACTACCCGCAAACCGGTGCGTTGACGGCGGACGGATTGTGTCTGGACTCCTACGGAGGTGGGACCACTCCGGGCACGGCGCTCGACTTCTACACCTGCTCCACCTCTGACGGCCTGGGCACAGGGCAGGGGTGGACGTTCAACCCGGACAGCACGATCGTGAGCGGGCTGTCTGGTCTGTGCGTACAGGAGGACGGCAGCGGCACCGGCAGCGGTCTCGAACTCGAACCGTGCAACGCGAGCAATCAAGCCCAACAGTGGACCCCCCACCCGGCGACATAAAAACCGCTCGGCCCGCTGGTGCGCCGACGGAAGTCGGTCGCCGGAACGGCAACTCAGATTCGGCGGTGACCACGCAAGTGGTCACCGCCGAATCTCGTGTGGGTGATACCAGGGCGAAACCGTGTTCGAGCGCCTGCTGAGGTGCGGCGTTCGGCGCGGCGCTGCCGGCCCGCCCGACGCGGCCACCCGATAGCCATCGCGGCCGACCCGGCCGCAGGTGAACGGGCTGACCGGCCAGTTCAGAGGTGGAGCTTCGAGATACGGGTGGTCCGTGGCGCGGGAGGTCGCGATTGACCGGGCGGTCTGAGCTCTTGACAACAAAGGGCCGGCGGGGTTCGCTTGGCCGCGAACACGTTTTCGTAACTTGCTTGTCGGAGGTTCGGTGTACGTCAACGACCTAAGCTCGTCGGAGCAAGCGCGGTTATCGGCGCCGCCGCAGTCTTTGCCGCCACTGGTTCAAGCGGATCAGTTCACCTATCGGCTCCAGCGGACGAAACGCGCCAGCCGACTCCGCCGACAGCCTCGTCATCAGCATCCGGAACATCCTCACCGCCGATGCGGCACGACACATCGGTCGCTGCCGCCGCCCCATCCCCCACATCTTCGCCAGCTACTTCGACGCCTCCCAAGCCCGCTCCAACGACTTACCACCCGGGCTGTCCGGGCTCGGGCTGTGATCCACCCTCCGGAATCGGCGCCAGGCGACCGCGGCACGAAGAGGCTCCGGAGCCGCGCCGCCGCTGGGGTCGGTGCCTGGCGCAGATAGCGGCACCGCCACAGATTACTGTGCCCGACCGACGTCGCCACTCATGATCAAATCCAGTGACCGGCGATAGTGCGCGGGCAGGTCCGCTAGGCGCTCTGGGCCCAGTGCGAGGGGGATGCCGTAGAAGGTGCCGATCAGGAGGTCGACGGTCCATGCGACGTCGTCGGCTTTCACAAGGTGGGCGACGTGGTGGGTGAAGAGTTCGTTGTGTGACGGGCAGGGCGTCGTCAGGGCGCGCGGGTCGTCGTCGAATGCCAGGAGCCGCTCGGCGGCGGAGATGTCCGCAGGCTCGCACAGACCGCCGGTGCGCGCGGTTTCGCCGGTGATGGTGAACCACATGGCGGGCTCGTCGAGGATCGCCTCGGCGGTGCGCTCGAAGTATGACCTGATGAAGGCTTCCCCGGGCTCGGTGCCGTCGATGGCGAGAAGGACGCCGATCCGCCAGAGGTGGATGTAGTAAGTGAGTAGCGCCGATTTCGTGGCGAAGTGGGCAAAGAAGGTCGGCGGGGACACGTCGACGGCGGCGGCGAGGTCCGCGATCGGGATCGCGTCGAAGGGCGTCGCGCGGATCCGATCGCGCAGCGCGGCCAGGACTCCGAGGCGCAGCCCGGCACGTTTGCGCTCGCGCCTGCCGAGTGCGGCGAAGGTGACCGCCGCCGCTGGGCCGGCAGGTTCACCGATCATGGAGCCCCGACCATCAAGGGCTTGAAATCCCAGGCCGACCGCGCGATTCGCGTCGGAGCCCCGCGACGGATTGACAAGACTCTGTTGCACGAGTTTAGATTACCACAGTCAGAAATTTTATCGCTATCAAAAATTTGACCCGTCTCGCGACTGGAGTGCTCATGGGCGTTCAGGCGATCATGTTTCACTACGGGGCAGCGTGGGGGCGCCCGCACGAGAAGCGGCGCTCAGCCATCTGCGGGAGTGCTGGACGCGGGACAGCGTCTACACCGACCCGATCACACCGCCGACCAACGGGCTCGAGGGGCTCGCCGACGCCATCGAGCGGTTTCATGACAGGTGGGTCGGCGGGGTGCTGCTGCACACGAGCCAGGTCGACGTGCACAGCACCTTCGGCCGCTTCTCCTGGCTCTTGACGCTGCCCGCGCCCGTCGAGGTGGACGGTATCCGGTACGGGACCACCTTGGAGGGCTTCGACTTCATCGAATTCACCCCCGGCCTCGAGCGCATCGCCCGCATCGTGGGCTTCTTCGGTCCTATGGTGCCGATCGGCCCCTGACTCCCGCCGTCCGCGGGGCCGGGCGCACAGGCAGCGGGTGACGATGGGCCGGCCCTAGCGGCGGAATCCGCCGGCCCATCGACTTGACTGCCGCCGAGTGACGAGTCGCACAGGCCGCTCGCGGCTGTACACAACGGAACAATGGTTCTCGCCAACTATTTGGAGCGATTGCGCTGCGCCGTTCAGCTCGCGACTGTCTGACAGCCGCGAGCTGTAATCGGGCCGTGTCGCCGTCCGCCAACCCCTGAAGATCCCTTCGCTGAACCGTTGCGACTCACCCCGGACTTTCGCTTGAGCAAGCTGCGTCCCCCTCCGCATGCAGCAGGTCCGCTGCGGTATGGACGTCGCGCAGGCCTGTCCGAGGCTGACGGCAGTCAACCGCGCGTCCCTCCGCACCGACACCGCGACCTTCGCGACGGCCGTACCGGGGATTGAGAGTTCGCTGAGCAAGCCCCAGCCCCGATCCGATGTAAACATGGTTCCTTGCCGCCGGCGCCCCACGAGCCGGTGGGCGATCCAAGAGGTTGACAAACCCCGCGGATTCGCCGGCCCGGCGGCGGGAGGCCTTTTCGGGGGCCATCACTGACAGGGAGTGACAAATGCCACAACCCGTAAACGTTGTCACGGCGAAGACCGAGACGCCGCACACCTCCGGCCGCCTCGGCCAAGTGCCGCACCGCGTCGCGCCCGGCATCCCGGCGCAGATCCGGTCCGCCGCCGGCTCGCACGCGGTCCTGCATCCGGGCCGGGACAGGTCGCTGGTCGAGACCAGCGAATACGGCGACATCTTCTTGTCGATCGTGGACCGGACTGGCGCGGGCCTGGCGGTGCTGGACCCGCAACTGCGGATCCAGGAGAACAACGCGGCGTTCTTGGAGCACTGCGGGGAGCCGCCGTTCGATCTGTGCGACCGCTTCTTCGCCGACCTCCTGCACCCCAGCGTGCGCGCCTACATGCTGCACCGCTTCGACCGCCTGGTGCACGGCGTCGCCTCGCGGTTCGTGGAGCACGCCGCGGTGCTGTGGGCGGCGCGCGTGTCCTTCTCCGGCTCACTGACCGTCACCGCGCTGCGCGGCGAGGGCGACCGGCTCAAATACGTCGTGGTCCTGGTCACGCCGGAGGCCGGCGAGAACGACCAGCGCGCCGTGGTCAGTCCGAACCGGATGCTGGCCCCGATCGACGCCCGGATCCTGGAGGGGGTGGCCATCGGCTCCTCCACGTTGCAGCTGGCCACCAAGCTCTACCTGAGCCGGCAGGGCATCGAGTACCACGTCAGCGGCATGCTGCGGCGCTTCAAGGTGCCCAATCGCGCCGCCCTGGTGTCCAAGGCGTACTCCATGGGGGTCTTCGGGGTCGGGATCTGGCCGCCGAAGGTGCTGCCGGAATTCGTGCAGTCCAGATACGCCGACCGTACAACGCCTTGAACCGGTCGGACCAGCGGCGCGTTCGCCCGCGCGCTGCGGAGTCCTTCCCGATCCGATGATTGTGCGGCGCGCCGGGGGAACTAATTCCGAACGATCCCGTGCAGGACCGCCTCCGTATGCTGGCGGGCGGCATAGACGTCGTGGTCGTCAACCAGACATCGCCGCTGCACGACGCCGCAGACCTGCACTGCGTGAAGGTGACCGCGCCCGGCGCCCTGTCCATGACCTTCGGCCGCGGTAGCCGAGTCGGCGCAGCACCTCGGTGTCGTCGGCAGAGTCCTCCACCGCCTCCCGAACCTGCCGATGCCGGCCTGGACCGCACGCAACCGGCAGCTGAGGAGGATCGACGAGCAAGGCTCGGATCGCTGACGGCCCCGCGCTGAATGACCGCACGACCTGTTCTGTTCTGCACGATCGCACGGCACCGCACTGCTGCACCGCTCTGTACCACCGCACCACACCGCACCACCGCACCACCCCACCGTGCCCCCACCGCCAGGCCCCGGCACCACCGCGTCCGGGACCCGCCACCAGCGAAAGGCATCGACCCATGACCACCGCCACCGCCGCCCCCTCCGCATCGTCCGGCTCCCGTCT
>Ga0207671_10000141_pt1 | contig 110893 bp, 118 predicted proteins | sample KBSC24metaG_FD_184352 | JGI IMG/M metagenome (GOLD analysis project Ga0207671, IMG submission 184352) | Corn rhizosphere microbial communities from Kellogg Biological Station, Michigan, USA - KBS C2-4 metaG (SPAdes) (version 2) | ecosystem: Host-associated > Plants > Roots > Rhizosphere >...
TCACACGCTGCTGTGGTCCAGCCGCGTCCGGCCTGACACCACCGGCCCGGCCTGCTTGGGCAAGCCCCGCATACGCGGCGTGGGACCCAGAACACAACACCCTTATGGTGAGAAGGATCCACCGAACGAGCGCGCGGCCCTGCCGAGCCGAGCACCGGCATCGGCTCCGCCAGCATGGCGCCCAGCAAGCCCTCAGAGCCCCGCTGCCGCCGTATCAGACCTCGACGACACTCACCCCCGCCGCTGGTGCCGCCGGCCCGGTACGGACCGCGTCCACCGGCGCGAGCGTCCGGTCTGCTGCATGTCGTAGCTCGCGGCGGCCTCCCTCGCCTCGGCCTCGGCCTGCGCCGCTGCCGCGCGGTCTCCGGTGGCGCGCAGGGCCTTGGCCAGGTCGGCGAGGATCTCGGCTTCCTGCCACGGTTCCTCGTAGCGCGCTGCTGTGGCCGCCGCCTCGCGGTACAGGCGGACCGCGTCGGCGGTGCGGCCTTGGGCCATCCATACCGAGGCCTGCATCCAGCGGACTCGCATCAGGCCCCAGGGGTCCTGGTAGCGCTCGGCCAGTGCGGCGGCGTCCTCCAGGTGCTGGTCGGCGACTTCCAGGCGGCCTTCCTCGCGGCGGGCCCAGGCCAGGACCCGGAGGGTGTAGCTCTCCCAGAGGCCCAGGCCGAGCTGCTGGAAGGTCTCCAGGACCGGCATCATCAGTTCCACGGCCTCCTCGACGCGCCCCTGCTCCAGGCGGAGCATGGCCAGGCGGCGGCCGACTACGGCGGTCCAGTAGCGGTAGCCGGAGTCGTTGAAGGTGTCGAAGGACTGCCACATCAGGGCTTCGGCCTCGATCGGGCGGTGCTGGCGCAGGCGGAGCATGGCCAGGTCGAAGACCGCCGAGGCGCGCCAGTACCAGTGGCCGAGCTCGGTCAGCGTGTCCACGGCCGAGGTCAGCTGCTGCTCGGCCTCGGCGAACTTGTAGCGGCGGTTCAGGAGTACGCCGAGGTCGCGGCGGGCTCGCGCGGCTTCGGCGGGCTGGCGGACGTCCCAGTCCGCGCCCTGGTCCACCGCGTCGCCCTCGAAGAGGGCCAGCGCCGCGCGGATCGCCTCCTCGGCGTCGGTGAAGCGGCGCAGCCCGGCGTACGCCTCGCACAGATCGCGCAGGACGCGGGCCTCTGCGAGCTTGTTGCCCAGGACGCGGGACAGTTCCAGGGCCTGCTCCAGGTCGTGGACCGCGGCGGCGAAGTGGCCGGCGAAGTAGTGGCCGCGGCCGATCCAGCGCAGTGTGTAGGCCTCGCCGGGGCGGTGGCCGATCTCGCGGCACAGCTCCAGCGCGATCGTGAAGTGCTCCTCGGCCTCGTCGAAGCGGTCCTGGTAGTGGCGCAGGACGCCGTAGCCCTGGTGGATGATCGACTCGGCGCGGCGGTCGTTGCGGCGGCTGGCCGCGGCCAGGCCGTTGCGCAGGACGTCGTCCCAGCGGTTCCAGACGGTGTAGACGGTCTCCAGCACCCGGGCCAACACGACCGACAGCTCCCAGCACAGGTCCCAGAGCTGGTTCTCGTGCGCGCGCTCGACCATGCGGCCCAGGCGGCGGCAGTCGCCGAGCAGCCAGCGGGTCGGGCCGTACTCGGCGTAGCGGAGCAGGTCGGGGTCGTCGACGTGCCAGTGCTCGGCGCGGGACGGCAGGGCGCCGCCGTCGCGGCCGTGGCGCGGGACGGTCGGGTCGGTGAGGTGCTCGGCGTATTCGGCCAGGGCGAGGAAGGCGCCGCCGAGCCGGGCCAGGGCCTCGCGCTGCTCGTCGGGGGACTCCTCGGCGGCGAGGCGTTCCTGCGCGTATTCGCGGACGAGGGCGTGGAAGCGGTATTCGGTGCCGTTGGAACTGCCGCGCGCCGCGCGCTCCAGGAGCTGCGCTTCGACGAGGTCTTCCATGACCTCCAGCGCGTCGGTCACCGGGATGTCGAGCAGCGGTGCCGGAGCCCACTCGCGCAGGGATATGGAAGGGAACAGGGTCAGCAGGCGGAAGGCGCGGCGGCTGCGGGGACTGAGCTCGGCGTAGGAGACCTCGATGGCGTCGCGGACGCGGACGTCGCCGGAGCGGAACTCGTCGAGACTGAGGCGGTCGGCCAGCTCGGCGAGGGTGCGGTGGTTGTCGGCGGCTAAGCGTGCGGCGACCAGGCGCAGGGCGAGCGGGAGGCCGCCGCAGGCGCGGATGATCTGGCGGGCGGCGTCGGGTTCTTCTTCGACGCGGCGGGCTCCGACGTTGCGGATGAGGAGCTCGCGCAGGGAGTCGTCGTCGAGGCCGCCGACGGTGAAGGGGTCGGCTTCCAGCAGGCCCAGGGGGCGGCGGCTGGTGATCACGGTCGCGCAGCCGCGCACGCGCGCCAGGAGCGGGCGGACCTGGGCGGCGGACTTGGCGTCGTCGAGGACGACCAGGACGCGGCGTCCGACGAGGCGGTCGTGGTAGAGGCGGCGGCGCGCGTCCTCCTCCGGCGGCACCTCCCCGGCGCGCACGCCGAGCGCGGCCAGCAGGCGTCCGAGGGCGGTGGCGGGATCAGGGGCGTCGAGGCCGGTGGTGCCGCCGGCGCTGAGCGAGAGGTGCAGGACGCCGCCGGGGTATTCGCTGCGCACCTCCTCGGCGAACTGCACGGCCAGCGAGGTCTTGCCGACGCCGCCCATGCCGTAGAGCGCGAGGACCGGAGCGCCGCGGCCGTCGTTGGCGGTGCGTTCGAGCATCGTCCGTAACCGGTCGAGCTGCTGGCGGCGCCCGACGAACTGCTCGTCGGCCGGCGGCAGCTCCAGACTCAGCGGCGCGGCCCCGTTGACGACGCGCGGATCGGGCCAGCTGGTCCGGCGATCCTCGGAAGCCTTCTCCGCACCCTCGACGATCAGCCACTCCGTGCCGATGGCGAGGATGCCGGTGATCAGCGACACGGCGATCAGCGCCAGCGTCCAGATGACCAGGTTCCCGCGAGCGGAGACCTGCAGAATGATCGCGCCGGAGGTGACGATGGTGTTCCCGACGACCAGGATGAACCGCCGCCGCTGCCCCGCGCTGAGGCGCACCAGCCGGCGCGGACGGTTCAGCCATCGCATGACACGGTGGCGTCCGCGCAGGGGTCGGGGCATGCGTTCCTCTCAGCTCGGGTGATGTTCTCATTACGCCAGAGAGCTGAGATGGGGACAAGAGCTGATCGCGATCAGGACACGGGCAACAGGGGTGCGGGGCGCGCCGGCGGTCAGTCGGCGCGCGGGGTGCCGCCCGCCGAAGGCTCCGCCCCGAAACGCCGAAGGCGGCCCCGGCCGAAGCCGGGACCGCCTCCCGCGATCCAGTACCGAACCAGACCTCTGAGCTCAGGCTCAGAAGTCCATGTCGCCGCCGGGCATGCCGCCGGCCGGGGCCGCCGCCTTCTCCGGCTTGTCGGCGATGACCGCCTCGGTGGTCAGGAACAGCGCGGCGATGGAGGCCGCGTTCTGCAGCGCCGAGCGGGTGACCTTCGCCGGGTCCAGGATGCCGGCCTTGATCATGTCGACGTACTCGCCGGTGGCGGCGTTCAGGCCGAAGCCGGTGTCCAGGTTGCGGACCTTCTCCACCACGACGCCGCCCTCGAGGCCGGCGTTGACCGAGATCTGCTTCAGCGGGGCCTCCAGGGCCAGGCGCACGATGTTCGCGCCGGTGGCCTCGTCGCCCACCAGGTCGATCTTCTCGAACGCCTGCTTGCCGGCCTGCAGCAGGGCCACGCCGCCGCCGGCGACGATGCCCTCCTCGACGGCCGCCTTCGCGTTGCGGACGGCGTCCTCGATGCGGTGCTTGCGCTCCTTGAGCTCGACCTCGGTCGCGGCGCCGGCCTTGATGACGGCCACGCCGCCGGCCAGCTTGGCCAGGCGCTCCTGCAGCTTCTCGCGGTCGTAGTCGGAGTCCGACTTCTCGATCTCGGCGCGGATCTGGTTCTTGCGGCCCTCGATCGAGTCGCTGTCGCCGTCGCCGTCCACGATCGTGGTCTCGTCCTTGGTCACCACGACCTTGCGGGCCTTGCCCAGCATCTCCAGGCCGACGGAGTCCAGCTTCAGGCCGACCTCCTCGGAGACGACCTGGCCGCCGGTGAGGATCGCGATGTCGCCGAGCATGGCCTTGCGGCGGTCGCCGAAGCCGGGGGCCTTGACCGCGACCGACTTGAAGGTGCCGCGGATCTTGTTCACGACCAGGGTGGCCAGCGCCTCGCCCTCGACGTCCTCGGCGATGATGACCAGCGGCTTGCCGCTCTGCATCACCTTCTCCAGGATCGGCAGGACGTCCTTGACGTTGCCGATCTTGGAGTTCGCGATCAGCAGGTACGGGTCGTCGAAGGACGTCTCCATACGCTCCAGGTCGGTGGCGAAGTAGGGCGAGATGTAGCCCTTGTCGAAGCGCATGCCCTCGGTGAGCTCCAGCTCCAGGCCGAAGGTGTTGCTCTCCTCGACGGTGATGACGCCTTCCTTGCCGGCCTTGTCCATCGCCTCGGCGATCATGTCGCCGATCGCGGTGTCGGCGGCGGAGATCGAGGCGGTCGCGGCGATCTGCTCGCGGGTCTCGACGTCCTTGGCCATGCCGGACAGCTCGGTCGACACGGCCTCGACGGCCGCCTCGATGCCGCGCTTGAGCGCCATCGGGTTCGCCCCGGCCGCCACGTTGCGCAGGCCCTCGCGGACCAGCGCCTGGGCCAGCACGGTGGCGGTGGTGGTGCCGTCGCCCGCGACGTCGTCGGTCTTCTTGGCGACTTCCTTGACCAGCTCGGCCCCGATCTTCTCGTACGGGTCCTCGAGCTCGATCTCCTTGGCGATCGACACGCCGTCGTTGGTGATCGTGGGGGCGCCCCACTTCTTCTCCAGCACGACGTTGCGCCCGCGCGGGCCGAGGGTCACCTTGACCGCGTCCGCGAGCTGGTTCATGCCGCGCTCGAGGCCGCGCCGGGCTTCCTCGTCGAACGCGATGATCTTCGACATTGTGGTACAGACCTCCCACACCAGGGATTCCTTGGCGAACCGCCAGGCGCCCGCGACGGACGGCCCGCGGCCGGGCCGGTCCCTGCCGGCCTGACGTCACACGGGCCTCGCCTGAGAGGTTCTCTCACTTGGCACTCTCGGTGTGAGACTGCCAAGGTCCATGATTAGCACTCTCCCCCGGGGAGTGCAAGCCGGTCGGCAAGCTTCAGGGCCCGCTCCCGTGTGCTGCGGGAGCGGGCCCTGAAGGCTGTTGTGCGGAATTGTCGTGCGGAGTCCTGCCGGTCGGGCGGCGGCGCGTCAAGCCCGAAGGGTCGCGACCCGGGTGGTGGGAATGTGGCGTCGATGACGACTACGGATGCGGATCCGCGGTCAGACGATGACCCTGACCATGTCGGCCTGCGGGCCCTTCTGGCCCTGGGAGATCTCGAACTCGACGCGCTGATTCTCTTCCAGGCTGCGGTAGCCGTCCATCTGGATCGCGCTGTAGTGGACGAAGACGTCCGACCCGCCGTCGACCGCGATGAACCCGTAGCCCTTCTCCGCGTTGAACCACTTGACGGTGCCCTGAGCCATTCCGTACTCCCCTTGCTGCCGGCTCTAGACGGAGTGGGCTTACCCCCTGTTGGAAACCCCACCCCATTTCCGGCCCGCACCCCGCGGGCCAGGGTCTGCGTTCGCCGCCGTACCACCCGCCGTACCAAGAGGGTTGAGCTGGAGGGATCTCGCCGAATCGTTCGACCGGCGCTGAGACTAGCCAATGTGACGCTCAGTACAACAGGCCTGAGGCTCAGAGATTATTCAGAGGTTCGTAAGCTGCGGGCAGACAAATGCGGACCGATCCCCGCGTATCTTCCCGCCTCGTTCACGGTGAGTAGATAACGATACGGGAACCGGCCCCTGTCGCGGGCACGCCAGGGCGCCGCCGCATCAGCCCCCTGCGACGGCCGGGATGATGGAGACGTTCCCGCCCTCCGGCACCGCGGTCCCGAGCCCCTCGGCGAAGCGGACGTCGTCGTCGTTGACGTAGACGTTCACGAAACGCCGCAGCTTGCCCTGGTCGTCCAGGACCCGCGCGCGGATTCCGGCGTGGTCGGCCTCCAACTGGTCGATCACCTCCGCCAGGGTACCCCCTGCCACCGACACCTCGGCCCGGCCGTCCGTGTAAGTACGCAGGATGGTGGGAATCCGTACGGTGATGCTCATTGCCATGCTCCTTACTCGATCCCCTCTCGGGGCGTCATGCCGATGAAGAATGCGCGAACAAATCCGGTCGATTGAGTCTCAGAGCGTCGCGCGGAAGGCGTCCAGGGAGGGCTTGATGACCGCCGTGGGCCCGCAGTCCGAGACGGCGTCGAGGGTCTTCAGCCCGTCGCCGGAGTTGATGACCACGGTCAGCGCCTCGGGGTCCAGCCGGCCGGCGTCGGCGAGCTTCTTCAGCACGCCGACGGTCACGCCGCCCGCGGTCTCGGCGAAGATGCCCTCGGTGCGCGCCAGGAGCTTCACACCGGCGCGGATCTCCTCGTCCGTCACGTCCTCGACCGAGCCGCCGGTACGCCGGGCGATGTCCAGCACGTAGGGGCCGTCGGCGGGGTTGCCGATCGCCAGCGACTTGGCGATGGTGTCGGGCTGCTTGACCGGCCGGATGACGTCGATGCCGTCCTTGTAGGCCTGCGAGACCGGGGCGCAGCCGGAGCCCTGGGCGCCGATCACCTTGTAGGGGGTGTCCTCGACCAGGCCGAGCTTGACCAGCTCGCGGAAGCCCTTGTCGATCTTCGTCAGCTGCGAGCCGGAGGCCACCGGGACCACGATCTGCTCGGGCAGGCGCCAGCCGAGCTGCTCGGCGATCTCGTACGCCAGGGTCTTGGAGCCCTCGGCGTAGTAGGGCCGCAGGTTGACGTTGACGAAGCCCCACTTCTCGCCGAGCTCGTCGCCGATCAGCTCGCTGCAGAACCGGTTGACCTCGTCGTAGGTGCCGTCGATGGCGATCAGCCGGCCGCCGTAGACGGAGGCGACGACGATCTTCTCCTTCTCCAGGTTCGACGGGATGAACACGCACGAGTCCAGGCCCGCGCGCGCCGCGGCGGCCCCGACCGCGCCGGCCAGGTTGCCGGTGGAGGAGCAGGACAGGGTGGTGTAGCCGAAGGCGTGGGCGGCCTGGACGGCGATCGCGACGACGCGGTCCTTGAAGGAGTGCGTCGGGTTGCCGGAGTCGTCCTTGACGTGCAGGTTGCTCAGGCCGAGCTCACGGCCCAGGCGCTGGGCGTGGACCAGGCGGGTCCAGCCGGGGTTCGTGGTGGGGCGGGTGGCGACATCGGCCGGGACCGGCAGCAGCGGGGCGTAGCGCCAGATCGACGCGGGTCCGGCCGCGATCTGCTCGCGGGTGACCGTGCCGAAGTCGTAGGAGATCTCCAGGGGGCCGAAACACTCTTCACAGGCGAAGGTCGGGCCGAGGTCTGTGGTGTGACCACACTCACGACACGACAGGTGCGCCGCGGGGCCGAACGGGGCGATCGTGGCGGGGGTAGCAGACATGACGCGAGGTTCCTTTCCTCATCTTTCCCACGGCACGGCGGCTGCCGGGTGGGCCGGAGTTGGCACCGCGCCGTGCCACGATGAGGTGGCAGAACGGATGGTTGCCGGAGCGTCGTAGGGCCGGTCCCTCAGCTCCTCTGGATGAGCGCTTTATTAAGTTGTCGATTCAGTTGTCCTAGGGAGCGTAAGCCTCTGGGGGCCTGTGGGGACCCATCCGTCCGGATCCCGAGACGACGGCGTGCCGCCGTCGTCTCGTACTCTTGAAGAGGTCGCGGATACCGATTTCAGAGTGGAGAGCCCGGTGCTGGAAGAGGTGGAGCGGTGGCTTGCCGCGCGCTCCTCGCAGGCGTCGGACTGGCCCGTGGCCCGGCTGCTGGCCGCGAAGGAGTCACGGCGCTCCCGGATCAGCGTGGTCCTGCCCGCGCTGGACGAGGAGGAGACGGTCGGCGCGATCGTCGCCGCCGTGCGCGAGGACCTCATGGAGGCCGCACCGCTGGTCGACGAGCTGCTGGTGGTGGACTCCGGCTCGGCCGACCGCACCGCGGAGAACGCCGCGGCCGCCGGCGCGAAGGTGCTGCACCGCGACGAGATCCTGCCCGGCATCCCCTCGGTGCCCGGCAAGGGCGAGGTGCTGTGGCGGTCCCTGGCCGCGACCACCGGCGACCTGGTGTGCTTCGTCGACGCGGACCTTAAGGAGTTCTCCTCCACCGTGGTCACCGGAGTCCTCGGACCGCTGCTGGCCGGCCGGGACGAGAGCATCCACCTCGTCAAGGCGATGTACGACCGGCCGCTGGTCGCCGGCTCGGCGGTGCTGCCGGCCGGCGGCGGCCGGGTCACCGAGCTGGTCGCGCGGCCGATCCTGAACCTGCACTGGCCGCTGCTGGCCGGATTCGTGCAGCCGCTGGGCGGGGAGTACGCGGCGCGCCGGTCGCTGCTGGAGCGGCTGCCCTTCCCGACCGGCTACGGCATCGAGACCGCGATGCTGATCGACACCCTGGCGCTGGTCGGCCTGGACGGCATGGCGCAGGTGGACGTCGGCGTGCGGCTGCACCACCACCAGGACGACGCGGGGCTCGGCCGGATGGCCAGCGAGATCATGCAGGTGGCCTGGGAGCGGCTGCAGCGCGAGGGGCGGATCGTCCCCGGCGGGGACGACGCCCGCCCGCACACGCTGATGACGCAGTTCCATCGCGAGGCCGAGGGCTTCGCGCCCCGCTCGACCGACGTGACGGTGGTGGAGCGGCCGCCTATGCGGACGCTGGCCCGGGACGGCGGCCGTCCGCCTCTGCCGGGGGCCTGGGCCTGAACCAGGAGATCAGGCCCTCGACCCGGACGCCGTCGGGGTCGCGGGGGAACTCGTCGAACTCCGTGACCAGCGCCTCCAGCCGGCGCTGGAAGTCGTCGGCGTTCTCGGCGGAGATGGTCGCCGACAGGTTCATCATCATCCCGCGCTTCTTGGCCGACTCCGGGTCCGAGTCCGGCTCGTCGAGATCGACGGAGCGCAGCATCCGGTCCCGGTAGTCGTTCAGGTTCCCGGCGATGATGTCGTGCATCGCCTCGCGGGTCTCGTCCAGGTGGTCGGTGGGGTTGATGGAGACGCCGGACTGCATCGCCCGGTACTTGGTCTCGACGATCCCGGAGACCACGCGGGTCTCGGCGGGCTCGATCAGCCCGGCCTCCTGCAGCACCTTGAGATGCCGGTAGAGCTTGGTCTGCGGCTGGCCGAGGTCCTCGGCCAGCTCCTTGGCCGACTTCGGCATCCGGTCGCGGGACAGCGCGCGCAGGATGGCCAGGCGCGTGGGATCGGCGAGCGCCTTGATGGTGTCGACATCGGTGACGGTGCGGACCACCTCTTGCAGCAGCGCCACCTGCTCGCGCGCACCGGAGATCTGCTCGTGCGCGTCGGAGATCTGCTCGCGCGCGTCGGCGATCGCGGTGTGTGCCGCACTCAGCACCCCGGCTAGGTCAGAGGTCCCTTTGTCGCTGCCCATGGGGTTCATCTTGCCAGACGCTCACGGATGCGTCATCATTCACTCAAGCGTGAATGATGCGAAGGCAGTGAATGCTCGCGTAAGCGCGAACGTTCATGGATCAGGGAGGGTTCACGATGACCGCAACGCTGGACGCACTGGACGCACTGGACGCACCGCCGGAGCCCGTGCAGCCGGAGCCCGTGGCGAACCCGGACACCGCGGCCACCGAGGCGACCGCCGCACCCCTGCCGCTGCGCCGCAACCGCAACTTCAACCTCCTGTGGGGCGGCGCCGTCTCCGCCCTCCTCGGCCTGAGCACCGCCGACATCGCCTACCCGCTGGTGATCCTGGCGCTGACCGGCTCGCCGCTGAAGGCGGGCCTGTTCGCCACGGTCCAGCTCATCGCCTCGGTGCTGGCGACGCTGCCGGTGGGGCAGCTGATGGACCGCAAGGACCGGCGGCGGATGCTCCTGCTGTCCGAGTCGGTGCGCGCGGTCGCCGCCGGGTCCGTCGCCGCCGCGTACTTCCTCGGCGCCCTGACGTTCTGGCACCTGCTGCTCACCGCCGCCGCACTCGGCGCGATCCAGCCCTTCGCCGGGGCGCGGACGCTGCTGCTGCGCCAGGTCGTGGCACCGGAGCAGCTCCAGGCCGCGCTCACCGCCGACCAGGTGCGCCAGCAGGGCTGTGAGCTGGCGGGGCCGCCGCTCGGCGGGGCGATGTTCGGGATCTCGCGGGCGCTGCCGTTCCTGTTCGCCATGGCCACCGGGCTGATCTCGCTGCTCACCGTGGTGCTGCTGAAGCTGCCGAAGGCCGAGCAGACCTCTGACACCGCCGGCACCGCCGACGCCGGCACCGCCGACGCCGCCACCGCCACCGCCACCGCCGATGCCGCCCCCAAGAACCCCCACGGCGGCGCCCTCCTCGGCCTCAAGACGATCCTGCGCGACCCGGTGATGCGCGCGACCGCCCTGGCGCTGTGCCTGGTGAACACCGCCGGCTACCCGGTCTTCCTGAGCCTGGTCGTGCGCATGCAGCACCATCACGCCGGCTCGGGCACCACCGGCCTGGTGGTCGGGGCCATGGCGCTCGGCGGGCTGGCCGGGACCGCGCTGGTGAAGCCACTGCACAAGGTGATGCGCCCCGGGTGGCTGCTGATCGCGGCCTGCCTGACCTTCGCGCTCACCGACTTCGGGATGACCTTCGTCGACGCCCCGGCCGCCGACGCCGCGTTCCTCGCCGCCGGCGGGGCCGTGATCCCCTCGGCCGTGGTGATGGTCAACGTCCTGATCCTGCAGGCGGTGCCGGACGAGCAGCGCGGCCGCACCGCCGCCGCGCTGGAGATGTTCCTGCTGGTCGGTATGCCCGCCGGGATGCTGGTGGCCAGCGCCGCGCTGCAGTGGTTCTCGCCTACCGCGACGCTGCTGGGCCTGTCCCTGCTGATGTCGGTCGCGATGCTGTACGCGGTGTCCCAGAAGGCGCTGCGGGCCGCGCAGTGGCCGGACGCCCAGGGCTCCTGAGCTTCCCCCGGACCGGGGAGTGCCGGCCGGCGCTGTGTGGAGCGCCGGATCCGGCACTCCCCTTCACCGTGCGATGAGCCGGCACGTGACGCCCCGGCGCGTGCTGACCGTGCAGCCCCTGCTTCGCCAGGTGGTGCGAGTGGAGACGGTGCACCAGGTGCTCGTGGGCGTGTTCGCCGGTCCGCGCTCCCGCGGTGTCGGCGACCTTCACCACGGCGGCCGCGGGCGCCGCCGGAGGCGGCTTCGGCGCCGAGCCGCCGAACAGTCCGAGCCCGGCCAGCAGCCCGGTCCCGCACACCGCGACGACCGCGGCGATCAGGCCGGGCCGGCTCATCGGCCGCCCCTCGCTCACGACTCCCAGCTTGTCGTTGTAGGCCAGTCGATCCCGGTACCCGGGCCCCGCGTACTCGGCGGGCTCCCGGTCAGGCGGCTCGGTCCCGATCATGCCCCTCATTAGACACAGGGTGAGGCTCCCCGTCGGCGTCCGGCCCGATGTCGGCCACCCGTTTCACTCGTCCGGACCTGGCGCGCTGCCGCGCGGCGCGCAGCCGGCGCAGGCGTTTGACCACCTCCGGCTCCAGGGCCAGAGCCGCCTCGTCGTCCAGCAGCGCGTTGAGCAGCTGGTAGTAGCGGGTCGCGGAGATCTGGAACCGCTCCCGGATCGCCTGCTCCTTGCTGCCGGCGTTGCGCCACCACTGCTTCTCGAAGGCCAGGATCGCGCGGTCCCGGTCTGTCAATCCGCCCCCGGGCTCGCTGGTGTTCATGCAGGACAGGGTACGGCCGCGCACCCACAGAGCATCCACCGGGCGCCATGGGCTACCGTGGTGCCGATTACAGGTCTATACCAATCAACAGCTGGACGAACCGGCTGAAGCCCGCTTGCGCCCATCATCACGACAGGTTTGCGATGACACTGCTGACGAACGCCCGGATCGTCCTTTCCGACGGCGTGCGAGCCGACGGCTGGCTGCGGCTGGACGGCCACCGCATCGCCGAGGTGGGCCCGCGCGGCTCGGTCCCCGAACCGTCGAACACGGACCCGCACGAGGCGTTCATAGACCTGGCCGGACGCTATCTGCTGCCCGGCTTCGTCGACATGCACGTCCACGGCGGCGGGGGCGCGGCCTTCAGCTCCGGCGACGTCGAGCAGGCGGTGCGCGCCGCGGCCTTCCACCGCGCGCACGGCACCACCACGACCATCGCCTCCACGGTCTCCACCGACCTCGACGACCTGCAGCGCTACCTGTCCGACCTGGCCGGGCTGGTCGAGGACGGGCTGCTGGCCGGGCTGCACATGGAGGGCCCGTTCATCTCCAAGTCCCGCTGCGGCGCCCACGACCCGGCCCTGCTGCGCGTGCCGGACCCGGCGGTGCTGCGGCCGCTGCTGGCCGCCGGGCGCGGCACCGTGAAGATGGTGACCCTGGCCCCCGAACTGGACTTCGGCATCGAGGCCACCGCGCTTCTGGCCAACTCCGGCGTGATCGCCGCGGTCGGGCACACCGACGGCGGCTACGGCATCACCAACGAGGCGTTCTCGCACGGCGCCCGCGTGGCCACCCACCTGTTCAACGCGATGCCCGGCGTCCACCACCGCGAGCCTGGCCCGGTGGTCGCCGCGATCGAGGACGAGACCGTCGTCGTCGAGCTCGTCAACGACGGCATCCACGTGCACCCGGCGGTGATAGGCATGGTCTTCAACGCCGTCGGCCCGCATCGCGTGGCCCTGATCACCGACGCCATGGCCGCGGCCGGGCAGGCCGACGGCATGTACCGGCTCGGCGCGCTGGACGTGGAGGTCTCCGAGGGCGTGGCCCGCCTGGCCGGCGGCGGCTCGATCGCCGGCAGCACCCTGACGATGGACACCGCGCTCCGGCGCGCGGTGCGCGAGCTGGGCCTGCCGATCGAGGACGCGGCGGTGTCGGCCTCCCTGACCCCCGCGCGCGCCCTGGGTCTGGACCACGAGGTCGGCTCGATCGAGGCCGGCAAGTTCGCCGACCTGGTCGTGCTCGACGACGACCTGGAGGTGCGCGGCGTCATGAAGCGCGGCGAATGGGCCGTCGCCCCGAAGTGAGATTCAGGGCCGGCATTTCCCTGTAGGTATTTCAATACGCGTAATTCACCGCTCTCCGGGCCGGATCCGCACCGCGCCCCGGACAATCGCGGACGTGATTCATCGGCTGGAACGACTCAACCCCTTGAGCCGGTCTTGGCAGTGGGGGACCCGGCCGTACCCCGATGGCGTCGCGGATCAGTCCCGGTTCACCTCGGGGTTCCCAGCGGTCCCACGCGTTCGTACTCGCGTTCCGTCCACGCCCAGGAAGATGCGCCGCCCGGGTGAATCTGGACGGCCGCGGACGGCTTTCCAGCTATAAAAGCCGAACCCCCTGGGCGAGAATCCATGTGTGGGCTTCATCTGAATCTGGTTTTCATCCCGCTTCGGGAACGAATGGCCCCGCCGACCCGGGCGACGGCCACTCTCCATAGCCGACCGCATCACTAGGTAGAGATTCACGCACGGCGGCCGAAAAACGCCGGGCACTCGCAGGCGAAGGAGTCGCTGTCATGGTCTTCTCGGTATCCGGTGTGCTGCTGCTGGGCATCATCACCTTCATCCTGTTCCGCAAGGACGGACTCAAGGTCTCGCACATGATCGTGTGCGCGCTGCTCGGCTTCTACCTCGCGTCCACCTCGATCGCCCCGAACATCAAGCAGAGCGGCGCCTCCATCGCCAGCTTCATCAGCAACCTGCACTTCTAGGCACCGGTCCAGGTGCCCAGGTAAGGGGTCGAACAACTATGGCGGGATCGATGGGGCCGGAGAACCCCATCCAGCGCCTCGTCCGCGGCTTCCGTGATCATCCGATCACGGAGGCCGTCGGCCGTTACTCGAACACCACGCGGCACGCCTCCAAGCGCGCCAAGGCGAGGGCGCTGGACATCGGGCACCCCCTGGTGGTGCTCACGCGCGGGACCCGGCACATGGCCGCGGACGCCAAGACGTACTGGACCGAGGCCGGCGGGCACGAGAAGCACAAGGAGTGGCGGGACCTGGTGGTCTTCGTCTTCGCCGTGTGCGCGGTGGCCGTGGGCTTCCAGCCCTACGGCATCCTGCTGCTGCTCGCGATCTGGGCCGCGGCGGCCACCTACCTGGGCCGGGACCGTCCCGACCCCGGCAAGGACCCGGAGAGCGACGCGCACGTCGCCCGGCTGCAGTCGGCCTACAACGGCCTGGTGCCCTACCTGATGGACACCCACGACCCGGACGAGCGCTTCAAGCCCGGCGGCGGCTACCGCGACGGGTTCACCGAATGGGAGTTCGACGACGCCGACCGGCTGGTCTCGCTCAAGCTCCAGTACTCCCCCTTCTTCAAGGACGGCGAGGCCGACTCCCGGGCCAAGGTCGAGCGGGCCCTGGAGGGCAAGATCGGCCAGTCCAACGAGTACCTGTACGACTGGGACGAGGAGGGCAACAAGCTCGCCGTCCGGATCCTGCCGCCGCTGCCGATCGGCATCCCGGCCCAGCCGTGGAAGGTCGCCGAGATCGAGTACGTGCTCGGCTTCACCGACCCCACCTCGACCGCGCGCCTGATCCCGGTGCAGCTGAGCGCCGAACCCGGCGGCGAGGTGCCGATGGTGGAGCTGGCCCCGGTGGTCTGGCGGCACGGCCGGTTCGCCGCCGAGCCGCACCTGCTGGTGGCCGGCGTGCTGGGCAGCGGCAAGTCGAACCTGCTGCGCTCGCTGGCCGCGCAGGCCCTGGGCCACGGCCACCTGGTGACCGCGATCGACGCCGAGCACACCGGGCACTTCGACGTGTTCTCCGGCCGCGACGGCGTGCTGCGCGTGGAGTCCACGCCGCCGGCCGCGATGGACCTGCTGGACTGGGTGTGCGCGGAGTCCACGCGCCGGGCCGAGCGACTGCGCGGGCTCGGGGACACCGAGGACACCCTGATGACCGAGCTGGCCAAGCCGCTGTGGCTGTTCGTGGACGAGCTGGCCGCGCTCGGCGAGGCGGCGGGCCGGGCCGGGCTCGCCGACCCGCAGGACCTGCTGGCCGACCTGATGCGGGCCGGCCGGACCACCGGGGTGACGGTGGTGCTGTCCTGCCGGGCCGAGCGGGTCTCCGAACTGCGGGCCACGGTCCGCAACCAGGCGCACGCCCGGGTCGGGCTCGGGCAGCTGCCGCCCGGGGCCTCCACCGCGCTGTTCGGCGGGACGCTGGAGATCGGCGGGCCGGCCGTGCTGCCCCCGGGACGCGGGTTCGCCCGGGTCGGCGGCGGGCCGGTGGTGCGGCTGCAGGTGCCGATCGCGGTGGACGTCACAACCGCCCTGCCGGTGCTGGTCGGCGCGGTGGTGGCGGGCGGGGACGGCGCGGAGCCCGGGGACGACGGAGCCGGCGGGTTCGGCGGATTCGACGCCGCCGGCGGGATAGGGGATAACACCGGCGACGGGCCGGAGGCCTACTGAGAGCGGGTCCGGTGGGACGGACGAGGCGGACGGTGCTGACGCGCCGCCCGCCTCACGCTTTTCCCCATTGTCGAAAAGTTCCCGATCGCCCAGGTGAGGAGGCTCACGGCGGTAATCGTTCGACTTCGAACTGGGTATGCCTGCGCGCTGGGTAGTGTTGGACACTATGAGTATCCCCAAGCGTGCCGCGATAGGCCTCGCGGCGACGGTGACGGCCCTGATCCTGACCGCCTGCTCGTCGACCGCGTCCAGCGGCTCGTCCAACGGATCGTCCGGTGGGGCGGCGTCCGCCACCACGACCGCCGGCGCCCAGGCCGCGCCGAGCACCGCCGCCGCGGACTGGTCGCGCAACCCCGACCAGACCTCGACGGCCCGCAAGGCCGGCCTGCCGATGCTCGGCAGCGAGATGCTCCAGGTCCACTACCACGCGCACCTCGACGTGATCGTCGACGGGAAGCCCGTCACCGTGCCGCAGTACGTCGGCATCGACGAGAACGCGCAGACCATCACCGCGCTGCACACCCACGACACCAGCGGCGTGCTGCACATCGAGTCCGGCAAGGACACCCCCTTCACCCTCGGGCAGTTCTTCACCGAGTGGGGCCAGCCGCTGAGCGCCACGCAGATCGGGCCGGTCGCCCTCGGCGCCGACCACGAGCTGCACGTGATCGTGAACGGCAAGGAGGTCACCGGGGACCCGGCGGCGTACGTGCTCAAGTCGCACGACGAGATCGCGGTCTGGGTCGGCGCGAAGGGCCAGAGCCCGCAGGTACCGTCCTCGTACAACTTCCCCGCCGGACTGTAGTCGCGGCCGCCTCCGGAAGGCCCCGGCGCCGCCCACCTCGACGTTCTGCGCGCTTAGCAGAAATCACGCCGTCCGGCTCCCGGATTCCTGCGCGACTCAGACTTCTGCGGTTCCCGCCGGGTCAGGCCCTGGTCAGACAGGGTCCTGATCCGGTGTGACATTCAGCACTCGGCACAACGGGATAACGGAACACCGAACCTCTGTGCCGCGTGGGGCGCGATGCGCTACCTTCTAAGGGTGGCGATGTCTCAGGCGAGCGGTTCGACGGCGGGTCCGATGACCCCGCCGCGGCGCGTCGGTGTGCCGCCGCTGAACCTGGGCAACCAGGCCGTGGCCGACCGGCTGGACCGGCATTTCGCGGCGATCGTGGACACCCCGGCCGCGCACGGCGACGACAACGCCACCGAGGCCCTGGAGACCATGATCGCGGTGCTCCCCCGGACCGGCGGTGCGCGGCGTTCCGAGCGGGCCCTGTGGCTGCGCGCGCCGTTCCGGCGCCTGAAGCGGCTGATCGGGCTGTAACCGCCCGGGCGGATCTGCACCGTATCGCGGATGAGCATACGGTTGTCCCATGGCTGACACCACCAACGACGCCGGCATCGGCGCGCGCATCAAAGAGCTGGTCGCGCAGGAGCACCGCCTGCGGTCGCACCCGAATCCCACGCCCGAGGACCTCACCGCGCTCAAGAGCGCGGAGAACGAGCTGGACCAGTGCTGGGACCTGCTGCGGCAGCGGCGGGCCAAGCAGGAGACCGGCGGGAACCCGAGCGACGCCAAGGCCCGGGCGGTCGGCGAGGTCGAGGGGTACCTGCAGTAGATCCCGCGGCGAACGCCGAAAAAGGGGACGGCCCGGCGCATGCGCCGGGCCGTCGCCTTTCCGCTCCCCCGAGCGGCTCCCCTCTCAGGCCTCCGTGATCGCCGCGGCGACCGTCTGCCGTGCCGCCCGGCGGGCCGGGACCACCGCGGCCAGGACGCCGGCCAGCGCTCCCGCCACGACGTAGATCAGCAGCTGCTGGTACGGGATCGCCAGGCTGCCCACGCCGGTGGCCTTGGCCACCAGGTGCACCAGGGCCCAGCCGAAGCCGCCGCCCATCACGATGCCGAGCGAGACCCCCAGGACCGCCATGAGCATCGCCTCGACCATCAGCATCCGCCGCAGCTGCTGCTTGGTGAGGCCGAGGGCCCGCAGCAGCGCGCTCTCCCGGGTGCGCTCCAGCACCGACAGCGACAGGGTGTTGGCGATGCCGATCAGCGCGATCAGGATCGCCAGGCCCAGCATCGCGGTGAACAGCGCGAGGATCTGGTCCAGGCTGCTGTTCAGCTGGTTCTTGTAGTCGGCGACGCTGTTCACGGTCAGCAGCGGGTCGTCGCCGACCGCGGCCTCGATCGCGGCGCGGGACGCCGCCGGCGGGACTCCGGACCTGGCCAGCATGGTCACCGTGTCCGGGCCCTTGGCCGGGAGCAGCCGCCGGAAGTCCGGGACCGACACCACAGTCTCCGGCATGCCGATGCCGCTGTCCTCGTATGTCGCCACGACCTTCAGCGTCAGGGTGCCGCCGCCGGCCGCCGTGGCCGTGACCGTCTGCCCGACCGCCGTGTGCAGGGAGGTGAGGCGGCTGTCCTGCAGGGCCACCGTGCCCGGGACCACGTCGCTGATCGAACCCTGCTTCATGATCGGGTTGATCAGCGTGTGGTAGCCGATCGCGTCCATGGCGCCGGCCCGCTCCGACTGGCCGTTGACCGTCACCTTGTCCTCGTACAGCGCCGCGACCGTGCCGAGCTGCGGCAGGGCCCTGAGCTTGGCGACGGTGCCCTCCGGAACGGCGCGGTCGGGCTCGGCGACCACCTGGTAGTCGAACGGGAAGTGCTGCCTGATGGAGTCCGTGGCCGAGGCCTTGATGGACGAGGTGACCACGGTGAACATCGTCACCAGCGTGATGCCGATGGTCAGCGCGGCGGTGGTGGCGGCGACCCGGCGCGGGTTGCGCCCGGCGTTGGCCGTCGCCAGGCGGGCCGTCGGGCCGAGCACCCTGCCCGGCAGCCAGCCCAGCAACCGGATCACCGGAGCGGCGATCACCGGGCCGAGGGCCAGGACGCCGACGAAGGTCACCATCGCGCCGCCGGTGAGGACCATGAAGCCCTGGCTGCGGTCCTGGTTCTGCATCCCGAGGTAGCCCACGGCGATGCCGGCCGCCGCCAGCAGCAGGCCGATGGTGACGCGGACGCGTCCGGCCTTGCGCGTCACCCGGGTCTCGCCGAGCTGCGCCGACAGCGCCTGCACCGGCGCGACGCGGGTGGCGGCGCGGGCCGGCAGCACCGCGGACCCCACGGTCAGCAGCAGGCCCAGCCCGATCGAGTAGAGCGCCGCGCTTGGGTTGACGACCAGATGGTCGGTCGGCATGTTCAGCCCGGCGGCGTTGAGCAGCACGGCCAGGCCCCGCGACAGGCCGATGCCGGCGAAGAAGCCGGCGGTGGAGGCCAGGATCCCGAAGACGAACGCCTCGATCAGGGTGCTGCCGAACACCTGGCGGCGGGTCGCCCCGACGCAGCGCAGCAGCGCCAGCTCGCGGGCCCGCTGCGCGACCAGGATCTGGAAGGTGTTCTGGATGACCAGCGCCGAGACCAGGGCCGCGATGATGGCGAAGACCAGCAGGAAGGTGCCGAAGCCGTTGATGTACCCGACCGCCTGGTCGGCCAGCTCGGTCCTCAACTGCGCGCCGGTGTAGAAGGTGTCGCCGCTGCCGTCCAGGGCCGGCAGGTCCTTGAGTTCGGTGACCAGGTGGTCCTGGCTCACGCCGGCCTTGGCGCGCACCGCGATCTGGTCGTAGCCGGCGCTGCCGGTGACCCGCAGCGCGGTGGCGGTGTCGAAGCCGGCGACGGTCTCCCCGGCGTAGGTCTTGTCGGTGCTGGTGTCGAAGATGCCGACCAGGTGGAAGGTCTCGCTCTGGTCGCCGTGGTCGATCACGGTCACCGGGTCGCCGAGCGCGAAGTGCCGGTCCTCGGCGGTGGCCTTGTCCAGGGCGACCTCGCCGGCGGCCCGCGGGGCGCGGCCCGTCGCGACGTCGAAGTAGCCGAGCTTGGCATCGGCCGGGAAGGCGACGCCGACGCCGGTGTTGCCGTTCTCCTTGACCACCTTGCCGGTCTTGTCCAGGATCGGCGCCGGGCCCAGGATCCGGCCCTCGGCCGAGGCGACGTCCGGCAGGTTCCGGACGGCGTCCAGCGCCGCCGGACCGACCGTCTTCTTGTCCTGCTGGTTCTCGATGCTGGAGACGTGCAGGCCGCCGGCCGGGGTGATCGCGGCGTCGACGTTCTTGGCCTGCCGGGCGAAGCTGTCGTAGAAGGACTGCTTGATGGAGTCGGTGAAGATCAGCGTGCCGGCGACGAAGCCGACGCCGAGCAGCACGGTGATCGACGACAGGAGCATGCGGGCTTTGTGGGCCCGCAGATTCGCTAGCGCGGTCTTGAACATCGCGGTCTCACTCCCCGGCCGCGACGCGGTCCGGCCGGATCATGCGCAGCTGCGCGGTCACCGAGTCCGGAGTCGGGGACAGCAGATCGCCGCGCAGACAGGCGTCGGCGAGGAACACCACGCGGTCGGCCGCACAGGCGGCGGTGGTGTCGTGGGTGACCATCACGACGGTCTGGCCGAGCTCGCGCACGCTCATCCGCAGGAACGCCAGGACCTCGGCTCCGGAGCGGGAGTCCAGGTTGCCGGTGGGCTCGTCGGCGAACACCACCTCCGGCCGGCTCATCAGCGCCCGCGCGCAGGCCACGCGCTGCTGCTGGCCGCCGGAGAGCTCGCCCGGGCGGTGCTTGAGCCGCCCGCCGAGGTCCAGAACCTCGATCACCTGGTCCCACCACTGCTTCGGCGGCTTCAGGCCGGCCAGGTCCAGCGGCAGCAGGATGTTCTGCTCGGCGGTCAGGGTGGGCAGCAGGTTGAACGACTGGAAGACGAAGCCGATCCGGCGGCGGCGCAGCAGGGTCAGGGCCTTGTCGTTCAGCTCGGTCAGCTCCACCCCGCCGATCTGCACCGAGCCGGCGGTGGCGGTGTCCAGGCCGGCCAGGCAGTGCATCAGCGTGGACTTGCCGGACCCGGACGGGCCCATGATGGCGGTGAACTCGCCCTGGCCGAAGCCGACGGTGACGCCGTCCAGCGCGCGGACCGCGGTGGCGCCGGAGCCGTAGGTCTTGACGAGGTCGCGGGCGAAGACCGCGTAGCCGCTGGGCGCGGGCACCGGGCCTTGTTGGGATGCTCGGTTGGTGGCGGACATGGGGAACCCCTCCGGAAAACGTTGTGTGGGTGCTGCGTTCGGTGGCGCGTTCTGGTGGTGCGGTGGCTGCGCGACGGGCGAATCGAGCCCAAGGAAACGGTAGGAATCACAGGGGGTCCGGGTCGTCGGCCGACGGGCTTGTCCCGGCGTAGTCGCCTGGCGGTGGTGCGAGGGGGCCGCGTACACCTCGAGGTGGGCGGGTGGCTGCGACTGAAGTCGCACCCGCGCCACTCGTCCGAGTGATCTCCTCGGCGAAAGCGCTGATCACGGCCCCCGCGCGGGCTTACGCTCGGGAGCACTGCCGACCGGCGGGAGGGACCGGACGATGCGACGGTGTCAGCATTCCTGCGGCTGCGAGGGGAACGCGGTCGGCCGCGACCCCGACAGCGGACTGCTGTTGTGTGCGGCGTGCCTGGGGCGCTCGATCCTCGGGACGGACTGCTCGCGGGCGCGGAAGTACTTCGGGCACCGGCCGGTGCACTTCGTGAACGCGGCGTGGACCGAGCCGCCGCCGTTGCGGGACGGCGATCGGTCCCGGGTGCCGGAAGGCTTCGAGGTGTTCCTCACGGTGCGGACCGAGCCGGGTACGACGACCTGGGACTTCCTGCCTCTGGCCGGGGTCGTGGCCGGGATCGTGGCCGGATCGGCGACCAATCCGCAGCGCCCGCCGAAGGATCCGCCCTCCGGGCCGCTGCCCCCTCCGCCCGCGCGTCCGGTGCAGCCCAATCCGCCGCGGCGCTGACGGGGCCGGAGCGGTCCGCACCGCCCCGCCCGGGCGGTTCTTGCGACATCTGTTCGACCGGCCGCGACGCGACTAGCCTTATGAGGAATCAAAGCTCTCATTCGCAGGGGTGGATGTGACGAGCGACTCGGGCGGCGGCGGGTCCGGCGGCGGCCGGCGCCGCGGCCGGATCTCCGAGAACGCCGCATCGCTGGCCGCGGTCCTCACCGGGACCGCGGCGCTGCTGATCGCCGTCGCGGGGATGATCACGCTGGTCTGCTCGGATCCGGTGGGCGATCCGGCTTCGGCGGCGACGATGACGGTGAGCGTGAACGACACCCCGGCGGCCGGTGCCAGGACGGGTTCGGCGCCGGATGCGACGCCTTCGGCGACGAGCAGCGCCTTTCCCCCGCCGGACCCGCAGTGGCAGGGCGACGTCCAGGTCGGCTCCCTCGGCTACTCGCTGGCCACCGTTCCGCCGAGCCCGGACAAGACCGGAGACCCGGACATGAGCGCCGCGTTCGACGGGACCTTCTTCGCCGCTCTCGGTGCCGCGCAATGGACCAGCCCGGACACTCCGAGCCCCCATGCCTGCGCGACGCTGATCCTGGACCAGTACGCGACGCATGTGCGGGCCGTGCTGGGCGACATGTATTGCGTGCGGGTCGCGCACAGCCCGCACAACCCCGGGAGCCAGTACGCGGCGGTGCGCATCGTCGGACAGGGGCGGGACGCTACGAACTTCCCGTGCGTGCGGATCCACGCCATGGTGTGGCCGAACAAGGGGTGACGGCGGGGCCGTCGAGAAGCGGGTACCACGGAGCCGCTGAGGGGACTCGAACCCCTAACCGCCTGTTTACAAGAGGGGTGGGTTGTTCGCCTGACCTGCGGCGGAACCTTACGCCTCTGATCTTTTCCGCGTATTTCCCGCGACCTGCTCCATCATTGCCATCGACTCAAGTAGCGGCCTCACGCTTAGGAGGCAGCACGTAGCCAGACGCGACGGATCTGGATGACTCCATGGCGTTCGTGGAGGCGAGCGTTATCGATCACCTGACTCCAGCCTGGAACCCTGCACTCGAAGCCGCAGCGCCGGCAAGTGACCTTGTAGATCTCGATGTCATGCATACGCCTGAGCTCCCATCCGCATTGCGGTGGCACCAACACCGCCAGCTGGCTTGTGAACACGAGGTTAGCAGTTAACTGTGGTAAACAAAAGTAGTTTGGTAAACACAAGCAGGGAGCCTCAACCCCAGTTGACTTGCCTAAACCACCGAACTTCACTTAGCTACAGACAAGTCCCGATCACCCAGGAGGTGTCGCTGTGCCCACCGGAAGCCGGGAGGAACCCACCGCCTGGTGGGGCTGGTTGGATCAGAAACTGCGCGAGGCAGACCTCAACGGGGCCGATCTTGTTCGGCTCAGTGACGGATCCTTCCGCCAGACCACGATCTCGTTCTGGCGCCACGGGAGGAGTTCCGCCAGCCCGGAAACAGCAGTGCTCGTTGCGAAGCTGTTGCGCGCCAACCCCGCCGAAGCGCTGCGCGCTGCGGGATATGACACGCTCGCAGACCTCGTCGATCCCTCCGTCTCCTCACTGGCACCAGACGACCCGATTGTTCAAGAAATCCTGAACATGCGTCACTTGGGCATGAAGGTTCGTCTAGCTCTCATCGAGCAGTACAAGAAGGATCGCGACGACGTAGAACGGCGGGTGCGCGACTTAGCCGGGTTGATCGCCAGCCAGGCCGCCGAACAAGACGAAGCCGCCTCGTAGGTTGCGCACTGGCTTGCAAAGCTAGTGCGTTGATCGTCTGACCTGCTGCGGGATTCCGGTCCTCCGGAGTTTCCCGTGTATTTCCCACGGAGGGCCCTGTCCCCGCAAAGGCGCGGATCGCGACCGGCCTGATCCACATCTCCCACACAGCAGTGTCCCACGGCCCCGCCCGGAACCTATCCGGGCGGGGCCGTGGCGTATCCGCACGCTCTCCGCCGGCGCCGCCACGGCTGCCCTGCGGTCATCCGTAAGGGGGACTTCTCCATGCAGCACCACTCGATAGGCAGCTTCGACTGGAAGCGCATCGTCAAGCGCGCCGAGCTGCCCCGCACCACCAAGCTGATCGCCGGGTTCCTCGGCGACTTCGCCAACGCTGACGGCACCGACGTCCGCCCCGGCATCGAACTCCTGGCGGACATGGCCGGGGTATCCGACCGGACGGTGAAGACCCACATGAAGGTGCTGCGCGACATTGGGCTGATCGAGAAGACCAAGCATTCCCGGGCTCGCGGCCTGGCCGACGTGTACCGGCTAACCGTCCCCGGAGTTGACCACGCGCCGGTCCCGATGCGCCTGGCCCCCGACTACGAACGGCTCGACGCCGTCATGGGCGCCGACTCTGTTACGTCCCTTCCCACTGCTGAACCTGTGGATAACACTGTGGATAACGGCTCGGCCGAGCCCGCTCCGGTAGATCTCTACGTGAAGCCGGGTGCGGCTCTAAGTGAAACTGGACGTCGTTCTAGGGGAAGCGGGCTTCACCCCTCTATCCAGACCAACCACTACCAACCATCTACTGCCTCACCTCAGGTGGGTACCTCACTTCGCACTGTGCACACGAGTGATCAAAGCGAAGCGATGACGAGGAGCGGGTTCGAGCCGACTGGCGAGGAGTACGCGGCAGCCTACGAGATCTTGATCTGCCTAGCAGACACCGAGCCGTTCAACACCGTGGCGATCGCCGAGCTGCACGCCGCCGGGATCACCGACCCCTCGCCGCGGCAGATTGCGGTCCGCGCCGCCGACGTCGCTACCCGGCCAGCAATCCCCGACGAGTCCCCCGAACGAGACAGAAGCTCCCTCATCCGTCAGTAACGTAAGTCATCCTTATGACATGGGACGCAACCAGGACAAGGTACCGAGCGAGTCAACCAACTCGCACAGGAAGATCACTCAGGTCACCTGCCGCGACATCTTCGACCTGCTGCGGTCTGCGGGCAGGCCCTGGCACGGCAGGCTCGATGAGATCGACTTTCTCGACGGCCTCTACGATCTGCGCGCGATCCCTTCAACCGACTCCCGTCCCGAGTTCCCCACCGCTCGCCACGACATTGGCCAACACCGCATAAACAACCTCGATTGGGAGGACGACTGGATCTTTGAGGATCCGCGGTTCGGGCTTCTGAACGGCCCGGATGAAGTGCTGCTGGCCTTCCTGGCCCGGACCGTTCATCCCGAGGTCCAGACCAACACCGACCTCGCAGCGCGAGACGTCGACGAGCTGAACAAGCTCCTAGCACCAGATGGGTGGATGCTACGCGCAACCGAGTTCATATCTGGTCGACCGGTCTATACCCCGGTCCTCACGGGCAAGGCAGCCGGCCCCTCCATCCCGCTGCCGATCCGCGACGACGACGTCAGCAAGCTAGACCTCGTGCTTGGGCAAACGCATCATCTGCTCGATGTCGATGGCCAGGGGCAAGCACGTGACCTGTTGCGCGAGACGACCCTGCACCTGCGCCAAGACGGTGGCTACTACTACCCCACCCCAGGCGACAGCTGGACGGAACCGAGTTCTGAAGCCGTCCTGTACGTCGAAGCGACGCTCGTTCCGGAGTTCACCCAAGAGGTGAAGATGGCGATCTGGCGTCGCCTGAAGATGGTATTGGCCCGGTTCGAGCGCGATGATGTCCAGTCGCTGGTGGTGGAAGATGCCCTGCCCGCTATCCCACCCGTCGCCGAGAACTGGAGGCAGCTTTCTCAACGCCCCACCAATCAGGCCCGACGCGAAAGGCAACTGGGAGACGGGTACCCGACGCAAGACGACATGGTCTTTGCCAGCCGTGCCGAACTAGTCGTCTACCAGGTCTTGATAGAGCTCCAGCGAGAGAATCAACCCCAGCACGCCTTCGCCATCCTGCCTTCTCCGTCAGCAAAGATGCGGGACGCAGGGGTACGAACCCCTGACTTCATCGTCCTTGGGAACGCGCGTGCCGTCGTCATTGAGGTCGACGGGCCCCATCACTACGGACGGACCCGCAAAGCCGACGACGAGGACCGGGACCGGCATTGGATCCGCTGCGGAATCCCCACGCTTCGCGTCGCTCACCAGCACGCAGAAGACCGCGCCGCCTTGAAGGCGCGCCTACGCGAAGATTTGAATCGAACCCTCGCCGGAGGTCGCCACTAGCCGCCCCGCGCCGACAGAGGACGTATATGAAACGCACCGCCGTCGACCGCCCCGACTTCCACGCCTGGCGCGCCTACGGGCCGTCGTCGAAGCCGAAACCGCCCGCCGTGCAGGCGGCGGTCTTTCCACATCAATCCGGAGGGCCGCGGCCGTTGCTGCGTCTGGGTTCACGGCGGGCCGACCGCCGGCATCCACGCCTGGTGACGGAACTAGCTGGCGTGACCCTGCCAGCCGAATCCGGTTCGCCCTGCGGTCAGAAAAGCCCGATGTCCGAGTGCGGGTTCTTCTTCAGCCACTGATCGACGATTTTCGCCACCAACTGCGACGGGCTAAGCTGCTCGGGCACCGCGGTACCCGCGCGTGCAACGCGGTCGTACTGCTCAGGGCTTAGCCGTACTATGTGAAGGCTCTTCTGCAACTCCAGCGAGTACAGGGCCGAATGAAGCGCTGTGTACTCGGCGGTTGTGTGTTCCACTCTTCCATCAGCTGTCGTTAACTCGACTGCTAGATTCCATACCCGTCGAAGAGTTTCTTCGAGCTCAAAGTCGGGTGATCCGTCAGGCCTGAGCGAGTCCTGGCGGTGCGGGCCGGGCACCTGGCGTAGCGCCTTTATCACTCGGACAATTACCGCCCTGAATATTTCGTATGACGCGTTTCCTATCACACCCTGTGCGGCCGCGCTAATATAGAAGGCCTCGCTTAAGAGGAACGACTGACCCTGGCCACCTTTCTCAACAAAGCCCCGAACGAACTCCTCGGCGGTCTCGTCAAGCACCTGGTCAATTTCGTCGAGAATGATATCGGTTTCATCGTGGTGCGGAACGTCCCCGCTATCGGTTGGCGTCATATGTCTACAGTATTTGGAGTGCGGTAGCAGCGATTGGCGTTTGGGGCCATTCGGTCGGATACCGTTCCGTGCGGACACGGGTCGATCCCCGCGTGAATGCAACCGGGCTACGGCGCGACGTACGAAACCCCTGCTGTCGACGCTGAAGGCCTCGGTCGAGCGGGCGAAAGCCACCCGGGAAGAGAAGCCGCCCGCGAAGAAGAAGACGAAGAAGGCCGCCTGATCGGCGCGCCTGTCTCAGGCTTGCCGGGGCTCGACTTATGGTGACGCACATGTCCCCGTTCTGGACCGTCTGGGCCGTAACCACCAGTGCGGCTGCGGTCGGCACCTGCGTCCTGTCAGCTGCCACCTATGCCCGCGTCCGTCGGCAGCACGCCTCAACGTCGAACAGTTCCGCCTCTGGTGAGGTTGGACAGTCGCGGGTCTGAGCAGGCTCGTCAGGGGTTCTAGTGTCTTCGGTCGCAGTTCAGGCTGATTAAAGATGGGTGCGAGCCAGCAGCAACGCGCCGACTGTCTCCATCCCGTCGATATCCCGGCCCAGGCGTCCGAATACCTCGGTTGCGGGGATCACCCGCACGCTCATGTCGAAGTACCGCTCGATCAGGTTGTCCAAGACCGGCTCGCCCGCCTTCACCACGGGCGCGGCAAGGTAGACATGGGTGATCTTGTTGGTTTCGGAGGGCAGCGAGTAGTAGCTGCCGAGGTGACGCAGCTGTACTCCCTCGGAGAGACGGTAGCCGGTCTCCTCGTCCAGTTCCCGCAGTGCCGTGGTCTCGGGGTCCTCGCCGTCCGACACTGCACCAGCCGGCAGCTCGATCGCATGGCGCTTGAGGTTGTGACGGTATTGCTCGACCATCACCAGCTTCCCGTCCTCAGTGACGGCGACGACCATTACCGAGGCCGGGGTGTCCATGTAGTACCAGTCGATCTCTGCCCCGTCCGGCATCCGGATGTCCTCCCGGATGAACTTCTTGGGCTTGGCTACGATCACCTCGCTACGCAGGGTTTCGCCGTCTTTCATACTTGCTGCGCGTGTCTCCTCGGGGGTTGGCATCGTCACCGGGAACGCTCCTTCGTTGAGCCTCAGGTAGTTGATGTGCTGGGCTCGGTGACCCGGCCGTGACGCCTTCAGACTGCTGCCGAGCCGGAATCGATTGTTGCGATCTTTTCCAGCGCACGCGTCCGTAAAGCGGTCGCGTCTGTACCCCCGACCCTTGCGAGGCGCGCCGCCATGTCCTTGAGCGCTGAAGTGATCCGGGTCGAGCAGACGGCTGCGGAGCATTCCAGAAACTCGGCCCAGGTCGTCATGGCCGTGTCCACGTCTCCCTGCTTCAGTCGTACGACTCCGAGGTCAGCGAGGACCATGGCACGTGTTCGTTTGCGGTCCAGGCCGTGAATGTCCAGCGACAGGTGCATGTGGTCTGCGGCGGCATCGAGTTCGCCAACTCGGGACAGAATGAGTCCGGCTTCGTGGGCCCAGCGTCCTGGCGAGTAGTGCGATGCCCAGCTGGACCCAGGTGCGGCGACGGCTCGTTCGATGTGTGTTTGCGATGAGGCGAGCGAAGCGAGCGCGAGCGGCTTGTCGCCGTCCAGCGAGGCGGCGGTCGCAAGGGAGCAGGCGTAATAGGCACGCGCCTTCGGGTGGTCCAGGCTGCCGGCAGTGTCTACGGCCTGCTCGGCGAGGCGCACGGCCTCGGCGAACTCGCGCTTCTCGCCGGCCATGGATGCCAGGCCACGTAGCGCTGTGGCGGCGAGTTCGGGGTCGCATGCATCGTTGCCGAGCGAGTTGGCCTTCCAGTACAGGTCAGCGGCGAGGTCGTCGCGACCGGCGTCTTGCGCCATCCAGGCAGCGAGCTGGGTGATCTCGCTGGCTGCGGCGTCGAGGTCGCGCCGATGTCTGCCTGCGTCACCGTCGAGGAAGCGTTGGACGTCGTCGAGCACGTAGCGCAGTGTCGGGACGAGTAGGTGCCCGCCGCCGAACTCGGATCCAGCGTCGCCGAGGACGGTCGTCATGCGCCTGACGGCGGCTACGTCGCCCGCACCGACCTGTCCACCGGGACGCCCGGGTCGTAGAAGCTCTGATGCGGCGTCGGGAACGAAAGACGGGGCCACGGCGGACGCAGCCGAGGCCGCGAGGAACCGCCTGCGCAACACCTCGTCGATCTCCTCCCACTCACCGAACCCCAGGGTACCGGTGACAGGATCGGCAGTCGGCTCGGATTCGACCGAGTGCAGCAGCGCATCCAAATCGTCCCTGCTCAGACCAAGCGCGGCTGCCATCCTTCCCCTGATCCACGGCTGCGGCATTGCGCCGCCAGATTCCCATCTTGCGACGGTCCGCCGATCAACCCTCAAGAGGGCAGCAAAGCTCTCCTGCGTATGGCCACAGGCTTCACGTCGACGCTTCAGCGCCCGTCGCCTATGTGCGGCCATTGCCATACCTCCGCCGAGGTCACCAGCCCCGATGCCCCATCAACGCCCTAGAAGCGTCACAAGTGTGCCGTGGTAGCTGCTGTCCGTTTCCGATTCCCTTAACTCAGACCTTTGATGCTATGTCGATAGCGAGGAGTCGAGGGTGTCTTCGAGTGCTATCGGTCAGCTATTCGGCGTCCTCGTCGACGTTGGCTCCCGGCGCGAAGTAGTCGGCCAACATCTCCGTGGCCCACGCTACGGAGCGGACCTCGCCGCGCGGTCCGAACTCCGGGAACCATGGCTTCACGTCCAGCACTGGGGTCCCGTCGACCGCGTCGAGTTCGGCAACATGCAGGTCCATGCCGTCGATCTTGAGCAGACGGCACCGCGACACACCAATCCAGTTGATCTTCCGCATGTTGCGGTGGGCGAAGTAGCCAGCGGCTGGCCACTCGGGGTTGTTTCGCGCCGGTCGTGCGCCGAAATGGAGGTCGTTCTTGTCGGTGAGGTGGAACTGAAAGATCACTTCCAGGTGGGAGAAGTCTTCCAGCCCGGCCAGCGACTCCGGGCTGAACCGTTTGTCGTCGATCCGGATGATGGCCTCGGTGCCGCCCCAGTAGTCGTCAGCTACCTCGGTGATGTCGCTGACGATGTGTGCGATCGGGGTCATGACGATCGGCTCGGTCACGTGATCGTTTTCCGTTCGCTAGTTGGCTTGGATCTTCCGCATCACCGCGTTGTGCCACTCCTGACAGGACATCGCTACGGCTGCGTCGGCGAGGAGCTTGGCGGACTTGGTTCGCAGTTTCGTCCGGCTGCTTTCGATCCAGCCGCCCACGTTCTGGTAGCCGGCATCCCGGTACTCGATGGCCTGGAACAGGCACTCCAGCTTGTCGGCGTCGTGGGCGCAGTTGACCTCGATGGTGTCGCCGTTCTCGTAGTCGGCGATCAGCGAGCGGATGTGGCCGGCGGCGACGCTGGGCAGGCCTTCTGTCTGGTCCTCGGTGACTTGCTCGTTGCTTGCAGCGTTCAGGTACCGGCGTCCCATGTGTGGGATGTCGCCGACGCGGGTCTCCTGCGAGTCGTGCCACACAGCCAGGAAGGTAGCTCGGGCGGGGTCGCCGTCTTCCATCGAGGCGAGCAGGCCAGCGATGATCGCGGTCCGGAACGAGTGCTCGGCGATGGACTCGGGGTCTTTCACGCCGCACAGCCACCAGCCCGTGCGCTTCGACAGTTTGAGCAGACCGGTCTCGAAGATCAGTCGGGCGGCCACGTCGATTTCGGTGTCGCTCACAAATACCTCCGCGTTGACAGTCTGTCGGGTCTGAGCTCGTCAGCCAGCAACGAGCGTCCGAGGCCGGATCATGGCGGTGAGCTTCGGAGACTCCGGGCTTGGTTGCTGGCTGTTGAAGGCGACGTAGCCCCAAGTCTCGTAGAGACGTTGGACCTTGCCGTCGCCGGCGAGCGGGTTGACCAGCAGGGCTGCGCGTTCTTCGGTGCGGTGTGCAAGGAGTTCGTCGTGGATGCGGCGGGCGGTGCCGGTACCGCGCCATGGTGGGCGGACGCCGATCTCCTTGACCACCATTGTCGGCACTGCGGTGAACCCGTTCGGCAACTGCTCGGTCATTCGGGTCCACCAGCGGTCGTCGACGGTCAGGGTATTGGCGTAGGCGTAACCCACTGGCTGACCACCGTCGAAACCAAGGACTGCCTCCCAGCCTGGTTCGCCCGCGTGCCGGGCGAGGCGTTCGGCGAAGACCTCGACTCGGTAGTTGGGCAGGTGCAGCAGTGGTGCCCGCACCTCGGCGTAAAGGTCGATGAGAGCTTGACGTGCTGGAGCCAGGTCGTGGTAGCGGCGCAGCTCGACGCCGTCAGCGCTCATGTGATTTTCCTCCGGGTGTCGTTGGTCCACTGGTTCCACATGCTGCTGTGGCGGTCGGCTCCCGCCAGTTTGTCCACGCTGCGGCCGAAGCTGGCGAGCATGCCGGCTACGCGGGGGTGGGCGGCTTGATCGGCTGGTACGGACATAGCGGTGTGGATGGCCTGGTCGATATCGCCTTGGCCGAGTTGGGCTCGGGCCAGTCGGGCGGTGGTGATTCCTTTGCTGCGTTGCATGTGTGGGCGCAGGACCGCCAAGCTGCGGTGCGCGCGGGCCTCGGCTTCTTCGAAGGAGCCGAGGGCAAGGTGGGCGGCCAGGGCGAGGGAGTCGAGTTCAGCCTGGTCGTAGTGGCTGATGATCCAAGCGGGTCGCTCGGCGTCTGGGTCGGCCTGGTGGAGCGCTTCTTGTGCTCGGTCAATGGCGCGTCGCACAGCATTCGCATCTCCGGTCAGCCCCAGGATGGCAGCGTGCCGGGCGTGCCCGAGGGAGGCGAACAGCGGGTCGCGGCGGGCGATGCTCAGTGTGCGGGCGACGTCGTTGGCGGCCAGCCCGTCGACGGCACGGCCTTGGTGCCTGTACATGCTGCCGGCGTGCGACCAGATGCGGAAGGCGATGCTCTGATCGCCCGACATCGCGGCGAGGCTGGAGGCGCGCTCGTGGTGACGCTGGGCGGCATCGAAGCGGCGTCCGTCGATGGCGGCCCACATGGCGCTGGAGGTGAACGCCGCGGCGGTGGCGTACAGCTGGTTGCGTACGCGTTGGCTGGCGCTGCCTGCCTGTTGAAGTGCTATGGCCTCGTCTGCGAGGGCCAAAGCGTCGGTCTCGATGCTTTTGCGGCCACCATGCTTGTGGTCACGGGCGATGACGTCGGCGAATCTGGCCTGGAGGCGGGCGACATCCTCAGCTCCGATCCGCCGTGTCGCGGTGCCGGCGGCGACGGCCGCAACGGTGCCGGTCGTGGAGGCAATGAACGCGCGGCGCTTCACGGCGCTATCCGGCCGTTGGAATCCGAGGTGTTCGGGGGCACATCCGAATACTGCACCCAGCGCGACCCGGATCTTTGCAGGGGGCCACCGGGTGGATCCGGCCAGCCAGTTGTGAACGGTGCGTTCTGATACGGTGCCCGGCCTCCCCGTCAGTCCCTGGATCTCAAGGTTCACAAGCTGTGCCAGTTCGGCATGCTTTAGCCCCAGGTCAGCCACTTTCTGACGCAGCACGAGGTTTCCGGGCATGCGCACAACGTAGCGCCGTGATCACCGGAAGCGCTTGATATCAGGTAAAGCGATCGTCAAGTTTTCCGGTTGCCCGCGACTACAACCTGGCCGGGTTTTCCTGGTCGCCCGGTGTCTGGCCGCCGTTCACTAGTCCGAGGTGCTGAGCGAACGCATCGACAAACCCACTCCCAAAACCCCTGACAGTCGGAGGTGTCCGCGATGAAGCAAGCAGGATCCGCACTCGGCAACGCCGAGGAGGTCGGGCACGGCGTTGCGGCCCCCGTCTACCTCCGCAGAAGGAACGGGTCTGCGGTCGAACTGCTCGCGTACGACGGTGCCCAGGCCCTGCTGAAGCAGGTCACCGATACACCGCTGGTCGACGTGACTGGGGACTTGAACCGCGGCTTCGCCTGGCCGGTGCGCGGTTCGCACCCGCAGCGCTCGAACGCGGTAACCCCGCTGGCCGCTCCGGTCTGGCCACACACCGCACACCCGACCGCCGTCACCGTCGAGCTGTGGTGGCCGCCCGATCAGGATGGCTATCGGCACGTCCGCTCATTCGTCGTGTGGGCGGATGACCCCTACGACGCCTACCTGACCGCCTGCTGCCTGTGGGGAAGCGCGGCTACAGGTGCTGGCGCGAAGGCGGCGTTTCTGTACGGACCGGATCGGCACATCGCCTACCGGATCAACGCTGCGGCATGGACGTGCTTGCAGATTCCGGCCGAGGCGATCGCGCGAGTTGTGGCCACCGTCGCCGACCGCGACACCACTGACCCCCTACCTGATGACCCGAGGAAAAGCGCCATGCACGAGGAACGCGTCAACGGAATCTTGACCTACACCGGCACCCGCGAGGAGATCGCCGAGCTGCTGCGCAAGCACGCTGAAGACCGTGACAACAACGCGGACTACTTCGCAGCGGCCGAGATGCGTCAAGCCGCAGGCGATATCGAACGTGGCCTGCGCAACGGCTACGTCAAAGCCGCCGCCTACCGCCTTGACGACCAAGACAACAGCCAGCAGCACACTGCCGAGGCCTCACCCGCCACCCCCTAAAGCCGGTGTGTCCGTTCGGTGCCGCGGGCGGACACACCGATCTACCGGGCGGCCCGCGCCTCGCGCGCACACCGGCCACCGATCGTCCCAGCCGCCGGTGCCGCACCCCCTTAGAGGAGGTGCGGGCCGCCCGCCCACACCTGTCCGACCTGCTCCGAACCCGACAACGAGGCCCCCCGTGGATACCCAGTTCCAGCTCAAGACCGCAGCCATCCCCCGGCAACGCACGGCACGGCAGACCACCGGAGCTGCGTGTCCTCAAGTGCGGCCTGGTGACGTCGACCAGCGCGGGTACACCCTGCATTTCAGCGGCGACGAGGACATGGGTATTTGGCGCACCCCCGACGAGCTGCCCACCGGGGCCGGATCGTGAGCGCGGCCGCGACGGGCTGCACCGCGGTGGCCAGCACCACAGTGAAGATGGTCCCCGCCACCGGCGCCGACCACGCGACCATCGTGCGCTGGGCGGCCGGGCAAGACCGTCGACCCGGGGTCGGTGATGCGCGGCTGGCCGGGCTCAAGGATCCCGAGGGGTTTCTGGTCGGGCACCTGGATCACCGCCTGGTCTGCTCGGCCAGCATCATCCGCTACGGCCGCGACTACGCCCATCTCGGGTATGTTCTGGCCGCCCCGGACATGCGGGGGCGCGGCTTGGAGAAGATAGCGCTCACCGCGGCGCTGCGCCTCGCACACGGCTACACCATCGGCGTGGACGTTCCTCGGGAACAGCTTGGCCTGTACCGCCTGCACGGATTCACACCCGCAGCGAGCACCATCCGGTACCAGGGTGCCCCCGCGCCGCAGCCGCGGAGCGACCGCCGCGTGAGCGTCCTGCTGCGGCGCGACTTCAATCAGGTGGGCACGCTCGACGCCGCAGCGTTCGGCGCACCCCGCCATGCCCTGGCTATCGCCGTTGCCGCATCCCCGGGCAAGCACACCCTGGTGTACCGGGACAAGAACGTGGTCCGGGGCTACGGGGTACTCCGACCGGCACATGAGGACATGCGGATCGGCCCGCTGCACGCCGACAGCGAAATCGTCGCAGCCGCGCTGCTCGACGGTCTGTGCGGCATCGCCGTCACGCTGAAAGCGGACACCGTCACTATCGACGTCCCCGACACCTCCCCCTGCGCTATTGGGGTCGTCAACTCCCGTGGCCTGCACCCCGCTGGCGGCACCGTCCGGATGTATCGACTGGGACACAACGGAGTCCCGAACAGCGCCGCCAGCAGGTTCTACTTCGCGCTGACCAGCCTGGAGCTGGGGTGAGCGCCTCGTGAACTCCACCGCATCGGTTGCGCACAGGGGCCGCGTCGCGGCGGCCCGCGTCCGCCAGCGTGCCCTGCGTGCCTTGTTGGTCTTGGCGATCGTCCTGGCCGTGTACTGGCCATGGCAATAAGTAAACATTAAGAAAGGTATGACTATGGAATCCTGGGACTTGATGGAGAAGCTGTCCGGACTGCGCTTCGCGGACGGGCTGCCGGTGTACAAGAAGCCTGAGCAGGCCAAGGCGTGGGAAACCCTGGTCGAAGCGAAGGGTGCGTGGCTCACGCCAGCCGAGATCGCCGACAGGGCAGAGGTCAAGGAAAGCGTCCTCCTCGACACAGTGGCAATGTTCACGCTCAACCAGATCCACTCGGTGCGCGACGGGATGAAGTACGTCATGGCCAGCCGCGAGGTCCCGGGCAAGAAGTTCAAGCTCAAAGGCAACCGCTGCCAGATCCGGGTGGTTCCGAACACCTTCGACGACACTGGCTGGCGCCGCGGACGCCCGGTGAAGGCCAAGGCCGAGCGGCACGGGCATCCGTTGCTGGCCCCGCTTCGGCCGGCTGCCGTCGGCATCGCCTAGGGAGGAGGTCGCGACATGGCACAGACATTCAGGCGGATCATCGAGAACCTCGGCAGCCTCTTCGTCATCTACGTGGTGCAGCGCAGGACTTACCGCAGGCACATCGCAGCTGTGTTGGCTCTGGCCCGGGAGGCCGAGAGCGGGCACGTGGACATGGAGCAGCTGGGGCCGCTGCTGGGCCTGACTCCTCGCTTGGACCGCAACTACCCGACGCTGGCTGCGGTAATGCACTATCTGGAGCGGAACCTGCTGGTCGTGCATTACCAGGCCCGATGCCTGGACCCGGACCTACCGCACTGCACGGCGCCGCACGACTATTGGTGCGCCGCAGACCGGCTGGAATATCCCGGATTGAGCCCGGCACAGGAGACATCCCCGCCCGGCGCCGACGTGGACACCGTAATGCCCTGATCGGGGTTCCTCCTCCGCAGCACGCGCGTAGGCGCTCCTGCACAACCCTGCATTCGACCACAGCACAGCGGCCGATGCAGGCATGCCCAAAAGCCGACGCCCATCCAAGGCTCCGGACACCGACTCCGGTGGCCACACCGAGCACCACTATCACTCCAGGGGGACTGAACCCATGCCGACCATGCTCACACCCGGTCAGGCCGATGCTGCCGCCGAGGTGCTGCGACACCTACGCCGTACCGGGCCCAGGGAGCAGACACCGGTCATGACCGAACGGGCCCGGCAGGTACTGAAAGCTGAGATCCGTCAGTACGCACTCGCCGCCAACGCGGCGCGCCGGGTGTCGCAGATCCTGCTGCCGCTGCTGCCAGGCGATGACGTGCTCGATGGCGCGCCGGAGTTCATCACCTTGGCCGATGCGCAGGCGTGGTATCGCGACAACGCCGAGGGGATCTACGAGGCGATGTACGCGGCCAGCTTCTACGGGGCTGACCAGGACAGCAGCCGCGTGGTGCGTGGGCTGGAGCAGGTGATGACCACCATGCACGAGGTCACCCGGCGGATGGAGTTGGCCGAGCTCGCGCTGACCGGCGCGCTTCATCAGGGTGATGAGCTCGCCCAGGCCCATGCCTACATGGCGCGCGGTGGCGGCTACAGGATGGGTGGGCAGCCGGCGCTGGCGGTTAAGGAGTTCCAATTTGCCGCGCGACTGTTCGACAGGCACGGCGATGTGGCTGGCGTGCTCGCGGCCCTGAGCCGCCAGGCTGTGGCGCATGCGGCCGCCCGGCAGTTGGACGAGGCCGACGACATCCTCGACAGGGTCCTCGCGCTGTGCGGCGAAGGCGACGAGGTTCTCGCCGGGCTCGCATACGTCAACCGGTCGTGGGTGGCCGCCCAGCGCGGCACGTTCGCCGAGGCCATCGAAGCTGGCCTGGCAGGGCTGCGCGACCTTCGAGCCTGCAACGCGGCGCCGGTGTGGCTCACAGACGGGCATCTGACGCTGGCCAGTGCCTACGCCGGCATCGGTGACCTCGTGCACGGCCGCGAGTACCTGACCGTGGCGCGCGAGCTGTTGGCCAACGGAGAAGAGAACGTGCCGCAGCGCATCGTCGCCGCCCTGATCGACGGTGATCTGCTGCTGGCACAGGAGAACTACGCCGACGCGCTCGGGTCGTTCCAGCACGCCGTGACGCTGCAATCGGCGAGCCCGAGCCCGTATCGCATCGCCGACGCGCTCGACGGCGTCGGCAACGCGCTAGCCGAACTCGGCGACTGCGACCACGCCACCGAACAGCACACCTCCGCGCTGCGCATTCGGCTCCGAACTGGCGAGCCGTATGCAACCGCCCGCACCCGCTTCTACCTGGCGAAGACCAAAGCGGCATCCGGCAGGAGCGACGAAGCCACGAAACAGCATGATGAGGCGCTTCTGGACTTGGCCGCTTTCGTCGACCCCGCCGCCGACACATTGCGTGCCGAGCTGAACCAGCTGCTGCTGTGAGAGCTGCCTCGTAGCAGGGACCAACGGTCACCATCCCCGCGCCGTGGAACGTGCACGGCAGTGTCCATATCCGCACAACCCAGCAGAGGAGAAGCACGATGAGCCCACCCACCGCCGACACGGTCCTGGACCGGCCAGCTCCCGGTACCCCCGCCGAGACGGAAGTCGATCCCTTCGACTTCGACATCACCTTCATCCAGAACACGCCCGCGTCGGAGAACGCCCTGATGTGCGGCACCGGTGACACCTGCGGGAGCACCTGCGGGAGCGCCTGCACCACTTCCTGAGCACGACCAGCGCGGGCCGGCCGCACGGCCGGCCCGCGCGCCACCCGCACGAGGCGATGGGACAGGACATGGCACGCCGCAAAACGCTGTACCAGCACGCGCCGCATGCGATGCTGCGTGCCGCCGCCCGAATCGAGCCGGTGAAGCTGGCGCCCTGGCTGGATTCCGACGCGACGACCGCCGACTGGCGTTCCTGGCTGGAGTACACCTGGGGCGACGACGAGTTCGCCCGCGCGGTGGCGACCGCGAGTCCCGACCTGGCCCGCCAGGTCCAGGACGTGCTCGATGGCACGATCGACAGCGCCAAGCGCATACGGCGCGCCGCGTTGTCCGTTGGCAAGTACGCCCTCCGGTTTACCGGCCGCTCAGTCCCTTTCGGCTTCTTCGCCGGTGTCGCCCCGGCCGCGTTCGGCTCCGCCGCTGAGGCCAGGTTCGGGACCCGGCACCTGCTGGCTGCTCGGCACGGCCCGACCGTACTGAAGCAGGCTATCGACGCCGCCCACACCGACCCGGAGACGATGAGCAGCATTCAGGTGGTCGTCAACAACCTGGCGTACATCAGCAACGGCCGTCTGTTCGTCCCGGAGGAAGGCGCCGACGAGAACGCCCTGGCCGTGACGCCGGTCCTTGCCTTGGTGCTGTCCGTGGCAGCCGAGCCGATACTGCACAGCGAACTGTTGGACAAGATCGCCGCAGAGTATCCGACCGCGCCGCGGGAGCGTGTCGCCGCCGCCGTGGGCGAACTGCTGCGGGTTGGTGCGCTGGTGTCGGAGCTGCGCGCGCCGGCGACGGTCGTCGACCCGGCCGAAGTGCTCGACGTCTGTGCGCGTCCAGCGGGGACGCCGATGGCTGTTGATCTGCTGCTGGATGCGCAGGTCACCCTGCCGCAGGCGGTGGGTGTCGAGTTCGAGACGGCCGCGACGTTGCTTGCGCGGATGCCGGTGTATCCGGCTGGCACTCCGGCGTGGCGGGAGTACACGCAGCGGTTTGCCGACCGATACGGCGAAGGTGTGCCAGTCGATCTGCGCGTGTTGACCAATCCTGGTAGCGGGCTGGGATTTCCGGACGGGTTCGGCGCGCTGTCGATGCCGCCGCGTCCGATGTCGTTGAGAGACCGGGTGCTGCTGGAGATCGCCGGGACTGCGGCAATCGAAGGGGCTCGCGCTGTCGACCTCACCGGCGCATTGATCGAACGGATCGAACATGCGGCTGGTGAGGCCGCACTACGCCAAGCCCCGCACCTGGAGATCTGCGGGGAGATCCAGTCCGAGTCGATCGTGGCGCTCGATCGCGGCGACTTCCGGCTGCGAGTCCATACCGCCTCGCGCGCGGCCGGTGCCTATGCCGCCCGGATGTGGCACCTGTTCGGCGACGATCCGGCCCCAGGCTTCGCAGACCTGCCCACGGTCGAGCCCGGCGCTCGCACGGCGCAGATGTCCTTCCACCCCGCACGATGCGTCGCGGACCTGCTCACCCGCGCCCCGCAGATCCTGCCGACCGTGCTCAGCGTCGGGGAGTTCCGACACCGTGGGCCGGATGTGCTGTTGCCGGATGACCTGGCTGTGCTGTTCGACGGCGAACGTCTGGTGCTGACCGTGGCAACGACGGGGGAGTATCTGGAACCGCTTGCCACGACAGCCATCAACTTCATCTGGGAGAACTACACGCCGCCTCTCGCCCGGTTCCTGGCCGAGATTTCCCGTGCGTCGTGCCCGCAGGTGACCGGCTTCGACTGGGGTGCGGCGCTCGTGCTCCCGTTCACCCCGGCGCTGCATCACCGTCGCACGATCCTGATCCCGGCTCGCTGGCGGGTCCAGGCCCGTGACCTGCCGGGTTCGTCGGTGACGCTGCACGAGTGGGCCCGTGAGCTGCATCTGTGGCGCAGCCGACACCGGATGCCGACGTTCGTGCGACTCACCGACGGAGACCAACACCTGCCACTCGATCTGGAGGACGGCATGCATCTGGAGATCTTGCGAAGGCACCTGCGTGTGCGCAGCACGGCGACGATGTTCGAGGCGCCGCCGGACGGGGCAGCCGACTGGCTCGGCGGTCGCGCACACAGCATCGTCGTCAGCATGGCCGCCCGATGAGCGCCCCCAGGCATCAAGACCTCGCCGAAGGCGCACTCGGCGTGGCCCTGCTGCACATCCAGCGCGGCGACGCCGATCGAGCCCGCGCCTGCATCACCGCAGCGATCGCCGACGGAGTCAGTACCGGGGCCAACGCCTGCCTTTACCACGGGGCGCCGGCCGTGGAGTTTGTCCTGCGCTGCGCCGGCCGGGACAACGCCACCGTGAGGGAACAAGTAGACCGAGCAGTCATGCGCCGCCTGGCCCTGGCCCGCCAACGTCGCTGCCTTGGCCCGGACGCCATGGTTGAGCTGGCGGACTTCGACCTCATCCGCGGCCTGACCGGCCTAGGTGCGTTGCTGCTGTTCCGCGATTCACCGCCGGACCTGCTCACCGAGGTCCTGGCGTACCTGGTCGCCCTGGCGCAGCCGCGGCCGGACGGCCTTCCCGGATGGTGGTGTGCCTCCGGTCTCGACGAGGGTCCGGCAGAGGGCGGTCACAGCAACAACGGCATGGCCCACGGCATCGCCGGTCCGCTGGCGCTGCTAGCGCTCGCCGCCCGTGCTGGGGTCACAGTCGACGGGCAGCTGGGTGCGATCCGGGTTTGCGACAGTTGGCTGGAGGAGCACGCGGGCTCCTACTGGACAAGCCGCAGCCAGGTCCGTAACCCTTCGCCGCAGCTACCAGCTCGGCCGTCGTGGTGCTACGGCGCCTTGGGCATCGCGCGGGCGCGGCAGCTCGCCGCGATCGCCCTCGGCGAGGACGCCCGGCGCCGGTCCGCAGAAGACGTCGCGCTCACCGCTCTGAAAGACCCGCACATCATCGGCCGCATCACCGACGCCGGCCTGTGCCATGGCTGGGCAGGGCTGCTGACTGTCGCCAGGGCGTTGGCCGCCGACAGCACCGAACCAGGCCGCTTCGACAGCACCTGCGCGGGCCTGGAGCAGACGCTGATAGCCGACTTCGACGGGCTGACCAAGCCCGGCTTCCTGGAAGGCCGTGCCGGGGCCGAGCTGGCGATGGCCGGCCCGGACACAACCGGCTGGACCCGAGCCCTTCTGATCACCTGACCAATCCCCCACAACAAGAAGGAGGCCCACATGGACCTGGACGACAACAATGTTCCAATCACCCCCGATACCAGATGGTTCCACTGCTTCGTGTCGTTTCCCCAGGGCCACGGTGTGACGCCCGAGGCCGCCGCCGCGCTGCTGGAGCACCTGGCCGGTCAGCCGTTCTGGTTTCTGCGCAAGCGTGGCCAGCTGCGCCTGCGCACCGCGGCACCCGCCGGTCCGCTGCTGGACCAGCTCGTCGCCGAAGGGCTGTTGTCCGGATGGAACGGCGGGATCTACGAGCCGGAGGACCGACCGTTCGGCGGCCCCGAGGGCATGGACGTCGCGCACACGCTGTTCTGCGCGGACAGCCCCGGAGCTCTGGCCGACACCGGTCGCCCCGGCAACCGAGAGCGCTGCGTCCTACTGATCTCCGCCATGTGCCGCGGCGCCGGCCTGGACCGGTTCGAGACCGGCGACGTCTGGGCCAAGCTCGCCGCCGAACGGCCCCGACCGGACCGCAGCCAGCTTCCCAGCGGAGACCGTCTGGTCAACGCCGTGAAGACCATGCGCCGGCTCATGAACGCCGACGGCGCGCAGATCCCGGACGCAGACAAGCAGTGGCAGCAACGCATCGCCGCCTTCCACGACGCCGGCCGGAAACTCGCCGTCCTGGCCGATAAAGGCACGCTCCAGCGTGGCCTGCGCGCCGTCCTGGCCCACCACGCGATCTTCGCCTTCAACCGCGGCAGCGTCGACGGCACCGAACAGGCCGCCGCCGCGTGGCTGGCCGAACAGGTGGCCTTCTCCAGCGACGAGACCGCGATCGTGCCTACCGCCTGGACACCCCCGAACACTCCTAGGGTCGGTGAGATGGAAACCACCGTCGCTCCCGACACCACCGACCTCGCCCAAGCCCGCGCTCAAGCCATGAAAGACGAAGGCTGGCTGCGCACACCGGCGATCGAAGAAGCCTTCCTCAGCGTCGACCGCCACCACTACGTCCCCGACGTCGACGCGGCCAGGGCCTACATCGACGACTCGGTCCACATCAAGGAGAACGACGCAGGCACCATGATCTCCTGCGCCTCCGCACCCACCATCGTGATCACCCAGCTGGAGCAGCTCGACGCCCAGCCGGGCCACAAGATCCTGGAAGGCGGCGCGGCCACCGGCTACAACGCGGCACTGCTGGGCCACCTCGTCGGCCCCACCGGACACGTCTACACCCTGGACGTCGACGAAGACCTCGTCGCAGGCGCACGCAAGCACCTCCAAGACGACGGCGTCACCAACGTGACTGCGCAGCTGGGCGACGCCGCCGCCGGCCTGCCGGAGCACGCCCCCTACGACCGCATCCAGTTCACAGTCGGAACCGGCGACCTGCCGGCGAAGGTCATGGAGCAACTGGCCCCCGGCGGACGCATCGTCATCCCCACCCGCATCCGCGGCAGCATCTCCCGCTCCTTCGCCTGGGAGCGCGACGGCGAATTCTGGCGGACGACCTCGACCGAGATGGCGACGTTCGTACCGATGCGCAAAGGCATCCTCGACGACAACCAGATGGACATCCCATTCGACGGACCCGGCGACGTCTACATGGAGGTCTTCGCCGAGCAAGACATCGACCTGGACGTCCTGCGCCCGCTGTTGGATCTGCCCGGTCACACCGTCTGGACCGACATCAAGATCCGCAAGCTGTTCCCGTGGCAATGGCTGTACCTGTGGATGACCTGCACACTGCCCAACGGCTTGTCCCGCCTGCCCGGCCGCCGCCCCGACTTCACCGGCCACTTTACCTGGGGCTCGATGGGCACCATCGAACACGGATCCCTGGCCTACCTGACCATCCGCGAGGACGACGACGAGACCAGCCACTACTGGCAGATCGGCGTCACAGGCCACGGATCCAACGCCGACGCCCTCGTGAAGACCATGGTCGACATCGTCCACGACTGGGACGGCCACGGCGGCAACGACATGCCCCAGCCCACCTTCCGCGCCGCGCTCGGCGACGCCCGCAACCGCCTGGATGTCACCGGCGCGCGGTTTGTCATCGACAAGCCCGCCTCCCGCATCGCCGTCGACTGGCCCGAGAGGACATAGCCCGTGGACCCGGCGATAGCCTCACGCTTCCCACTCATCGCCAAGCCCAGACCAGCCGGCCGGCCGCTCACCGAGCGGCTGGCCGCCCTGGCGGACTTCGCCACCGACCCGCCGGACGCCAGCCACCACGACAGAGTGATCCGCGCCAGCGGCGTCATCAACACCGCCTCCCTGATCGCCTCCGACATCGGCCTGCACGACCTCGCAGAAACGATGTGCTGGCAACACTTCCAGGCGTTCGCCGACGCCACCCACCTCGACGCACCAACTGCCGTCGCCGCGCTACAGCCGCTGATCAACATCGTGCGGCTGATGACACGCCGCGGCCACGGCCGGCAGGCCTTCCGAGCCCTGGAGGAGATGTACCAGGCGGCCCGCCGCCGTGGTACCACCGATATGGGCGGCGGCGTCACCGCTGACCTCGGTGCCGTCATCCGGGGCGAGCAGCAGCACCACGACGTCTGCCTACACCTGTGGGCGACGCTTCTTGAGGACGGTCTGCGCGCGCTGCTCGCCGCCGGAGAATGGCAGCGCGCCGCCGACGAGGCGACCAAGCACAAGGGCGTCGGCCCACATCTGTGGTCCGGCCGCCAAGCCGTCATCCTGGCCCGACTACATGCAGGCGACGCCACAACAGCTGCCGAGATGGTCGACGCCAGCGAACCCACCACCCCCGAAGAACACGCTGTGCAAGCTCTGCTTTACACCTTCTGTGCGCTCGAAGGGCGACTCCAGCTCGACCGGCTCGACAATGCACTCGCCCAGGCACAGCGACTCACCACTGTTAACGACCCCGTGAAGGTCTACTTCCGCACACAGGCCGCACTCACCGCTATCTCACTCACCACCCTCGCCGGCCGCCCAGACGATTGGCGCCTACACGAAGCAACGATCACCGCCGCATCGACCGACGCCTACGCGGCGCGCGCCGTCATGGCGTTGTTAGGCGATCGAGCAGAACGCCTGGGTGCTGTCGTCATTTCCGGAGGGCTGGACGACGGCGCGGCGACGCGACCTGGCGTGGGGGAAGCACTGACGATTCACGCGGATGGCGCTATCGGCCGCATTCGCGAGCAGCTGGGCGCATACGGCACCACAAGCTTCGTGAAGCCCCTTTACGCAGTGACGTGGTGAATGGTTCACGAGTCCGAGTTGCTTGAAAGAGCCATCCATAGCAGGACTCATATTTTCTTGACGGGTTCCGTAACCGCCTCTACGGTGGTGACTTCGCGAGAGCGATCGGTCACGCCTCGCGGTCGCGGGTATTGACAGCGGGGGTTTTGATGGCACGTCCGACGGACTGGTGGGTCCTGTTCCTGGACAAGGATCCGCTCCCACAGGACCCCGATAACCTGCATCTCTGGTCAACGCTTTATCACGACTTCGCCGACCAGATAGACCTGGTCCGCGGCGGCACCGTCGCGCTGATGGGTGATCCGGCCATCACCGGCTGGCTCGGGCAGTCCGGTCAGGCCTTCTTCGATGCGATGACCCCGTACCCGTCGATGCTCAGCGTGGCGACCACGGCGTACCGGGAGATCGGCGACGCCTGGGAGATCTTCAGTAGCCGCGTCAGAAACCTGCAACCGCAGTTCGACAACCTGTGCACCCAGTGCCTCGGCAAACTTCAGGCGATCATGAGCGACGGCGGTCTCCCTGAGGCCGACGCCAAACAGCTGATCATGAACCCTGATCAGCTCACCGGCACCCTCATGACGGTCGCCTCCCACAGCTCCCTAGGCCACGACCAGTTCCTGACCACCGCGGCAGACAAGATCCGTGCCCACGTCATCGACGCAACCAACCTCAGAAGCGGCCAGCTGGAAACGCTGATATCCCAAACAGCCACCGCGCGTAAGGCATGCCTGGACGCCATCCACGACGCCACAACTATGGCGTCCCGCATCACGAAGCAGGCCGGCGGCAAAGGCATCAACGCCGCCGACTTCGGCACCCGTTACGCGGCGTTCGGCGGCGCCGCAGCCGATCTGACCTTGGTCCTACCCAGGTCCGCAGGCACGGATCTCGAAGACGGGATGGTCCTCTCCTCCGCCCCCGGGCCCGATGGGGTGCCGGACTGGTGGGTTTCACTGACCGATGAGGAACGCCGGCACTATTGGCAAAGCAACCCAGAGGTTCCTGCCCTTCTGGGCAGCGTGTTGTATTACACCGACGGAACCGTGCCTCCTGCCGTATCCAGCCCGACACTGGCGCGAGTACTCAAGGACGCCTACATACGCCCTGGTGAGGTGTCCCAAATCGACGGCGACGGCCAACTGTCGACGGCGCTCGACTATGAGCTGAACACAGGTGTGCAGGTCGGCGGGAGATGGCACATCAACAAGGCAGCGAACGTCCTGAGCAGCCTGGTGAAAGTCCTCGACGATCCCAACTCGAACCTCACCCCACAGGACCAAATCGTGGCGGCCTCCATGGCGACCCGCCTGTGGCGAAGCATCCTTGGTCGGGACAAGACGGGCAACGTGAGCCAGATGCTCAAGGACAACCCCGCCCGCGCGACTGACCTGGAGAACGCCCTGAAATCCGCCATGAGATCACCGTCGGGACGTTCGATCACAGGGGACCCGGGCGAATACGATTGGACCACAGAAAACGGCCTGCCCCGGCTGCCGCCGACCCCGCCCCCCAATCCGACCAACGACGGCATCGACGGCGGCGACATCGAGCCCGGCAGCGAACTCCCTGAGATCCCCGAAATCGATCCCCTAGCGTGAGCAGCCCCGGAGCACACATGATCACCGACGCCAACGTGGGGGAGTTCCTCACCCAGCGACACCCGGACTTTGCGCCGCTCTACCAGTCACACCTCGACGTCTGGGGCACAGACCCATCAGCGCGCTACATCCTGCTCCGGACCTTCGCGGAAGAGTTCATGACCCCGCGACTCAGAACAGGATCGCCCGAGGAGCGGACACGGCTCTTCGACACCGTCGAACAACTCCTCACCGATGGCGATTCACTCATTGACGACGCCGCCGACCACCAACTCATCGACGAACTCGTATACGCCGGCTACACCATAAAAGACGATCCACTCGATCTCACAGGCGCCGGCCCCGAGACCACAGCACGGATCGTCCGTACCCGCGACTGGCGGCCCGGCCAGGCATAGCAAACACCAATGAGTCGCTGCCAATGGACGCAAAGGAACGGAAGGCACATGCGCCCACTCCCGGATGCCGACCTAAGTCTCGACCTGGACGGCCTCGACCGCTTCGCCAGCTCGCTGGAGAACATCACAGCCCAGTGGAACGGCACCGACAATCAAATCGGGGATGTCGACTGGCTTGCTGGCGACACCGCCCTCCTCGACGCACTCGACGGCTTCACCCGCTCCTGGGCGAGCGCCGCAACCATCCTGGACAGCTACTCCGCCCAGCTGTCGAAAATGGCCCGCACCTGCGCTGACCAGTTCAAGCAGACCGACAGCGACCTCGCTGGGCAGACACCGCACGGCAGAAGGCCGATCGACTACTAGTCACAGAAGCTACCGGAAGCTGAACGTGTCCCGGTTACTGCCCCCTCGGCGAGATCATGCATGTCTACCCGATCGGCGTACCTGAATCGCGGGCCGATGTTCTCCGCCCTCGGGGGCGAGGACCTACAGCCGCTGTGCATGTCCTGCCACAAGACTCGGGATAACTTCGGCGTGATGGCCATGGCGCTCTGACAGCACTCCGCCCCGACACGGGCTCTGAGAGGTCCGCGCCGGGGTACGGGATGGTCAGCCCGTGGCTTCCCCATCGGTCAGTTCGGCAGGCTCGGCAGCGAGGTCGGCGTCCTGGACGCGGCCCTGTGCGGCAGTCACGTTCTGCGTCACATTTTGCAGAACGCTGATGGCGCTCTGGGTTCGGCGCTGCGAAGCGACAGGCTGGGTCTCATCGCCGGCAGGCGTGCTCTCGGACATGGTCGTCTCCTTGCTGGTCCGGCACCCTGCCGACCGCATCCACTGTCCCATGACTGTGCGTCTGTGAACGTGTACCTAAATGAGATCGGGGTGTCGAGCACGCGGCGCAAGCCCGCCGTGCTCGGTCCCCGGATGCCCCGAGCTGACCGCTGCGGTGGGCACTACCCCGGGCGCCAAGCCGAGGCGGACACACAGCAAGGCACACCGGCGGAAGCGCGTACGGCTTTAGGTGGCCACGCATCTCGTCCGGCAGGGAGCATCGCCGTCTTCCAGCTGATCCACCGCAGGTGGCGACGCCGAGCGGTCACTGTGACGTGACTCGATAGCTGGTTGCCCTACGCCCTGGCCTTGGAAGTGACGTCGTTCATGACTCGATAGCTGGCACCGGCGCCCCAACCTACTTGGCATCAACTCGCCCGCGACCATCGACGTCGCGGCTACGACGACAGGCTAGGGAGCCGGAGCGAGGAATAGCGGTCGTCGAGGCCGAGTGAGCTCTCGGGACAGAGCCTCCCAGCCCACAAGGGAGATAGCTCGAACCTCCCCTCCACCAATGTTTACAGTGTTAACATTCAGAGTCATGGGAAACAGAGCCCTGACAGGGCGGGCGAAACCGAGCGGTACGGATCCAGATCGCAGGTCGGCCTATGACGCCAGCGGACGGCGATGGACCGTCCTTGGCATGGGACTACTCTTCACACTCTGCTTGGCCGCATGGACGATGCGTCGCAGTCCCGCCGCCATCGGGATGATGTACATGGCCATCCCCGCCACCCTCCGCGCGGTGCCTCCAATCATCCGCGCCCGGAACGCCATCGCGCCCACCCATCAGGGTCCAGACAAGCATGAGACGGAGGAAGTGGACCATCCATAGCAGCCGTAAGAGCGACCCCGCTCGTTGCCAGCGAGCGGGCTCCCGCCACTTCGATCTTGGTGCCACCCATCGGGTCAAGGTGCCATGTACCGAGTCTCGTCGCAGTCACCCGATCCGGTGAACAGACAGCCACCATATTGAACTCGCACCTTTGTTCGAATAGCTTTTCAGGGTGGCCCAGGATGCTCTTCAACCGATCGCTGACGCCATCACCGATGAGGTCGCTCGCTTCGAGGCCAAGTACGGAATGAACCTCGATGTTGATGTCACGGTGGACGAGCAGGCCGGCAGCGTTACGGCTCGCGGCGACGGTCTCAGAAAGTGGGGCCCGCAACAGGTCATCGCCGGAGCCCTCACCCGGGCCGGGCTACGCCACGACATCTTCATGCAGTCGGCCACGATCGTCGTGTACCCGTCGACCGACCAATCGGGCGCGGCTGCTGCCCCGATGCCCAAGCTGGATCGCCACGCCGCCATAGCCCATCTACGCCGCGAACTCGTCGCCAACGGCACCGCCCCCGAAGCGCGTCACCACGTACCTGCCGACGGCGGGGACATCCCGGTCCACCAACTCCTCCGCCCGCTCGTCCCCGGTGGCACCCTGGCCCGCGGCACCGTCATTGCTGCCCCGCCCCGCACCGGTAGGGTGTTCGCCGGGGAGGGAGCGGTGTCCTACCTCACCCTCGCACTCGTGGCAGGGGCCACCGCAGGCGGCGGCTACGTAGGAGTGGTCGGCTACCCGAACTTCGGCATCGCCGCCGCGTCAGCGCTCGGCGCCGACCTGACTCGGATCCAAATGCTCGACCATCCCGGGGAACAATGGGCGGAGGCTGTTGCGGTCCTCGCCGACGCCGTCGACCTTCTACTCCTGCACGCCCCGCGCCGACCCACCACCAGCGACTTGCGTCGTTTAACCTCCCGAATCCGACCCAGCAACCGGCACCGCGGATGCGTCCTCGTCGTCAGCAGCCCGTGGGAGGAAGCGCACCTCACGATGCGCGTGCAAGATTTGGAATGGGAAGGGCTCGGCGATGGCACCGGCAACCTCACTGGCCGCCACGTCACCGTCAGCACGACAGGACGGGCAACCCGCGGGCGCCAGCGCGAGCTCCAGCTGTGGCTGCCCGCCCCCGATGGGACGATTCGCGAGTACGTATCGGAGCAACAGCAGCGGCTCGATGGCAGTCAACCACGCCTGCGGATCGCCTGACCTTGGCGACGAGCAAACTTCAGGCAGTTGAAGGCCTCCCCACCAGCGAGTCATCAGAGGGGCTCACTCCGCAGGCAGACGCCGACACCACGCCAGCCGCTGAAGTGGACCCTGCGCAGGACGGCGATGAACCCACCGATCGAGAAACCACACCGCCACCGCCAGATACAGGCAGCGAGCAACTGTCGCGTCACGTCGAGGGGATCGAATAAATGCGTCCGCCGACACGACACTCTCCTGGGCCACCCACGCCCCCGGCTTGGGTACCTTCACGATCATGATCGAGGAGAGCATGGGATTCATGGCGTCGACGTCAGATATCGCGCTGAATCCACGGGTCGGTCCCCCACTGACCGAAGTCCAGAAGGCGCGTGTGAGACTCATCCACGAGACCTTCGACGGCTGGGAGCCGCTGACGGTTGAACAAGCCATGGATGCCTTCCGGCGCGATCTCGTAAGCCACCGCGACTACGAAATCGGGCTGTGGGAAGCTGAAGCGCGAGCGTTCCTCAGTACCGTGCGGAAATTCCGGCTGCCGGCAAGCCAGCGGGCAAAGCTTCGCAGCCTCCTGCTCGGCGCGGTTACCGGCCATCCAATGCCCACCGGCCCGAAGGTCCCGGGTTGGATCCGGTACGCCGACCAACAGCTGCACCACGCACTGCCCGCCCTCCGCCCGTAGCGGTCACCTCCTAAAACCAAAAAAGCTGCCCGGGGTCCGACTCCCGAAGGAGTCGGACCCCGGGCAGACCCGGATCAGATTCGAGATGCGCCAGCTTGCCGCTTTCGACGTTCAACAGCAGAGGCATCGTGTTCGGCCTGCATCTGCGACATCGAGCGGTCGCCGAGCAGCTTCTTCAAGTGCGGGATGTTGTTGGCCTGGATGCCGACCTTTGGCGGTCCGAACGCGGCCAGCAGATCGGAATCCTCCTGGCTGGAGAACCCAGCTACCTCGATCGCCTCCTCGTCGGGGAAGACGTCGGCGACGCGGTCGCGGGTGATGTCGATTAGGGCGTCCTGGGTGCCGCCGTAGGAGAAGATCCACCGGAAGTTCGGCGGCGGGTCCGGCTCCACCAGGCGGCGGAACCGGTCGATCGATTTGGTGTAGGCGTAGAAGGTGATGTGCGGGTGGGCCCGGAAGATCTCCAGGCACATCAGCAGGTAGGCGTCGCTGAAGAAGTCGCCGGCGTCGTGCCACCTGACGAGTCCGCCGTCACGGAAGCGACGATGGCCCAGTTCGGCGGCCATCTCCGCCTTGAATTGCTCGGGCTCGTCCAAGACCGTCATCAAGTTCCGCTCGTGCTTGGCCTTCACCTTCGGCCAGGTGTACGTGCCGACCCTGGCGTAGCACAGGGCTCGACAAGCAGCGCCCGCTTCGGGGCAGGTGTTGTAGGTGCGGCCGTCCGGGAGGCGTCCGGCCCAGGCCGGGAGCGTGAAGTTCCAGACCCCGATCTTCTTCAGCTCCCGGTTCTGGGTCAGCAGGCTCATCAGGCGGTCGGCGCTGGTCCGGCCGGCGGCACCGGCGTGCTCGGCGGGTTCGCTGCCATGCCGGTGCGCGGCACAACCTCGGCGGCCTGCGCGGCTTGCAGGTGGTCGGTGACGAGCTGCCACGGCAGCGTCGGCCACAGCTGTCGGCCGGTGGTGACGGCGATGGCGAACAGCGCGGCCAGCGCGGCCTTCCAGCCGACATCGGAGGTTCCGGTGGCCATCTGGATGGCGAAGGTGGAGGCGACGGAGCCGATGAACCGCAGCGCCTGGGTGCGGACGTGGTAGCGGGCGAAGTCGGCGGCGAGCCGCTTCTCCAGGGCGGACAGCAGGGATGCCACTGGCGGTGTCCTTATTCAGTTGTGGATGGGCATGAGAAAACCGCCCCGGCTCGTCCGGTGCGGCATGTGTGGTTCGGGCGGTGCGTGGTTGGCGCGCGTTCTTAGACGATCTTGATGTGTGTGGCCAGCTGGGTGGCGAACGCGGCCGGGTCCGGGTTGCCGGGCAGGTGCGGCAGCAGCGCTGCGGCCAGGGCGTTGGCGTCGGTGGTGGGGTGCAGCAGCGGCCCGAGAGCTCCAGCCAGAGCGTTGACGTCGACGGCCGCCGCAGTGGCCGGGCGGCCGAGCAGCTGGTCCAGCTTGGCTTCGATGACTCCGGCACGCTCGGCGGCGACGAAGGACCGGATCATGGCGTACGCGGCAGCCTGGGTCTCGTCCACGATCGTGCCGGCTGGGATGTGCGCTTGGAGCGCGGTGGCGACGTCGGAGTAGTCGTTCTGCCAGCCTGCGCTGACCTGGTAGGTGCCCATGTCGGTGTCTCCTGTATTCGGTTGTGCCGGTGCTGTGGTGCCGCTGCCGTTGATGAGGTGGGCTAGCTGTGCGGTGGTGCCGCGGTAGGCGTTGAAGTCGATGTGCTGCCCGCCGTAGGGCTGGGCGTTGGTGTACTGCCAGATCAGCGGGGCGACGCCGCCGTAGGCTGTCCAGTTGGGGTCGGTGTCGGAGTAGCCGCCGGGGTAGCCGGAGGCGACGATGGCGACGCCGAGTTCGGCGAGGTTGCCGCCGACCTGTTCCCAGTACCACCGAGGGAAGTAGGCTCCCCAGACGCGGCCGCCGAGCTGGCGCATGCGGACGATGAAATCCAGGCAGTCCTGGACGGTCGGCTTGGAGGCGCCTTCGGTCTCCACGTCGAGCATCACCGGGGTGGAGCCGACCATCGCGAAGCAGTACTCGGCTTGCGCAGCGCCGCCGCCCGCCTTCAGGAAGTGGTACGCCGAGAAGATTGCTCCGACTCGGGCTGCCTGGGCCTGGAACTCCTCGTAGTTCACGTCGCGGTAGTAGGTGCCTTCGGTGGCTTTGGCGATGACGGCGACGGTGCCAGGCTGAATGGTCAGCCCGTCCTCGTAGCTGGAGATGTCGGGGAAGAACACGGTCATGTCGGCGGGGCCCTATTCAGTTGTGTCGACCTGCACCGAGGCGGTGGCCGGGGGTTTGCGGGCGAGGTAGTCCAGGCGGGTATGCAGCCCGGACAGGGAGTCGGCGTGCTCGCCGAGCCGGGTGAGCGCCGCATTGAGGACGTCGTCTTGGGCGGCGAGGTGGTCTTGGATCGCCAGGGCGGTGTGCAGCACGGCTTCGGCGTCCAGGAAGGTGCGCTCGTCGCGGTCGTCGGCGGAGCGGGCGGCGATGTTGCCACCAAGCATCAGGACGCTGAGCAGTACGAGTTGCAGGAAGGTCTGGGCGATCCAGGAGACGATGACCAGCGCATTGCCGGTCGCCAGGGACGCTGGCAACGAGGACAGGGCGAGCGCGGTGAAGGCGTAGGCGCACCACATGGTGCCCACGCCGCGGGTGATGGCCACGGCCAGGCGGTTGTTGAACGCCTCCGCACGGCTGCGCCGCGAGCTGGCCGGGCCACCCGGTGGGGTGCGGGTTCGGGTGGCGATGTGCGGGTGCGGCACATGATCGATGAGCGGCACTGCGCGTCCTATTCAGTTGTGGGCGGTGCTGGCGGGTCAGGACTTCGGGCGGCCTCGGGCGGCTTGTCCGGCGACAACGACTGCTACCTGTGCGACGGTGCGCTGTACCTCGCTGAGGACAGTGGTGTGGTCGTCGAGGACTTCGCTGTGACGGTTCTGCTCGGCGGCGATCTTGTCGACCTGGTCGCGCAGGCTGGAGCCGTGATTGGGGACGAGTTCGATGGAGTGGCGCTCGATGGTCTCCACGGCGTGCATGATGCGGCGGGTATGTCGGCCGCCCCGGACGGCGGCGGTCCAGGCCGCGCCGGCCACGGCGGTGGCCGATGCGGCGGTGACCGCCCACGCTTCGACGTTCAAGATGAGACCTCGTATTCAGTTGTCAGCGGTCATCGTTTCGATGGAGCAGTCGCTGAAGAGGGCGCGCTACTGCTCGGGCTTCGGCGAGCAGTCCACGAGCGGCGGGGCCGAGCAGCGGTGCCAGCACGATGGCGACGCCGCAGCTCCAGAGCAGGGCTGCGGCAATGAATACGGCCGCCATCACGGGCTCCGTTCTGCGTTTTCGGGCGTTCTCAGGTGCTGACCCAGTGCACGAACATCGACGGGCGTCGGTAGTCGGTGAAGGTGGTGATGGGGTTGAAGTACGGCAGGCCGTACAGCTCGATGTAGTCGCCGAGTTTGAGCTGGAGGTAGGCCGCGGCCTGGACTGTGCCACCGGCGTTGGCCGGCCCGGCGTCGAACCGCAGCGGCGCGGAGGCGTAAGGCGTGTTGCCGTTGACAGTGATGTTCAGCTGCGAGAATCGTTCGGAGGAGCCGGAGATGGCCGGGGTCTGTAAACCCAGCTGGCCGACGACGTGGTAGAGCCCGGGGAGCTGGCACACGTAGTGGGAGTTGTTGACCGTGGTGCTGTGGGCTCCGTCGTTGTCGACCCCGGAGTCCAAGGAGATGGCCGTCAGCGGCTTGTTGGAGTTGCCCGGCAGCACTTGGGCGACCGACTGCCACAGGTAGGCGTAGGGCCGGTGCAGCAGGAAGTTGATGGCCGGGGGCATGGTGGCGTTCCACCCGGCTGAGGCGCCAAGCTGTGCGACGTTCACCCCGGCCGGGACCGGCAGCGGATACAGCGGCGGCATCTAGGTTCCCACCCAGTGCAGGCCCATCCAGCAGGCGTTGCTCGGCGAGGTCGACAGGGTGGTTTGTGCGGTGCCGGAGTCCTGCCACAGCTGGGTTTCGATGTAGTCGCCGACCTGGAGCGGGATCTCGGCGGTGCAGCTGAACATGGGGTTGGTGATGCCGGGGTCGCGGGGCAGGATGTGGATGGCCCAGATGACGGCTTCGTTGACGATGATCGCCACTGATTCCTCGCCGCCGGCCGGGCTGGAGCCCTGCATCATGGCGTAGGTGCTGACCAGGTAGGTTCCGGCGGTCTTGACTGTGTAGCGGGAGCTGTTGGTGCCCGGGTCGTGTCCGCCCTCGGTGTCCCGCAGCGCCTGGTCGAAGGCGATGCGGGTGGTGGTGGAGGATGCCACGGCCTGCATGACTGTCTGCGCCAGCAGCGCTGAGGGTGCGCGCAGGTGGAATCCGGCGGCGTAGACGAACCGGTTCCACGCCGCAGCGGTGATCGGGGCGCCGGTGCCCAGCTGCGGCACGTTCGGTGCGAGCCTGTTCAACGGCGACTCCAGCAGATGCGGGTGATGGGGCTACAGCGCGATCCAGCGCGCGGTGAGGCGGCAGCCGCCGGTGACGAAGCCGGTCGGCTGGGCGGTGCCGCTGTTCTGGTAGATCCGCAGCTGCACGCCGTCGCCGGCGGCCAGCGGCATCAGGGCGGCCAGGCTGAACTGAAACCGCACTGGCCCGGGGTTGGAGGGCTGCTCGCTGGCGGCCCAGGTGGTTTTGCCGACCACCGTCAGGTGGGTGCCGACGAAGCAGTTGCCAGCTCCGGTCCAGGCCAGGTTGGACAGGCCAGTGACCAGGTACACCCCGGCCGCTGGCGCCGTCCAGGTGGTGCCGCCAGCGTTGCGGCCGTTGTAGTTGTCGTAGATGACCTTGTCGAGCGCGATTGGTGTGTCGGCGTTGTTCGGGATCGACTGGGCGACGGTCTGGGCCAGCACCGTGCGCGGCGGGTCGCGCATCCACGCATCCAGCGCGGCCGGTCCGTTGTTCCACAGGTCTTTGCTGAACACGGTGGTGCCGGTGACCGTGACCGGGCTTGGGGGTGCGGTCACAGCACCCCCAAGGCGCGGCAGCAGAAGGGTCAGTAGCCGAAGACGAAGTGGTCGAAGACCGCTGTGTCGACGAACCCGTAGACGCCCGGGTCGGCCGGTGAGATCTGGTAGGTGACGGTGGCCTGGCCTGCGACGTCCACGCTCCAGGCGATGTTCTCGGCGAACCCGTCGACCACGACGGGGGCTGCCGGTGCGGGCGGGCGCCGCACCGCTTTGGCTCGCGACCCCAGATCCAGGCCTAGCACCACCGGCCACATCGCCGGCATCGACGAGGGGTCCACCGTCAGCGACGCCACCCGCGGGTGCGGGGCGGCGTAGCGGGTGACCAGCCAGGTGGCTTTGTCCTGGCACTCCTGCATGTCGGCGGCCTGGGAGGTGACCTGCCGGTCCCGGACCCCGTTGAGCATCTGCGATGCGAAGTCCTGCGCGGTGAGCACCAGCCCAGTCGTGGACTGGGTGATCTCGGCCAGGTTCGTCACCAACGTCGGGTCGTAGTCGAACACCGGCTGGTCGGCATAGGGCCACTCCCCCGCCGCGGCGTTCTCCCCGAACACCACTGCGGCCGGCGCCGGATTCCACCGGGCCGAGCGCCGTATCAGCTGGACGGTCCCGGAGGCGTCGCAGTACATGACGCCGCCTTCGGTGTCGGTGACGGCCTGCAAAGCGGTGGCCGCATCGGTGTCGTCGATGTCGACGGCGGCACCCATCGACACAGTGTCGCTGGTCGTGACCGCAGGGCCGGTCCAGCTCGCGGCCGCCAGGATCCGGCTGAACCGCTGCGATGCCGGCTCCCCGGCCCAGCCGGTGCGCCAGGCCAGTTTGATGGCGTTGATCTGATCGCCGGTGAGCAGGCCCGGCCATTCGATGGCCAGCGCGACATCGCCGACGAAGTTGTATTCGGTGGGGCCGAAGCCGGTATTCGTAACTGCCGCACCGATCAGGTCCGCGATCCAGCCCGCGGCCGGCGCGGTGAACGCCGGGCTCAGCGTGTTGGTGAATCCGTTGTCGTCCAGGTATCCGGTCCACTGGGTGCCGTCGCCGGTGACGCCGATGAACCCCAGGTGCCAATCGCCGAGGCTGGCCTTGCCCAAGTTGAAGGTACCGGCAGTGTTCTGATGGTTGTCGTCGGTCAGCACCGCCGAAACCGTCAAGTCCGGGTTCACCCACAGCCCCGCCGCCGGAGTGTAGGAGTAGGTCGGGGCGACACGGTCACCAGTCGCCAGCCAGATCGCCGACTGCGCCCTCGGCGCGGCCAGCACCCGGAACGCGATCATGCGTGTGAACCCGGTCCCCGCGGTGCCAGGCCCGAGCAGCCCGGACCGCGAGGCCGGCAGCTGGATGTAGGACATGTTCCGGGGCGAGTCGAAGTCACCGACCCCGGCCACGCCCGTGGTGGAGATGTTCACGACCGTCGTACCCGCCGGGCACGTGAACGCCCCGGTCGGAGTGGCCGATGTCCTGGTGACCCCGGCGGTGACCGAGCCGGGCCCGTCGGTGCCGATCGCTGTCTGCGCCGGGTCGCGCTGCCCGGTGGTGTCCAGGAACAGCCCACCGGATGAGTCGGCGAGCAGGTAGGCGAAGGACGGCGACAGGGCTCCCTGCGCCGCGTACCGGAACGCCGCTGCGATGAACGGGTCGGAGAGTTTGGACTGTGACAGCAGAGCCAGGGCGTCCACCGCGATGGCCTGCACGAACCCGAGGGTTCCCTGCTGCCGCCAGGTCTGCGGGTACCGCTCGATCCCGCCGGTGAACAGGTTGAACCAGACACCCGGCGCCTGGAAGGGGGTGGCCGTGCTGTTCTGCTCGAACTGCATCCCGTCCATCTGGAACGACCACGCAACAGCAGGCGTCACGGTGAGGGTCAGTCCGGCAACGGCACCAACCGCTCCAGCCGGGACGATGCCTGCGACCGTCGCGAACGTCCAACCGCCAGTGACCGAGCCGGTCAGCGTCACCGGCGCACCGGTGACCGTGGCGATGGTGTTGCCGGCGGCGTTCTGCCACCACAGGAACGGCACGACCGACGCATTGGCCCCGGCGGTCGCCGAGCGAACCTGCACGGAGAACGCGTACGGCAGCCCAGTGGTAGGAGCCACTGGTAGCGGCCCCAGCTTGACCAGCGAATGTCCCCCCGTCGCCGTGGCCGCCACCGGCACCTGCCACACCTGCGTGCCCTGCCACGCCGAGGGCGAAGCAGCCACGCCCAGACTTCCGTACAGGGTAGTGATCCCGAACGCGCTGCCGCTGGTACCAGCCGGCAGCGGCGTGCCCTCCCCGGCTGTGGCCTGATCGGCCGTGAGCAGGTTCGGCGTCGGCGGCCACTGAGCTCGAACCCGAAACGGCTGGTAGGGCAGTACGGCACCGGCCACCGACGAGGCGGTGTTGCCCGGATCGAACAGGCCATCACGGTTGTCCAGTACCCCCGACCAGGTCCCGGCGGTCACCTGGTCCAGTTCGTATTGCCGGCCCCGGTTGGTCTGCCACGGCCCGATCAGCCGCGGCGTCACATCCACCCACGGCAGCAAGTCGTAGGAGGCGGCCGATGGACCGTAGCCGATGTGGCCGGACGGGCTCCACAGTGCTTGCAGGCGCGGCCAGTTCGGGTTTTGCGGCACGCCTGATTGCCTTTCGCCAGGTGTTACAGAGCTCGTATAGGCGGGAACCAACCCCAGGGGGGCGCCTCGTTGCCCCTACAGGGATGGGCTCCTTTCGCTTTCCTCAGCGAAACCCACGACTTCCTGGCGCTGGGCCAGGAATGCGCTTGTAGGAGGTGACTTCGGCAAGGGTTTCCCCGAGTCCTTCAGCAAGCGCGCACGGCTGAGGGAAGGCGATCGTCATGTTTGGTCCGATCACATCTGACGAGGAGATCAATATCTTCTTTCAGATCCTTCGCACCGTCCTTCAGGTGTGGCTCCATCACCGCGAGGTGAGGAAGGGCCTGGCTGAGGACAAGAAGCAGAAGGAGATCGACGGCCGATGAGCGATTCCTGCCCATGAGTCAGGTCTGAGGTCAGGTTCGGACACCGACAGATCAGCTCTCAGCACTTAGAAAGATAGGGAACCCATGCATAAGAGCGCCGCGTTCGTGAAAGCTCCGTAGTCAAAGAGCATCCGCACTCAACTGCGTCGTCAACGACGGGACTCAGCTTCCTGACAGGGTGACCTGCTCCGTAATCCGAACTGCGGAGCCCCCAAGATCGCAGCCGAGCATCCTCGTCGACGTGAATCGCTCAAGGTGGCGTCAGGCATATACCTGACGCCACCTGCTATTTCAGAAGGCCACTCGATGCTGCGGCTACCAGACCGCTGGTGCCAGCGACCAGATAAATCGCTTTCTTAGGCCGCTGCGGCGGACAAGATGATGGTGGCCGGGGTGGGGTCGACGACCTCGATGGTGAGGCTGCCAGACAGGCCGGTCGGGTCCGTCGCGGAGATTGTGACCTGGCCCTGGGCCGCGCCGGTGAGGGTGGCCTTCAGGGTGGTCTCGTCGGCGGTGAGGGTGCCGGAGGTGGTGGTGTAGGTCAGGGTGTCCGGGACTGCGACGCCGTCCTTGTTCTGGACGTCGGCGTTGATGAGGATCGGGTGGCCTTCGGGGAACTGGGTGGTCACTGTTGTCCTTCCGGTGATGGTGGCGGAGATGGTGATAGTCCGCGGGGTGCGGGGGTGTTCGACCAGGTCGAGGAGCTGCTCGACATCGCGGTGGATGTCGAGCAGTTCAGTCTCGACGCGGTCGAAGTCGCGGGTGTAGTCCGGCCGAGGCCGGCTTCGGGGTCGGGTTCTCAAACGCGCCTCCTGTGACGTGTGCCGGGCAGGCGGCTATGAGCCGCGGTTTCGCGCGGCCGAGTACGGCGGGTAGGTGCTGGGGTTGCGCAGCCCGAAGCGGGTCATGGCGGTGATGACGGCCTGCTGCACTGCGGTTTCGGTGGTGAGCATCGCGCCTTGCACGGTGACCGGCACGACGATGGTCGTTCCGCCCACCCCGGTCCCAGCACCGGCCAGTCCCGGTATTGCTCCGCCGCGTGGGGCGGCGAGCATGGCTAGGGCGCGCGGGTCGATCGGGGCGCGGCCGGTGAGCATGTCCCGGGACAGGACGTATTCGCCGGCGTGCACGATCGCCGGGACGGCTTGGCCGGCGCCGCCGGGTACCCAGCCTCCGATGTCGAAGCTGGAGACGAGCCTGTGACCCGAGCTGCCCCAGGAACCGGTGATCGATTGGATCTGGCCGAGCTTGTCCAGGGCGTTGTCCAGGGTGCTGGAGTCCAGCTTGATCTTGGTGTCGACCTCCGGCGGGATCAGGCCGTAGGACTTGAGCAGGGCATCGACCTGGGTCTTGGACAGTCCGGCGTTAGTCGCAACGGCCTCCAGCTGCACTACCTGGTCGGCCATTTTCTTGTTGGCGTCGGCGATGTCGCCGCCTGCCTCGATCTCCTTGCCATGCATGTCCAAGATCGCGGTGGCCATGTCGGAGATCGCCTGGCGGTTGGCGATCGCGGCGTCGGAGTTGCCGGTGATGTCCTTAGCCGAACCCTTGAAATCCTGTGCGTTGTTCTCAAGGGTCTGATTCAGGTCGTTGAACTGCTTTTGAAGCGAGTCGATCGACGCGGACTTGTTGATCACATCGGACATGGCCTGGTACTGCGTTTTGGTGCGGTCCGTGGTGTCCGACAGCTGCTTCAGCGTGTCGTCCAGGCCAGAGTTGGCGGTGGCGGCCTGGTCGGTGGCGTTGATCCCCAGGGCCTGCTCGGCGTCGATCTTGCCCAGGGCCGCGTAGTACTGTGGGTAATCGCGGGCGGCGTTGATCAGCGCCTCGTGGTTGGTGCCGACCACCGACCGGATCTGATCGATCAGCTCGGCCGCCTTGTCGGCGTGCCCGGAGGTAACCAGTTGAGCCAGCGCGCTGTCGTACGACTTCAGGGTGGCGCCGTCGGTGCCGTACTCCTGGTTGAGCTTGCCCAGGATCACGCCCATCCGGGCCATCGGGTCCATGGTCTGGGGAAGCACGGTCTTCAGCTGGATCAAGCCGTCGACCATGTCGATCATGTTCTCGCCGTCGAACTTGTCCTTGACGTGCGAGGCTGTGTTTTCCCAGTTGTCGAAGGCCTTGAGGTCCAGGGCAGCCTGGCCCAGATCGGCGGAGGCGTCGGACATGCCGGCCTTGCTGCGGGCCATCGCAGCGGTGAACTGGTCGACGCTGACCGAGGCGGTCTTGGCGTCATCAGAGGTGGACAGCAGGGTCGTGCCGAGCAGCGCGATCCCCGCGACCACACCGCCGATGATCGGCAGCCCCAAACCGAGCCCGCCCATCAAGCCGGCCCCGGCGGTCTCCGCGACCCCGGCGTCAGCGGACATCGCCGCCGTCGAGGTGGCCATCCGGCCCTCAGCCACGGCGACATCCGCTGCGGCCTGCTCGGCCGCGGCGGCCGCCTCCGCGGCCTCGGTCTCGGCCAGCTTCGCGTACACGCCGTACTTCTCCGCGCTGACCAGCGCGGCCTCGGCATCGGCCTGCATCGACTGCCGAGTAGCTGTCGACACGCCCTCGGACGACTGGAGCGCGCGCATCATGAACGCGGCCTTCTCGGTGGCGGTATCGGCTTCGACCTGGGCGGTCTCCAGAGTCTGCCGGGCCAGCTCCTGCTGCGCGGTCGCCGCTATCTGGGCGGCGCGGGCCTGCGCGAGCAAGGCCGGGTCGAACGAGCCGGTGGCGATCGCGACGTACCGGCCCATGGCCTCGACGCCGTCGGCGGCCCCGTGGTAGACGGTGCCGAACGCACCAGCCACAGTTGAGCCGATGGCACCGGCGCTGCGGCCGAATGCCGACCAGGAGGCACCGACACCGGTGATGGCCTCCCCGATCTGGCCGGCCTGCCGCAACGGAAACGAGATGATGGCCGTGGCCATGTCCCCGATGAAAGTGATAGCGCGCAGCCCTGCGAGCACAGCCCACTTCACCGCCAGAGCACCAAGGACGCCGTCGATGAAGAACTCGAAGTCGCCCTGGTGATCACGCACCAGGTTGGCGAACCACTCGATGCCGGGCCCGACGATGTCGATCAGGGTGCGTGCCCCGGACAGCAGGTCGCGGCCGACGGTGTCGGCGACGGACTGGCCGATGTTCAGCAGGATCGGCAGCACCACCGTGGCGGCGTCCCGGACTTCCCCGGCGAAGGTGGAGACGTCGGCAGCGACTTCGCGGACAGCCTCGCCGGCTTTGCGCCAGTTGGAGGTGTCCTCGGTGTCGGCCAGCGGCGCGCCGGCGTGGGTGTTCAGGTCCCCGGGGGCGAAGGGGTTCGCGGCGTCCTTGCCTGGGCTGCTTGCTCCGTCGCCGGTGAGGCCGCCCCAGAACTTCTTCCAGGCCGCCGCGCCGCTTGTCTCTAGCCAGGACAGCCCGGCGGAGATCTTCGGCACCATGTAGTCGCCGACTTCGATCCCCACGTTGTGGAACCGGGCGCCGATCACATCAAGCTGCTGGGACAGTGTGGCGGACGTCTTCTGCCAGGCCGCGTCCCAGGCATTGCCGTTGGCCTGGTCGGTGACCTGCTTGTACTTGACCTGGAGCTGGTCGAGCTGGGTGGTCAGCTCGGCGACGCCCCGGAAGGACTTGCCGCCGCCGAACAGCTTGGTGAGCAGGGCGTTCTGGGCGTCCTCGGTCATCCCCTTGGAGCTCATCGCTTCCCGCAGATGCATCAGCGCCACGTACACGCCGTCCGGCTTCTGAAGGTCATCGGCCAGGGTGGACACCGACAGCCCGGTGGCCTTCAGCACGTCGTTGAACGCGGTCTGGGTGGACATCGCATCCGAGGTCGACAACCCCAGCTCGGTCGTGAACTTCGCGGCCTGCTTGGACTGGCCGACCATCATCGCCAGCATCATCGACAGCCGGGTGCCGGCCGTGGACGCGGAGTCACCCCGGTCGGTGAGGAAGTCAAGGGCCGCCCCGGCCGACAGCAGGTTGACGTGCAGGGTCGCCGCAGTCGGCTCCCAAGCCTTCACCGAGCCGTCGAAGTCAGTGAACGTCATCATCCCCTGACCGACGATGGCGTTGATCTCGGCCATCGCCCGTGCAGGATCCCGCAGCTGATCGCCGTAGCCGCGCATCACCGAGGTGAGCGCAACGGTCGTGTCGGTCAGGTCCGAGCCGCTGATCTTGGCGGCCTTCTCCGCCTCCGAGACATCGTCAAGGGCCTGCGACAGCCCCAGGCCTGCCGAGACCGGGTAGTACAGGGCGGCGGCGACCTGGTCGCCGGCGAACCCGGCTTCGTCGCCGATCTCCAGGAGCTGCTTATTCAGCCCGTCGGCCGTCAGGTGAGCTGCGGACAGCTGCTCGGCATTCAGCCCGGCCTGCGTGTACAGGCGGGTGACCTGCGTCTGGAAGGTGGTGGCCCAGTGCACCGACTCCGCGGCGGAGGCGACCACCGCCACCCCGACCGCCTCGGCAGCAACCTTGACCGCGCCGAACCCGTCGGCGGTCTGGACGTTCGCCTCACGGATCGCATCGGCGTTGGCCTTCTGAAGCGCGGTGAACCGCTCACCGTTGACCGCGGCGTCGGCCAGCGCAGCGTTGAACGGGGAGACGATCGCGCCGATGCGGACGGCGAAGTCCGCGATGACATCGGTCACCGCGGCCTCCCGGGCTGCTCGCTATTCAGTTATTTGTTGTGAACCTCCGTCAGCGGAATCCCCAGGCATGGCCGTTGCCCTTGCCCATCCACTGGGTGAAGCGGAACCCGCCCAAGTCCCTCTGAAGTGCAGTCGCATCACGGACCGCCCGTTTCAGGAACGGGTGGTCCTGCTCGTGCTCCAGGTATCCGCCGTACAGCGAGGCCTCCCGGTGCGTGCCATAGCCGGTGCGGAACCCCGGGCGCGGCCCGATCAGCACCGAGAAGGTCCCGTAGTCACCCGGCTTCGGCTCCTCATGCCCGATCGCAGCCCGCAGGTTCCCCGACCGGAACGCCGGCGGCTCCCCACGCGGCGACGTCGATGGCCCGGCCACGTCGGCCCGGTACGTCAGCAGCAACTCGCGGGCGCGCGCCACCGACTGGTCGGCGAGGGCGTTCATCATGGCCGCGGTCTCGGCCGCGCCCTCCTCCACCATCGAGGTGAACAGCTGGGTGAACAGGCCCGGTTCCAGAATCTCCGGCGTCACGCGGCCTCCGGGGTCCTCGTCCGCCCCGCGCCCGGACCGCTCTTACAAAGGTGAAAGAATTGCTTGCAGATCGCTAGCAACATCACGTACAGTTCAGCTATGGCCACAACTACGATCTACGCCCGGGTCCCCGTCGAGCTCAAGGAGCAGACCGATGCGTACGCCGCCGAGAACGGCATGACGCAGGCGAACGCGGTCGCCGATCTACTGGGCCGTGGCCTGGAGAGCGCCTCAAGCGAGGCGTCGGTGAAGGCGCTTGAAGCCAGGGCCGCCGAGCTCCAGCAAGAACTCGACCGGGTCAAGCCCGCGCTTGACGCCATCCAGACACGACTGCCTCAGAAGCTGGGCATCTGTGAATGCAAGACGGAGCTGACCGGCGAAGACCTGCTCATCAAAGGCTTCTGCCCGAGTTGCAAGCGCAGCCTTACCAGCGCCTTGGCCGGCGAGGACCAGAACACGGCGAAGGTCAACCGCTCCGACCTCGCGCCCTTCCTGGCTGGCGTCGGCCTGGCCCTGGCCGTCGTTCTCGTGGCCTCGAAGGCCGGACAGTGAGGGGAGGTGATTCCTTTGGCTACACCGACTCCCCAGACTCGCATGGTCGCACACATCGTCGTCGGCGCTGTCGCGACGATCGCGGCGAAGAAGATGTTCGGCACGCGCAGTAACCTCGCGCTGGCGGCGGCGTTCTTGCTCCCCGCCATGCTCCACGCGAAGTACGACGCGCCGCTTGCGCAGGCCATGGCCAACGTCGGGCGCTGACTCGAAGCGAACGGCCGCCGGGAGACCGGCGGCCGGCTCAGCCGTCGCGCTCTCGGCGCTCGCTCTCTGCGGCCCGGCGGGCGCAGATCAGGTCCCAGGTGAACCGGCGCACGTACCAGGGCGTGTCTTGAAGCTCGGCCCAGGTCCAGCCCATCTCGCGCATCACCTCGAAGTCGATCAGCTCCTCCGGCGGCGCGCCGGAGTTCCACGTGCCCTCGTAGATGGATTCGGCGGGTAACAGGACCTCCTCGAAGTACGGGTCTAGCCCGCCGGGGTAGGGTCCGGCGACAGCGCCTTGGACAGCGTGGTTCGGATTTCCACCGGCAGCTTGGCCACCAGCTCGGGGGTGGCCGGCAGCGTTAGTGGCTCCTGGTCCTCGCCTACGCCGAACGCGTCGTAGGCGTGCCAGTCGGTGACCATGCGGGCGATCACCTCCCGGGAGAACACCGCCGGGTCCTTCTCCCCGGCCGTGGCGTCCTCCGGTCCGGTCAGCATCTCCAGGGGCACCGTCTTGCGGTTGCGCAGCACGACGTAGACCTGGTCCCCGGGCTCGGACAATTCCGGGAACTCATAGCGGATGGTGCGGTTGGCGTAGCCAGGCATGGCGGCCCCTTCGGTAATCAGATGTGGAATCAGCTGCGGTCGTGATGCGTCCGGAGCGAGATTGAAATCAGCGCTCTACATTGGGCTAACGACTGCTATGTGGTCGTAGGATCTGCTTGGGACAGGCAGCGCGGTAGGGGGCATAGATGCGCGGGCTCAAGGACTGGCTGGTAGGCACGTTGGGCACCGCTGTGCTGCTTTCGGCAGCGGCCTCTCTGGGGCTGTTAGTGGCGGGATCAGCGCTGATGTGGGCGAACAAGCACGCCTTGGTACCGGCCACCTACGCGTCCGCCGCGATCGCCGCCGCCCCCATGGCAACCAAGTTAGGTCGCTCAGCCTCGAAGTCGACCCTTGCCCAATTCCAGCGGCAGCGCACAGCCCGCAATCTGCTGTTGGTCAGCCCCGGCCAGCAAGACAGGCCGCTCCGAGTCGGCTCCGTGAACCCAGCCCACTTGCGCATCCACCAGGCGGGAGGGGCGGGTAGTCTCACAGCGCTCACACCGGTCCCATATGTGAAACGCGACCTGCACGACGCACTGGCCGAACGAATCGCGGCCGGTTCGTTCGTTTTGCTGCAAGGCGGCTCGGCGGTGGGCAAGAGCCGGCTGGCTTTCGAGGCTGCGCGCTCGGTAGTGCCACACTGGACGATGGTCGTGCCTGACCTGCCGGCCACCATGCCTGGCGGGTTGGCCGAGCTGGCGAAGCTGGTCCCGACCAGGACCCTGATTTGGCTGGACGATCTCCAGCGCTACCTAACCCCCGACGGACTCACCGAACGCGTCCTGGACCGCCTGGTCTCGCCTCAACGGGGGGTGACAGTGCTGGCGACGCTGAACAGCGGCGCCAAAGCGGCACTGGGTCGATCCGACACCGGCAGCACCGACCGCGCCCTTCGGGCCGACGCCCTGCGGATCGTAGAACGCGCCGAACACGCCGGCCTCTTCTACATCGACGCCCGGCTAACCCCCGAAGAACTGAAACGAGCCGACGCCGCAGTAAGCAGCGACAAGCGCATCGCCGATGCCACCTCCCACAACGCCGACGACGGCTTCGGACCCCGCCTGGCAGGCGGCCCAGCAGCCCTGGCCCGCTGGCGCGACAGCCGCAATGGCGGAAACCGGATCGGTGGCGCAATCATCGATGCCGCCGTAAATTTGCGGCTGGCTGGCTACTCCGCGCCCATCCCCGCACCAATGCTTCTCGCCCTTTCCCGGGAACATTTGCCAACCAGATACCACCAGTTCGACGACCAGGCTTTTAGTGATGCACTGACATGGTCGTGCGATAGCGAACGCGACACCCGACCCTGCCTGGAGCAAATCGAACCCGACCGGTTCGATGTGTTCGATTACCTGACCGATCACGCCCAACGTTATCCCGACATCACTCCAGCTATGCCGCAGGTCTTGTGGCATACCGCGATCGACGCGTCCACAGTCCAGCAGTGCTACGCCATCGGCGTCGCCGCCTTAAACCGAAGCCTGCTGGATATCGCTGAGCAGGCACTCGAAAAGGCCGCTTCCGCTGGCGACCCTCAGTCGCTGAACGGCCTCGCGATCGTCATCGGCAAAAACCCTGCACGCCATGATGAGGCTGAAAAGCTCTACCGCCGTGCCATAGCGGGCGGAGACGACATCGCGCTGTACAACCTGGGAAATTTGCTTACAGAAAACCCTGCACGCCATGACGAGGCTGAACAATTCTACCGCCGCGCCATCGATGCCGGAGATACCGACGCGCTGTTCAACCTGGCTGTTGTGCTGACCAAACAACCTGCACGCCGCACTGAAGCTGAACACTATTATCGCCGCGCCATCGATGCCGGAGACACTTACGCATTAAACAATTTGGCGAACCTCTTGCGCTACGATCCTGCATGCCGCAAGGAGGTAGAACAGCTCTACCGCCGTGCCATCGACAAAGGAGACCATGGCGCACTCAACAATTTGGCGAACCTCTTGGCCGACGATCCTGCACGCCGCAAGGAGGTAGAACAGCTCTACCGCCGAGCCATCGATGCCGGGAGCACTAAGGCCCTGGCCAACCTGGCGCTACTCCTGGCCGAAGATTTTGAATGCCATACCGAAGCCGAACAGCTCTACCACCGCGCGATCGACACCGGAAGTATCAAAGCTTTGGCCGGCCTGGCAGACCTGCTGGCTGACGACCCCACACGCTGCGAGGAGGCAGAAGAGTTCTACCTCCGTGCCATCGACGCCGGGGACATAGGCGCGGAGAACAACCTAGCGAACTTGCTGACGAGATATCCTGCACGCCGGGAGGAGGCTGAAAATCTTTTCCGCCGCGCCATCGAAACCGGAGATATCCTCGCTGTAAGCAATCTGGCGAACCTGCTTGCCAAAGATCCCGAGCACCACGAGGAGGCTGAACAGCTCTACCACCGCGCCATAGACGCAGGACGGACCACCGCGCTGAATAACCTGGCAACGATGCTTTCTTTGGACGCCGCCCGCCACACAGAGGCCGAACAGCTTTACTATCGCTCGATCGACGCAGGAGACGTCCTCGCTCTAAGCAATTTGGCAAACCTACTGGCCGGCGATCCTGCACGCCGCGATGAGGCTGAAAGGCTTTACCGCCGCGCTATCAAGGCCGGAAACACCTTCGCAGAGAACAACTTAGCGGACCTACTGTCAGACGATCCCGCACGGCGCGCCGAGGCCGAACAGCTCTACCACCGAGCCATAGACGCCGGAGATAATCGTGCGTTATATGGCCTTGCGCTGTTGCTGGCGCGGCAAAGGCGACGCCGTAAAGAAGCGCGCGAATGCTATTTACGCGCAGTAAGTGCCGGAGTGACAGGTTATCCCGATGAAGTAGCTGCCCTGTTAGGCGAATAGCGTGGGCGTGCCGTGTCAGGGATCCTGCGTTACATCGAAAAGCCGACGCACAGATCAATACACCGTTTGTACGAAGTTCTTTACCACAGCCTGGATAACGCCGCCGCCGTCGGTTGCGTTTGCAATCCCGGACAAGGAAAAGGAGGCCGCTGCGTACGCACCAGACAGGTCGCGGGCTCCCTTGTAGAAGCCGGACTGAGACATGGTGAGCCCGAAGCTGGCTCCGCCGAACGGCAGCGGCTGCACCAGCATGGAGGTGGCCGGGCCCTGGATGTACTGCTGGTACAGGTTCAGATCCGACATGTTCTCGAAGATCGCCTTGTAGGAGCCGTCGGCCTCCATCGGGCCGGCGAAGATCTCCCTGGGCTGCTGCTGCCCGGTGGACAGGTGCAGCGCCTCGGTGGCGCGCTTCAGAGTCAGGTCCAGGCTGATACCGCGGGTAGAGGCGGCGCCACCGTTGCTCATCTGCCACTGCCACCCGAGCATCGGCGGCAGCGACGTGTACGGCTGAGCCATCGGCGCCTGCGGTGCCGACGGATACGACAGCATCTTGATGCTCAACGTCACCGCCGACTTCGGGTCGATCTTGATCTGCATGTCGGAGATCGCCGCCGAGGAGAACCCGAGCGTGCCGATCGTGTCGAACACGGTCAGGCTGAAGGTGCTGCGCTGGAACGCGGACTGCTTGAACAGGTGCACAGCCTGCGACACGACGGTGGCGCCGACGGCATGGGTCTTGGCCAGGCCGGCGCCGGAGCCGGTGGAGGTCAGCGGGGTCGAGTAGGGGCCGGTGCCGGTGGGCACGCCGGTGATGGCGTACTCCACGTTGGCGCCGGTATCGATGGCGATGGTGGAGCCGACCGGGACCGAGGCGGCCAGGGGGATTGAGTTGGCGCCGATGGCGGTTCCGGTGCCGGCGATGGTGGTGGAGATGCCGGGGGTGACGGTGTCCGGGCCGATCATGCCGCGCAGGAACATCCCGACGATGTCGGGGTAGCACATGCACTCGATGTCCCAGGTGGCATCGACGGTGCCCTGGTACATGCCGTGCAGGATCGAGTCGTCGCCTCGGACGGACTCGTCCTTCAGCTGCGCGTATACGTCCTCGAAGGTGGCCTTGGTGAAGGGCACAGCCATGGTTGGGGCCAGGTACTGTCCGAGGGCGAGTTCGCGGGCGATGCCGAGGGTGGAAGCGCGGGAGAGTTGGGTCATGCCGCAGCCCCCGCAGCCGTTGCAGGCTTCGCGGGCGGCCGGGCCGTTTCGGGCCCCGTGGCGGTCGGCGGCTTCTCGGCGGGGCGGTCGGTTCCGAGCGGCTCGAAGCCGGCGATCGGGATCGGCCACTCCAGCGCCTTGCCCGGGTCGACCGCCGTAGATGTGTACACCTGGCCGTCTTCGGCGCGGTACTCGGGTACCTGCGCGGTGTGCGGGTGGGGATTGCGGTAACGCACGCGCCGCCTCCGATATGAAGTTGTGTATTTAGTTGTCCCGGACAAAGCGCCGACGGATACCCACGCTCACATCGGGAGTTGGGCCATGGGTAGCCGGTTGGTACTTCCCGACAGCGGCGGGGTTTGTCAGACTTCGGTCATGACCTCAGCGGGGAGAAAGCTTCAGGCCGCGATCGGGGCGTTTGTGGCCGCAATCGGGTTCGCCATCGTGATCCACACCAGCATCCGTGCCACCGATCCCGGCGGCTTCGGTGCAGTTGTGCCCGGCACCATAGTGCTCGGCCTTGGGCTGGCAATGATGGCGGTAGCGATGATCCGCGACGACGACCATCGGGGGCCAAACGCAGACTAGGCAGTGATCTCGAAGTCGTCGACAGTGTAGGTGATCGTGGCCTTGAAGACTCCTAGGCCCACCGTCTCAGAAGCCGGGGTGAACGCCACGGTCACCATACCGGGGTCCTCTCCAGCGGATAGGAACCGGCCGCCGTGGGAGTGGTCGTGTGGGAAGCCGCGGATCCGCGCCAGCAGCTGCTCGATGCCGTTATCGAGGTTCTGCTGGTCGGCCTCAGCGGAGCCGCCGGAGTTGTTCAGCGGCCACAGCGCGTGTAGCACCATCCGGTGCCGGGCCATAACCCGGATGTGCGCCGTCCGCTCCTCCGCGATCTGGGTACGGGTCACGTACAGGGAGGTCTTCATCGTGGCCGGCGTCCGCGGCCAGTAACCAGAGATCTGTCCGAACGGCCCGCCCGCAGCGGCGTTCAGTGCGGGCAGGCCGTCCCCGGACGTGTTCAGCCAGTCGGTCTCGCGGGACACCACGTCGGCGCTGGAGGGCATCGGTTCATTCCCATCCACCGTATGTTGAGTTGTCGCCGTCGCGTGCGATCAGGTACGCGATGATCTTCTGCTTCTTGTCCGGGTCCATGTGAGCCCAGCGGGCCTTGAGCTTGGCGCGCTGCTTGGCCTGCCACTGCGGGGACATCGTGGACCACTTCGGGTGCATCCACTTCCCGGTCTTGGCATGGTTCTTCCAGATCAGGTACGTGATCACCTTGTCCCGCTTCTGCGGGTCCATGGTGTGCCAACGCTGCTTCAGCGCCGCGCGCAGCCGCGCCTGGTGGGCCGGGGTCATGGTCGACCACTTGCGGTGCGTCCACACCCCGGTCTGCTGGTAGCGGCGCCACGCGAGGAACCCGAGGATCTTGTCCTTCTGGTCCAGGGACATGTGGGCCCAGCGCTCGCGGGCGGCTTTGGCCAGGGCGGCCTTCTGGGCGGCGGTCATCTGCTCGCCCTTGATGTGGAACCACTGCCCGGTCTTCAGGTAGTGCTGGTAGTGCAGGTACCGCAGTACCTTGATGCGCTGCGCCTCGGGCATGGATAGCCAGCGAGCCTTCATCCGCGCCGAGAGTTTCGCCCGCCCGGCCGGGGTGAGCTTGATGCGATGGCCCTTCATCCGCGCCGAGAGTTTGGCGCGCGCGGCCGCCGACATGTGGTGGCCCTTCATCCGGGCCACCAGCTTCGCCCGCGCAGCCGAGGACATGTGCCGGCCCTTCAGCCGCGCGGACAGCCGGGCCCTGGCCTCATCGGACAGGTGGTGCTTTCGGTGAACGGCGCGGTGGATCGCACGCTGGTGCTGCCCGACCCGGCGCACCCGGAAGCGGTGCCGATGCCGGATCTTGTGGCCGGGCCGGCGCCGGTAGGCGGGACGGCCGGTGCGGTGGTGCAGCGCGTTGGAATAGCCGCGGCGCACCCGCCGCTGCCGCGAGGGCAGTTGGTAGGCGGGGCGGTTCCGGCGACGGTACTTGCTGTGCGCGGAGCGGGCCGGGGTGCGCCGTCGACGGCGGCGCGCCATCAGTTGGGCCGCACGTAGGACACGAGGATGTCCACGGCCTGCCCGCGCAGCGTGTCCGCGTCGTGCTGGGTGGTGCCGGGACGCAGCTCGGTGACCGCCAGGTGCGCGGCCATCAGCCGGCACGCCCGGGACAGCGAGGCCGGGACGGTGGCGTAGCCGCCGGAGTAGGTGACCCGGATCAGCGACCCCGTCGGGAGGTAGGTGCCCAGCGGGAACCACACGTGCCCAGAGTCCGGCTCCGGGCCGACTAGCCGGGACGGGTCGATCAACTGGGACCCGCCGAAGGACCGCAGGATCAGCACCTGAACGTCGGAGTAGGTCCACATCTCCGGGTAGCGCGGCGCGTACTGATCGAGATAGACGTGCCGAATCAGGGACGTCGTGCCCAACGCCGCGGCGTAGGAGGCGCCGACCACACCCTGCGGATCGATGGGAATCCCGCCAGCATCGCCGTACTCATCTGGGTCCACACCCGAAGCTCGGTGGGACTCGATGAGGCCAGTGAACGGGGCCAGGCGGCGGTCGGTCTCGTCCTCACACATCCGGGTGGCGTCGGCGAGGAACCCCTGCACCACGTCCGGGTCGAAGTGGACGAACAGGTCCGCGAACGGGCCTGCCATCAACTGGGCGACTGTAGCGAGTGGGGTGACAGCATCGGTCACCTGACACCGCCATTTCCGCGTCACGCTGATGAAGTTGTGTTCGAGGTCTTACTCTTGGTGCATGGGAGCTGCCACTGAAGCAGTGATCGCAATCACAGCAGGTGCTGGTGGGTTGATGACCAAGACCGTTTTGGATTCTTTGTCCAAAACGCTGTCCAGTCGTCGGAAACTGGAACGTTCCGTCCCCCGGTTGCGGCGCACGTCCGACCCTGCCGCGAGCCTTTATCTTCGGACGCTGGAAAGCACCGTCCCCCGGTTGCGGCGCAAGTCCAAACGTGCGGCGAGTCTGCGCATCACGACGTCAAATGGGACCATTGAGTTGAGCGGGTGGTCGCCCTCCTCGATCGACATTGAGAAGCTGTCCCTGCTCCTCCAGACCGAGCAAGAGCGGGCGGCTGCGGAAAGGGTCGTCGAAGACTACCTTGCGCAGGTCGAAGACACCGGCCAGGTGAACTCATGACCGACGTGGCGCGCGGCATCGCAGCTGAGAACTTGCCAGAAGTCCCTGCCGGCACAGGAATCTCGAAGACCGCACTTGCGGGGGGAGGCAGCGGCGGAACGGTGTTGGCTGGTCTTGGGCAACTCGTCGGACCGGCTACTCCGCTAGGCATGGCTCTGACTATGAGCGCACCAGCGCTCGCAGTCATCATTGGCGGATGGATCCGATGGATGGATCAGAGCTGGTGGGCACAGCAGAAGCGAGTTGAGCAAGCCACGAAGGTCCTGGGGCAGATGCTTGACGATCCGACAGTCTCAGAGGAACGCAAGAAGGATGTCCGAGACAAGCTGGATCGCCTGCATGCTGCGAAGGCCAGACTCGCCTTGGACCGCGTCCCGTCTCGCCGTCGATGACGGCCCGCATGAACAACTTGACCACACACGGCCATTTTCATGTCCTGCCACGGCGCGTTACTTCGCCGTCTTCGTCTCGGTGGCCTTGGCGCGAAGCGTGCGGCCGGCCTCCTGCTCCGACGTGTTCTCCGCCGGGTCAGGGTTCTCGATGATGGCGAAGCCGCCGTCGGGGATGCGGACCAGCATTAGGGCGTGCTCGACGGGCACTTCGATCACGGCGCCGTCGGTCGGCCAGGTGTGGCCTGCCGAGTCGGTCCCGGCGTGGGCCTTGCGAACGTTGACCATGTCGGGCATCAGCCGGGTACTCCTTGAACAGGTGGCAGGAAGTCGGAGGCCTCGGGGCGCGCGCCCCGAGGCCGATACGTGCTCGTCGTTCGAAGCGGGGGACGGGTCCGCATTCCGTGTTGCGCGGCAACCGCACCCACGCGCAAGTGGAGAAGTAGAGAGGTGCCCCGTGGCGCGCCTTCTCCAGGCGCGTTTCCAGGCGCGTCACGCGCCACGGGACGATCAAGGGCCGGGCCCCGGCGCTGTTCGGGGCCGGGCCTGGTGTGCGCGGCGTGCCGGCCTGTGGTTGGCAGCCTGCGCACACGATCAGGGGTTAGATCTGGACGTTCACCCGGGAGGTGCGCCCGACGAACTTCGCGGCGCGCACACCCAGGGTGGTGTCGGTGATCAGCGCGTACGGCATGGAGTCCGGAGACGCGGTGGTCGGGTACAGGTCCAGGGGCTTGTACTGCCGCACCCACGGCCTGACAAGGTTCTGCGGGTCGCGGGAGATCAGGAAGATGTTCTCGAGTCCCTGCCCGCCGGGTCCGATGCCGGTGTTGGTGCCGTAGTAGGCGCTCGGCAGGATGCCGGGGACCGCTGCGCCGTTGGAGGGGACCAGGGCGGTGCCGGTGTCGGTGATGGTGGCGGTCATGATCGGGGTGATGCCGTCGGCCGCCAGGCCCACGGTGGCGTCGACCCAGCCCAGCAGCGTCTCGCCGCCGGCTGCGGTGCCGCGCCACACCTTGTACAGCGTCGGCTGCGCACCCTCCAGGCCGCTGGGGATCGCGAAGGCCAGCGCGACTGAACCGGTCGCGCCGGTGGTGGTGGCGGAGACTTCAGCGGACGGGGAGATCTCGCCCTGGCGGGCGATGACCGGGGAAATCCGGTAGAAGTACTGCCCTGCGGCCAGGGTGCCGCCGTTGGCGGACGGGGTCGCGGTCACCGTGCCCATCGACAGCGCGCGGGCCTGGAGGAAGGAGGACTTCAGGATGGGGATGTCGCGGTAGGACATGACGTTCAGGCCGGGGGCGATCTCGACCTTGTCCACGAACCGCTGCTGTGGGGTCAGCAGGTTCGCAATCTTGCTGTTGGCGGTGGAGGACATAACCAGGGCCCATGGCGAGTTGCCGGTGGGCTCGGCGGCGTTGGTCTCCACCATGTCGATCAGCCGGTCCAACGTGGACAGGTTCAGGCTGGCGCCGTTGGCGTCGATCGCGTTCTGGTTGGCCCCGGAGTAGTTGGAGATCATCGTGTCCAGGCCGTCGAACTGCGGGCGCGCGCCAGCGGCGGAGCAGGCGGAGTTCGCCCACAGCAGCGCGGTTTCCAGGTCCCAGGTCATGCCTCGGATGGAGCCCTTGATTTCGGTCTCACGCAGGTTGACCAGTTGCTGGGTGACTTCCTGGGCGTAGCCGGTGACGCTGCCCACGGTCTGGAAGTGGGCCATCTTGAACTGGTTCTGAACGTAGGAGCCGTTGGAAACCGGGGAGGCGCCGCCGTCGCTGACCCAGCCACCGGAGGCGACCTGTGTGCGAGTGTTGAAGTTGTAGACGTCGGTCGGCCAGGCAATAGCCGGGATGGCGGTGACCAGCGGGGAGTAGCGGCGCTGGAGCTCCACCATCACCGGGTCGATGACCTTGGGCAGGAACGGGGATGCGCCGACGGCGTTGAGCGCCTCGCGCAGTTCGGCAGTCAAGGGGATACCTCAATGCTTTGATAGTCACGGGTGTGACCATCGCTGCCGTGAGGCACCATCCCCGAGCACGGGGGGGGTGGCGGTCTAGGACGTGCGGCTGCCGGCCGCAGGGTCATGCAGGACTTCGTGGTGCCGGGTCCGCGTTTCAGGCGCGCGGGACGCGGCCGTTCAGGACGTAGGACTCCAGCTGCGGGAAGGCGTACTTGGAGAACTCGGCCTCGGTGTACTCGTGCAGGGGCTTGTTCGGCCAGCCTTCCGGCAACCCGTTCTCGTTCAGGGCCGGGTCCGTCGCCGCACCCGGCGCGGTGCCCGGGGCGGTGGCGGTCAGTCCCTTGCGTCCGCCGCCGAGCTGCCCGGACTCGACCAGGTCCTGCACCCGGACTGCGACCTGTTCGGAGACCAGGCGGACGATGCGCTGGTCCTCGGTCTCGGCCACCGGCGCCGGTGCGGCCGCGGCCTGCACCTGAAGTGCGGCGGTCTGTGCCGCAGCGGCCTGCGCCAGAGTGGCCGCACCGGCCGGACTTCCGATCAGCCCCGCCAGCAGGGCGAGCTGGTCGGCGGTCGGCGCCGAGGCAGCGGCTTCAGCGACCGGCGTGGCCGGCGCCGTCTCGACCGGCACCGGCGCGGCAGCCGGGGCCGGGGCGATCGCGGCGACCAGCTTGCCGATCATGTCGGTGAGCTTGTCGAGCTTGTCCGGCTCAGCGGCGGCCGTGGCCGGCACGGCGGCAGGTGCGGTGTCGGCCGGCGCGAAACCGGCGGTCGGGTTTGTCGGCTCCTCGGCCACAGCATCGTCCTCTTCATGTACGGGGTCAGGGATGTCCGGCGCCGGGACCGGCGCGGCAGAAGTAGATGGGGCAGCAGCCGCGATTTCGGCGGCCCGCGCCGCCGGTGCGGCCTCGGTGCCGTCGCTGGGGATGTCAATGTCGGCATCCAGGTCCGGGCCGATCGCCTTGATCGCGCCGAGGGCGCCAGTCATGGCGGCGCGGCCGACCGCGTCCAGGTCGTGCGGGTCCAGCTGATAGCAGGACACGGACACCTGCGTCGGTCCGTTGGTCAGGCAAATTCGGTAGGCGCCGCCGAACCCCGGGGTTCCATCCCCCGCGTCCTCCGCGACTATCCGGGTCGGGGCCTCGATCAGCCATCCGGCCGTGGAGTCGGTGTAGACACCGAACTCGGTCAGCGCCTTCGTGGCACGGCCGCGGACTCGCTTAAGCTGGGCAGCGGTGTAGTGCCGGGCGGTGCCGGTCTCGCGCAGCGCGAACCAGGCAGCCTTGGCATGCTCGACCGTATCCAACGGGAACCGCTTCACGCCGCCGGGCAGGTAGTCACCGCGGTCGGCGTATGCGACCGGCGCGCGCTCAGCGGGGTCTGCGGTCTCGACGAGCTCGGGGGCCGGCGCGGCCTCGACGATCCCAAACTGGACCGTGTTCTCCCACGACTTCCCGGAGTTCGGCGCCGTCGGCGGGACGTTCGGCACCTCGGCCGCCGAGACGACCACGGCGTGTGCGCCGGAGACCCCGGGGTTGGCGGTGAAGTCCAAGCCGTCGATCTCCAGATCGTCGGCGGTCTCCACGGTCGTGCCGTTCTCAGTGGTGGCCTTGCGCGGTGGTGCGGCCCAGCGGCCTCGGATGCTGACCCCGCGCAGTGCCGCCGAGGTGTCCGTCTCGGAGGTGGGAAGCAGTCCGGCGATGGTGGGTCCGTGGCCGGCGTCGGCGATCTCGCCCTCGTAGCGGGCGGCGCCGGTGTCGTCCTGCCAGATGCGGGTGACTCGTCCGACGATCCGAGTGGAGTCGTCCCCTGCGCCATGGTGGGTGCGCATCGTAATCGGCGAGTCGCCGCTGTTGATACGGGCGTTGGCGCGCTCCACCAACTTGCTGATGTTCTGAGCCGTGTACAGGCGGTTGTTACGCGAGATACCCGGGGCGATCGCCACGCCCGTGATCATTGCCAGCGGCTTCGCCACGCTGGAGCTCCCTCGCTATGAAGTTGTGTTGTGTACGGGGACGTTTGCCGATCACGGGTCGACGGCAGAACTCTGATGCGTGGGCTTCCCAGCTAGGAGGCGACTGCTAAGGCGCTCACGCCGCGCTTCCCCCGGGGGGGCCTGCATTGGGCAGGCAGGCGCGCTAGAGACACCCAGGCATTTGACGTGCCGGGACTCTGGCGCGCGCTTGAGTGTCAGGTCCCGAGAAGGGACCGACGTTGACCAGCATCCTCGCCACACTCAGTACGCTCCTGACGGCGCTGACTTCAGCCGGAGCCCTCGGCTGGGAAATCGCCAAAGCACGGCGTGAACGCCGTACAAACCGAGATCAGGAGCAGCCAGACTCCGCGCATGACGGCCGGACCAAAGACTGAGGACAGCAAGGTCTCCATCGCGACAACCGGCTTACCGGCCGGTCACAGTGATCTGGATGCCGGTTGCAGCCGTGCCAGCGCCGCCCAGGGTAACGGTCACCCGCCCCATCGCGGGCAGCACCAGCGCGGAGCTGTGCAGGCCGCCGCACACCGTGTAGGTGCCAGCTGCTGTGATCGCGGCGGTCTTCACCATCGCGGCGATCGGATTGCCGGCCGGGTCCACACCGTCAAGCTGCACGGTGAGCGCCGGGTTGGTGCCGGACAGCGCCCCGGCCGGGACGGTGACGGCCAGGAGCACGTCGGTGCTGGCGGACAGGTCGACCGGGCCAGAGGACACCGATGCGGTGGCGAAGTCCTCGAACCCGTTGACTGCCGAGTTGAACAGCGTCGCCGCGTTGGGGGCGTAGACCGGATTGGACACACCGGGTCCCTTCTCGGCTCAGCCGATCCGTTTGGGCAGGAAGCAGGTCACGTCCATCGCCCGTAGCGGATGAGACGGCACAGTGGCTGGTTCCAGCGCCACCAGCGGTTCAGACTCCGAAGCGGCCTCGGATACGTAAACCACTACATGATCTTGATTTGCCATAGGCCTAGATTCCAGGCGCACGTTACCTGAAACAGGGTTAATGTGTACCATTTTGTTCACTATTGGCGTCAGCTCTTTAGCAGAAGCCTTAGTCAGATCATGTGGGCTTCGATATCGTGAGCTCGGAAGCGCTTCCTCACCGACCGACTTCTCTGCGGAGAAGCTGTCCCGAAAGGAGGTGGCGGTTTCATGAAGAAGAAGCCTGACGAGCAGCAGTTGCGCATCGCCGCGCTGCTAATCCAACTCGCCGGGCTGGTCATCACGGTCTTCAAGACCCGCTGACCAGACGAAGCTCACGCCCGAGCTGGTATCCCGGGCGTGAGCTTCTGTCTCTTGGCAGCTCAGCGCACCAATCACTAAGAGAAGGTAGCTAGCTACACCCAAAATCGTACTGCGGTTTTACAGCGCCTACATGAAAAAGCCAACAGGCCAGGACCCTAAAGGCGGCACCAGAGGGGAACCCAGGCGCCTCATAGCAGGATCTTGGTCTGTTCGCGGCTGACCTCCTCGGACCGCGCCAGACCGGTGACCGCTTTGGACAGGTCAGCCAGGCCCACGAGGATCGCCGCCGCCCACGGCGGCATGTGCTCCGCCTCGGCTGTCTCACCCATGCCGCCGGTGACCGGTTTGGCCAGGCCGCCGTTGAGGTCGGCGGCCGGGTTAGCGGAGATGGTCGGGTCCTGTGCTGCAACGCCGGGGGCACGCTTGGCCAAGACCATCGCCTCGGACATGACAGCGATGTCACGCCAGAGGACCAGGTTCTGGCGGTCGACCAGGACTGCGGTGTCGCCGCCGGGCACCGGGGGTTCGCCGATCTCGGCCCGGTACCTGTTGAGGGTCCAGGAGCCGTTGCGCAGCCGGGCGTCGCGAATATCCTCGACGATCTTGGAGTCTCGCCAGTCGATGTCGCCGAACTTCAGCCGCCACCCGTCGATCCGGAACCCGTTCTTGACCAGGTGGAAGTTGAGCTTCTCCAGGACGATCTCGGCGATGGGTGCGCAGGTGTTGACGCGGAAGGTGCGGTCTTGGGCTTCGCCGGTGCCTGCGCCCAAGTGGCCGGCCTCGATCACACCGCCCTTCGCGGGCGGCACGCCGTAGACGGCGAGGATCTCGTCGCGCTTCTGATCCAGGAAGGAGATGGCATCGACGATGCGCGCCGGGGCCAGCTCCTGGACGTGGGCGCCGCCCTTGGTGATGATCGGGCGGCCGACGTTGTCGGAGCCGAGGTTACGCTGGGCGTACATCGCATCCCAGCGGCGCACGTCGGAGGAGGACATACCGGCGGGCATGTCCACATGGACTGTGGGCGGGTTGCCTCTCCTGAAGACTTGCTTGCTGTTCCCGGCGGCGAAAAGCCAGCACGTGATGGGCAACATCGCGGCCTGCGTGGGGGACAGTCCAAACACGCCGGTACGCAAGGAGTCGTAGGGGATGTGGATGACTTCGCGGGTCTCGAAGGTCGCGCGCTGCCCGTACTCGGTCACCTGCACGTATCCACTGATGTGACCGTGGGCGTCGGCGATCGGGTAGATCGAAGGGCAGTCGAGGTTGTACAGGGCCACCGGCTGATTGCCGACCCACACCAGTTCCAAGTAGGCGTCGCCGTAGACCAGAAGGTCCACGATCGCGCCGCGCATCACCTGGCGGATGTCGTCGCGGGAGTTGCACCAGGCGAGCATCCGCTCCAAGGCGAGGACGTTGGCCGGCTTCACCGGCTGGGGCTGGTCGCCCTGGCCGGTGTCGGAGTCCCAGTCGGTGACCAGGCCACCGGCCGTGATGGTGCGCACGATTGCGTTAACGGCGGAGAAGGCCCAGGGGCAGGCCACGTAGGCGTCGTACAGGGTCTTCAGGGTGGTGCGGCGGTCGGCCGGGCCGGCGTTGCCGATGCCCTGGTCGTACTCGCCGATCCCGGTGTCCGGGATCCCGTACTCATACCCCTTTCGCTCCACCTGCGCCGGGGCATAGACAATGTCTTTGCTTGGGCGGCGGCGCAGTGCGGCACGTAGACCCACGCTTTTGCCACCTTTCGATGTAAAGTTACGTGCCGAGCCCTCTGAGCGCGCGGTTGACTCTTTGGCATGCGCCCGCTGTCCGCCCCCTGCCCTACCTGTCGAGATCTCAACGGTTCAAAACTTGGGGCAGGGCAAACGGAACTGCTGCACCATGGATGCATGTCTAGTTCCTCTGGGATACCGCACTACCTACCGGCGAGCATGATCGGCGGCTTCGGCGTCCCTGGAAAGGGCAAGGACAGCGGAAATCTTCGGCTCGCTCGGGTTGCGGTACGCCTAGCTGCGGACTCCGGCCGAATTCTTCCGAACCAGCGAGCCGAAACGATCGCAAAAGAGCGCGATGCGTACGCTTTCGATAACCCGCCGCCAGGAGTCGACCGGAACATCATCGACAAGATCTGGGATTCGTACGAGGCAAAGCTGCCTAGCGCGATCAGAGCGCTGGAGCGAGGAAGCTTCACCCCGAGCGACTGGCGGACAGTGTTGGAGCACATGATTGGCCAGTCGGCTCGCAGCCCGGACTACCTTGTGAGGGCGGCGACCTACCTTGCCACACAGAGAATCGGGACCCCAACGCGGGACGAGCTCCAGCTGGAGCGGCTCAAGACGTTGGCCAACACGCCCGCTTTTATGGCGGACTGCCGATACGCCCTCGTACGCCGGCCTGCGGACGGACCACGGTTCTTCGTGAATGACAAAGGCTACGCAGCGCCGCTTCAAGACCCCGAGACTGGCCTGGCGAACGTCGTCTTCCCCCTTTCCCCAGAGATCGCCGTGCTGATGGTGGTCGGCGCGGGGCAACCGAGTGATAACTTCGATGTCCGTCCAATGCGGAAGTTGACCATGACGCCCGCCACCGTCGCGCTCATCAACGAAGCTTCATGGCAGCTTTCAGGCATCCAGTTCCTCATCGGTCACCCGCAGGACATTCCACATATGCTGCGCCTGGATGCCGCCAAACCTCTACAACCACCCCTGCTGGGACCGTACCGCGGAACCGGAGACGCAGGACTCTGCGACTGGGCGGTTTCGACCGAGGTTGCCTCGCGGCTCACAGTGTTCAACGTGAACGGAACGTGGATTGGGGCAGGGCCAAGCCCGAACGTCTGAAGCCCGGTCATCTTCCACCACGGCAAAGGGTCACCAGTTTCGAGATGTAGCCCTCGCGCTTCGGAGTGTTGCGCCACTCTTAGGCTTCTACGACGAACGAGAGGCGGAACGAAATGCCAGTGGGCAGTGACGAGTCGGAGACCCATCGCCAGGCAATCCTCACCAAGGAGCAAACCCGCCGCCTGGTGACCATTCGAGTGGTAGAGACGCTGGCATACATCGCACGGAAGTTCGCCGATGCAGCAACGGAGATCGCGTCGAAGGCCGCTGATGAACACTTTGGCGGCGATGCGCAGCAGCAGCGCGGCGCGCCGGAGATCCGCCGCGCTGCCACCACACAATATTAAGTTGTCTATTCAGTTGTGTTAGGGCCACCACTGCTGGTGGTCCATCTCCTCTCCGCTGTCGGTGGGTGCGGTCTGCTCCCACCACGGCGAAGCCTGGTACTCCGGCGGCCGGTACCCGAAAGCGCCGATCGTGGCCGGGACGACCTCGGAGGTCTCGGTGTCGAAGATGACGAACTCCGGGCCGGCGCCGAGGTTGATCAGCATGTAGCGCAGGGCGTCGGCGGCGTGGTCTTCGGCGTCGGTGTCGATGTCCTCCGGGTCCCCGGTGGTGGCGTGCGGCAGCGCCGGCAGCGTGCGGATCAGGTTCTCGCACACGTCGAGCACATGCAGCAGCGGGCAGGTCTCCCAGCCCATCGCGCGGTGATGCGGACACGCCGGGGCCTCAGCCAGGTAGGAGCGCACCCGCTGCCACCCGGTGACCCGCGAGCCCTTGCCCTTACCGGCCGGGGTGAGATGCACCCCGTTGTCGGCATAGACGTCGGAGATGGGTTTGGCGTCGCCACGGGTCGCCCACATCGCATCATCGGCGTACCGGGCGACGACGACTTCCCTCTCCGTCTCCGCCGCCACGATCCGGTGGGCCTGCTCGCCTTCGCCGACACCGGGGCCGTAGTGCTCTCTGTATATATAGACACGGCCGTCTTCATCGACCGCGCCCCACAGCACCGCATAGGGCTTGGCGAACCCCCAGTCGATGCCGTTGTATCGGCGCCAGGACTCGGGGATCGCGATCGGGGAGATGACGTGCCGGTCGGCGCGGAAGTCGAAGGCCTGCCCGGCGAAGCTGGACCAGTCGCCTTCCAGGAACGCCTTGCGCAGTTTGTCTGGCAGCGCCTTCAGGTCGTCGACGTACTCGCGGTTCAGGTGTGGGTTGTCGGTCACCGAGGACGGGATGAACCGCACCTGCCGGCCGCGGGCGTCGGTGACGATCCTGCGGCCGTAGTTGGTGGCGTCGACATAGCGGGTCTTCACAGCCAGGTGCCCCGGACCCCCGGGGTTCGAGCCGGAGCGGATCCCGATCACCGGGATGTCGGCGCGGCCGGAGCGCAGCCGGGACTCCAGGAACGCGATCACATCCGGAGGCGTAAGCGTCCTCTCGTCGAATAGCAGCAACTGGTACTGCCCGCCCTGACGTCGCGTGGCGTCCAGGATCGTCTCCGCGTACCGGAACATGATCACGGACTTGTTCGGGAATCTCAGCTCGAACTCCGAGCCGTTCCACACTCCGCCCAGCACCTGGGCGTAGGAGTAGTTCGCCAGTTCGGCGAGCAGGGACTCCTTCAGCTCGCCGTAGGTACGGCGAAACGCACCGATGCGGATGCCTGAGTAGCGGATGCAGTCTTTGATGCCCTCGGAGATCAGGGCCTTCGTCTTCCCTCCACCAGCTGATCCGCCGAGCAGGACATCGAACTCGGTGGCGGCGTGGAACTCGGCCTGGCGCGGCGTGGGAATGTAGTCCAGGGCGGCGAACACGTCGCGGCCGGCGGCTTCGCGGGCGCGGGCGGCGTCGATCTCCTCCTGGAGCTGCCGCAGTCGCTGAAGCCGGGCAAGCTTCACCGCCTCCAGCGACTCACCACCGCGCCGACCCCGCGGCGGGGTCACGGCTCCAGGTCGGTCTCGATGACGTCGCCGTCGGCGATCGCCTGGCGCGCGGCCAGTTCGTTCTCCAGCCGCAGGATCTCCGACTCGACAGTGGTGAGCGCAACCACCTGCTGCTGCGGGAACAGACGTCGCCGGGCCTCCACAATCCGCACGCCGAGTTCGACATGCCGTGGGGATCCGGCCATCGCCTCCTCCCACACTGCACATAGCAGCTCGTCCAGGCGCAGCTGCTCAATGGCGATGTACTCCTCGGTGGCCGCGGACTGTTCGCGCACGTTCGCCGCCAGGGCCCGGCGGATGTCGACGCTGACGTGGTTGGCGCTGCCGTAACCGAGAGCTGTGGCAATGTCCTCCAGCCGCGCACCGGACACCTTCATCCGCACGGCCTTGGCGCGGCGCTCGGCGACCTGTGCGTGGGTGGCGCGCGCCCGCGAGGAGCGCTTCGGGCCGCTCACGACGTCGTCCCGGTGTTCAGGCAGGTACACGGCCCGGGCCAGGTGCAGGTGGCCAAGTGCAGGTATGCCGCGGAGTTCAGGTCCATGGCGTGGGTCTCGCAGCCGAAGACCGCGACGTTCGCTCTGGTCTCCCCCGGCGGCAGCGTGGCCTGGGCCAGCTCGGCCTCGGTGGCTACGCGCTGCCACTGGAGCACGGCCGCGCCGGTGCATGACGGCGCGCTGCACGGTCGAGGCGGCGGCCCGGGAGCGGGCATGGGACCGGTCGGCTCGGTCATATCCGTATCCTGATTCAGTTGTGTATGAAGTTGTGGTTGCCGACCGCCGGATGTGTTCGGCGCGGGCCTGCCGCTGCAAAGGGGGGTGCACGCGGGCATGGCCGCTCACGCCGCAATCCGGCGGCCGGCGGTCTAGGAGAACCCCGGGGTTGGGGCTCAGGAATGAATCGGGTCAGGAGGAGTACGTGGCCTGCCGTCCTGCGGCCTGGCGCATCCGGCGGCGCTCCTTGTCGGTCAGGCCACCCCACACCCCGTCGTGCTCCGGCGTGGACAGTGCGAACTCCAGGCACAAGTCCTGGACCGGGCACTCGGCACACACCGCCTTGGCCGCCCTCTCCCGGGCAACACGTTCCGTCTTGAGCTCGCCGTAGCAGCCGAACCCGGGGTCGACGCCGAAGAACAGATCCGGGTCCTCATCCCGGCACGCCCCATAAGACATCCAGGCCGGCAGCTCACCGATCAGTGCCGCGAGCCGTGGCTGCGCCGTCATCGTCGTCATCGTCGTGGGTCCCTTCCGGACAGCGCAGAACACCGACCCGCATGACCGGGGGTGAGGTGAACCAGGGGGAACCAGACCACCGCCGGCCGTTCGCCGTGCGTCGAGCGCACGGGAGCCGCGGGGAAGCCTGGTGGGGATGTCGTCGCGGCTCAACAAGGCCGGGCCGGACAGGGCGGCTGGGTGCGTGTGGGCACACCGATGCCCGCTGCTGAAGAGAGTACGGAGCGCCGAGAACGAGCACAAACGATTCTCTGCGCAGGTCAGCCGACATGCCCCCGAGTAAGGCTCCTTACAAATTGATCTCCGGGGGGTCAAAAATCCCGGGAACCCACACCATCCATAAACCCCCTAATAACAAGAGCATGATCGAATGGGCGCCAGCGATCTTGATTCGCGCTGGTGGCGGTGCGTATCAGTCCCCCGACTTGTGCTCTCTTTGATCTTGATTCGGGCTCACGGGCGGCGCACGGCGCGCGGCGCAGGGGAGGTATGGAAGTGACCCCACGAAGGCGCGCGATAAGGGTTCTGACCTGCCATGGTTGACGAGCTCCGTGTTAAAACCTAACGTTCTCCATGTCGCCGGACGGTCCGGCGGGGAACGGCAGGACGGAAGGGAGGCGGGACGGTGGAGGAACCGGAGACCTCGCCCGAACGGGCGGCGGAGCGCAGGGCGGCCACGCTTGCGCGGCTCGCACAAGAGCGGGCCGCACAACTGGAACGGGTGAAGGCGCGTACCGCCGGAACCGCGAGCGGTATCCCGGGCAAGACGGCGCATCGGTTCGTGTACTCGACGGACCCGCGCCTTGCGGGTGCGCTGCGGGTCAAGCGGGAGCGCCAGCGGGACGAACAGGCGAACCGTCAAGTGGCGTGGCAGCTGTCCGGGCCGCGCTTCACCCCCTACAGCGGGGGCAGGCGCAGACGGGCGGAGGCACCGGTCACGGCTGCTGTGCGCACTGTCCAACCGGCGCGCGCTGTACCCACCACTCCCGCGCCGCAGTCCTTCACACAGGTGATGGTCACGGTGGGCGCGGACAGGAAGTGGTTCGCCGCTGGCGCCAACGTCTGATCCACCCCTCGCACGGCCCGGTGACGGGTCGCCGCGCGAGCCTCACGGCCCCCGCTCTTCACGGGGCCGTGCGGTTGGCGCGGCGGGCTGACCGCCGACCCAAAACTTCACAACCCCATGCGCCGTACGCCTCGCCCGGCTATGGACATCGCCACCCCGCTACCGACGGGAAGGCGTGTCCACGGGTCCGGCATCGGTCGGGGCCCGCCCACGGCTGCCAGACGTGGACGCTAACGCTCTCCCCCGTGCTGCGGAGCACCGGGAGACACCACCGCGCACCCTCGGGTGTCGGCTGGTCATAGAAGGCTGCGCGAGCGAATTCGCGTGTGGATGCAGGGGAGCTAAGCCTCGGAGGGTGACCCCAGCGACAGCGGTTATGGAGCCGTGCTGTCCACCCTGCTATCCACGGTCCGTGTAAGCGGCCAATAAAGGGATTCCTACCGGACTGGTGCCTGCCTGTTGTAGCGGGCCGCACCAGGCCGGGGCAGGTCCGGCACCGTCCCGTGTGGGAACGGTGAGCCCTCCCGCCACCCCTTCCCCGGTGACCGGCGCGGTGCGTGGTGCAACTCCACGTCCGGACGCGAACCGTGCCGCATTCGGCACGGGGACTCCCACACATCACGGAGGAACGGCCATGAGCGCCGACCCCCTCGCCCAGGTCCGCGCCGACCTGCGCAAAGCCTCCCGCATCCAGCTCACCAACGGGCTGATGCAGGGCAACTACTTCGACCACGACCAGGTCTACACCGAAGGCGTCCCGCCGTCGCAGGCGCGGGTGTGCGGCCTGGGCTCGATCAACATCGCCATCACCGGCGAGCCCATACCCAGCGGGGAATTCAACAACCCGCAGATCAACGCGGCCAGCGAACACGTGCGCCGCTACCTGGCCGCGTTCTACGGCGACACGGTCATCACCGACTACAACGACGCCGACGGGCGCACCGCCGCACAGATGGCGCTGCTGCTGCGCAAGGCAGCGGCCTGGATCTCGCCGACGCCTGCCCCTGTGGTGGCAGCGTGAGGACGGCCGACAGCATCGCTGTGCTCCCCGACCTGCATCAGGTGGAGGCAGACCTGCGCCGCGCTGCGGAGTTCGTGCTGCGCAACGGCCTGCACCGGGGCAGCTACTACGACAGCGAACAGTCCGCTGGCGGTGTGCGTCCCCGCGACTGCCGAGTGGACGTCATCGGCGCCGTGCGCATCGCCATATTCGGCACCCCGATCCCGGGCGACCTGGATGAGTCCAAGGACCAGCGGTACGGGGAAGCGCTGGAGCACCTCACCGCCTGGATCCGATATGCCTACGGTCTGCGCCTGTTCCCCTGGTTCGATCGGGCACGTAACACCGCTGAGGACACCGCCAACGACCTGCGCGACGCCGCAGCCTGGCGACCGGAGACACACCGGTGAGCAACTACGACAAGAACGAAGACCGCATCTTCTGGGCCTCGTTCGCGCTGATCGCCGTGTTCGCCGCGATCGGCCTGATCGTGTTGCTGTCCGGACATGGCGTCATCCCGCCGGACCCGCCGACACGCCAGACGACAACGGCCAGCACGACCCCGTGACCGTTTCCTGGTCCGGGTGACACGCCTCGTGGCGTGACAACACCGTCATCCCCGCATGGTCCTTGACCCGTCCACCGTGGCGCGCCGGGACGCGGGAGTGTCCATCACAACTGTGTCAGGAGTTTGTTGTGTCCAAGGGTGTGAAGCGTCGCCGTCCGTTCGGCGGTGCCGGTCCGTCGGGTCTGCGTGGTGAGCGGACGCGGGCGGTGCGGGCGTTGGGTGGCCGTCTGGGTGGTCTGCGTCAGCAGTGGGCTCAGCGGTCGGCGAACGGGTGGGATGCGCATCTGCTGACGGTGGCGCATCTGGAGGTGATGGAGGCCTCGCGCCGGATGTTCGCCGCTGTGGGGCGGGCGACGTGTGTGCACGGTGAGCTGTGCGAGGGCACGGCGTGTCTGCCGTGCCTGTTCGCGGAGGATGCGACCGAGACCGCACGTAACCGGGCGGTGCGCGACATCATCCGCTACGGCGGGTGGGGCACCGGTGAGCCATGGTCGCAGGCCCGGTCCCGGGTCTGCTCGGTGCGGGTGCACTCCATCCCGTTGAGCCAGGCCGACTGGGCCCTGGCGTCCTGATCCCGCTGTTCCGGCCGGGCGGGGCCGGTTGATTCCCGCCGACCTGGGTCCGCTGTCGTAGCGGGTCAAGGTGCCAGACGGTCTTGAGGGGCCGCCGTTGTTCCGCGCATGAGGGAGGCCAGTCCGGCCAGGCCCGCGCACCATCCGAGTTCTGATTCCTGTCTGAGGGGTTCCGCCATGTCCATCGTGATCAACGAGTCCGCGTCGTCCTGGACTGCCACCGACGGCCGCCGCACCTACCTGATCACCCCGGGGTCGTCGGGGTTCGTGGTGCGCGACGCCGTGTCCGGCGAGCAGATCGCGTCGATCTCCGACCTGTCCGAGGTCGAGGACCTGTGAGCCCCGTACCGGTAGCCGTCCACCACCGAGAGGGGCCGTGATGCGCCTCTGGTTCCGCCGCAAGAAGAAGTCCGACAGCACCGTCAGCACCGCCACCACCACTGAAGGAGAGAACATGGCCGCGTCCGTGAAGAACCTGGAGATCACCCTCGCCACCGACGGCGGGAACAGCGTCTACCAGACCATCCGCCAGGTGCAGTCCTACCTGGACGACACCGATCTGCTGGCCGAGGCGGTGCCGTCGCTGTCCCGGGTCCTGTCCGTGGTGAACATCGGCGGGAAGCGGGCGGTGGCGGTGATCCTGGCCGAGACCGAGCCCGCGCCGACGCTGGCCGTGGAGCTGGACGACCTGATCGAGTCGATGGCCTCCGGCTACGGCCGAGAGGTGCGTAAGCCGGCGCGGGGGAAGGCGGCGGTGGACCCGGTCACCCGGCTGGACACGGTCGCGGAGAAGGCCGAGCAGATGCGGGATGCGGTGGTGTACCTGCTGGCCTCGACCCTGGACATGGCGACCGGCGGCGACGCGAAGAAGGCCAAGGCGGCGCTGACCGTTCTGGACCTGCCCGCCCGCCTCGTGGAGGAGTTGCTGGCCACCCCGGTCGCCGACGAGCCGGAGAACACCGACCCGGTCGCGGAGCTGGACCAGATCAGCCTCAAGAAGATCAACAACGTGAAGCCCGCGAAGATCGCCGTCTGAAGCACCACACCCCCACGCCTCGACGGGCCGCGCACCTTGCGTGGCCCGTCGGCGTTTCCTCCTGCTGATCGGAGAGGACGGCGCGTGAGCCGCCACCTGATAGCGAACTCAGTGCACGAACACCCCGATGCGGTGACCATCGTCGGGTGGGATCCCGAGGCGCGTACCTACTTCTGCCAGATTAAACCGCCGGGCAGACCGTTCGAGGCGGTGGCCGGGGCGCAACCGGAGGAGGTCCCGGACGCTAACTGGCTGGCCTCGATTCTGGCCGAAGCCGGGATCGACATCCCCGCCATGCTGCTGGCGCTGCTTCGTCTGGAGCAGGGGACGGAGACGTTCTCCGACCTGGCCGACCTGGACTGGCGCGACGGCAAGCCCGTGCCGGTCGGGGAGGGCTGAACCGTGGCCGATGTTCACGGACTGCGCGCCACGCTGGCGTTCATCCAGGCCAACCCGCAGCTGTGGCGCCAGGACTCGTGGCTGCACTGTTTCGCCGCGATCGCCGTGGAACTGGCTGGGTACGACGTGCTGCCGTCGCTGTGGGTGCGCCTGGATGACCGGTCGGTGCAGGTGTGGGACGCCGCTGCGGAAGTCCTGAACCTGACCGGCCCGCAGGCACGGGCGCTGTTCGCCCCCGGCAACGCCCTCGCCGAGCTGACTGCTCTGGTCGGCGAGATCGTCCGGCCGTACCAGGTACCCCGTCATGCCCGGCGCGACCGCCACGCCCGGCACCTGAGGCTGATCCGCTGACTTCGCGGCACCGCCCCGGCCCGGTGTCGGGGCAGTGCTGCGTGCCAGCCGGCACGGCCTCACCCATCGCGATCGGGAGGACTATTTGGCCGACGCGACAGTGACGCGCAGCATGAAGGGGACCATAGCCGTGATAGTAGCCGTGGTCTGCGTCCTGACCGCCCTGCTCGTCTACGCGCTGCACCAGGCGTTGCACAGTCGAGCCGCCAGCCAGGCAACGGTGACCATCACCGTCGTGGACAAGCGAGCAGACTGCGCCACCCCAACCACCGGCAGCATCGCCTCCTGCACCTGGCGGATATTCACCGACACCGGGGTGTTCGCTGACCACAACGAGATCAGCGCGCACAAGTTGAACTCGCAAGACCTGTACAGCCAGCTGATGTACGGCGGCGTATACAAGGTCGAGATACGCGGAACCCGCCACGACACCCTCGGGGTCTACCCCAACATCATCAAGATCGTGAAGGTGATATCGCAGGGGCATCCGAACCCTGCGGTAGTCATAACCCCGAGCACCTGACCGCCCGCTGAGGCGGGTGGGAAGGCAGTGCGGCCCGGGTCTGCCCCGTACCGGCGGACCCGGGCCGTGCCGCGTCCCCACCCCGTGCCGTCTTCCACCACTTCCTGATGGGAGTTGCTGATGTCCGCTGTCTCCGCAGAACCGCCCGAGGTCATACCGGCCGTGCCGCCGGTGCTGGTGAAGGTCCGGGCGGTCGCCTCCAAGGTAGTCTCACGGCCCCGGCGCCGCCGCACCCCCACCCAGCTGGGGCAGTTCCTGACCGGTGTGGCCGCCGTCTACACGGCCTACACCGGATGGTGGGCGCTGTGTCTGCTGCACGGCCCGGCCAGGGTTCTTACCGCCGGGGCCGTTTCCACCGGGTATCTGGTCGGCTCGGCGCTGTGGCGGCGGGGGTGGTTGGGTTGAGCATCTGGAGCATCACGGCCGCCGTGCTGCTGGTCGGCACTGCCACAGTCCCGCAGGCGTCTAGCGCGCCTCACTCCGTGAACCCGTACTCGTGCCGGTCGGCGCACGTCGGCGCGTACTGGCACGGCGGTGTTGAGTCCGATGCCTGCGACGGGCCGCTGCCGGACGGGACGTTCGGCGGCGAGTCCATCACCGGGCTCGACCGCAACGAGCAGATCAACCACGCCTCAGGCCGGGTCCGTTCCTGCACGGTGCAGCTGAACCGAATTGTGCACGGCCGCGCGGTCCCGGTGCCTGGCGCCAGCAACACCGAGTACGGCCGCACCCGGGAGTACTTCGACGGCCGGTTCTGCGACGCTATGGACTCCTGGTCCCCGCCCCGCGGGTTCTACAACGTCACCGTCACCTACCGCACCGCCAGCGGCGGGACCGTGACCACGGTACAGGGCCCGGTCGCCTTCTACCCCGGCGGTCCCCGTGGCTGACGCGGAGACCGACCGGGTGCGCAAGGCTCTGTGGCTCGATGTCCTCACTGCCGACAGCGAGCCGGAACGGGCGGTGCTGCGCTGTGCGCTGAACATCCTGAATGGCGCGCAGGCCTTCGAGATCAACCCGGTGACCGGCACCGCCTACACCGTGGCCGCTTTCGAGCGGGCCGCTGTGGCCTGGGCCGAGCAGCACGCCGAATACGACCGGCGCAAGAGCCCCGACACCGACTGGTTTCGGCACCAGCTCGCGCTGGAGGGCTGGGCGGTGCAGGCCGACTTCGCAGCGGTCCATCCGCGCCTTGCCGAACCCCGCTGGTTTCCCGGCCACGGGCCGCGCTCCTGTGTGTTCTGTCTGATGGACGCCAACGAGGAGGCCGGGCTGCCGGTCGAGACCAGCATGGACCCGGTCACAGGAGGCGTCGCGGCACCGGAGCCGGTGGTGCTGGTCACCGATCCTGAGCGTGCCGCGACCACGGCCACGACGCGGTGGGAGCGCGGCACGGCCCGCTTCGCCGGCCGGGACTACGCCTGGCAGATCGGATACCAGGTCCGCCCGGGTGGCTCCGAGCACGAGTTCAGCGCGTGGGCGGGAACCACCGCGCACCCGCAGATGCTGGCGCTACCCAGGTGGGAGCGCGCCGAAAGGGCTCGGGAGTGCAGCGGCGGCACCAGCTGCTGCTGCATCAGCATCGGCCACGCCGACCGCTCCCGAGGCGTCGACTGGCACCTGCGATGGACCGACGCCGCAGGCGACACCGTCCACCAGCAGTGGATCGACAACGGCATGCGCACCTCCGCCCGCGACGTCATCACCCTGATGATCCGCACCGGCCCGTGGGCCGAACGCCCAGCCCTGGCCGCCACACCACCTGTTGGAGAAGGGCACGAATGACCGACGACACCGACCGCAACCGCGAGCTGCTGTCCGCCTACACCGCATGGGCGCAGACGCTCGCCGACGCGCTGCCCGGCGAGACAACCCTCACTATCCGGCAGTACCCGATCGGGTCGCACTGGCACAACCGTGATCCGAAGGCGCCGACCGCCTACACCATTGCCACCCTCGCCATCAGCACGGGATCCACGCTGACACTGCAATGGAACTCGACCAACACCGTCGGATTCGTACTGATCAGATCCGAGTTCCGCATCGACGGCGGCGACCACGACTACCACGGCGCGAGCATTCCGATCCCGTCCGGGATGGACCCGGTGACGGCGGCCGAGATCGTGGAGACGACCGTGCTGGGGCACAACCGCGCCGCCGCCGCGTTCTTCGCACGGCTGCGTGCCGAGGAGGCGGGCTTCGCCGACAAGCGCAAGACCGAGCTGGCGCCGCTGATCGACACCGGCACCGTCACCCCCGATGACGACACGTTGCGGCTGGGCTGGAACACGGTGCTGCGCTCGACCGATCGGGACGTGAAGGTCACCGCCTCCGGCACAGACGACGTGGTGAGTGTGCGGCTGCGCAACCTGACGCAGCAGCAGGCGGCAGTGCTGCTGACCGCCTACCGGGCGGCCACCGTACCGCGAGCCACCGAGCAGATCGCCGCCTGACCGGCGGCTACTCCGGATCCCGGCCGCCCGTCTCGTGCGGGCGGCCGTTCCCGTTCTGACCTCTTGAAAAGGATCGTGACCCGTTGAGTGAGCCCGCTGTCCTGGACCGGCCCGCCCCCACCCCGGGTGAGGGCCTGACCCTGCGCAACGCCGACCTGAACACGCTGTTCGACATGTTGACGGCGCAGGCCGCCAAGGCCGTGGATGTGGTGGTCCCGGCCGCCCAGCTGCGCGCCGACGCCGCCCGTCTGTCGATCCCGCAGACGGTGCCGCACATCGACGAAGACGGCGTGACGATGCTGGACGGGCTGTACATCCCGACCCGGCACGCCGAGACCCAGATCGCCGCCAAGCTGAAGATCCCGCTGGAGTACCTGCGCCGCCTGCGCACCGACGCGCCGGGGCTGTGGGAGGCGAATGTAGGACACTGGCTGGCCGATGCCGGGGACTCCGGCAAGTCCTTCCTGCTGCGGCTGCTGGTCGATCCGCAGCGCGGCGGCGGGGTGCTGCGGGCCCTGCTGTCCTCCCGCTACGGCATCATCGACAACCTGGATGTGCTGCTGTGCGCCCTGGACGGGATCCGGGCGGCCGGCGTCGACGTCGAGGTCACCTCCTGCGACCTGTCGGAGACCCGGATGTACGTCACCGTCGTGGCCCCGCAAATCGCCGTGGCCGCCCCCGGGCTGCTGGCCGGATACCGATCCCCGTTCGACCCGTCCCGCACCGGCGAGAACATGCCGATCATCAGCGCCGGATTCCGCTTCTCCAACTCCGAGGTCGGCGCCGGGAAGTACACCATCACCCCGTGGCTGCGCGCCGAGGTCTGCGGCAACGGCCTGGTACAGAACATGGACACCGTGTCCCGAGCGCACATCGGGGCCAAGCTGGACGACGGCACCATCGATCCGTCGGCAGCCACGGTGGCGGCATTCAAGGCCCTGGTGACCTCGCAGACCACCGATGCGGTCACAAACTGGCTGACCCCGGAGTACGTGCAGAAGAAGATCGAGGCCATGCACGCCGCCGCCGGGGTGCCGGTGGCCGACGCACCCAAGACGATCGAGTACGTCGTCAAGACCCTGGAGATGCCGAAGGCTGCACAGGCCGAGCTGCTCAACCACTTCATCAAGGGCGGGGTGACCACCTCCGGCGGGATCCTGCACGCCGTCACCTCCGTGGCCCAGACCATCGACGATCCGGATACCGCGCACAAGCTCGGCGACTCCGGGATCCGGGCGATGGAGCTGGCCGCCGCCTTCAACCGCTGAGGAGACCGCCGTGTTCGGGTTCCTCAACCCCGTCTACACCGCATACGTCATCGACGGGGTCACCACCGTGCACTGGGTGCACGCCAGCGGCGAGCTGTTCACCTACGCCAACGGCACCCGGACACCGACTGGCCTGAGCGCCGTTGACCGGCGCCAGGCGAGCGCCTGGCCGGTGATATCGCCGACCGATACCGAAGGAGCGCACCATAACCGTCGACTCGATCGCGCCCGCAGCCGAACAGGCGGCGGGCGTCTCTGTTACCCCGGCCAAGCCACAGTTCAGCACGACCGTCGATCGCAAGGCTCTGCTGGTGGCAGGCACCGGCGTGTCCGCCAGCCTTCCGGCCAGACCGGCCGCTCCGGTGCTGGCCGGGATCGTGCTGGAAGCGGCCGAAGGCCATCTGACGCTGTCCGCGTGGAACTACGACCATGCGACCCGCGACCGGATCCCTGCCGAGACGGCCACGCCGGGCAGGCTCCTGGTACACGGCAGGCTGCTGCACGACCTGCTGAGGAAGCTGGATGCCGACTGCGTCACGCTGCTCGCCGAAGGCTCCAAGCTGATCGTGCAGGCCGGGCCCACCCAGTACACACTCCAGACGCTCCCGGTCGAGGACTACCCGCAGCTGCCGCCGTTCCCGCCGGGCGGTGGCTGGGTCGATGCGCCGGCGCTGATGGCCGCCATCAAACGCGTCGTCATCTCCGCAGCCCGTGACGACACGATCCCGATGCTGACCGGCATCCAGATCACCGGGGATGGCAAGGCGCTGACACTGGCCGGCACCGACCGGTTCCGGCTGGCCACCGCCGAGGTCCCGTGGATCCCCGACGACCCGGACACTGAGCCGTGGACGGCACTGCTGCCCGCAAAGTTCCTCAAGACGGTGGCCAAGCGCTGGGCCAAGACCGTCGGCAACCTACGCCTGACCTGGCAGCCTGACGCCAGCGACGAGATCGCAGCCGAAGCCAAGGCACTTCAGGTCTTGGTCGAGCTGGAGTCTCGGATGTGGCACGGCCACCCAGACGTCGTGAAGGCACGGGAGGTCGCCGAGCAGCGCACCAAGCTGCGGATCGCGGCCGAGCACCGGGCCGGGCTCGCCGGGCTGGCCTTCGGGGAGCAGTCCACCACCGGCCGCTGCCTCAGCGGCGAGTACGTCAGATACCGATCCCTGTTCCCGACGCAAAACACTGGCGCAGTCGCCGACACCAAGGCCCTGCTGGCCGGCGTCGAGCGGGTCGCTCTGGTCGCCGACCGCACCTCGCCGATCCGGCTCAGCTTCGACGGCACCGCCGTACTCCTGGAGGCCGGAGCCGGTGACGAGGCGCAGGCCTGCGAAGCCGTCGCCGCAGCCTGGCCCGGCGAGACACCACTGGTCGCCTCGTTCAACCCAAGCTTCCTCATCGACGGGCTGAAGACCCTGGGCACCCGGTACGTCCGCTTCGGCTTCACCATCCCGTCCAAACCGGCCGTGCTCACCGGCCACCACAACCTGACCGCCGACAACCACGACGGCTACCGCTACCTGATGATGCCGCTACGCACCCCCGGCCAGGACCCCGCCCCTGAACCGGAACCGGCCGCGCCTGAACACCAGCAGGTCCCGGCCACGGATGCGCGGCAGCCGGACAACGGACAGCAGGAAGACCAGCAGAGAGCGGCGTTCATGGCGACCGTCGGCACCCACTGTCTTGGCCAGGCTGTCGCCGCCGCCCACCGGGAACAGCGCGACGCCCGAGGCACCATCGCGATGCTGCGGGCGGGCGTCGACGCCGAGTCCGCGGACTGGCTTGAGGAACGCGGCACCCAGGACATGAACGAGATCATCGCCGAGACCGAGGCATTCATCACCTGGGCCCGGACCGCCCCGGCAAGCTGCGGCACGGACTGCGCCCCGTGCACCGCCCTGACCACCGCATCCGACCGGGAAGACGGTGAACTGCCGTGATACCCATCGGCTACCGCTACACCACACCGGACAGACAGTGGCTCAACCTGTGCCGGACGTGCATGCTGCTGGCAATCCGCGCCGACTTCGCTGCTGTGCTTCCGCCCGTCGACCGCAAAGAGGCGGCGCTCACGGTGCCGAACCTGCTGGAGCGGCTGGAGACCACTGCCCCCGAGGCCGACGACCGGTTCGGCGAGATCTACCCGCACACCGCCAACCACGGCGACGGCCAGGCACTGATCTGCGGCCGCTGCCCGACAGCAATCTGGTCTCCCCCGGTCAACGTCGCCCTGTTGTCCACCATCGCCGACCTGATACGCACCCGCCCGGACCTGCACGACAACCGGTTCTGGGCCGCCCGCGTGAAGACCGGCAGGGCGTCGCTCACCACGTACTGTGTCGGGGGCTGGGCGATTGTGCTCTCCGGCGGTCGGTTCGAATGGCGTCGGGCCCGCTGCGCGGTGTCCCACACTCGGCGCCGCCATGTCCTGACCAGCTCGGTGGTGCGGCCGGAGTCGCTGCCCGACAGCGAACGGATCTCGCTGGCCGCTCAGCGGCTGCTGCGCATCAACACCGCCACGGCACGCCGCCTGTTCAACCCCACCGCCAGCAGCACCGAAGTCCTGGCCGTCATCGAGGACATCCTGGCCGCACCTTCGAGGGCTGCCGATGCTCCCTGACTGCATGCCGGTGTTCACGGTGACCGTGGCCGGCCCCGAACGCCACGACGGCGAAGCTCCCTACACCTACGTGCTGCACGCCGCCGACGAACCCACCGCCCGCGCCCTCGTGCTGGCCTACCACGCCGCCAGCCACGAGCTGCGGATGACCGAGGTCCGCATCGACACCGACCACGGCACGGTGTGGCAGCGCAAGGCCGGCGGGCACGGCCCGACCCTCACCGACGAGGTCTGCTTCCTGCTGCACGTCGCACCTGAAGACCAGGCGCCCGACGGGCCACACTCCCCGCCCCACTGGTGGGGCAAGTTCGCCGCCGCGGTGTACCGGTGGGAAGTACTGACCCGTAAGGCCGCCCCCGTGCCGGTGATGCGCGGCCCGCGCGGCGGAATCAAGCTGTCCCCGCGGTTCTGCGAGTGGCTGATGGGCCTACCCCAGGGGTGGGTCACCGAAGTCCCCGACGTCCCCGTGAACGAACAGCTCGCCCGCATCGGCAACGGCGTCGTCCCGGCACAGGCCTACGCCGCGTTCAAGCTCCTGCTGGAAAGCGACGAGCGGCGGCAGGGCTGGCCGATCGCCGAGCAGCTCGCAGCAGACCGGGCGAAGCACGCTCTCGCCCCCGTCGGACTGGCGGCCTGACCCCGGTCGCCCCAAACCCCCTAGGGCTCCGATCATCGACAGTGAAACGCCCGAGCCCGCCGCCGAACGGTGGGTGTTCGGCGGCAGCCGCATCGGCACCAAGAAGCAGCGCCTGCACGCCTGGATCGACGAGGCAGACGAGGAGCTGCTGTTCAAAGCCCAAGGCTCCTACACCGTCGGCGCCATCTACGACATCCAGGTCACCCGACCCAACACCGACCGCCTCGTACGCCACGGCCAGCCGAAGTACGCCGGAGGCCGCGCCAACACCAAGCTGCACGAGCGGGTCGCCGCCCGGCACCGTGCGGCCGAGGCCGAACTCGGGCTGCTGGCACGCCAACGCGCCGCGAAGAAGGACGACCCGGTGGAGGCGGCCATCGAGCACCTGGTGACCCTGTCCCGTTTGGTGCCCGCCTCTCAGCGCACCGCGTTCCTCGCCTACGTCATGGCCCGTCTGTCTCGCTCCTGGCTCGTCTGACGGGCCACGAGCCTGCCGAGGCAGCCCAAGGAGTTACGTGTCGGCGTGGGGTGGCCGAGACCACCGGCCTCCTCGGGCATCCCGAAGCGTGCCCCGGATGCCGGTGGCGGTGGCGGCCACGCGTCGTGGTGAGGCAGCTTTGACGGGTTCGGGTCGTGGGTCGGTCGTAGGGTCTGCATGCATGGGGTGACAGCGGCACCGCATCATCTGGCCGGTCGTGGTTGCCAAGAGGCGGGTGGCCTGATCACAGGTACCGCACCAGTTCGGCCGGTTCGGCTTGGGAATATCGTCCCCGTCGGCATCCATCTCACGTACGGGCACTGGGCGGACGTCCGGGTCTGTAACCTTTCCGTACAGGGGGTGGCAGCAGCACCGCGCCATCCGCCCCGACTCTTCTTGCCGCTGGCGGGTGACCTCATCGCAGGTACCGCACCAATTCGGTCGGGCTGGTTTCGAGACCTCGTCCCCGTCGACAACCAGTATCGGAACTGGTCGGACGTCGGTGTCGAGCGGCTGCCCATACAGCGGGTGACAGCGGCAGCGTGTCACCGCCCCGGCCGCAGTGTCGGCCAGGCGGGTGCGCTCGTCACACGTGCCGCACCATGCCGTAATTGGCCATCCTTCGACCTGCCGGGGCCCGTACCAAAGGTCTAGCAGCGGTTTGCCGTACTTCGGGCTACACCGGCATCGGGCTGGGACCTGTTCCTCACCCACGGCGATGAGGATAAGGCGGGTGTCCCCGTCGCAATATCCGCACCATTTCGGCGCAGGTGGCGGTTCGACTCGTGGCTTGGCGGCGATGAGTGGGCTCCCTCCGCGACGGCTTCGCTAAGGATCGAGTGCAAGTAGAAGCCTACGCTGGCGGGTCTACTTGGCCTCTGCTTCAGGGGTCTGCGTCGGGTCGGAGTCTTCTTCCGTATCCTGATCGTCGCGTAAGGCGGCGGATGTATCGTCGTCCCCATCAAGCCCGGCTTCATGCCTGGCGTTTCTGTGGTTGTCGGCGGTATCGACGAAGCGAGAGTAGTGACCTTGAAAGGCGACCTCGATCCAGGCAGTAGGACCGTGGCGGTGCTTGGCGATGAACATGTCGGCAAGTCCGGCGCGCGGAGATTCACGTTCGTAGGCATCTTCGCGGTGGAGCAGGACGACGAGGTCGGCCTGTTCTTCCAGGGTTCCGGAGTCGCGCAGGTCGGATAGCATCGGCCGCTTGTCCGTGCGCGCTTCGGGGTTCCGATTGAGTCCGGAGGTGGCGACGACGGGGATGCCCAGTTCCTTGGCCATCTGCTTCAGTCCCCGGGCGGTCTCGGCAATCTCCTGGTATCGGTTGTCCATGGGTCGGGTCCCGTATGTCAAGTCATTGATGCCGTCAACGATCGCCAGACGGAGGTCATGTCGCGCATGAAGGCGACGGCACACAGCGCGGATATCGGTGAACGTCATGTTCGGCCGGTCCTGTATAAACAGCGGCGCCTCGGATACCGGGCCCATCCTGCGGGCAATCCTGGCCCAGTCCTCATCGCTCATCGTGCCGGAACGCACGTGATGCAGGAGGACCCGAGACTCAGCGGATAGAAGCCGAATAATCGTCTCGTTACGCGTGGTGTCCAAAGTGAACAGCACCGAAGTCAGGCCGTTGCGTACCGAACACGAGCGGGCTAGGTCTAGGGCAAGCGTGCTCTTGCCGACAGCTGCCCTCGCCCCGATGACAATAAGCTGGCCGGGACGCAGCCCGTTGGTGAGAAGGTCGAGCTCACGGAACCCGGTCGGAATCCCGAAGAACGTCCTAGGCCGGTTTGAGATGGCTTCGATCTCATCGAGCGCGCACTCCATCGCCTCGGCGAGGGGCAGAGGCAGCTGTTCATCCCGCATCGACGGTTTGAAAATCTCCTGCTGCGCCATCTCAATAACACGGTCTGCGTCTTCGCTGGTTCGCGCGGCATAGCTGTGCGCGATGATCCTGCCGGAACTTTCAATGAGGCGCCGCAGCACCGCCTTCTCTCGGACAGTCTCGGCGTGGTGGCCAGTTTCCGCAGCGCTGGCGACGCTGTTGATCAGCGTGTGGATGTAGGCAGCGCCGCCCGCACGGTCAATGTCGCCGCCTTTGGTGAGTTTCGCGGCCACCGTCACCGGGTCGGCCGGCTCGCCAACGACGTACAAAGTGGCAATCGCCTCGAACACGATCCGGTGTGCGTGACGATAAAAGTCCCGACCGCTTACAACTTCAACGGCTTCTGCGATGGCGTCCTTCGACAGCAACATTCCGCCGAGCGTCGCCTGCTCAGCGGACAGGTCGTGCGGCGGAACACGCTCGAAGACCGGCTCGTCATCGCCGTCCGGGCTGTCTTGAACTGTGGCGGCCATGCCGACGACCGTATCTGACTCCCGACCGGCTTTTGGCTGCATCGACGCTTTCTGCACCACAAGAAACCCATTGATGGTTTCTGCGCTTGCCAGCCACAGTAAGCAGCTTTTTTGCATTGCTAAATCAAGACAATGACATATTTGACAATGTTGGAGCAGCCATGCTCTACCTGTCCACGCCCTCCAGTCCGGCAGTGCGCGCGGCAATGTCGGCCGGGCTGATCGGCTGCATGACCACCCCGAACCAGCACAACCGGATCCCGGCAGGGGCGACCTGGGCCGCGGACAACGGGAAGTTCGGGGCTCACTACGTCGGGGACGACGCCTGGCTGTCCTGGCTCGCTCGGATGGTCCGGCTCTACGGCACCGAACAGTGCCTGTTCGCCGTGGCCCCGGACGTACCCTTCGACGCCGCCGCGACGCTGAAATGCTCCCAGCGCTGGCTCGCCATGATCCAGGCGCTGGGGTTGCCGGCGGCGTTCTGCGCCCAGGACGGCGCCGAGGCCGACGGCATGGTGGAGTGGGACACCTTTGATGTGCTGTTCATCGCCGGGTCCACGGCTTTCAAGCTCGGCGAGCATGCTAAAGCCCTGGCTGCCGAGGCGATCCCACGCGGCAAGATCGTGCACGTTGGCCGCGTGAACTCCCGTAAGCGGCTGCTGATCGCCCAGGGATACGGCGCGGCCTCCTGCGACGGTACTTTCCTGCGCTACGGCCCTGACAAGAACCTCCCGAAGGTCCTGGAATGGCTGGGCCAGGACCAGGCCGCCGCTGCTGTTCGCGTTGGCGCTGACCTGTCCGGCCGACCACGGCACTGGCACCCCAAGCCGTCGTCGTGGATCCGCGCCGACGGCCGGATCCACGCCCCCGAGGGCTACCGCACCCACCTGGTCCACGGGGTGCACTGCGACGAGCGGGACTGCCCGGAGTGCATCCACGACTGCGACTGCGCCCGCTGCGACGGCTGGTGCCGATGCGACCGACCGCCGAACCCGCTCCTTCCTGGAGGCGAGATGCGCTTCTCCGACGACGGCCGCCTGACCCCGGCCGGCCTGCTGGCGCTGGCTGATGAGCTGGCCGATGCCCTGGGCCCGCCGTGGTTCCACGACCGCACGAACCAGATGTACTACCGCACCGAGCTGGCCAGTCCCGAGGACGAGTGGCGCATCAGCATCGAGGTCGCCCCCGGTCGGCACAAGGCAACAGCCACGGGCCTGACTCCGAGCTTGGATGGCCGGTGGTGGAGCGACTGCGACAAGGCGACGATCGGGTTCACCGCCAGCCGCGACCCGGAGGCGATCGTCGCGGACATGCGCCGCCGCCTGTTCCCCGCCTACGCCCGCGCCCTGTCCATTGAGCGCGCCAGCATCGCCGCCGAACTGGTTCGCCGCAACTATTTCGCCAAGCAGGCCGGGCGCCTTCAGGCCCGCCTGCCAGCTGATGCCCGCCCCGATCTGAGTGTGCGGGACCACCGATTCGACGCGCACTGGAAGGGCCGCAACGGGTCATACAACCGCGTCGGCCTCGACCACCTCGGCAACACCGTCCGCCTGGATCTACGCGAGGTGCCGGTGTCGGTCGCGTGCGCCGTCATCGATCTGCTCGGCGGGACCACCCTGGCCCGTCCCAGAACGCGCCGCCGAAGCAGCGCGCCGCGCCGGCACGCCCGGCGCCGCGCGGCGTCCCGGCGCGGTCGGGCCAAGGCTGGTCGGCCATGAACGGCCCGACAGCGGCGCAGGTTGCCGCAGCCATCGCCTACGAGCTCGACGGGTGGCAGGCGGTCGCGGACCGCTATGGCCACCCTGAGTGGGTCGAGCTGCACAGCCCGGCCGGGGACGTGATTCAGCTGCGCGTCGGCCTGCACTGGATCGAAGCCCGAGGCATGCACGACCAGGACCTCGGCCGGACCCGCCACTGGGATGTCTCAGGGTATCGCAGTGCCGACATCGGGTTCAGCGCGACTAAGAGCGCAGCCCGGATGGCCGGAGAGATCCGGCGCCGCCTGCTGCCGACCGTGTCGGAAAACAATCGGGTCCTGGACGCCAAAGCAGACCTGATCGCCGAAGGCCGTGCTGCCGACGACGCCCTGTTTGCCGCCGCCGAGAAGCTGTTCCCCCGGCTGCACTGGCGCGACAACGACGACCGGCGCCGCGACGAGGCGGTGGCCTGGGGACACGGCGACAGCATCACCCTTGAGTTCCGTCTAGACATGTGGCCCCACGACAGGCACTGCACCCTGGCATTCAGCAGCCTGTCCCGCGCCGAGGTGAGGACACTGATCCGCGCTGCCGCTGCACTGCGCACACCGCCGTCGCCGTCAAGACCTGCCCGTTCGCAGCGGGCGCGTAGCCATGCCCGGCGTCGACGTCGCGCGCGTACGGGGGTGAAGAGTTCCCGATGAACCGAGACAGCACAGTCACGGCCGTTGTGGTGGTGCCGCTGGAACTCGGCGCAGTACTGCGCATCCTGTCCGAGGACGTCGACCTGGCACGCGGCACCGTCCGCTGGGTAGTGCGCGGCCCACACATCACCGGCGTGGTGTGGCTGACCCGCGAAGACTCCTGGGACGTCGGCGACGACCCCGACGACCCGGCCAACTTCCGCTGTCGGGTGTACTCCGGGGACTCCACCGGCGTGCGCGACCGCCACAACGACGTGGTCCGCACCAACCCGCTGTCCTGCTACGGCGTCCCGGCCAGCCGTTACCGGCTCGGCGAGCGCATGGCGCACCTGCACGAACTCGCCGCCGATCCGATCCCTGACCGGAACGACTACGCCGGCGTCACTGCCGCAGCCCGCCGAACCGTCGATATCCGCCACGCCCTCGTCCGGCATGCCCTGTCCGCACCATGGCTCGCCGACCTGCTGTGGACCTGGCGGCTCCAGACCGCCGTGAAAATCTCCGCCCGAGCCACCGCCGACCGAGTCCGGGCACTCGACACCATCCGCGCCGCCCGCTCCACAATCCGCCGCGCCCAGCACGTGCTCGATGCAGTCGCCAACGAAAGCACCGAAGCCACGGCCCGCAGCATCACCCCGCTGGCACGCGACGGCTTCGACCTGCACCAACCCAGCTGACGCCTCGACCCGGACGATTCCGCTGCTGCGGTCTGAACGCACCCGCATCCCGTACCCCACAAGGACACACATCTTGAAGTACGCCATCAGCGTCGAGGGGAGCCGCCGATGATCCCGATCGACATCGCCACCATCGCCGACCGCCTGGCCGCCGAACGCGAACCGGCGCTCGCTGGCACGACTTCCCGCACCGGGGGCCGGCTCCTGGCCCAGCGCATCGAGCACCTCATCGACGACGCCGCCGTGGCCGGGGCGTTCGCTGATCTGGCCGACCGGCCCAGCGTCGAAGTCACCGACCTCACCGGCGCCGACCGCAGCGTCTGGCTCTGCCTGGAGTTCGACCGCGACCAGCACCTGCTGCGCGCCGGACCCGTCCCGATCGGTGAACTCGCCCCCACCGGCGTGGCCGACGCTGGGGACATCGCCGCGGTCCTGGTCCGCATCCGGCGCCCGATGAGCATCGCCGTGCTACTAGACACCAAGGCGGTGCGCTCGGATCAGGTGAGTGTGTGTCCGCGCACTTCCCGGACCGGACCGCTGCGGCTGTCGATCTCCGGCACCGCACTGGATGAGACGGTCCTGGACGCGACCCGCATCACCTGCCTGGACGCCTACAAGCAGCCCACCGGCGACAGCATGTCCCTAGGCGCAGCGCTCGCCGCAGTGCGCGACAACCCTCTCACCAACGCCCAGGCCTACGGCCCCGACCCCATCCCAGCCCGGATTGAAGCCCTATGGCGGCACGCCGAACAGACCGAACTGGACATCGCCGCTCAGCACCTCCCCGCCAGCTCGGACCTGCCGGTCTACGCAGCCGGCAACCTGGTCCGCGCGCTCATCGACACCATCGCCAATCCCACGGCGGACCCGACAGCCGACGTCGAAGGCCCGGTGACGGTGACGTGCCGCAAGCGGCGCGAGGCCTGCACCGAACTCCTCACCTCCGGCGCCCACGCTCAGCACTTCGTCTTCGAGCGAGCCGCCGAGATGCCGCACCCCGAGGCCGTTCAGACCCGCGCGTGGATCGATGCCATTCACGCCGACGTCGTCCGGGCCACGGAGACGGCACTGCTGCTGTCGAACCTCGCCGAGACCGCCGAGCGACACGGCGAGCCGCGGACGGCACGCACCGCTGACACGGAAGCAGAACGCCACATGCAGAGGACCGGACGCACCGTGGTGAACGCCTGGTTCGCTGCAACCGAAGCTCTACGCGCCACCGAGCCCGCCCAGAACCGCAGTAAGGCCGTCGCAGCGTGGGAACGCCGCACAGGCTGGGCGTTCGCAGGCGACTTGCGGCTGAGCACCAGCACAGCATGATCGGCAGCGCCCGAATGGCCACCGGAAAACGTGGCACCATGGATTCCGCACCGCCAGGCTAACGCCTGCGAACGGGATCTGGGAGGCCGCGCATGACGATCAACGCCAACACCGTTGTGTTCGTCGGCCTACCCGAGATCGCGAAGATCGTAGGCTTGACTCGCACACGCATCCACGAGATTGCGGACAACCCCGACTCTGCACTCCGCGTACTCGGGAAGAACGACGCCGTGATTGGTGGCAGACCCGCCTGGGTACTGTCTCCACTTCTTGCACGTTTGGTCGCCGCGGGCTACACGCCAAGGGATGCAGTAGTCGCAACGCTACGGGAGGAGCGCTCGGTACCAGCGGGCTGCGTTCCGCTGGGCATCGCTGAAGCTGCCGAGGTCTTGGGAACCAGTGTCGAAACGGTACGGAGCCGGGTTGAAGCCGGAACGTCCGCCGCCGTGTTGTTCAAGTTCGGACGCGATCGGGCGTTGGACTTGAACGAACTCTTGGCAAAAGCAGCGGAACGCGGACACCCAGTCGATGACGACGCAGCTCAAAGGTGGCGTCGGATCAACGGCGGCGGAACAACAAATTCGGCCGTCGTCGCCTCAGTGCGCCTCGTCTGCGGCGTAACAGCTGACGATGGGGATACTGCGTTGCACGAGGTCACACGTCTGCTTCAGAGCCCGGAGCTTCTCAACGCCGCACTCGCGACGCTGGGGCTCCGAGTTGTGTCTAGCACCGTCGAGTCAATTGAGCCTCTCCCTATCTAGTAGTCAATCGGCTCTTCACTTCGAACTCTGCTATCGCCCGCGCGTCCCGCGGCCATGCTTGCGCCGCGGGTAGATTCCTGCTCCCACCCGCTGGTAGCCGCCAAGGATCGGCGGCGACCGTGGTTACCGGTGAGGGCAGAGGTGTCTGCCGCACCCAACACACTCATCCGTGAGCAATCTCAGCGGAAGATCAAAGCCCATGGTGGGTAGCGCAGCCCACCGATGGGCCGGTTTCCACTACTCCTCCGAGTCTTGAGGAGGTCAATGTCGTCAATCGATGGCAATTCCGAGCCCACTGCCCGCAGCTTCGGAATCGATTTCTGGATCTACACCGGCCTGGTCCTTGGCGCTTTCGCCTCGGTGTTGGCCAACGTCGCCTACACATTCATCCCGCCGCACGTTCAGCCGCCTTGGTGGCCTAGGTCGCGGCTGTGGGATCCGGCGGCCTACGTCCCACCGCCGGGAGACGTGGCAGTCGCGGTTTTCTGCCCCGTCGCGATCTTCATCTTGACCGAGGTGATCACCCGCCCGCGCTGGCGGGAGGGCAAGCTGTCGTTCACTGTCCGTGCCGTCTCAGCGGTGATGGTCGGGCTACCGGTCGCGGTGGCGTCCTACCTGCACCTGTGCTCTCTGCTGGAGTACTACAGCACTATTCCGGTCATCGCCTACACGCTGCCGCTCACAGTGGACGGGCTGATGCTGGCCTGCACCGCAGCACTCCAACTGACCGGCACGCAGTCCACTCGGAGCACGGGCGGTCCTGCGTTCACAGATGCCGTCGTTGCGCTGCCGCACCCCCGGGCAGCGCTCGACGATGCCGAGGCAAATCCCTTCACCGTTGAGGATCAGCCGGGCGACGACGTGGCGTCGCAGTGGTCTGCACTATCCACCGCTGACGCCACCGGTGGATCCACGTCCCCACCGGTGGGCCCCGCGCCATCCACCAGTGGCCGGCCTCCTGGCCAGGTGGGCCAGCCTTTCCCACCGGTGGGGGAAGCCGAGCACGCCAGCAGCCCACCGGTGGATTCAACGAAGGATCCTCTCCCACCGGTCGGGGTACTTAGCTCACCGGTGGCCCCACCGGTGGGACTGCTCAGGCCACCGGTGGGAGCGGTTCTGCTACAGCTTGAACCTCTAAGGCCTGGCTCTAGCCCACCGGTGACCTCTGAAGCCGCCGCCGGCACGGGGCACGACGTTCCCGCCCCCACCGATGGCCCCGCGCCGGAGCCGAATATGCGAAACAGTCCCCCAACGGTTGGGCCAAGGAATGTTGGCGTCAGGCTGCCTACCCCACCGGTGGGCCTGCTGGGGCCACCGGTGGGAACCGAACATCCCACCGTCAACCAACCGGGGCCACCGGTGGGGTCTGGCTTCAGGGCACCGGTAGACACCGACCCCACCGGTGGCGCAGAGCAGATCGCTCCGGGGCCCACCAGTAAGGCGGATCAACTCGCTGCCAAGCGTCCGGTGCCCTCCGGTCGACTCGGCGCAGCGGATCTGTCCGACGGGGAGATCATCAGGCTGGCCGTAGCCAACAACCCGCTTGGCAAGATCACTGGCACGGCGTTGCGGAAAGACTTTGGCGTCGGCCCCAACCGCGCCGCCCGCATCCGTGACGAGATCCGTAGGCGCCGCGTGGCGGCCAGGCTTGCTGTGCAGATCCATACAGAGATCGCCAGGCGCCGCCACGCCGAAGAGTCATAGCCGGCGCCACCCTCTGGGGCTGCCACCCTGGTGTCGACTTTTCCCGATTCTGTCTATATGAGGTGCGCGATCAAGGGCTCACCAGAAGTTTCTTGGCCAGGGTCTTGATTACCTGAACGCGCTTGCGTAGCCTCTTTCTCCACGGGCGAAGCTGTGTCCACACGCCGGCCACCGCCCTCCTCCGAACTATCCGTCTAGCCTCCGAGGCGTCCGCCAGGGCCCGGGGGCTAGACGCGTTTCCCTGGCCTGTGTGCGCCTTGTGGCGCCACGGGTGCTGTGTTTCCCACTTGGAAGGACGCCATGTCCGTTGCCGCACCGCCGCGTTCCGGCGGCCCGACCGACCAATCCGCGCGAGATCCGGCAATCCCGTTCCTCAAAACCCGACTCCCCACCGGGAAGCCGCCTTGGCCACTGATCTTGATGGCCGGGGTCGACAAGTGCGGCAAGTCGTACGCCGCAGCCGAGTTCTCCGGCTCTCCGCTGGTGGGCCGTACCTTCTGGATCGAGATCGGGGAGGGCGACGCGAACCACTACGGTGAGGTCCCCGGTGCGAACTACGAGATCTGCGACCACGACGGCACCTACAGAGGGCTCATGTATGCCGCATGGGCGGCAACCAAGCAGGTCCGGTACGACAACAGGCCGAACGCCATCGTCGTGGACAACGTCACGCAGTTGTGGGAGATGCTCACTGCTGAGGCTCAGGCGATCGCCAATCGGCGCCGCAAGAACCCGGACTCCGAGGCCACGATCACCATGGATCTGTGGAACGTGGCTAAGAAGCGCTGGGGTGACTTCATCGATGTGCTGCGCCAGCACGACGGGCCGGTGCTGCTGATCGCCCGGCTGGAGTACGTGACGCTGGTGGATTCCGCAGGCCAGCCCACCAAAGACCGGGACTGGAAGATCAGGGCCGAGAAGAATTTGCCGTTCGAGGTCGACGTGGTGGTCACGATGCCGGCGTACCGGACCTATGAGATCTCCGGCGTGCGCTCACTGCGGCTTCAAATCCCGCCTGGGGAGAAGCGGCAGATCCCGGACTTCACCACGCACACGCTGATGGAGCGTCTCGGGCTGGACGCCGCCGGCGCCACGCAGCCCCGAATCTATGTCGCGCCGCGCCCCGATCCGGCTGACGCCTACGCGCTGACCACCGGAGAACCCGGTCAGGATGTTCCAGGACCTGGCTCCAGAGACAAGCGCGTAAATGGCGACCAGGTCAGTGAGCTGCTGACGCTACTGGATCAGGTCGGTCCGGCCGACCCGGAGGCGCGCCTGGAGTTTGTGTCAGGCATCGTCGGTGTCAGGGTCTCCGGCCCCGGCGACCTAGACGCCCAGCAGGCGCAAGAGCTCATCACCGCGCTGGCTCGCATGGCTCATGACGTCGACCAGCCGCCAACCACGACGACGCCCCCTGATGAGGCACAGGCTGGGACCTCCACGACCGGCGGCACCGGTCCGCTTCGGAATGGGCTGGATGTGATCCCGGTCCTGGCCGCGACAGAGGTGGAGCCACCGAGTAGCCGCGGGGAGCCCGAGGACTTCATCGCCTCGCTTGCCAAAGCGAAGCATCTCGACGCGGTCGACCGGGTTGAGGACCGGTTCACCGACCGCTTCCGCGGCACCTTCATCAACGCCACGCTGTTCGTGGACCTAGCCATCGCCGCGGCAGCACGCCGTGCGGAGCTTGGCGGTCAAATGCCGCCGATGAGCCCAGCGGCCGCAGCGCTGGCGGCGATACTGGCGCGCGCTGCGGAGTCCACACGCAGCCACAAGGACATCGAGCGGATCCACGCGCTCATCCATCACCACGCCGGCATCGGCAACCTTGACTCGGGTGAGAGCCAGGCCCTGATGGCGGAGTGCAAGGAGCTGTATCGGACGGTGTTCACCGGCAGCCAAGCAGCGCAGCACGCCGTCGCCTGACCCCCGTCGCTTCCACGCCCCGGACCGCCTCGTGCGGCCGGGGCTTTTTTGTTCCTCGCACCAGAACCGAGAGAGCCATGACCCTGATGAGCACTGACCGTCACGTTCCCAAGCACGCCAATCCCACTGCCTCTCCGCTGATCGGGCCCGGCTCCGGCTACGTCGGGCGGCGCCGCCTTACGGAACCCGACTGGCTCACGGCGTTCGCCACCACGGTGATGAAGGACGCCAGGCACAGGGCCGTCGTTGGGACCTTCGCTGGGACTGGTCAGCGGTGACGGCGACTCACTGTGGGGTGGGTGGGCGCCATGGCTGAAGACCTGATCCCGGTGAACCCACCGGCCTTGTCTGCTCCGCGTGCGGCGGTGCAGGCGCTGCTGTCCAAGCTGTTGGAGGCCTCGACCGATCCCACCGTAAACGCTCGGGACGGGCTAGCCTTCGCGGTGCACGAGCATGCCAACCAGTTGCGGAAGGTGGACCCGGCGGTGGTGACGCCGCGGATGATCCAGGCAGCGGAGATACTGGCGGATGGTGTCGCAGCGCTGTCGGACGCGGTCACCGCGGCCCGCGAGGTGCTGGATGAGGAGCTGACCACGCTGGGCGCCGATGAGATCTCCGGCAAGATCAAAGTGCCGGATCCTGTAACCGGCGCAGACAAGGAGACGCCCGTGTATGTGGTCGGCGTCGACGGCACCCGGTACAAGCTCTCGCGTGGGCACACTGTGACCAAGCAGCTCGACGACGGCCTCATTCTTCGGTTGATCGCCACCGCATTGCGTGCCGCCTACCGGCCACCGGCCGGAACCCCGGTGTTTCTGGCCAGCCAGTTGGGCGATGCGTACGAGGCAGGGGTGGCCGCTGGTGCGGCGCAGGCTCGGAAGGCGATCGGCTCCGGCGGCGACTGGCTGGTGACCGCGCTGGAGCCACTGGCACATGGACTCGGCCAAGCGGGTGATTTGACGGGAGCTGGGCTGCTGAAGGCGGCCGTGCGCGAACCGAAGATCCGGAAGAAGCAGACGGCCCGGTTCGATGTGGTCAAGCCCCGCAAATGACCCGCGAGGTCGGCCCGTAGCACCGTACGTGCGCATGGCTGCCACATGCCGTGATCATGGGTCAAGGATGAGTCAAGAACCTGGCTTTAACCGGCCTTCTCCCGATTCGGCCGTGGCAATATGAACAGCCAATCCAATGTTCACGCGGCGCCTCCGCCGCCAGCCGGGCCTTGGCCCGCGCCTAGCCGCGTAGGCCATACTGTCCGCGTTTTGGAAGCCCAAAGTGGCGCATGGCCGGGCGGCAAACCGGCCCGGCGCCCGCACCTCGTGAATTCCAACGGGAGACGGCCATGAGCGAGAACACCGCTGGTAGTGGTACGCCAGATCAGGCTGATCTGGATCCCGACGGCATCGCCGAGCGTCTGCACCGCAACGCAGCGCAGCACGGCGCTGACCTGGACGACCCGTTGGTCCTGGCGGGCTTTCTCGGTGCGGCTGCCGCGGTACTCACCCACGCGTCCCTGCTGGAATCCGAGGATGACCGGCGCGCACACGCCGAGGCCATGCTGTCGCTGGTCGACGCGCTCGCTGTGGACCGGCCGGGATTCACTGCCGGCTGGAATGCGCTCCTGACGGTTCACAGCTCGCTCGTCCAACAGTCGACTACGGTCGGGGCGTTGAGTGAGAAGAGCAGGGACGTCTTGTTCGACGTCGACGCCCGTCTCGTGCACGATCGGTAACCCACGCCCGCCCCGCGGTCCAAATGCGGGAGGCTCCCGTTGCGGGCTGCGGGGCTACTGGAGTCTGTCGAACGCGCTGGCGACGGCAAGCAGGGTGCTGAATCTGTGGAAGCAGCAGTCCACCTGCGGCTCGCTTCGCTCCATCGGTGCCGCCGGAAGCGGCCGGCCCTCGATCTCGGCCTGGATCGCATCGTCGATCACCGCTGCGTAGAGCGCCGAAGACGGGTCTCGCAACGGCGCCAGGCGGGCCGCTCGGTCGCGGACCGCAGGGTCGAACCGCCGCGCGAGGATGTCCAAGCTGTCGAGGATCTCAGTGACGCGGCGCGCCAGCCGGAAGATCGGATCAGACCACAGCACCGCCGTGGTAGGTCCGTTTGAGGGCAACACCACCGATGGGCACACCGAGGTCATCCGAGACCACATCGGACCGATGGCCTCGTAAATGTCCAGAGCCCGTTGCGTGTGGCGCTCCTCATCACCGTCATGAGCTGCCCCGCCGGGACCAGAGACGCCGGCCGTCGGCTGGGCGGCGACGAGGTCGGGCAGCAGCTCACTCTTGATGTAGACGGCGTCGGCGAAGCTGGCGAAGGCCTCGGCAATCTCTTCAGAGCCGGAGGTGTGCACGGTGCTGGGGGCGCGCTGGAAAACGCGGGCTACCGCGGCGGGGTCCAGGCCCGAGAATCCCCGCAGACGGGCGTCTCCCGGGGTCAGGTCGAGGTCGCCGATGAGGAAGTGCCCGATCTCGTGCAGGACGTTGTGCCGCTCGTAGCCCTCGTTGATGTGGGCGGTGTATTCGATCACCCTGGCGCCGCTCCACGTCACGAAGGAGCGGCCACACGGACGTCCCGGCGCAGCCGGTATCCGCCGAAGTTCTACCGGCTGGCCGCCGAGCAGGGCCGACAAGTTGCGGCTCAACTGGACGACGTCCTTTTCGGCCGGGAGGCCGAGACGGACAGCCAAGTCGGCGAAGTCGTGCTGCATGCCGAGCTCCTGGGGTGAGGGGTGTGCGGGTGTTGCGTGCGGGACGGAAGAGGCGGGCCGTGTCTACTTTCGTGCCTGTTCCTCGGCTTGGGCGAGCGCCTGCATCACGGCCTCGCGTTCGCGGTCTGGCAGGTTGGCCACGCGGTGAGCGACACTCATCGCCCCGGTGTTGGCCTTCAGAGCAATGAGCCTGGCTAGCTCGGCCTCGATCTCGGCGTACTCCTCGCCGCCGGCGAAGTAGCCGAAGGGCACACCTACCGCACGGGCGAAGACCATCAGCGTCCGGGAACCGACCTCGATCGGCTGGCCGCCGCGTTCGCCTTTACGCAGCTGCCAGACCCAGGTCTTCGACGCGATCACCGGCTTGTCGATCTCACCGTCGGCGAACATCTTCTCGGCGGTGGCGTTCATCAACTCGGCGATGTCCTGATTGGTCCAGCCGCCCTGCACCGGCGACAACGCGTCGATGGCCTCATTGGCCAAATCGGAAAAACTGCGCCGCTGGGTCATCACGCCTCCCCGGAGGATACGAACCTTGTGGCCAAACGGTGCTTCTAGCTCCGTTAGTTAGACGAAGTACTTGACATTAGAACATCCGCTCACCGTATCGTAACCCTCGTCCGCAATTGCGGACGAGGGGCAAGCGCGGCACCGAGCTCTGGGCCAGCTCATGCCGCCGGACCGGCCAAGCCCGAACCCAGCAGCACAAGGGCTGGGCTCTGGCGTTAGCTCTTGCGCTGTATATCAAAGCTTTGTCATTTCCTGATTGCCTGTTTGATCATGTTTCGCAGTTCCACTCGGTGCGACGCTCAGGGGCGCACCGGACCCAGCCCGGGGAGGGGCCATGTCGGGGGAAACCTTCCGCTACATCAGCCAGGCCGCGCGTATAGCCGACCAGCTTGAGCCACACATCTCGGCCGAGGTGGGCGGCAAGCACGACGGCGAGCGGCGCGCCGGCGGCTCGGCTGGCAGCAAGGCCCCGATCCGGATCGATGTGGCCTCTGCGCTGGACGACCACGACCGGGACCTGTTCCAGGAGCTGGCGATCCGCAAGCAGATCCTTGGGCCGGCAGCCTTGGACATGGACCTCCGAAGCCGCGAAGCCCGAGGCTCGCTACTGGCGCAGATGCTCGACGACCAGCTTGTCCCCGAGCCGGTCGCGGAGGGCACCACGTTCACGATGCGGCGACACTTCACGGTTCTGACGTGCGTACTGGCCGACGTCGAGGGACACGTTCGGATGCGCTGCCCTCGCAACCACGCACCGGTCGAAGGCATCCCGACTCGCACCGTGGTCCCGGCCGCCATGCTGAACATTCCCACCGGTCTGGTGGTGTGCATGCACCCGGAGTGCGACGAGACCTTCGGGGTTCCGCGCCTGCTCAACATCGTCGAGGAGACGCTATCCAGCAACCCTGAACAGCTCCTCGGCATCGAGGAAGTCGCATTCCTGCTGGGCGTCTCCGAAGACGCAGCCAAGCAGCGGATCAGGCGCGCCCGCGACAAGGGACACGACATCCCCGTGGTCGATTACCGGACCAGCCCGAAGGGCCAACAGCAGGCGCTGTGCCGCCTAGCCGATCTGATCAAGGCCAACAACATCGCGCGGGACCTGGGCGTCGGCATCGCCGACTGGCCCAAACAGACCCGGAGGCGTGGCCGCCCCAACCCCAGCACCTGAGTTTTGATCACACCCGCCCCCGCACCGTCCTGGGGAGTTAGGAGACGCCCATGACGGGCGAGACCGTCATCACCGTCGTCGGCAACCTGACCGACGACCCCGAACTGCGCTTCACCCCCTCGGGTGCGGCGGTCGCGAACTTCACCGTCGCGTCCACGCCGCGCACCCTGGACCGCCAGACCA